>Ga0302325_10034496_pt1 | contig 10350 bp, 14 predicted proteins | sample Palsa_T0_2_FD_201948 | JGI IMG/M metagenome (GOLD analysis project Ga0302325, IMG submission 201948) | Peat permafrost microbial communities from Stordalen Mire near Abisko, Sweden - Palsa_T0_2 | ecosystem: Environmental > Terrestrial > Soil > Palsa > Peat permafrost | place: Sweden: Abisko...
CCATGCACATCATTTCGGTGACGGTGCGCATCGGCGCCTCGATGGAATCGCCTGCGCGATCGGCCGCCGTGACTGCTCGTCCCGGAGCCTTTTCGCGATTCTTATCTACTGCAAGGCCGCCGCCATTTTCGATCAGGAAGCTCTGATGGACCCGCTGGCGGGCGACGATACGGCCAGTCGAGTTGAGCACGAGCGTTTCATTGACCACGTATTCGCGGTCGCGTTTGACGTAGCGATCGGCGATCACGCCGCGCGTGCGCAGACGCTCGCCGACCATCACGGGCGCGAAAAACTCGCACTCCTCGCGCGCGTGCAGATTGCCGTAAACATTGGGCAAATACCAATCGATCGAGCGGAAGGGCGCCGAATGGAGTATCAGCGCGGGCGCGATCGGACCGCCCAACGGCGAATCCGACGTGTACCACGGATTGTCGTCGCCGGTTCCGTCGATATAAGTGCGCACGAGCGCCGGCGTAATCTCCCAGTCGTAGCTGCCGGTGTCGCGCCCAACCTGACTCTCGCCCGCTTCGATATGTCCGAGTTCCATCACGGTCATGCCGCTCCTAGCTCTTCAATTTCGGCTTCAGACGCTCAGTAAACTTTGCCAAGTCGATGACGGCGCGGTTATGAACGCCGCGGCCAATCTGGTCGCTCTCATCGAACGCGGCGACGCGAAACTCAATCCGGCGGCCCTCAACCTTGGTGACTTCGGCTTCCGCGCTGACGCGATGACCGACCGGAGTCGCGGCCAGATGCTCGACGCTAATCGAGGTGCCCACCGACGTCTCGCCGTCCTCGATGTATGGCGTCAGCGCGGCGATCGCCGCCTGTTCCATCAGAGCGACCATAGTCGGTGTCGACATGACCTGCGGCAGCGTTGCAACGACGGCGCCGGCCAGATGTTCCGCAGCGACCACCAGCTCGCGGCTGCCGGTCGCGTTCAATGGAACCTGTCGCATCTTTTAATCCCTCTCGCGGTCGGGCGCCTTTAAGATGGCTGCCCGAGATAGTCCCCTGTGATCTGGGATAGCGCAAAAGCGGGGCGCCTTCAAAGGACTGGTCGAATAGCGGCTGGACGATCCGGCGGTCATTCGTTGCCGGCGTTGCTGGTCAGATAGTTGAGAATCGTTGCGCGATCGGCGGGCGACAGTGGTGGCAGTCCCGCGTGCTCGATTCTGGATTCCATCGCGGTCACCTGAATCTGCCACATCGCGGCGGTCATCGTCCGGGGATCGTAAGCGCTATGACACACGCTGCAGCGGCTGATGTAGAGCGTCTCGGCGGGGCTGCCGGCTTGTGGGAACGGTGCGGCTGGCGGCCGCGCGCACCCGGCCAGGGCGACAACAAAAGCAACTCCAATGACAGCCGGGGCGAGGACGGCGTTCGCAATTGCCGCCGCCGGACTACGCGATCGTGACGGCACCATCAGGAGGACTGCCGATTGGACAGCTCGGCACGGATCGAATCGATCAGCTTGCGCTTATCATCAATTTCAAGTGATACTTTACGTTCGTTTTCAGGCCGCAGCCACACCGGCGCCAGGCGCATCGGATCTTCGGCCATTCGTGGAAAAACATGCCAGTGAAGATGATGCTCCTGATTGCCCAGGCATTCATGGTTGAGCCGCGCGGGTTTCACGATCGCGTCGATCGCCGAGGCCGTCATCAGAATCTCATCGAACCAGCCGCGCGCTTCGGCGGCAGGCAACTGGTGCAAAGTTGTGGCGTGGCGTTTGAAGAGAAGCGCGCAATATCCGCGATAGAACTGCGCGTCGCCGAGGATGACATAGCTGTGAGTCAGTTCGGCAGCCAGATCGTCGAACGTGCCGGCGCGAATCCGATCGATCAGAACGCAGATGCCGCACGGAGGCGGCGCCTCGCTGCTACCCGTCATATCGGCCCGTCATGTGGGCCTGTCATTTCGGAATGACCGCCGGCACCTGCACGAGATTGACGCGCGCCATCTTGAGCAGCTCGTTGACGCTGGCGAGCTTGTACGGCCGTTCGTAAAAGATCGTCCGGATACCGGTGTTGATCAGCACCTTGAGGCAATGGATACACGGCGTGTGGGTGACGTATATGTCGGCGTCGCGGATAGCGGCGCCGTTGCGCGCCGCCTGCGTGATCGCATTGATCTCGGCGTGGATCGTGCGGAAGCAGTTCTGCTCGACTTCGCCGTCGGGATTTTTCGATTCGTAGATAAGGCAGCCGACTTCCGTGCAGTGCGGCAGTCCGGCCGGAGAACCATTGTAGCCGGTCGCCAGGATGCTGCGATCGCGCACGATCACAGCGCCCACCTTGGCGCGCAGGCAGGTCGAACGCTCGGCGACCTGCCGCGTGATCGTCATGAAATATTGATCCCAGCTCGGACGGTCTTCCATATTAGCGCGCCAGCACGTATTTCCTGGGGTATCGCCTAGATGAAGTGCCGGCGCGGCGCCACGATTATGTTTGGCGTGTGATGGGCGCGGTTTGGCCCGTCGATCCGTTCCATCACCTGAAAGATTTTGTCGCCCGGATTAGGCGGCGGTCCCGCCGGCGCCAGCGACAACGGTACCGGCATAAAAGTCAGAATGAACAGCACGATCGTCGCCCACGCGGCAATTCGACGCGGCTTGTCCATCGGTGTGTCGGCGTCGAAGGTGGTCGGATGGCCCAGGCCGAGTGCTATCAGAATGATCACCCACAGGAGCCATCCCGCCCAGTAACTCCGGCCGATCGTCAGCGGCACGAACACCATCAGGGCGCAGAACAAAAGGAAGAGCCGCGAAATCGTGCGATGGCGCGGGCCAAAAAGAGCGTAGGCCACGTGGCCGCCGTCAAGCTGGCCGACCGGCAGCAGGTTGAGCGTGGTCACGAAGAACCCGATCCAGCCGGCGAACGCGATCGGATGCAGATTGACGTTGACGGAATTTGGATCGACGCCGAGAATCCATCGCGACAGGCCGAGAAACAACAGCGAATTGCCGAGTTGCAGGCCGCCGCCAGCCTGATCGAGCGGAGCTATCGAGGAGCGTTGCAGACCGATGATGACGGCGGGCAGCGCGATCATCATTCCGGCCCACGGACCGGCCGCGCCGATATCGAACATCGCGCGGCGCGAACGCGGTATCGATCGCATCCGGATGAACGCGCCGAAGGTACCGAAAATGAAAGTCGACGGGAACGGCGCCGGGATGAAGTAGGGCGGTGAGACGTCGACGCCGTTGCGCCGCGACACCACGAAATGGCCCATCTCATGCGCCAGCAGGATGAGCATCAGCGGAACCGAAAACGACAGTCCGCTCGCGAGTCCCATCAGGCTCTGGATCGGCGAGAGCAGGCTCAGGTCGGCGCCCGCCATGTAGGCGCCCGCCATCGTGGTGGTGAGCAGGGTCAGCAGAAAGAGGACGATATTCGTCGTCGGCCAGGAAAATGCGGCTTCCGGCTCGCCCCAGGAATCAGTCTCGCGCGGATGGCGCGGGATTTCGGTGACGACTGGCGATTCGCCTGCCTGCGTTTCGATAGTAGGGCCGGGTTCATTCATTGTTTCAAAACCACTCTGATGATTGCTCCCAACCCGATGGAGAACCGGGCGGCCGCGCTGCCGTCGCGCACCGCTATCTCCATCAACTCGAAGCTTCCGATCGCTGCCAGCGGCATTCCTGTGGGCGCGTCAGCGTAGGTGTCGAGCAGCTCAATCGTGGCGCCTCGGGCTATCTTAACCAAAGGCCCGTGGCCGGGGAAGCGAGCCGCGAGAGCGGCCAAATCCGCACGCTGGATATTGGTCACCAGATTGCCGTAGCCGTCGATATAAATGACCTGCCCGGTAATCGAGCGGGCGCCGGCTTCCGGTTCCGGTATCCGAATCGTTTCTATTTTTTTAGCGTCGAGCGGACGGCCGAGGGAGGCGAGCGATCGGCCTTTCCACAGAATCGCCGCGGCAGGCGCAAAAACGTCGCGTCCATGAAAGGTCGAGCTGATCGTCTTAGGCTGATAGAGACGCGGGTCGAGCTCGATCACCCGCCTGATTACGGCCTCGGCGGCGGCGATCGACAGGAGACCGTTATCGGGTCCGACGAAGCGAGCGCCGCCAGCAGTTTCGATCACGATCGGGCGGCGCGCCGAACCCACGCCGGGATCGACGATCGCGAGAAAGATGGTGCGCTTGGGGAAATGCCGCCAACTCTCTCGCAACAGGATCGCACCTGCCATCACCGCCTGTGCCGGGACGCCGTGCGTGATATCGATCGTCGGAGCAGCGGGCGCGATCGCCGCGATCACGCCCTTCATAACGCCGACATAATGGTCGCGATAACCGAAATCGGTGAGAATCGCGATCGGCGCGATCGGAATGACGGTGCGCGGACGGGCCGGTGTCGGCATAGTGTCGCGGCGACTCAGATCCGCGCGATCTCTTCGCGCACCGCGGCCGCGAGCAGCGGGAACATTATCTCGTGATGGCCGGTCAGCATGATCGCGCGGCCGCCGTCGCGAGTCGGCCGGTCGAGCACGTTGTTGCGCGGCCGGTACTGCCGGATAAAATCCATGTCCGCCGCCGTGAAGCCGCGAGCCTTGCGGCCGAGATTGCGGGCCAGATTGAGCGCCTTCAGAAAAACTTCCGGCATCACGACGGCAGAGCCCAGGTTAATCACCACACCGCCGGACAGGCCGCCGACTACGGCGGTCAGGCGATGGAAATCCGCCATCGTGGCGGCGCCGATCGAGGCGCCGTCGGCGGACGGATGCATATGAATGATATCGGCGCCAATCGCGACGTGGACCGTGGCCGGGATACCGAGACGCCACGCCGTCGCGAATAGACTGGTCTCGCGATAGCGCAGTTTGCGGTTCCAGATTTCTCGCCCGATAGTTTCGCCCAGGCCGAGCGATTCGGCGGCTGCCATCCGCGCCGCGCCGTTCAAAAAAGCACCGGTCTCGTCGGCCATCCCGAAGCTGCCGTCGGCAAGCCCGGCGCCCACATCCTCGGAAGTCCGGCCGGCAAAGGCGAGTTCGAAGTCATGGATAATCGCGGCGCCGTTGGTTGCGAGCGCGGTGATCACGCCGTCGCGCATCAGGCTGGTGATAATCGGGCCGAGGCCGACCTTGATCGCATGCGCGCCACTCATCAACAGGACGGGTTTGCCAGCGCGGCGGGCGCGGGCGATTCGGACGGCGAGGTCGCGCAGCTGGGCGGCGGCGAGCACTTCGGGCAGGGAGTCGAGAAACTGGCGCATCGAGGCACCGGCATCGATCGGGCGGGCGAACTGGTCGCGCAGGACCATCCGGGTGAGGGACGACAGCGTGCGAGTGCGCGCGCGTCCCGGCGCGATCGGACGGATGTCGGAGGGCTTCTTGAGCCGCGTGGGCAGTCGCCGTTTCATCGCGCCGTAACGCTACTGGAAGGCGGGATTGCGCGCCAGCCGGGATGTCGCGTGCGCGCGAGCCGGGATGTCGCGAACGATGGTGGGCGCTTCGACGACCTCATTTGACAGGTCAACTGGGCGGACCTAGACTCCGCTCAGAGCGGGCGTAATTCAGTGGTAGAATGCCAGCTTCCCAAGCTGGACGTCACGGGTTCGAACCCCGTCGCCCGCTCCAAAAGTAAAACGATACTACCGGTCTAGCTGCCCCGACGCCGATGCGCCGCTCTATCAATAGGCTATCGCTTCCAGACAACCGATCACGCCAGTACGCTAGCGCAACTGATCCTCCATTTAATGGCTGGCAATAGCGACAGGAGGAGAACATGGAAAAGTTCCTGCAAAGGATTCTGATCGTCTTAGTCTTCGGCCTGATCGCACTGATCGGATTGTCGACTCGCGCGGCGGCCGAAGGCGCGCTGGCGATCGGCACGACTGGCAACATCGTGGCGGATGGAGTCGCAATCGGTGGAAGCGTTAACAATCCATCGCGCGGAGACGCCATCGCGGGAGCACTTGAGACGTGTCGTTCGCAACCCGACGTCCAGAAAGCAGCGGAGCATTGCAGGATCGTGCGGATGTTCACCGGGAAGTGTTACGCGGCAGCATTCGATCCCAAGTCCGGCACACCAGGTTTTGGCTGGGGGCTTGGACCGGACGTGGCGGTCGCCAAGCGACAGGCGATGTCACATTGCCGGGCCTCAGCGGGAAAGGATCGCGCGCAATTCTGCCAGATACAGGAAAATATCACGGCCTGCGACCGCCACAATTAAAGTGACGGTCACGCGCACCGGGACGCCGATTAAGCGCTGGCCTTATTCGTCCTGATTACGGGCAAGGGCGTGTACTTTGAAATCCGCAGGAACTCCTTTCGTCAAACGCGGATCGTCACCGGAAACACACTTTGTCTGAGACAGGTTTTGCGATAGTCCCAACACATCGCGATTAGGGCCCTTGAATTTCGCTTCCGTCACTTTCTGAAGGCTGAACTTCGCGGTCTCGCAAGCCTCGGCCGTGACAAAAGCAGATCCGCGCTCCCATTGAGACAGGGGCGCGCCCGTCAGGTATTGACCGTTAGGATTTGCGACCGGATACATCAGATACCAAATCACAAGCGGGGGTAAGGCGGCGTGGCATATCTTCACGATTGTTGCTCCTTGGCCGGCAAATGATTCATTTGTTGAACAGCCGCCTTTTTGTGGCGTGCTGCGGGACAGCGTAAGGATAAAGAAGCTGCCGCCGATCGATCGTTACTCTTCGGTGCGTTCGTCATCGAGGGTATATCGATTTCGTTCCAGCTCACTTAACGCATCATCGATCGCTTGCAGACGAGCCTTCGCGCGTTCAAACGCGCTTGCGCGGCTGTCGATATCAGACAGCGCTTGTTCAAGCCTCGTCAGCGCATAAGCGATCGCTTTCAGATGGCACTCCACACGTTTCATCAGGCTTACCGGGCTTTCGATCTTAACCAACGACAGCGACCTCTCGGTTCCTCGGGCGGCGCCGTGGACTCTCCCCTTTAACGACTGTGTAGCTCTTGGATGCGAACGTAAGTTTGGAACCGCTTTGGGTCCGCGTATTGACCTGTCCATCTTTCGCTTTACCCTTCGCTCGGTCGTTGTGCGGAAGGCCGCTTGGCGAAAGGCGTCCGGCCATGGTTCCACCTACAGCGAACCCTGCCTTGCCGCAGCTTATGACCTCGCGATCCAATCGCGGTGTCAACTTTTGAGATCCCGTAATGGCTTCGCCAGTAATAGCTCTGATCGTTCTGCCATCTTTCGGAGTCTCTACGGAAAAGACCTGGCCCCGCCGGCCGCGTCATGGAATAGGACAGTCCAGCTTCCAGGGTCGCGCACCATCGCTCTATCTCTTCAATGTTGAAACGCCAGTAACATCCGACCCGAAAGGCAGGCAGCCGGCGCCGACGCAGCATCCGGTAGATCGTTGACGGATGTACCCGCAGATATTCGGACACTTCGCGGACCGTGAGCACCTTTGTCTGAATATTGGACGCTTGTACGGCGATTTGTGCCATGATCAACCTCACACAGGAGCGGGTTAAGCTGGTGGCAGCGGCTGGTTCCCCAATCTACAGCGGAAGCCAGAGGGGATGGTCGATTCGGCCATGCGCGGTGATATAGCGCCGTGCACTCGCACTCTGCGGAAGCGATCTCATTCAACCGCCTCCTGGCCTATAGCTTCAATGGAGCCGCCATCAGTCACAATTGACTGAGATTCCAGCAACTGGCTAATCACGTGACGAGCCGCTTGGCGCTGACCAGTTGGAGTTTTGAAGTTATTTGCGTGCGCACTGAATAAGGAAAGGATCGCTTCTTCAGCCTTGCCTTCATCTTCAAATCCCACCATGCGGCAGACTTCCTCGAGGAAATGAGATTTCTTCACTCGGCTGACGCTCCGGCCGGGGTAGTCGAAAGACGACCAGAGCATCCTCAGCGAGGGCGGTAGTTGAGCGGCCAGCTCTGCCGCCTCGGCCGGCTCGAGACGACCGCTGAGTTCCTGGAATACCGCGAAAATGAGCGTTTCCGCGCTCCGGCCATGACATCCGAAGCGATCGGCCATATCGCCCGATAACCTGTTCTCAGCCATTGATCTGCTCCTTGTCGGGGAGATCTTCGAACTCATGAATTTCGACTGTCACGTAGCGGCCTCTTTTGACGGCGACGCAAACGATGGCGTTGAGAATCGGCAGCAACTCATCAAGGTCCTGTTCACATAGAAGATTAAGGCTCCAGGGGGGCGTGTCCCCGATCTTTAGCGTGCGGAGCGCACGAAGGTATTGAGAATCCACTCCCGATGTTGCCGCCAGACTCGAGCCTGTATCGCGAACTTCCGCCAACGCGCTCGAAGCCTCAAGCGCGAGAGATCCAAACGAGTTCGCTCGCCGAACCGCCGACAAATCTCGGTTATGCTTTCCATCCATGGGTCTTATCACTCCTTACTAGCTTAAGTGGCCTACGACCGAACCTGCTTCTTTTCAGCGGATTCGATTTCCTGCCCAAGCATTCCTACAGCATAGAACGTGCCATCAGGATTAGTGCGGACCTGCGGAGGTTTTTACAGAAGTAGTGGGGAATCAATCCTTAAGTGAGTATCCATTCCCCGACTCATCTCCTCAATGGAGATTCAGTTATCGCCTAGTCGTCGGGAATATGTAGAGCGAGGGAATTCGCAGTGCGATAATCGCTGATACCGAACGGAGGGGATTATAGTTCGTTTAACGGATGCCGTGCTTGGTGAGCAAATTACGAAGGGTCTTGCGGTCAACGCCCGCATGACGTGCAGCCTCAGACAGGTTACCGCCCGACTGTTTGAATACATTCGCCATGTAAGCGGACTCTAGCTGTCCTATCCAACGCTCCCTCGCGTCCTTCAAGCTCAGATTGCTCGTCTTAATCATGAAAGTCGACGGCCTTTCAGGTTCGCGAGGGTGCGTTCTTGTAAAACGTGTTGGAAGTTCAGCGAGCGTTATCGTATCCCCTGCAGACAAGGCACACGCCCGCTCGATCACATTCTGAAGCTCGCGGACGTTGCCGGGCCACGGGTAGGTTTCAAGCGCGATAATTGCCTCCGGCTCGAAGCCCTTGAGCGTGGCGTGCGGACCACTCGAATGTTTCCGCAGAAAGTGCGTTGCCAGCAGCGCGATATCATCGGAGCGCTCGCGCAACGGCGGAAGCGCGATGTCGATGACATTGACCCGATAGTACAAATCCTCGCGAAACTTACCCTCGGCAACTAACTTCTGTAAGTCCCGATTGGTGGCTGACACGATCCGGATGTCGACGCTGATCTGCCGGGTACTGCCAACCGGACGAATCTGCCGCTCCTGGAGCGCACGCAACAGTTTCGCCTGCAGCGCCATCGAAAGTTCGCCCAGCTCGTCAAGAAATAGGGTGCCCCGATGCGCGGCCTCCATCAGCCCCCTTTTGGCGGTCGCCGCGCCGGTAAACGCTCCTTTTTCGTGCCCGAAGAGTTCCGACTCGAGCAGGTTCTCCGGCAGCGACGCGCAATCGACCGGCACAAAGGGTTGCGCTGTGCGCGGACTGTTCGCGTGAATCGCGCGCGCGACTAGTTCTTTGCCGGTTCCCGACTCGCCAAGGATGAGTATGTTCGCCTCCGATCGGGACGACTTGCGCACCAGCTCAAGCACTTGCCTGAGCGCGGCACTGCGCCCGAGGATATTCTCGAAGCCGAACACGCCGCGGAGCTGCTCACGCAAGTTCACAACCTCAAGTTCCAATCGGCGCTTGGTCAGCGCGCGCTCAACTACGAGCTTCAGTTGGTCGTTCGAAAAGGATTTGGCCAGGTATTCGAAGGCGCCTGCCTTGACGGCAGCCACGGCGGATTCAATCGACGCATAGCCAGTCAAGACGACCACCGGCATTTTCGGGTCGATCTCTGCTGCGCGCGCGAGTATCTCCATGCCGTTCGTCCCGGGCATTTGCAGGTCCGTCAGGAGCAGATCCGGCCGCTCAGACTCGATCAAACGAATGGCTTCCTGCGGGTCGGTCGTCGCGAGACACTGGTAGCCGGGCGCCGACAGGATCCTTGCCCAGCTCGCGGCTACATCGGGCTCGTCGTCGAGAATCAGGATCCGTTCCTTCGCCATCAGCAGACCCCCGAAAATATAGTTTGCCGCTGAGCGTGATCCCGCGAAGATTTCAGACATGGCATTCAAAGGCGCGCGAAGAATCCATCGTCGGAAGAGTAATAGTGAAGGTCGCGCCTTTGCCTGGCTCCGATTGAACTTCGATCCTGCCGTTATGTTCCTGCACAATCCGCTGGCTCAACCAGAGTCCCAGGCCGCCGCCGCGCGGTTTTGTCGTATAGAGCATGCTGAACACTTTACCGAGAGCATCGGCGGGTATTCCTGAGCCGGTGTCAGCGATGCTGAGATGAAGCCACCCGGGCCGCTCGCTAATCAGGCCGCT
>Ga0302325_10034497_pt1 | contig 10350 bp, 9 predicted proteins | sample Palsa_T0_2_FD_201948 | JGI IMG/M metagenome (GOLD analysis project Ga0302325, IMG submission 201948) | Peat permafrost microbial communities from Stordalen Mire near Abisko, Sweden - Palsa_T0_2 | ecosystem: Environmental > Terrestrial > Soil > Palsa > Peat permafrost | place: Sweden: Abisko...
CTTCTGGCAAACTCAGCAGTGTCGCTCAGTCTTCAAGTTCACAATATGCATTTCCTGAATTTGTATCTCTCCAACTTGCTTCAACCGCGTACTTTTAAGGATTCAGCTAGCACAGTATGTAATTGGCAATGCTCCAAACATGAATTTCACGCCCAATGGTCCAAGATATCGCGCTAGATATCTCCGCACGACACTTCCGACACAGCCTATCCAGGGACTTCAGAGAGACATACCAACCGTAGCAGAACTTTGTGCAAGTGAAGCAGGAGCCGCATGCCCAGGTACCTTGCTTGCTCGCGACGCCGAGATTTTGGTCTGACAGCCGGATAGAAGAGCGAAAAACACAACAGCGACACTAAATCAATGAAACCTCATTAATTCTGAAAGTCGTAAGAATTCGTAATTCTAGGGAAACCAGCGTGTGTACCTAGCTCCGGATCCATCCACGCAAAAACAACAATCTACTTCTTCCCCTGCCAGTTATACACCAATCGAACCTTCAACGCCTCCTCGCCCTTCCTAATGATGACCCTCCTTACATGATACCTCTCCCCATCCAAAATCGCAAACCCCCAAATCTGCTCCCCCGTCCACCCCTTCTCCTCATTATCGACAAAGCTCTCGACATGCCTCTCCCCAGCAGGGCCACTATTCTCCTCTTCCCCCTCAAGCCACCCCTCCTTCAAAAACTCATCCGGGATTTCAGGATTATCGATAGAAATCCAACGAGACTTGGCGGAGAGGTTGCCGAACAAGTAGTCGGAGTGAGAGCGGGGCTTCCAGTCGAGTTCACGGATTTCGGTGGTGCCCTTGATGCCGCCGGTCGCGGTTTGCTCGATATCAATGTGGGTGTGCCCGTCGTCAGTGGTGTATTGTTTGCAGTGCAGGGTGATGGTCGCGAAGGAGATGGCTTTGCGGGTTATCCAGCCGATGCCTTGGAGGGCGAGGATGGCGTCGGTGTCGTCGGAGAGGGATTTGTTCTGGTGGGGGTGTTAGGCTGCTGTTTCGTGATGGAGAGAGACCTACCTACCATCACCCACTCGCCGGAGAGGTCTTTCATTGTGATTTCTGGTGGTGCGGCCATTTTATGGTATGATGTGGTTTATGATGTGTTGTCTGAGGGATGTTTCGCGGGGTAGCTTTATCGTGGCTTTAGGTCGTGATTGGGTATGCCAATTTATGTTTTCGTGCAGGAGAAAAGGAGGGAGCAATTTTGGTATTTATGACACGGCGATCTCAGCCTTGAACGTGAATGTCAATGGTGCCTTCCCCACTCGGTGTCCGTGGAGCATGCCGAGGTGTGATGTTGATGTCGTACTGTAGTTCAGTAGTAGCCTTTGGTGGCATGTGTCGTCGTCGCAAGGACCGCCAGCGCCAGGAACGGAGAAGACTCCTTGTTGGTTTAGTGCAAGGCTGTGGTGTGTAAACGCTGTGAGTCTACTGGTGGACAGACCAACAGGATGCGTCGGGTGGGGCCTGACCGGCAGGCCATGCGAGACGTCGATGCGACAATGACACGGGAAAAAGTTTCTGGGGTGCAGCGAGCTGTGATTCATACTCGTACTTTCATACCACAACGGGCAAGTACTTCGTCTGAGGATCTAGGTGAGCTACGCACGCTTCCCTCCTGCGCCTTGGAACAGAGTCCGGATTGGAGGCTGAGTCCAGTGTGTTTCAATTGACCTTGCTTTGCGAGCGAGAAGTCGCCAGGATGCTTCCGCAATTGAGGACCGGAGCTCTCACTGCGAGAACAGCTTCGAAATACATGTGAGTAATACCCTTCTTCTCTATGAATGAAACTGACACTCTTCAGTCGTGGAATCTCATCCTCTTCCTCCCATCGAGCATCCCAAAATGACGAACCAAGGCTTAATAAAGTCTCTGCTGCCATCACGCAACCGAAATCCCAGGGAGCGTCACAAGCTATGCTCTATGCAACCGGCTTGACCGAAGAAGGATTGAACAAGGCACAGGTGGGAATCTCGTCAGTATGGTACACGGGGAATCCGTGCAATATGCACCTTCTGGATCTCAACAACAGAGTGAAAGAAGGTGTTGAGAAGGTCGGCTTGATTGGCTACCAATTCAACACCGTTGGAGTCTCCGACGGTATTTCGATGGGCACAAAAGGAATGAGATATTCTCTGCAATCGAGAGATTTAATTGCAGATAGCATTGAGACCGTGATGGGTGGTCAATGGTACGACGCAAATATCTCGATCCCTGGCTGCGACAAAAATATGCCCGGCGTCGTGATGGCGATGGGCAGAGTCAATCGCCCGAGTTTGATGGTTTATGGTGGATCTATTAAGCCAGGTTGTGCTGTTACGCAGAATAATGCCGATATCGACATCGTCTCCGCGTTCCAGGCCTATGGACAGTTTATTACTGGCGAGATTTCCGAGGAGACAAGATACGATGTTATCAGACATGCGATTCCGGGTTGTGGAGCTTGTGGTGGCATGTATACTGCCAATACGATGGCTACTGCTATCGAGGTCATGGGCATGACACTTCCTGGTTCTTCTTCAAACCCTGCGGAATCGAAAGCCAAGCACCTTGAATGTCTTGCTGCTGGCGGAGCAATCAGAAAACTGCTCGAGGAAGACATCCGACCACGAGATATCATGACAAGACAGGCCTTCGAGAACGCTATGATCGTTGTAAATATCACTGGTGGCTCGACGAACGCCGTGCTTCACCTCATCGCCATGGCAGACAGCGTTGGCATCAAGCTTACGATTGACGACTTCCAAGCTGTCTCCGACCGCATTCCGCTCCTCGCAGATCTTAAGCCATCTGGCAAGTACGTAATGGCCGATCTCTTCAACATTGGCGGCACACCTTCACTCTTGAAGTTTCTACTGAAAGAAGGCATCATCAACGGCTCCGGAATGACCGTCACCGGCAAGACCCTCGCTGAGAACCTCGAAAACGTCCCCGACTTCCCATCAGGCCAAACTATCATCCGCCCACTTTCAGATCCTATCAAGAAAACAGGACACATTCAAATCCTACGCGGATCTCTTGCCCCTGGCGGCTCTGTTGGAAAGATCACCGGAAAGGAAGGCTTAAGATTCGTTGGCAAAGCAAAATGCTATGACGCGGAAGACGACTTCGTCTCCGCCCTCGAACGCGGCGAGATCAAAAAAGGCGAGAAAACCGTCGTCGTAATCCGTTACGAAGGCCCCAAAGGCGGCCCCGGCATGCCCGAGATGCTGAAACCCTCCTCTGCAATCATGGGTGCAGGTCTCGGCAAAGACGTCGCGTTGATCACTGATGGCCGATTCAGTGGTGGAAGTCACGGATTCTTGATTGGGCATATTGTCCCTGAGGCACAAGAGGGTGGTCCGATTGGACTTGTAAGGGATGGGGATGAGGTTGTTATTGATGCGGAGAAGAGGCTGTTGGATTTAAATGTTGAGGAAGAGGAATTGGAGAGGAGGAGCAAGGAGTTTGTGCCGAAGCCACTGAAGTATAGGAAGGGGACGTTGGCGAAGTATGCGAGGTTGGTGAGTGATGCTAGTCATGGGTGTATCACTGATGGGGAGTTTGTTGAGGCATAAATAGGAGGGACGAGAATGGTGTAAATATGGGAGATTGCTATCAGGTGAAAATTAAAAGTTCTTCGTGCTGTTAAATTCCCCCGAATTGCCCTTTGCATCTCTTGAGTGGTGCGTTACAAGTTATCCTCGAAGTAGAGAAGAAGCCCTTCATCCAGGTTGAAACAGGGACCAAGGATATCATTATGGAAGTTCATTAATCTATTACAACTAAATCTAACACTAGCACATCTTTTACAAGCCCAAAACAAAACCCACAAGAGAATAAGAAAACTCATGGTTTCATCGAATTCAACATCCCCGCAGTCATAGCCACGAAATTCGCTGCCTCTGTTGCGTTTTGTGAATACTGTTCAAATACCATCATATGTTAGACAAGTGACGCTGAGATCGAAATTGGACCTTCTGGGACACATCTTCAATTGCAGAATAGCCAGGAGTGATAAGTCGTGAAAGTGAAACAGTGAAGATCGAGTGAGGATTGAGAGTAAGGGAGATTGCATTAACATTTAGAGCCTCGCTTTCTAAGACAATCTGCTTTCCACCTGGAAGGAATAGGATGCCCTGCTGGGACGGCTACCACACATTCAGAGAGTCGTTGGTTCCGAAGCGGGGATCGAGGACGAACAGGTGCAGGTGTGTTGAGGGTCATCACGTGACACGAGAACTAAGAGAAATCTCGGTGTCTGAACTTGTAGACCGCTCTTTTCTCTAGCTCTGCAATGCAGTACCTCTTGCACAGAATTATTTTCGTCGGATTGCTTTCGTCTCTTGCTATAGGATTTCTATTTATGCTGTGATTTGACCGAATCCGGGCCTATACGGCATGGTCGCCACCATCCCGCTGCTTCCTGCCTGGAACCCCACGGCCTATCAACTATTCATATCACAGCCTTATATTGCAAGCTCTCGATGATGCCGAGCAGTGGCTGATGGCCCTGCCTTCAGGATTCACGCTTCAGGCGACGGACACGTCAGTCCGAGATCTTCAATGTGAGGCAGTGCTATCCTTACGGCTAAAGCCGAGACCGTATCGATGATTTGTGCGGCTGAGAATAGGCCCTCAGTCATCGAGATGGGTCGACTCATCCCACGGATAGCACTTGGCGTATCTCGTGCAACCTCAAGGCGCTCTCCCCTTGGTTGAGCTATATGCGGGTCGGCACTGCCCAACAAATAGTCTCGACGCCCCCGCAGAGCTTATGCAGCAAGATATACGGTGAGTAAGGCAAAAGAATTGGAGGCTCAGGACTCTTGTCTGCCTGCTTTTTGCCTGCCTAGCTGAAGCATCGGAGCTAGCCAGCAGGGGATTGCTTAATGACCTCTGACACACAAGGCTGGCGGCTCAACGCCGATTATAACCTGACTGCATACCGCGCTTTTCGCATTTGCCTAAACACATTTCTTCTTTGTTATCACTCAGCGACTAATCTTTCCTGTTATCAATAATCTTTACCATTTAGGTCGTCGAGAAAATGTCGTCGGCAGCCGAGACGAGCGATTCGGAGGAGGATAATAGACGTCAAAAAGCTCCCCCACCACCTCCTTTTTCCGATAGTAAACCGAAGTCCAAGAAAAAGAGAAAGCCTCTTCCACCACAAGAAACTATCAACAAGATTTGGTCGCGTTTCTCGGTGCATAAATTCAGCAAGGCGACTGTTATTCTCCCCTTCGCAACTCCTTCTACCAAGACCTCCGATACCTCTAAAGCTTCGGCGACTTCGCAACCTGAACAAAACAACCTTCTCGTTTCCGAAGACTACGAAAGAGCTGTCCGAGAATGTCGAGCACGGGTCAAAAAGCTTATAAGAGAGTGCAAGAGGGTTAATATGCGGTATCGCGATCCGGATTTTGATATTGACTGGGATTTGAAATGGGAGAAGGGATACTGTCTTAACAGCCTTGGAGAGAACAAATTTGAAATTGATGGACGAGCTTTTGCGAATCCGACATCGAATTCTCCCAAGGCTGTAAAGAGAGTCCATGAGATATTCGATAAGCCGACTTTCTTGAAGGACAAGGTCTCACCTAGCGATGTCAAGCAGGGCTCCCTGGGCGACTGTTGGCTGATGGCCAGTTTGACAGCCCTGGCGAATATGGAAAATGGAATCCAACGCATATGTGTTGAGTATGACACGAAAATTGGCATCTATGGTTTCGTATTTCACAGAGATGGAGAATGGATCATCTCCATCATTGACGACAAACTTTATTTGAAGTCACCAGATTGGGACTCACCATCAGTCCAACGCCATTTGTTGGAACAGACTGATAGGGAAGACGTCGAAAAGGTGTACCGTAAAACTTATCAAACGGGATCACAGTCCTTGTTTTTCGCCCATTGTCGAGATGAAAATGAAACATGGCTGCCTCTGCTTGAGAAGGCTTTTGCTAAAGCTCACGGGGACTATGCTGCTCTGGGTGGCGGATGGATCGGGTACGAGCAAGAGATCCTTCGTTGTTTGAAAATAGCTGACGTATCATAGCGAGGGAGTTGAAGATTTAACTGGCGGAGTAACTACTGAGCTATTAACTTCGGACATCCTCGATCGAGATGAGTTCTGGAACAATGAGATTCTCAAAGTCAATAAAGAATTTCTCTTCGGTTGTTCGACCGGTCTGCTAGATGGAGGATATGGTAATCGAAATGGAATATCAGAATGCCATGCCTATGTCATTATGGAAGCTCGAAAGCTGTCGACTGGAGAACGACTGCTCAAGCTCCGCAATCCATGGGGGAAAGGAAAGAAAGGCAATTGGGAAGGGGCGTGGTCTGATGGTAGCAAGGAATTTACCCCCGAAGCACAGCGAGAACTAAATCATAAATTCGGAAGCGACAGTGTATTCTGGATCTCCTACGAAGACCTCCTGCGCAAGTACCAGCATTTCGATCGAACACGACTCTTCATGGATTGCCCAGATTGGCGCATCACGCAGAAATGGATTAGTGTTGAAGTTCCGTGGAAAGCAGAATTCGAGCAAAAGTTCAAGATTGTCTTGAAGAAGGAGTCGCCTGTTGTACTTGTGCTAAGCCAACTCGATGACCGCTACTTTGAAGGATTACAAGGACAATACACCTTCAGACTACAATTCCGATTGCATGAAGTGGATTCACCTGGTGAAGATGATTATATCGTACGAAGCCACGGCAACTACTTGATGGAACGAAGCGTTGTGACAGAGCTGAAAAGTCTGAAAGCCGGGACATACACTATCTTCGTGATGGTGGCAGCTGATCGCAACCCAAGTCGGCCTACAGTGGAGGACGTTGTCAAATCACAATGCCGGAGAAGGGTTGATAACGAGAAGTTGGCTCAGGTTGGCATGTCGTATGATATTGCTCATAGCAAAGGCGCTATATACATGGCATCGAAAGCGGCTGCTCGGAAAGCTCACGATAAGGCCAAGGCCCGAGAAGCTAGGATTGCGGCGCGAAGAAAAAACTGGGAACGGAGACGACTCAGTCGTGAAATAGTCAGGAAACAGGAAAAGAAAAATCGAGAGAAGCGTGAACAAAAGGAAGCCCAGGAGGCCGCCGAGGCTAAGGATAAGGCGGAAAAGGAACCAAAAGACAAGGCTATCCAGACTGAAGATGTCAAAGAAGTCTCATTTGAGAAGGAGGACAAGGGAATCCAAACAGAAGATCGAGTTGCATCAAGCGCTGAGTCTGACAACACGGTCATTCCGCCAACCTTGGAGACTCAGACATCGAACGAGACGGATAAAGGAGTCCAAACTGATTATTTCTCAGCTTCCGAGTCCCAAGATACGCCAGAGACTCCCAAGAGTAGCTCAATTGCCGACTCCACAGGTCCAGAAATTCGAATTCCACTTATGCATTCTGGAGGACCACCTCCACCACCACCACCATACGGCCGAGGTCAAAAAGGGTCTATACCTAGTCGCAACTATTCTCGTGGAGCTTCTCAACGCCAGCAGTATATCATTTCGGATGGCGAGTCTAGTGCCAGTCCAATTTCCGATTTTGATGATATGTACAGCGACGATGATCCTACCCTGAGGCCAAGAGCGAGTATGACCACTGGTGGCACGCCGTCGGGAAGCAAGTCAAGGGGCAAAGATAGCGATGATGAAGATGGACCGGACCCATGGAATGCCATTTGCATTGTTGGACTCAGGGTCTATAGTAAGGATGAGCAATTGGAAGTTAGAATATATGAGGAGAGCGATGACGACGTTGTTAAGGCAGAAATCATGGATAAGGAAGATAAGGGGAGTGAAGCTGACATTGAGGATGGTGGGGATGAGGTGGACAAGGGAAAGAAAAATGGAGAAAAGGACAATGCTGGTGTTGCAGAGACCAAATTTGACATGTCGGAAGAAAGCAGCTTGCCTATCAGAGCAAAAGAAGATGAAGGCCTCATTTTGGTCGACGACGAGAAGAAATCTCTGTTACTTGGAGCAACAGAACCACCAGCCGCTATCGAAGACAAACTCAAAGTGGAAGCCGGCACAGCAGTGCCTGTCGAGGACAAATCGAAAGTGACAGTGGTTGTTGAGAAAGGGGAGCAGTCAACTGGATCTGCGTGAAGTTTTGTTTGGCTTTAGTGACCGGCGTCTGGGATATTCTCCTCACTGGTAGCAGGTCTTCACGCTCCTCAATTTTGGGATATCTTTTACGGTTACGACGTTTATGTACGGTGAATATTGGATGATGATACGAGTATATGATTTTCCACGTTCTGCTATAATACCTTTAATATTACTTGTTTTAATCTTTCAGCATCTACGGAGTACGATGTGACATGAGAATCCTAGAAATTTCAACGGCGGGGAATTGGAATATCCCTAAGTGAAACTCCATGACTGTCCAATTAAATGCATAGCTCAGTTACAACTTTTTTGATACACTTTCAAATGTAAGATTACAATACAGTAATATCTCCATGCGAGAAAACTCGTGATGCCCAAAAACAGCCCACCCTGCACGAGCCGACGAAGCTCGGCACCCCGCCATCGAGAACCTCGCGTCATTTCACATCCATTTCAACCTCACCATTAACGCCCAACTCCCAAACAAAACCACAATAAAAATGCTGCTCCTCGGCCTCACGGGCTCAATTGCAACTGGCAAATCAACCGTCTCCTCAATCCTCTCCTCACCGCCTTATTCCCTCCCCATAATCGACGCCGACATCCTCGCGCGCAAAGTCGTGGAGCCCGGCACCCCAGGCTACAAAGACATCCTCTCGTACTTCCAATCCACAACCCCCGACTTATTATTACCGTTTCCCGACGATCCGAAATATGATCGGAGTAAGGGCGCGCCGCTTAATAGGGCGGTTTTGGGCAGGAGGGTGTTTGGGGATAGCGAGGAGAGGAAGAGGGATCGTAGGGTGTTAGATGGGATTACACATCCGGCGGTTAGGAGGGAGATGTATAAAGCGTTGTTGAGCGCATATTTCAGGGGCTGTTGGGCGGTGGTGCTGGATGTCCCATTGTTGTTTGAGACTGGGTTGGATACACATTGTGGGACGGTTATGGTGGTTGCGGTGCGGGATCCGGAGATTCAGATGAAGAGGTTGATGGAGAGGGATCCGCATTTGACGAGGGAGGATGCGGAGAATAGGGTTAGGAGTCAGGGGGATGTGATGGAGAAGGCCAGGAGGTGTGAAGAGAGAGGGAAGGGGAGGGGTGTGGTGGTTTGGAATGATAAGGATAAGGAGGCGTTGAGGGGGGAGCTGGAGAGGGTTATGAGGGAGGTGGCGAGGAGGAATCCGAGGTGGTTGGGATGGCTGCTATTGCTATGTCCGCCGCTCGCTGGACTGGCGGAGATATGGAATTATTGGAGGAATTTGGTGATTAATGGGAGGTGGAGGGAGGGGGAGCTGAAAGCTAAGGCCAAGTTATGAATGAAGATTTCAAGGACACATCCTGGGACATCAAGAGACATGGCGATGGGTGTTGCCAGTGTGACGTCAAGCCTGGAGGAATGCAACGATTCTTCTGGATGCCTTTACTGCTACAGCGTATACCTGGTGGAGCAACATAGTTTTGCATGGTTATCCTAGTATCAAGAAGCCACTCAATCCAGATCCTTTGCTGCAATCTGGTAGCACAATTTAGTCCCCACATGAAAGTTGGGGCAGCTTGTTCATCTGGTTCTCCAGTATTCACTGCTTCCCTGAATATTCTTATTTGACCTCGACTGCTAGATCTTGTATATAGGATCATCTGCAATTCTCACCGCTGCATCGAAGTCAAAGAATACAATCTCCTATTATCGTCATCTACACTCGTGGGCTTCCGCAGCTGTATCTTGGCCGACTCGTTGTTTTGCTTGTTGGGTTACAACATTGCCGACAAGTAGATAACAACTTCAAACATTTGCCCTCTCTGAGTCTGTTATGACTGTTTTCCTACCTTGTCCTCTCGATGTTCGACCCATTTTTGGACATTGGGTCGTGTGCAATTAATCCTGTCTTTATGTGGCAATCTAAAGCCCTTTTCTGATTTTCTCACTGATCTTGCTTTTTTATAAAAAAGAAATACAAGGACTACAGTCTCTTTTTCAAGTAACTAACCTCACAAGCAAGATATGCGTCCTGTACTAGTTAGAGTAGTGGCAATGACTTAATTTAGAACTGTTAACAGACATGGTGTCGGTCGTACAGAATACATTCCCCAGCAAATTCAAGACACAACTCAGCAATAGCAGTAGGGTTCAAAAACTTTTGTCAAATCCTTGAATTTGCAGCTTTGAATTTAGATGCTGCTTGCTGCTTAGTTGTCGCTGCCTATTTGGGACGGCTCCAGAAAGACTAGT
>Ga0302325_10034498_pt1 | contig 10350 bp, 8 predicted proteins | sample Palsa_T0_2_FD_201948 | JGI IMG/M metagenome (GOLD analysis project Ga0302325, IMG submission 201948) | Peat permafrost microbial communities from Stordalen Mire near Abisko, Sweden - Palsa_T0_2 | ecosystem: Environmental > Terrestrial > Soil > Palsa > Peat permafrost | place: Sweden: Abisko...
AGGGCCCAACCACGAAGTCGTCGAAGAGGTCCTCGCGGAAGGTCAGGTCGTCGAGCTGGTAGTGGTCGAGCAGCAAGATGATCGGACCCACGCCGCGCTCTCGCTGGCGCAGCTGTCGACAGAGGCTCATGGCTTCACTGAAGGGCAGGGCGGCCGCGTTGATGACCGCGCCGGAGAATCCGTCGGTCGGCTCTAAGGCCGCGATCTCGTTCAGTCGCGCCGAGGCGGCGATCGCCGGGGTGACGCCCGTGACGTCAAAGGCCTTGCGCACCGGCCCTTCACACGAGGGAACGCAGAGGACGACGTCGATACTCACAACAGCGGCAAGTACCTCTCCAGCTCAAAGGTCGTGACCTGGGCACGGTAGGCGTCCCATTCGGCGCGCTTGTTGCGAAGGAACCATTCGACCAAATGGCTGCCCAAGGTCTCGTGCATCAGCGAGGACTTCTCCATCAAGTTGAGGGCGTCACCGAGCGATTGGGGCAGGGCGGCCACGCGCTTACCCTCTTTGGGGAGTTCGTAGTTGCCCATCACCCCGCGGAGACCGGCGGCCAGGATGACCGCGAAGGCGAGGTAGGGGTTGGCGGCGGCGTCGGGCGAGCGGTACTCGACGCGCGTGGAGTCCATTCGTCCGGGCTTCACCGAGGGCACCCGCACCAGCGCCGCGGCGTCGTAGTGGGCCCACTCGGCCCCGACGGGGGCCTCGACCCCGGGCACCAAGCGCTTGTAGGAGTTCACCCACTGGTTGGTCACCGCGGTGATCTCGGGCGCGTGGCGAACGAGTCCGGCGATGAATTTCGCCGCCAGGTCACTTAGCCCGTAGGTGTGCTCCCCGATGAACGCGTTCTTCTCGTCGCGCCAGAGTGAGAGGTGGGTGTGCATGCCCGAGCCCTGCACGCCCACCAACGGCTTGGGCATGAAGCTCGCCGCGACGCCGGACTGGCGAGCGAGTTCTTTGACGACGTGGCGCAGGGTCATGACCGTGTCGGCCATCGTCAACGCGTCGGTGTAGCGCAGGTCGATCTCGTGCTGGCCGGGCGCGTCTTCGTGCTGGGCGTGTTCGACGCCGATGCCCATCTCCTCTAAGGTCAGGACCGTCTGGCGGCGCAGTTGACTCCCGACGTCGTCGGGCAAAAGGTCGAAGTAACTCCCGCGGTCGATCGGCACCGGAATGACGCCGGGGTTGAGGTCGTCGAAGTAGAAGTACTCCACCTCGGGCGCGACGAAGAAGTTGAACCCTTGGGCGCGGGCGTTGTCGAGGACGCGACGGAGCTGTTGGCGCGGGCAACCGTCAAAGGCCGTGCCGTCGATGTTGACGATGTCACAGAACACCCGTGCGACGCCCGAGCCCTGGGGGTACCAGGGCAGGAGTTGGAACGTGGTGAGGTCCGGGCGCGCCAGGAGGTCCGATTCGGTGGTGCGTGAGAAGCCGTCGATCGCGCTGCCGTCAAAGGTCATCCCCTGATCCAGGGCGTCTTCGAGCTCGGCCGGGGTGACGTGAAAGGCCTTATGGCGGCCCAGCACGTCGGTGAACCAGAGCTGGACGAAGCGCACGCCGCGCTCCTCGACCGTGCGAAGTACGTACTGCGCCTGACTTTGCATGCTGGCCATTCTCGCACCTTCTCTCCGGGGTCGCGACTCGACCCAAGAGCACGAAACCCGCCACAGGGCGTGGCGGGTTTCGTGGACTGGGTGTACTTAGCGCTTTTTGGCGGCCTTCTTCGCCGGAGCCTTCTTCGCCGGAGCCTTCTTCGCGACTTTCTTGGCCGCGGCCTTCTTCGCCGGCAATTTCTTGGCCGCCTTTTTCGACGCCGGAGCCTTCGCCGCGCCACAGATGGTCTCGGTCATGATGGCCGCCACCACGTAGGGGTCGGCGTTGGAGTTGGGGCGACGGTCCTCAAGGTAGCCGCGCTTCGCGGTGGCGACGGCCGCGGGGATGCGCACCGACGCGCCGCGGTTCGAGACCCCGTAGGAGAACTTCGTGTAGGGCGCGGTCTCGTGCTCACCGGTGAGACGCTCCTCGATGCCGACGCCGTAGGCGGCGATGTGCTCTTTCACCTTGGTGCCCAACGCCTCGGCGCCCGCGACGATCGCGTCAAAGCCACCGGGTGCACGCATGGCCTTGGTGGAGAAGTTCGTGTGGGCCCCCGCGCCGTTCCAGTCACCCTTGATGGGCTTGGCGTCGAAGCTGACGTCCACTTCGAACTCCTCGGCGATGCGCTCGAGCAGCCAGCGCGCCGTCCAGAGCTGGTCCCCGACCGCGACGGGGCTCAAGATGCCGACTTGAAACTCCCACTGGCCCATCATCACCTCGGCGTTGGTGCCCTCGATGCCGATACCCGCGCGCATGCAGGCGAGGGTGTGCGCCTCGACGATGTCGCGACCGGGCATCTTGTCGCCGCCGACGCCGCAGTAGTACGGGCCCTGGGGCGCGGGGAACCCTTCCTCCGGCCAGCCGTAGGGACGGCCGTCCTGGAAGAACGTGTACTCCTGCTCGATGCCGAACATCGGCTCCTGGCTGGCGAACTTCTTGGTGACCTCAGCGGCCTTGGCTCGGGTGTTCGTGGGGTGCGGGGTCATGTCGGGGAGTAAGACCTCGCACATCACCAACACGTCGTTGGGTCCGCGCAACGGATTGGGGCACACGAAGACCGGCTCTAAGACGCAGTCCGACAGGGCGCCGGTCGCTTGGTTGGTGCTCGAGCCGTCGAAGCCCCACACGGGCGGCTTCTTACCGTTGGCGACGATCTTGGTCTTGCTCCGCAACTTGTGGGTCGGTTCGGTACCGTCTATCCAGATGTATTCAGCCTGATACGACAACGCTGCTCCTTCGATGTGTCATCGCGTGTTCACGCGACCACCCCTAGTTTGATGGGTCACCGGCCATACCTACCCCGTGTTCTGTTACCAGAGTGTGAATCATTTTCGGAACAATTTCCGTCGTCACCGGTAGGCTCGCGGCGTGGCGACGCTCCGACTCGCATTGGCCCAGATGAATGCGGTGGTGGGCGGGTTCGCCCAGAACGTCGAGACGCTGACGCGCTTTCGCACCCAAGCCGCCCTGGTCGGCGCCGACGTCGTGTTGACGCCAGAGATGTCCTTGATGGGCTATCCACCTGAGGACCTTCTTCTAAAGGAGGGCTTCATCGAGGCGAGCGCGCAGGCGCTCTTTGACCTCACCAAGTCCGAAAACCTGCCGCCGATCTTCGTGGGGACGATCTCTCCCGAAGGCGTGAACGGTGTCACGTTGGCGCCGTCCTCGGACGGGCGCGACGTGATGCGCCTCTTCGAGGACGAGCTGAGTCGCTCCCACGTGGCGAACGTCCTGGTGGCCGTAGGTGACGAGGGTGTCGTCGCCACCGCGACCAAGCGTCTGCTGCCGAACTACGACGTCTTTGACGAGCGCCGGTACTTCCACCCCGGGGTGGGGCCCCAGACGATCGTCAATCTTCGCGGCGTCGCCGTGGGGTTGTTGGTCTGTGAGGACGTGTGGACGAGCAATGGTCCAGCGCTGGCCCTCGCGCGCGAGGGCGCGACGTTGTTGGTGGTGGCGAATGCGTCGCCCTACGCGCGGGGCAGACGTGAGGAACGCGAGGCGATGTTGCGCGAGCGCGCCTTAGAGACCAACTGCCCGATCGCCTACGTGAACCTGGTCGGTGGGCAAGACGAGTTGGTCTTTGACGGACAGAGTGTGGCCGTCAACGCAAAGGGCGAGGTGGTGGCGCGCGCGAGCGCCTTCAGCGAGGAGTTGTTGGTCTGTGAACTCGAGGCGCGCGAGTCACTGGTCGGCGTGCCGCTTGACACGCGTTACGCCCGCGACGAGTTGCGCGCCCGAGCCAGTTTGGTGAACCACGTTGAAGAGCCCCTCGGGGAGGTCGAAGAGATCTATCAGGCGCTGGTGATGGGCACGCGCGACTACCTGCGCAAGAACGGTTTTCGCGAGGCGATCGTGGCGGTCTCGGGCGGCGTCGACTCCTCACTCGTCGCTTCGATCGCGGTCGACGCGGTCGGCGCTCGAGCGGTTCGCGGCGTCTCCATGCCGAGTCGTTATTCGTCCGCGGGCTCGGTCGATGACGCCCTCGAACTCGCGAGTCGCCTCGACATCGAGGTCACCACCCTGCCCATCGAAGTGGCCCACGAGGTCTTCGCCTCGCTGTTACACGACGTGCTGGAGGGACCGCCCCACGGGCTCACTGATGAGAACCTGCAGTCGAGGATTCGAGCGGTCTTGATGATGGCGATTTCGAACGCGACCGGGGCGATCGTGCTCACTACCGGAAATAAGTCCGAGATGGCGGTGGGCTACACCACCTTGTACGGCGACTCGGCCGGCGGCTTCGCCGTGATCAAGGACGTCCCCAAGACCCTCGTGTACGAACTCTGTCGCTACCGCAACCAGGTCGCTCGGCGCGACGGTGACCCCGAACCCATCCCCATCGCGGTCTTAGAGAAGGCGCCCTCAGCGGAGCTGCGCGCCGACCAACGCGACGACCAGTCGCTCGGGTCCTACGCGGTGCTCGACCCGCTCTTAGAGCTCTACGTCGAAGAGGACGCCACCGCCGAGGAGATCATCGCGCTCGGTTACGACCGCGAACTGGTGACCCGCATTACGAGACTGGTCGACCTCAGCGAGTACAAGCGACGTCAGATGCCCCCCGGGGTGCGCATCTCGAAGAAGGCCTTCGGACGTGACCGTCGCATGCCGATCACCAACACCTTTCGTCCGGAGGCCTAGTGCGCTCGCGCGAGGCCCTGGCGCATCTCGCCGCGTGCTTCGACGCGCTGTACGTCGTGATGGGCGAGGCGGCTCCGACGCTCACCAACGACGCGTACGTCGTGCGGACCTTCGAGAGCGCGCGGGCGATGGGCGAGGTCGCCCTGGCGCTGCGCGAGTACCTCGATGCCGCGGAGCCCGAACCACTGACAAGCGTGAACCGGGTGTTAGAAGACGCCCGCGCCGGCGACGGCAGTGGGGCGATGCTGCTGTTCTGTTTCTCAGTGGTGGTCGGTCCGCGTCTGCTCGTGTCGCTGCGTGACGTGCGCGAGGAGTTGACGCTGAGTGAGGAGGAGCGGGCCCTGACCAACCAGGCTTCGGGTGTGTTGGTGGCCGAGATCCTGGCCGTCGGGGAGGTCGCGCACGACGCCGCGCCCGAGGAGGACGAGCGCTGGCAAGAGCGCGCCCGAGCCCTGAGTGTCGCCCTCGAGGACGCCGGATATGCCGAAAGTTTGGGCGTTTCCGGGTAGGTTGCGGGTCTCCGTATAACTAGTAGTACCGGGGAGATCAGCCCCCGTCCACCAAAGGGGAGCCATGGCCAAAGACCGTATCGATCGAGACGATGAGGACCTGGTACGCCTCTATCTGTCCGACATCGGCCAGTACACCCTGTTGACCAAGGACGACGAGGTCCACCTCGCCCAGACCATCGAAGAGGGTCGCGAGGCCAAGGCCGAGCTCGAAGCCGCCGAGACCAATAAGAAGGTCAAGATCACCCCGAGTCGCAAGCTGGCGCTCAAGCGCGCCGCGCACCGTGGCGACGAGGCCGAACGCGACTTCGTCCAGTCCAACTTGCGCCTCGTGGTCTCGATCGCCAAGAAGTACCAGGCCTCGGGCCTCCCTCTGTTGGACCTGATCCAAGAGGGCAACCTCGGGCTCATGCACGCGGTCGAGAAGTTCGACTGGCGCAAGGGCTTTAAGTTCTCGACCTACGCGACGTGGTGGATTCGTCAAGCGATCACCCGCGGCATCGCCAACACGGGTCGCACGATTCGTCTCCCGGTGCACGCCGGGGACACGCTCGCGCGCGTGCAGAAGGCTCAGTCTCGTCTGGAACTCAAGTTCGGACGGCCGCCCACGATTAAGGAACTCTGCGAAGAGTGCGAGATGCCCGAGGACAAGTTGATCGAGGCGTTGCGCTTTCGCTCCGAGCCCATTTCGCTCTCCGAACCGTTGCGCGAAGACGGCGACGCCGAGTTGGGCGACGTCGTCGAGGACCGCTCCGCCGAGTCACCCTTTGACGTGGCCGCGGTCAAGATGATGCCCGCCGCCATCGAGAAGCTGCTCCAGCCCCTCGACGAGCGCGAGCAGAAGATCCTGCGGATGCGCTTCGGACTCGACGGCGCCGGGGAGATCCGCACCCTCGAGGACGTGGGCGCCGAGATGAACTTGACGCGTGAGCGTATTCGTCAGATCGAAGCGCGCGCGATGAGCAAGTTGCGGCACCCCTCCTCCGACACTGGCGCGCGCGACCTCTTGACCCTCTAGCGCCGCTGGAAGCTCGCGCCACTGAGTAGCGCGGCGATGCCGACGATGATCGCGCTCACGAAGAAGGGCGTGTGGGACTTCGAGCGGCTGAGTGCGGTGACGGGATGGCGGAAGGTGAGTATCGGCCACGCCCGCTCGTGCGCGATCCGGGCCAACACGCGATCGGGGTTGACCGCGTAGGGTCGTCCGACGGCCTCGAGCATGGGCACGTCGGTCTCGGAGTCGGAGTAGGCGGCGGATTCGACGAGGTCGATGTCACGCCGCTGCGCCAGCGCGCGAATGGCCAGCGCCTTATTGGGGCCCTGGGCGAAGAACTCCATCTCGCCGGTGAACTTGCCGAACTCGTCGACGGTGGCTTCTGACGAGATGGCCCCAGTGAGTCCGAGGAGCTCGGCGAAGGGCTCGACGATCTCCGCGGGGGCGCTCGAGACCAGGTAGACCTCCTCGCCCTGGGCCATGTGATAATCAATGAGCTCGAGGGCTTCGGCGTAGATGAGGGGCTCGATGGCGTCGTTCAGCGTCTCTTTCACCAATTGACGCACTTCGTCGCGGTCCCAGCCTCGCGTGATCTTGAGGACGGTCTCGCGCACGCGTTCGAGGCGCCGCTCGTCCGCGCCGAAGCGCTGGAACCAGAGTTGGCCAATGCCCGCGCGGATCAGGGTACGCCGGTGCAAGAGGCCCCGCGCGTGCAGTTCGGGCCCGAGGGCCACCAGCGAGGACTTCGCGATGACCGTTTTATCTAGGTCAAAAAAAGCCGCGCGCACACCATCATGCTAGGCCCGACGCGGAAGAATCTCGGGTCGCGACTAGCCGATGAACGCGGCGGTGCAGTCCTCGGTGGCGTCGACGCGCGCCATCAACACGACGTGGTCTTGGTGGAGGAAGTGCATGCTCGGGCTCGGCACCAGGGGCTGTTCGTTGCGAACCACCGCGACCACGCGCAGCGAGTCCGGCAGGCGCAGTTCGTCCAAGGTGAGGTCCTGCACCACGGCGGGGGCGTTGGCGTCGAGGGTGACTTCGATGAGTCGCATGCGACCGTGGGCCAAGGTCATCAGTTGGATGATCGCGCCCACTTCGACGGCCTCGTCTACCAGGGACGTGATCAACGCCGGCGTGGACACCGAGACGTCCACGCCCCAACTCTCGTTAAAGAGCCACTCGTTGCGGGCGTTGTTGATGCGACTGATCACGCGCGGGACGCCGAACTCCTGCTTGGAGAGCCAACTGATCACCAAGTTGTCCTCGTCGTCGCCGGTCGCGGCAATCATGACGTCGGCGCTGCGCACGTCGGCCGCGGCCAGGCTCGCGTACTCACACGCGTCCGCGGCCATCACCGCGACTCCGGGCAGCATTGACTTGAGGCGCTCGGCGGTGGCGGCCTGTTGCTCCATCAAGGTCACGTCGTGGTGGCGGTCCATGAGGTCGAGCGCGATCGATGTGCCCACCGAGCCGCCACCGGCGATAACGACCCTCACAAGGCGCCCGTGGCCAGCAGGTCGTGGAGTTGCTTGAGGCCGTCGTTGGTGACCAGGAACTCCAAGACGTCGTCCTCTTGGGCGAAGAGCCCTTCGATGTCGACCCGGCCCACGCCGCCTCGAATCAGTCCGACCAACCGCACGTCCTCGCCCGCGTTGAAGTTCGTCACCGGCTTGCCGGCCAGGGCGTCGGGCACGATGCGTTCGACGAGGTGCATGGTCCCCCCGACGTCGGTCCACTCGATGGAATCGTCGGCGGGCATCATCCAGCGCTTGACCTGTTGGGTCGTCCAGAGCGACGTGGCGACCGTCGGGATGCCGAGCTTCATGTAGATGTCGGCGCGCGCGGGGTCGTAGATGCGCGCGACCACGTTCTTGATGTTGTAGTGGTCGCGGGCGATTCGCGCACAGAGGATGTTGGTGTTGTCGCCACTGGTGACCGCGGCCAGCGCGTCGGCGGTGGTGGCTTCGGCCTGGAAGAGGACGTCGCGATCGAAGCCCGAGCCCACGATGGTCTTGCCGTGGAAGTGGGTTAATCGTCGCAGGTTGTCTCGGTTTTTGTCGATGACGACGACCGAGTTACCCTCTTCTGAGAGTTCCATCGCCAGTTCTGAGCCGACGCGGCCACAACCGACAACGATGATGTGCACGCTCTCATCAGACCACACCTGAGGAATTGGCTGCAAGTTCATGCGTTGTGCGTTTCATTGAGCAACTTCGCGTGAACAGAGGTGCTTTAGTATCGAAATCGTGTCAGATGAGGAGAAGCCAGCGTCCCCGCGCGCGCCGATACTGACCTCCCACGCGAATCTGGCGAAGTTTTACCCTGAATCACTGGACTACCGACTGAAGCGGTTCTTCCTCGGTAAGCCGCTTGTTTCCGAGCAGTTAAGCGGCGAACGGCTCAATCGACCTATCGCCCTGGGCGTCCTGGCCCCGGACTGCATTTCCTCCTCCGCGTACGGGACCGAGGAGATCCTCACCCAAATGACCCCCTTCATCGGACTCGCGGCGTTCGCCTTGGTGGTCCCGATCATGTTCGTGATCATCGGCGTGTTGTTCTTCGTGACCACGTCCTATCTCGACGTGATCAAGTACTACACGACTGCGGGTGGCTCCTACGTGGTGGCGCGCGACAACTTCGGGCCGAAGATCGCCCAGATCGCCGCGGTGGCACTACTGATCGACTACACGGTCACCGTCGCGGTGCAGTGCTCCGCCGGCACGGCCGCCCTGACGACCGCCTTCCCGGCGTTGAAGACCTCGTTCCCCCTGGTCGGCAACGGCACCTTGTTGATGACGGTGCTCGTGGTGTTGATCCTGATCTTCGGCAACCTGCGCGGGCTTCGCGAGGCGGGGAGCTACTTCGCGATCCCCACGTACTTCTACGTCGTCATGCTGTCGCTGACAATACTTATCGGGTACTACAAGAAGATCGTCGGGACGCTGCACATGATTGCCCAACCGGCGACCCACCTGATGGTCGACCACAAGTTGGGCCACTCGGGCAACGGACTCTTGATGGGCCTCGCCTTTATCACGTTGTTGCGCGCCTACGCCAATGGTGGTTCGTCGCTGACGGGCCTCGAGGCGATCAGCAACGGTGTGGGGAGTTTTCGTCGCCCGGAGTCGAGGAACGCTCGCTCGACGCTCGTGGTGATGTCCTCGGTGCTGGCGTTCTTACTCGTCGGCACCACGCTGCTCGCGCACTGGACCCACGCCTTCCCCTACGACTCGGGCTCACCGACCGTGGTCGGCCAGGAGGTCTCGGACATCTTCGGCGCCAGCGGATTCGGCCACTACCTGTTCTTAATCGTCCAGTTCGCGACGGTGTTGATCCTCTACACCGGAGGCAACACGTCCTTTAACGGCTTCCCCTTCCTCGCCAACTACGTCGCCGGGGACAAGTACCTCCCTCGCCAACTGACCAAGCGCGGTCACCGGTTGGCCTTCTCCAACGGCATCATCGTCCTCGGCATCGTCTCGTTGTCACTCATCATCGCCTTCAAGGCCTCGGTGAACGCCCTGATCGCGCTCTACGCCATTGGCGTCTTCACGGGCTTCACCTTGGCGGGTGCCGGCATGGTCGCGCGACACCTTCGAGAGAAGGGCGCGCACTGGCGACGCGGGGTCGTGATCAACGCGCTCTCGGCCTGCGTGACCTCGATCGTCGTGTTGGTGTTTATCTTCGCCAAGTTCACCGAGGGCGCCTGGATCATCGTGGTGGTCGGCCCGATCATGTACTGGGGACTGCTGCGCTTCCACAAGACCTATATCCGAGAGGAGAAGGCCTTCGAGGCGAACATCGGCAAGAGTTCGATGCACATCCGCATGAATCGGATCATCGTCTTCGTCGACAACTACGACCTCCCGACCGAGCGCGCGTTGCTGTACTGCAATTCGCTCAACCCCTACTCGGTGCGCGCGGTGCACTTTGATGTTGACAACCTGGTGACCAAGCGGCTCGAGGCCAGTTGGGGCCGCCCCGAGACCGCCTCGGCGGCCATCAGTCTGGAGATCGTCGAGTGCGAGGACCGACGCGTCGACCGTGCGGCGCTCGAGTTGGTGGCCGACGCGGTGCGTGACCCCGACGTCTTCTGCATGGTGATCCTG
>Ga0302325_10034499_pt1 | contig 10350 bp, 6 predicted proteins | sample Palsa_T0_2_FD_201948 | JGI IMG/M metagenome (GOLD analysis project Ga0302325, IMG submission 201948) | Peat permafrost microbial communities from Stordalen Mire near Abisko, Sweden - Palsa_T0_2 | ecosystem: Environmental > Terrestrial > Soil > Palsa > Peat permafrost | place: Sweden: Abisko...
TAGAAAGTTTCACAGACGCTATTCAGGAAATGAAACCCCATCGCGATGTGCCAGACCAACAATCATTGCCCTAAAGGCAAAAGGGGGGATAGGTTCCGTGTCTAGCCAAAGGTGAAGGTTGGGTGTATCAAAGGATCGCTCATATCAAAATGAAGAATGGGATCTAGAAGACAGTGTCTCCGATCAGTTGAAGAGCTCAAAATAGCATGAAAGATCCCCGATAGGGCATGAAGAACACGACAGAGCAAGGGGAAGCAGAGGGCGCCATCTCTTTCGAACAAAAGAAACACAAACTTCAAAAAAAAACCCCCCCAAAAAAGAAAAGTCGGTGGTGGTTGTGGGGGGTGTGTGTGGAAAAAGATGAATCAGATGGTGAGTTGTATTCTCATTTCGAGGCCTCGACAGCCACAACCAAGGGGGGGTTTTTTTTGCCGCCTTTTTAAGAAACGAGGACTGAAGCGAGGAAGGTGTTCACGTAACGGAAGACGGACTAAAGACCAAAACACACTCGCTTTTCCAAGTAATGCCTCGATACTCGCTAATAACTTCACTCTCATTAAATGACTTAAGATTCGCAAAAGACATACACTCCAAAAAGCAGTTAAGGTCAAGCTCGTAAGAAATGACGTCGAAGTACCAACAATCCAAATGCAACTCTAATACCAAGACTCTGGACATATCGCTGCCCGTTTTCAATCGTACCTCACTTCCTCGGCTCAAATCGCACCATAATCGGATTAGCATCAAACTCCAACATTCCATTCTGAAGCGGTAGCTCCATCGCAAGATCACAAAGAGTCATCTATTCACCTAAAGATTAGCCCTTTCACAACTTGCACCAATCAACACTCCTTCCCCTTCAAAACAAAACAGAATTAAAATCAAACTCACCTCAAACCCCAACATCAACCCCGGTACAACCCTCTTAATCTCAAGCTCCACCACATACCGCCCCAAACAAATCCTCCCCCCACTCCCAAACGGCATATACCCCCTCTCCATCCCCTGATTCCTCCCCTCCCCACTTTCCAACCACCTCTCCGGCCTAAACGCCTCGGAATCCGCACCATAAACTTCAGTATCCAAATGCACCACCCTTCCCGTGCATCCAACTACTGTACCTTCCGGAACCGGCACACCAGATAACACTGCGCCGCCTTTGGGGACAACACGCTCTAGCGGCGATGCGAGGGGTGGGTTCAATCTCAATGTCTCTTTCATGACGGCGTCGAGATAAGGTAATGTATTAAGCTCGCTATACCTGGGCTCGGGACTTAACACACCGCTCTTCGCCGCATCATCCAACTCTTTCTGGAGTTTTTTATAAGCGGAAGGGTTCTTGAGCAGGAAATAAATCATCGTAGCCATCGTGCCGGCCGTGGTGTCGCCACCCGCCGAGATGGTGGAGTTAACAAGGTTCGCGACAGTCGCTGGCTTGATGGTATCGGGATACTTCTCACTGACTTCGATGTACTTCTGCAGAAGATCGTTCTTTGCGGGTTGCTTTGGCTCGAGTTTATTTTCTTCCTTGCGCGCTTCCCATCTTTCGATGCCCGTTTTCGCCCATCTCGTAGGCCGCGAAATGAAGCGTGACCAGATGGGGGAATGGTAGATAAACTGCTCGAGATAAGGGAGGGGTTGCCAGAGGTACCAGTGCCAGATTCTCAGGGAACCTTGCTTTGCGAGACCCAAGACGTCGCGACCTTGAGCTAGATGCCCGGGGGATTCAGAGAACGCCATTTTGATGAGGAAGTCGAGCTGGAAGAATTGTAGCGTTTGGTAGAGATTGAAGGTTGGGTGGTCCGTGATTCGGTGAATTAGGGCGGAGAGCGTGGTGTCGACGTCCGGCTCGTAGTCGAGCAGGTTGCGGGTGAGAAAGGCGCCGCCGATGGCTTTGCGCATGAGGCGGTTTTGGGACTCGTCTTGCATGTCGATTAGGCTACCAGAAGATTTATTGTTGACGAAGGCGCGCATTAGACGATATGAATCAGCCTGTAACTTGTGTTAATAACTTGGTAAGGATCGGTACATTCATCAAATTACCTTAAGATATTGGCCTCGGTTTGTGTAAATAATATTGACGCAAGCTGGATCGCTGATATGTAATGTATTCGGTCCAATTCTAACAACAGGGCCATATTTCTTGTGTAACTCGAGAAGAACGGGACAAATGGGGCGAGACATCTGGATATAAGCTCTCCAAAGGTTCGTGATTGAAGCAAGAAATGGTCCTGGAACATGTCGCAGTCTCCAGTATTGTTGGAAGAAGAATAAAATGAGCGCGAGAGCAGAAATTCCCAGAGCAAGTGAGCTCGTCGGGAGCATCGTATAATCTATCATGATGAAAAAGTCGTGGGTATGTTAAACCACGTTGCACAAGAATGATAAGATTTTGTTACACTAGATGAAGGTTCACGATGTTAAGATGGCCACTTTTGGAGGGGAGGGGTAGTCGGCTTCGGGCTAATCGGCGGCGGGGCCAAGATGGCGCCGTCGAGCTGCAGATGCTTAATTTGATGATGTTACTGGTCCACATGTCTTTGCATACTGTATATGGCAGAGTGTGCTTTGCGTGTACGTACCAAGTGGGTCTCACAACTTGTAAGTTCCGCAACTGACCATTTAACCTGTCCTCCTTGGCAGAAAGAGAGGGATTGCGATAATCATCACCTAATCATGCATAAAACAGCCGGTTGTTTAACCTGAATCCTCACCTGCACGAAATCTGTTCTTATTTAGAAAGGTGGACAGGGCTGCTTTATCGGCAATGTTAGGCAAGTCGAGGTGAGTTTGGGTGAGCAAAAAGCGGGAAGCGGCTGAGCAAACGGTAAGCAGGGCTCGAATCGGTGGGCTAGGGACCTGTTTCGAGTCCGCGGCTAAAATTGCTATCGCTAGCTACCATTAGAAAATAATTCAAGGATTGTTTTATGAGTACATTTTAGATCCTTCTCGTCTATTCACACGTGACTCGGACGCCCCTCTTGGCTGCAGCTGGTGGGAGGATAGATAAAAGTATTTATTAGTGCTGATAACTTATTCTTGAATCCAGTTAAGGATCAAGTGAGCTTTTGGCTTAGTTACCGACTGCAACTTAAGCTATATTACTTGTAATATTATCAGCTTATAAGTGACAAATCACAAATCTCCTATGAAACGCAAGCTAATCCACGCCCACTATCACCCATTGCTTCTCTTTGCTTTTATGTCCGTGCCCAAGTTCTTTGATCAGTCATACTACCTGATCAATGTATGCTAAAATATTGTATCGCAATGCCTTCTTCTTTCTTCCTGATGCCAGGGCTATTCCGAGCAATTGAAATTAAGCATCATGTGGAATCTAGTCACGTGATAGTAACAAAATTTTCCAGATGCATTAGGACACCAGCTGCGCTTCCTTTTATCCTTTCGCAAAACGTGGGTGTTCTCATATGAGGCTTAAGGTATCTAAAAAGTTAAGACGCATCCCGCGTGATCTAAAAATAGCCCCTGCAATAACCGGCGCTTAGCTCCGCAACCTGACGCAGCCTCATTTCAATCGTTTTCATCTAACTTCTTCCTCTTCCCCCAGGATTTCCGAGCCGTTCACGCCAGGGTTCTCGAGAATCCCAGCAGTTCACGCCTGTGCAGAGGTTACAATAATTAGAGCGAGCGAACACGGAGCCGCACTTGTTGACCCTGCGGACAAGTTTGAGGGATTCACAAGGCTGAGCTACAAACTCTCAGTTGAAGTGCTTTTCGTGAACAGAAAGCAAAGGTCGACGTCTGTGAAGATGACCAATTACCCCCGAGATCCAGAATGGTACATAGAGAGTCAAGCAATCTATGCAAAGCCGTTAGAGTTCAACCCAGCTCCAGTCTCGTTCATAGAGATCTGGAACTATTCCGTAAGGCGACTGCAACTGTCTCAAATCGTATTCTAATCTAAAGACAAACAGACTGGCGACTCGCAAGTTTTAGAAGGCACACTTGAGCCGAGCGAAATCAAGGCGTGGCTAAGCAAAGAAGCTCACAGGTTAGTGAAGGATAGGGAACAGTTGGAACCAATCAATGGAATTCGCCTTCTGTACGTGTATTCCTTAAACCAAAATGTTGTTTTGTTTGGTAATACTTGAGCGATATTGAAAGAATGGCAATCAGAATGCAGAAATACTGATCCCGTAGCAGCATAGAGAGCAAGGAAGATGAGAACGATTGGAGGAGGACTTTTCCTTGGAATAAAGAGGATTTACTAGCTATTACCTCAGAGTTCAGGCTACCCTCTTCATTTCTACAGCCCACTCAGAGACTACGATCTTGTTACAGTGTGTTGTCTAGACAAGAGCTTGCGGGCAGAGGATCGGAACTTGATCTCGGTAGGAATATGCTCAATATCATAATCTTTGAATTACCTACTCAAATCTTGCAGGATTCATTCTTAGACCTCCCCAAGATTCAGATATAAACCTCAATCTCGTGTTCTCGTGGAATGCCACTACAAGAACCACGGGCGGGATAATTCGTACAATCCGCCAAAACGTACTTGATACATTTCTGCGAGAACTTAAGAGCTTGCGCCATCTTGCCAGTCAGCCACTTGTGCTCGGTCTCGCAGCTTTAGAGTCAATACTTTTAATGATCCCCAAAAAGTTAAACATAATTTGCGCAGATATTGTAATGGTCCAAAGTCGAACTGGGCACCTAGGTAGCATACATCTTAACAGTGTTCCGAACCCGCAAAAAGTTCTTGATTACGAAAAAGTGAGCCTGGAAGTGAGTAAAATCAGCCAGGGGATCACCTGGTATCGTGTTATATGGAAATCATATTTACATTTGTGCGAGTTCATGGCACAATTAGCTACCCGCTTAGAAAGGCTTGAAAATCGCGGCATTCCCGGATGTCCAACGAGCTCTCCAGCTTCTGTGAAGCATTTAGAAGTCTTCTCGGAGCTTTTGAGCGCAAATAAAAGTCGGCTCGTTCATCAACTCGACGAACTTGATAATTACAAGGAATTGTGTGCAATTCAAAATCAAAACGTTTGTCCAGGCTGTCTTGCCAAATTTATGAAATCACTAATATGACTTCCAGGTGTATAATTTAATCGCGCAGAGAGATGTGCAACAGAACATCGAATTGGCCAGGGATCCGAAAAGCATTGCAGTCGCAAGCAAGCGTGACAGTTCTGCGTGAGTTTGTCATTCTGTAGAATTTATTAAATCTGAGCCAGTGTGCAAATACTGACTTTCTGTTCAGTATGAAATCCATCGCACTCCTGACAATGGTAGTTCTTCCGGGAACATTTATCAGCACCTTGTTTGCTATCTTTTTGTTCAATTGGGACGCAGAATCATGGCGAGATGTGCCAAAGCCTCGATTCTGGTTCTATTGGGCACTGACTGTACCTCTCACCATCTTCAGCGTGGTGGCGTGGCTAGCCTGGCAGAAGATCTATGAAAGGACCGGCCGCAACCTAGACCAAGCCGCAAGAGAGGCGGTCTCCAAATTCACAGTCTCTGATAATCAGATACATGAAATGTTATCTTCATCTGATAAGCCCAACGAGATGGATAATCATGATATCTCAGACGGGCTTAGAATACGGAAGAGAGACATGTTTCACAGACGGTTGCCATGGAACAAGCAGCCCACCCAAAAAACCGAAGCATGTCAAGGCGAATCCCTAGTCTGAGTAGGGAATGGACCCTGGCAAAAGCATTGCTAACGTACCCTAATAACACCAATCTCATCTTCATCTCTCCAATAGTATACAAAATCTCTGAGAAATCAGACTTACACACGTGCTACTTGACATTTGCGTTTATCTTAATCTGCTCTTCTCGTATGCGTAATAGCGCATCTTCGATTTTCGTCTAAACGACAGGAAGAGCAATCACAATACTTCCCGACGGCAATACCAAATTCGCAGTGACTTCATGAATTGGGGCGATGCCTGTGAAGCAACGCCTGAGGTGTTAACACGAAGCTCACTGCAGCTCCAGAGGAGCTTCAAGCAGGAATCAACATCGGATGCCTTATCAGTAAAGGATTCCTTGGTATACAGCAGTCAGCAAGGCCAAAGCTCATGTGCAATAACATCAACGGCGCATACCCCGCACTCTCGGAACCCATCTTCGTCAAGCTTGTGCGACGCCCCGATCCCAATTCTCTCTCCACGTAGAAGGGGCTATCCTATACACCCCAACTAGACAGAAATATGATCTCGGATCTGCTATACCATTGAAACTTAAACTCAAGGGAAGTGAGGTGTCGAGCTATTTTAGTAAGAGGGAGCCCATTCTGATTACTAGGGACCCCGGTCCCTTTCTAGCTCCCTATGATCCTGCTCGTCAGGAGTTGACATTCTCAACGGCACTGCCAGGATAGGACCCATATTAAAAACACACAAAGAGTGACTAAAGGTTTCGGGTTGCTGGGGGGTGTGAGCCGAGGGTAAGTGGAGGCTGCATGCGAAGGGGGAAGGTGTGGGATCAAAACAGGGGTTAATTGTGCTGCCTATTTTATTCTGTATTGTTGCCTAGTAGGAATAACTTTACGAAGGCGGACGGCATTAAAATCCGTCCATTTGCGCAGAACCTTAGAACACCAAAATCTCTAAGTTTTGAAAATTGCGCATTGCAACACCATTACCCCCAAATGATATAAAGTCTAATCAATGAAATAGAGAAAATGCTACGGTATCTTTTACATGTGGTTTTATAATTATAAAATGTCGCGATGTTTTATCCCGATTTTTTTAATCAAGCGTGGGGATTTCGGAGGGTCTCGCTTAGCAAAATGGACGGATTTCAATGCCGTCCGCCTTCGTAGTCCTACAAGTGACTCACTATAGCAGTTGCCTACAAGGTTGCCTAGAATAGGCTCCCTTGACTTCTTGTCCCCTAGTATATAGCTCAAGGAATTCCCTCATTCTTTGAGAGGAATTCAGTCAATTCAGTCTTCTCCAAACATCATCTTTTTGATCCAACAGAAGGCGAGGGTCACGTGCATTGTCACCTGGCGAGCGCGTAGAAATACGTTCGGGGATTCAGGTTAAACAAACGATACCAATACAGCGATTCCAATAACAATCGTCAGTGCGGCCGATCGTTAGGCCGCAGCCGAGATTATTGATTTTTATAATCTTAAGACTTACCATATAAATAAAACCCCAAATATTATAATAATCGCCTAATAAGAACTCTTGCAATTAAGCAAATATTAAAGGGACTATAATTATAAGCTATTAGTAGAAGGGTTTAGTAGTAGGGCTAAGAAAACACGTATGAAAACTCTCGGGGGCATAAATACACCCCGTATGCACAAGAATATCGAATTCCCTTAAAAATACACCTAATTTAGAGGGGCTCTGTGTGTGCCGGCATTCTTGGGGTGTGTCTTGGCCTTGCGAGCAGCGTCTGCCCCCGTATTCCTTCTTAAATACCTATTTAAAGTAATATTAGTATATATAATGCTTGTGTCTCTCCCTATAATAAGTGCGACGAATAAAGCCTTTTATGTTACTAAAAGACTCCTCGATTAGGTTAAAATCAGGCAAATAAGGTAGCAAAAAGCGTATTTAAACCCCTTTCCGCCGGCATATTAATTTTAAGGCCTCTTGTTGTAAGATACAAACTAAAGCATTATTTATAATAATAACTAATCGGAGTTTAAAGTACAAATTATAAAAAGGGAGGAGTTAGTTGATAATAAAGTCTTTAAAGATCTTTCCCGTGCAAGTGCTATAAAAACTCTTCGCTATAATATAACCTTTGATTGTATATGCTAGCAAAATAGATACTTGCTCTTTACTTGAAAGCTAACGCCGAATTATTATATAAGCCCCTAATTTTGCTTAGTTATATTGCTTATCTCCTATTTTGTCGTCACTTCCTAATTCGTCTATAAAGACAAGCTATTTTGCACTAAATTGCTAGAGCTTATTTAGCTACTATGTCCTTAACTTGTCGTTCTATTATATAGCCTCTACTTTTAGCTTCTTTTATATAACCTTAATATACTTTAAAGCATTAGCTATAGTTTATAAATAAGGCTTAATATTAAACATCTTAAGTAAGAACTCTTGGATTTTATTTAAGTAAAACTAGGGCTATTCGTCTAAGAGGTGCTTAATAGATTATTTTATATTTTATATAATAATCTAGCGTGGCTTATTAGAGCGGTAAACAACAAAGCAATTAGCCTTTACGCGTTACTTATACTAATATATTATACGGAGGCTCGTATTATAATTATGGGCTAATGCTTTAAAGTGTTATTTGGTAAACGGGACTATCTCGTAGAAGGCATCTTCGATTTGGGCAATCTCGGCTATAGTAAAATAGTAAGGCATTGTGGCTATTAATCGCGTTAAGGCTTGAAAGATGGACTTGTCCCCTTTAATTTGATCTACTCACCTCTTAAATTAGACGCTTAGTTGTAAAGTTATTTGCGCTTTTGTAATATTATAGCATGCGCGACGCGAGATAATCGATGGTTTTCGGCAAGGCTAACGATCGGCCGTATTGACGATTGTTATTGGAATCGCTATACAAAGATACCCACTATATATAAAAGAGGTTAAAATTTGAGAACCCATCGGCTAGACTTAACAAGAAGTATGGCTAAGAATAACAAAGCTAAGTTGTTAGAACAAGATTCTCTACTCTATATGCCACTTGATCATAGAACTGCAACGATTTACTCACCAATTGTGACGGGCCGACAATCGCATATAGGATACACTTCACGGGAGAAGAGGATTATACTTAGCAATCGTACAAATAGCTATATTAACGAAGATCTAAAGCTAAAGAAAGAAGAAGAGGGTAAAAGGAGGGGGGAATTAAGTTATATATATATACTACGCTAGTCAAGTGACATAGCGTGGGTTATCCGTAGGTTATACGGAGATTGTAAGGTGGCCGTATACTAGCGTAGTAGCTAAAGCTATCACATTACCCCCCCTTTTGAAAAAAGCTTGCCCTTGTTACGGTTCTGCGCTGGCACGTGCAGCGCTATTCCCGATTAGGCTAGGTTGGCGAACCTAGGATATTTAGGCATGCGAATAGCCTCATGCTTCCTACTTCCTTCCTTAGCTTTGAATAGTCGAATAAGAGACCCTTCTACCTTTTGCCTTCTTAAGGCCTTGAAGTACAGCGCTCGTGACAGCCCTTAAGCTTCTATTAGCTTTTATATTATCTTTTAATTTATTGTACACATCCGAACCGTCTTCTTACATTTTAATCTAGTCCTACAATAGCCTTAGTAGTCTAAGTAGATCCTTGTTTTGCAAGTGGAAGTCCCGTAGCTTATATAAAGTGTACTTAAAATCGCTAGCCGAGTACTATTTAAGGTCTTTATCGTAGCTAACCTAGCTTACTTAGTAAGATAGCTTATTTCTTGTCTTTTATACTACTATAACTTTGTTTACTTCCTACTCCTAATTATCTGTAATCTCGATTAGCGGAGGGGGTTTATTCCGTTGACCTAGTAGCGGGTTATTACTAGCTTTCTATAGCTTATCCGGTAAGAATACAAGGTAGATTTTCATCGATTCTAGTAGCTTTACTTTATATAAATTGCTTATTTTGCAGATAATTTCGTATAAGCTTACTATTTAATAATTTAACTTATAGCTAAGCTATTAAGTCTTCTAGTTCTTAGTAAATATTTAAACCTTATCCTTAAGCTAGAAGTCTATTAGCCGCCGGTGTAAATTTATATCTTATTCCTTCTTTTTTTAGGCCCGTTTTATAATTGTATAAGCTATTTCTTAAGCTTCTTATAACTTATAGACTGTTTGTTAAGCTTCCTCCCGGTTAAGCTTTTCTTTGGCTATAGCTACCTTTAGCGTATCTTAATCAAAGGACGTATAAGGCTTATACTTATTTAGTAGTATAGTAAGAGATATGCTTATATTATTATGCGGTAACGTGAGCTAAGCATAATTTATAACTAGTAATAGTTGCAGCTAATTCTTTTAGTAGTAGTCTATAAACGGATGCAATCGTTAATTTAAGTATTAGTTTATAATTTCGGTTTAGCTGTCCGTTTGCGGGTAAAATGCCGTAAATAGCTTAAGTTTTATGCCTAATATCCGGCAAAACTCGTTCTAAAAATCGGATATAAACTAAAGGCCTCAATTAAAGACAATTAACTAAAGTGCTTTATAGTACTAGTATATATAAATAATATATAGCTAAGCTATTTCCCGAGCTATCGTTGTCTTATAGTAAGGGATAAATACGCTTTGCTTGCTTAATCGGTTAATAATAACAAATCTTATATTATAGCTATCTTTTGCTTTAAGAAATGACTTAAAATCTATAGTAATATGCTATTAGGGCTTGTCCGGGACTAGTAAGGGCTATAGC
>Ga0302325_10034501_pt1 | contig 10349 bp, 13 predicted proteins | sample Palsa_T0_2_FD_201948 | JGI IMG/M metagenome (GOLD analysis project Ga0302325, IMG submission 201948) | Peat permafrost microbial communities from Stordalen Mire near Abisko, Sweden - Palsa_T0_2 | ecosystem: Environmental > Terrestrial > Soil > Palsa > Peat permafrost | place: Sweden: Abisko...
GGGATCGGCGTCGGCAGCACCACGTCGTAGATGCTCACCCGGTCCGAGGCGACCAGGATCAGGTCGTCGCCGTCAGCGTAAAGCTCCCGGACTTTCCCCGAATGCACCAGCTCCACGCGTGCTCCTCTCAACCGCGTCGCAGCCTAGGCGACCTGCGGGTCAGCGTACTAGGGCCTGGTGCGCGTACCATCAGGTGCCATGGCCGACCTTGAGGCTCAGTACCTCCAGGTGCAGACAACGACCGATTCGCGCGCCGAGGCGATGGAGCTCTCCCGGGCCGCGGTCGAGTCGAGGCTGGCGGCGTGCGCGCAGGTAGCCGGCCCGGTCGCGTCGGTGTACTGGTGGGACGGCGAGCTTGAGCGGGCCGAGGAGTGGCTCGTCCTGCTCAAGCTCCCGGCCGATCGTTACGACGAGCTCGCCGCCTTCATCACCGAACGGCACAGCTACGACGAGCCTGAGATCGTCGCGCTGCCCATCGTGACCGGCTCGGCTACCTACCTGAGCTGGATGCGCGAGGAGACCCGCCCGACCCAGGGCGCCGCGGGCTAGGCTTCAGGCGGAACGTTCCAGGACAAGATGACCGGCTCGGCGTGCTCGGTGCCGAGCGTGCTGACCGTGCCGGTGTCCAGCCGGAACAGCCGTCCGGCCGACGGCTCGAGCCGCAGGTAGCGGGCGGTGAGCACGCGCAGCACATGCCCGTGCGCGACCAGCGCGACGTCCCCGCCGGCCAGCAGCGACGTGACCCGGGCGAGGACCCGGTCTGCCCGCTGGCCGACCTCGCCGATGGTCTCGCCGGGATGCTCGGCGTCGCCGGGAATCACGCCATCCCGCCACAGGTACCAGCCGGGATGCTGCTCCTGGATCTGCGCCGTGGTCAGGCCCTCATAGCCGCCGTAGTCCCATTCCCACAGGTCGGGGTCGGGGGCGGCATCCGCCAGCCCGGCCAGCGATGCGGTCGTGATCGCGCGACGGGCGGGACTGGTGAAGACGGCGACGATGTCGCGGTGGGCCAGCATGGGGGCCAGCGCCGCGGCGGCCGCCTCACCGCGTGGAGTGAGCGGGATATCCGTCCGCCCGGTGTGCTTGCCGGCCAGGCTCCACTCGGTCTCGCCGTGCCGCAGCAGTATCAGGTCTCCCATAGCTCGACAACTTACCGGTCGTCAGAGCAAACGGCGCAGGGCGAGCAGGTCCCGCATGCTGGCCTGGACCTTGACCCGGCCGGCCAGCCACATCCGGGCAATGTTGGCCGGGGTGACGGCGAGTGCGAGGACGTCGTCGCTCGCCGCGGTGAGCCTGATGTCGGCGGGCGGGTCATCGGGCGCGGCCTCGGTCACCGGCTCCGCGCCTGAGTCGGTGAACCTGGTCACGAACGTTATGCCGAGATCGGTCACGTGGCAGCTCATCGAGCGCTTGCCGAAATAGCTGGCCCGGTCCTGCGGGTTCATGTCCGCCAAACGGCCCGTCAGGGTCTGCAGCGCCTCGCGGCACTCTTCGGCTGTGGCCATGCGCGCCTCGCTCTTGTCGGCATCGGACGGTAGCGTTCCAGGCGGAGGGTAGCGCACATGGACGAGGAATACCCAGACCAGGGTGCGGGGGAAGAGATCGTATCGGCCGAACGGGCCGTGCTTTCACTTCCTCCCACGGGTGATCGCCGGGTCGATGAAGTCGTGGCCGGGCTGACCCGCTTGCCGGGCCGGCCGGCCGGCGAGCATGTCAGCGTGCTCGAGGAGGTGCACGGGCGGCTCAGGGACATCCTGGGCGAGCTCAATGATGATGCCGCCAGGGGCCAGCCTTGACCGCAGCGCGAGCCAGGCTCGACGCCGAGCTGGTCAGGCGCGGCCTGGCCAGGTCGCGGGAGCAGGCGGGTGAGCTGGTGGCGGCCGGGCTGGTCGCGGTGGCCGGGCAGCGGGCAGCTAAGCCCGCCACCCAGGTGGGCCGGGACACGCCCATCACGGTCACCGAGTCAGGCGAGCCCGGTTACGTGTCGCGCGGCGGCCGCAAGCTGGCCGGCGCGCTCGAGGTCTTCGGGGGGTTCCGGGCCGATGGGGTACGGGGTGTCCCCGGGGAGCAGAGTGCCCCCCCGGGTCAGCAGAGCGGGCCGCAAGGCCTGATCGTCGCCGGGCGGACGTGCCTGGACGCGGGCGCGTCGACCGGCGGCTTCACCGACGTCCTGCTGCGGGCGGGCGCCGCGCACGTGGTGGCGGCAGACGTGGGATACGGCCAGCTCGCCTGGTCGCTGCGAACCGACCCGCGGGTAACCGTGCTGGACCGGGTCAACGTGCGCACGCTCGATCACGTCACTCCGGCACCGGGCCTGGTGGTGGCCGACCTGTCGTTCATCTCGCTCACCCTGGTGCTCCCGGCGCTGGCCGCCTGCGCCGCGCCTGACGCGGATTTCGTACTGCTGGTCAAGCCGCAGTTCGAAGTGGGCAAGGGCCGGGTAGGCGCAGGTGGTGTAGTACGTAGCACCACAGACCGTTCGGCCGCCGTGCGGAAGGTGGCCGCGGCGGCGGGTCAGCTCGGCCTGGGTGTCCGGGGGGTTACGGCGAGCCCGCTGCCCGGCCCGGCCGGCAACGTGGAATATTTCGTGTGGCTGCACCCGGGCGCGCCGCCGCTCGACGAGGGTCAGCTCCAGCGGGCGATCGAGGAGGGACCTAACTAGTGGGACAGCGTTCGGTGCTCGTGACGGCGCACCCGGGACGGGAGAATGCGCGGCGCAGCGCCCGGCTGGTGACGGAGCGGCTGATCGCGGCCGGCATCTCCGTCTTCACCCTGGAGGACGAGCCCAGCTGCCCGGGCGCGGAGCAGGTACCGGCTGACCTCGACGCGGCGAAGGGGGTCGAGCTTGTCTTCGTCCTGGGCGGCGACGGCAGCCTGCTGCGCGCCGCCGAGCTGTCACGCCCGGCCGGAGTGCCGCTGATCGGGGTGAACCTCGGCCATGTCGGGTTCCTGGCCGAGGCGGAGCCGGACGGCCTGGCCGACACGGTCGACCGGGTGGTGGCGCGGCAGTACACGGTGCAGGAGCGGATGACCATCGATGTGACCGTCCGCGCTCAGGGCGAGCTGGTCGCGTCGACCTGGGCGCTGAACGAGGCCACGGTGGAAAAGGCGGCCAGGGAACGGGTGGTAGAGGTGATCACCGAGGTGGACGGCCGCCCGCTGTCGCGTTTCGGCTGCGACGGAGTGGTGTGCTCGACGCCGACCGGCTCGACGGCTTATGCCTTCTCCGCGGGCGGCCCCGTAGTGTGGCCCGAGGTGGAGGCGCTGCTCATGGTGCCGATCAGTGCGCACGCGCTGTTCACCCCGCCGCTGGTGGTGTCGCCGCAGTCGGTGCTCGCGGTAGAGGTGATACCGGGCAACGAGACATCGGGTGCGGTTTTGTGGTGCGATGGGCGACGTAAAGTCGATCTGCCACCTGGAGCCCGGGTCGAGGTGCGCCGGGGCGCGCTGCCGGTGCTGCTGGCGCGGCTGCAGGCGCCGGGACCTGGCGGCGGCCCGTTCACGGACCGGCTGGTAGCCAAGTTCGGCCTGCCCGTGTCAGGCTGGCGCGGTCGTACCTGGGAGGACACGGGCGAGCATGCTTGAGGAAGTCCGCATAACGGGCCTGGGTGTCATCGACGACGCGGTGCTCGAGCTTTCGGCCGGGTTCACCGCGCTGACCGGGGAGACCGGCGCCGGGAAGACCATGGTCGTGACGGCGCTCGGCCTGCTGTTCGGCGGCCGGGCCGATCCCGCGCGGGTGCGGCCCGGTGCGGCGCGGGCCGCGGTGGAAGGACGACTGCTGGTCTCCGCCGAGGTCGCGCGGGAGGTGGAGGACGCCGGGGGTGATCTCGATGACGAGGGATCCTCGCTGGTGCTCAGCCGCTCGGTGTCGGCCGAAGGCCGGTCCCGGGCGTTCGCGGGCGGGCGTTCGGTGCCGGTATCCCTGCTGCAGGTGCTGGCCGATGACCTGGTCGCGGTGCACGGCCAGTCGGACCAGCAGCAGCTGCTCAAGCCCGGACGGCAGCGCGACGCCCTGGACCGGTTCGGCGGCCCTGGCCTGGCCGCCGCGCTGGCTGACTACCGGCGGGTATTCAGCCGGCATCGCGCGACCCGTGACGAGCTTGAGGCGCTGACCCTCGCCGAGCGGGAGCGGGTTGCCGAGGCCGAGACGCTGCGGCTCGGCCTGGCTGAGGTCGAGGCCGTCGCGCCGGCCGAGGGCGAGGACGCCGCGCTGCTCGCCGAGGATGAGAAGCTGGCCAACGCCGACGCGCTGAACGCGGCGGCCACCACGGCGCACGAGGCGCTGCTCGGCGACCCGACCGCGTCCTCGGTGGACGGCTCGGACGTGTCCACGCTGCTCGGGATCGCCGGACGGGCGCTGGACCAGGCCCGGGCGCACGATCCCGTGCTGGCCGCGCTCGCGGACCGGCTGTCGGAGGCGGCCTACCTGATCAACGACGTGGCCGCGGAGCTCGCTTCCTACACCGACGCTCTCGACTCGGACCCGGCCCGGCTCGCCGCCGTGCAGGAACGCCGGGCCGCCCTGGGCAAGCTGATCCGGTCCTACGCGGGCGCGGCGGGAGACGTCGCGGCGGTGCTGGACTGGGCTAAGCAGGCCGGGGCGCGGCTGGCCGAGCTCGAGGGCGACAACGACAAGATCGCGGCGCTGGCCGCTGAGGAGTCGTCGCTGGCCGAGCAGGTCCAGTCGCTGGCCGGCCAGCTGACGGCGCTGCGTCTGGCGGCGGCCGAGCGCTTCGCGTCGGAGGTGACGGCCGAGCTGACCGCACTGGCCATGCCGCACGCATCGCTGAGCGCCGTGGTCAGCGAGCTCGACGCGCCGGGGCCCTACGGCGCCGACGATGTGGAGATCAGGCTCGCGGCCCATCCCGGCGCGCCGCCGCTGCCGCTGAACAAGGGCGCCTCGGGCGGTGAGCTCTCCCGCGTCATGCTAGCCATCGAGGTGGTGTTCGCCGGCGCGGATCCGGTCCCGACGTTCGTGTTCGACGAGGTCGACGCCGGGGTCGGCGGCCGCGCCGCGGTGGAGATAGGCCGGCGCCTCGCGCGGCTGTCGCGCTCCTCGCAGGTGATCGTGGTCACCCACCTGCCGCAGGTCGCCGCGTTCGCGGACAACCACCTGGTGGTGGAGAAGTCGGACGACGGCCTGGTCACCGCGAGCGGCGTGACGCGGCTGGACCGCCCGGGCCGGGCGCGTGAACTGTCCCGGATGCTTGGCGGCCTGGAAGAGTCCGATTTCGGCCAGGCGCACGCCGAGGAACTGCTGGCCATGGCGGACCGGGAGCGCGAGGCGGCGCGGGAGACCGCGCCCTTCGGGAGCCGGCCGCGGTCCCGGCCCGCGTCCTAGCCGGCCTGGACCCCGCCGGGCCTGGGCCGTAGCGGCCCTGGGCCGTAGCGGGCCTGGCTCTTAGTCGGCCTGGGCGCGGCGGGCGCGGAGGTTCCGGTTCTTGAGCCGGTTGCCGCATGAGGCCATGTCGCACCAGGCGCCGCGGTGGCTGTGTGACCGGTCGTAGAACGCCCACCTGCAGTCCGGGTTGCCGCATAGCTTCAGCCGGGACCAGCTGCCGTCCGCCTGCGCGTCGCGGATGCTGAGCAGCAGCCCGAGCAGGCCCTTCGCCACGCCACCGGCGGGGGACTCCGCCGCCAGGCTGACCTCGCCCTGGGCTGATACCGCCAGCTCCGGCTGGGCTTGGTCCAATACCTGCGCGATGGGCTTGAGCTCGGCTGCGGTCAGCGGCCCGCCGTCGGTGTTCTGGGCGATCATCGCCTGGAACGTTTCCCGCACCTCGCGAGCTAGCTGGAGGTCATCGGCGAAGCCGGGATCGCGGGCTTCCCCGGGGGGCGCGGCCCGGTCGCGCAAGCCGGCGTCGGCCAGCCAGGCGCGCGCCTCGTCCGGGTGCGCGAGTATGTCGGTGCCAAGGTCAAGGTCGAGGGTGTCGACGAAGGCCTGCACTAGCAGCAGCGGGCCTGGCGCCAGCTTGGAATCGAGATGGGCGGCCCACGACGGCAGCGTCGTGCCGTCCGGACTAGCTGTGCTCGTAATCCCGTTCACGCTTCGTGCCCCGCTCTCGTACCGCGCCTGGCGCTGTGACCCTTAAAATACTTTTACAAGTCATGCATGACTAGCATAATCTATTTGTAGGTCACGCACGAGGAGGTGCGGCACGATGCACGTCTTGCTGGAAGACGATCAAGGCCGCCTGACCCTGTACCGGCTGCGGCCATGGCACCAGCTAGCGGCACGGTTCCTGGCCGACCGGCTGGACCATGAGCTGGCCCGCGGTGCGCGCCCGGAAGCGGCCCCGAGCCTGGCGGCGCGGGCCATCAGGCTCACCTCGACGAACTTCCGCCGCAGCCTGGCGGTGAGCCTGCAGCGGCTGGTGACAGCCCGCTCGCTGCCCGGAGCCGGGAGCGCGCTGCCGATGCCAGCCTATTCGCGGGCCGGACTCGCCGGTTCGCCGCATGTCCCGGTCCAGCAGGCCCGGATCAGCCGGTCCGCTCCGGAAATCGCGGAACTGGCAGGCCGCCTGATCGCGCCTGGCCCGGTTCCGGCGCGCGGCGTCGCGATGGTGACCCAGCTGCTGACCGACGGCGGCGGCCCGCTTTACCGCCGGGCCTGTCATGACGACCTGTGCGCCATCGTCCAACAGGCCACCCGAGCCCTGGATCAGTTCGCTTCGTCGTGAGTTCAGTGCGAGCCGTTCTGCCCGCCGTCGGCGCCGGATAGCCGGCCTGCTGACGGTCGTCCCTGGTGTCTCGCTTCAGTAGGTTCGCAGCCTCGGGAAAAGAATTACACAGGTGTGATTAACCCTGTGGACAAGCGTCATTCCTGTGCGGCATACGCCGCCAAATCGTTTCAGATCTCTCCGTCTGCCTTACTGTCGCCGGCCGCCCTAATCGCGGGCCGCCCGAGCTAATCTCACTAGTCACGCCGATCTCACGTGTCCTTTCCCTATCAGTTCCGCCCGGCTGAAGAGAATTTCTGCGGAGGATTTTGGCTAAGCGGAGGAGTTTGTGGACTGGAGTGCACAAACTCCTCCACCAAGCGCAAATCTTCCACGATCTTTTCGGTGGCGGCTAAATGTCGGTACCTCCTATCACACTGTGTTTTATGGGACGAGAGCTTCCGCATACCCTCCGCAACCTGGCCAGGAATCAGGCCGGCGTTGTTTCTCGCGCACAGGCCATCCGGGCAGGTCTCACCTCGGACATGATCAAGTTCAGGCTGGTCAGCGGCCAATGGCAGCAGCTACATCGTGGTGTCTATGCCACCTTTACCGGAATACCCGGCCGCGCCGCGCACCTGTGGGCGGCGGTTCTCTCGGCCGGTCCAAGTGCGGCCCTGAGTCACGAGACGGCCGCGGAATTGCAACGGCTCAGCGATAACTCGACCCATTTGATCCACGTGACCGTTCCCGTTCAACGTCGTGTCGTGGCGGCAGATGGGGTTGCCCTTCATCGTTCAGCTCGGGCTATTGCCGCCGTGCAGGGACATACCTATCCGCCCCGGACCAAGGTCGAGGAGACGGTGCTCGACCTCACCCAGACGGCGGCGACCTTCGATGACGTCTGCGGCTGGGTAACCCGTGCGATAGCGCGGGACCTTACCGGCGAGGACAGGCTGCACGAGGCCATGAGCGCGCGTAAGAAGTTGCGCTGGCGAACGGAGCTGCATGAACTTATCGCGGCTGCTTCTGGCGGCGATCATTCGGTGCTGGAGTTGCGCTACCACCGAGATGTGGAGCGGGCACACGGCTTGCCGGAGTCCCGGCGGCAGGTGCCGTTTACCGGACCGGGCGGCCGCCAGGGGCGCCGAGATCGTACATACGAGAAATATGCCGTGGTGATCGAGCTTGGCGGACGGCTAGCTCACCCGGCGGAGGGCCAGTGGAAGGACAAGGCCAGAGATAATGCCGCGGCCGTGGCCGGGCTGCAATCGCTTAGGTACGGGCTGGAACGACGTCAGGCATCAGCCGTGCGCTACTGCTGTCCAGGTAGCAAAAGTGCTGCGACTCCAGGGCTGGGACGGTCGTCTGCGGTCATGCTCGCCTGTCTGTCCCGCTGCGAGGACTCTGGCTGAGCTAGCCCGATGACGAAGGCGACTGCGGCAATCCCGTGATGGCGTCGAGGCCGCGTCTCCCGTCTCTGGAGGCGGCCAGGACGATCAACCGCGCTGGCCGTCCCGGGGTGTTCCGCGCGCGCTGGCTTCGGCGGTCTGGGGGAGAGAATTACACAGGTGTTATTAACTCTGTGGATAGGCATCGCTACGCTGCGGCAAAGAATGTCAAATCACCCCGGATCCCTCTGTGCCTGGTTGCTCTCGCTGCTTGGCCTGGAGTAAGTGAGTTCCGCCGGATTCGTATCACTGGCGCCGTCGCAGGCTCTGAACTAACAAGACGGAAGGAGGCCCGAGATGCGGTGCGCGCCTTATGACCCCAGCACCAGTGCCGCCTGGGCCGATGCGCTGTTCGCCTCGGCGCTGCAGCGCTCCGACGAACCCAGTGCCACTCAGGTCAAGCAAGCCGTGGCTGCGGCCATGGATGCGTTCGGCGGTATCGGCTGCGTGGCCCGGGTCGCCCAGGCCTACGGCGAGGACCCGGAAACGGCCATGACGCGGATGCGCTGGGCCTGCACGACGGTGGCCGTTGCGCTCGCCGACCCGCCCCGCCGGCCGGGCCGGCCGCTGGTACCCGGCCCGCGCCGCGAGCCGTAACGGCTCCGCTCAGCTGACGGCGATCTCCGCTGAGTCGGTCAGGCCCAGCTTGCGCCGGGCACGTTCGTAGAACGTGGTGTAGCCGAGCCGGACCACGTGGGCCGCGGCCGGACGCGGTCGCAGCTCGATCCGGTCGCCGGGTTCCACGTTGGCCGCGACGTTGCCGTCCGCCTCGACGGCCAGCGGGCCGCTGGTGGGCAGGATGTCCAGGGCCAGCGAGTCATTGACCGAGAGCACCAGCCCGCGGTTGTAGGCGGAGTGCGGCGCGACGGGCGTGACGAGCAGGGCCTCGACCGACGGGCTCACGATGGGCCCGCCCGCAGAGAAGCTGTACGCGGTCGATCCGGTCGGAGTCGCCACCACGATCGCATCGGCGGCGTAGCTGACGAAACCGCTCCCCGCCGCCCGGACCTCGATGGCGGCGGTCTTGTGGCCGGGAAACCGGACCAGCGCGATGTCGTTGAACGCGGTGATGACCTGGTCCCCGATGATGGCATCGACCGCCAGCCGGGGTTCGGTGGTGAATTCGTGATTGTCGATCGCGGACAGCGCCATGGCCAGATCGGGCACGTCCACCTCGGCCAGGAAGCCGAGCTTGCCGAGGTTCACTCCCAGCACCGGCGAGCGCTGCCGGTCCGCCAACCGCATCGCGCGCAGCATGGTGCCGTCGCCGCCGAGGCTGACCAGCAGGTCGGAGAGCCGGGAAAGCTCCTCGGCGCTGACCGCCGTGGCGGTACAGGCCAGCCTGCTGACCTCCGTATCGATGCCGAGGACCTCGATCTTCCGGCGATCGGCCCATTCCAGGATCGCGCCCACCGGTCCGCGGCAGTCGCGCTCGGGATGCAGGACCAATCCGACAACGTGCATCTCAGCGGGATCCCTCGGCTAGGAAGCTGGCCATGACCTACATGCCTTAAGTTACTGGCTATCCCGGCGGGCTAGATAGCTAGGATCAAGGCGTGATTACCGGTGTTCATGCGATCGTCTTCTCGCCGGAGGCGGAGAAGGTCCGTGCCTTCTTCGCCGACGTGCTCGAACTGCCGTCCGTGGACGCGGGCGGCGGGTGGCTCATCTTCGCGCTGCCGCCCGCTGAGCTCGCCGTCCATCCCACCGACGGCGCGACCCGGCACGAGCTCTACCTGATGTGCGATGACATCCACGCCACGCTCGCGGACCTGCGGGGCAAAGGCGTCGAGGTAGCACAGGATGTGTCGGATCAGGGCTGGGGCCTGCTGGCCTCAGTTCGCCTGCCGGACGGCAGCGAATTCCCCCTCTACCAGCCCCGGCATGCGATCGCCCGACAGCTCTGATCGGCTCGCGGTCCGCTGAATCCAGGACAAGGCGCCTGGCATCTCCGCTTCCAATCGCACCGATGTCACATCGTCCGGGCCTGTCGTGTCTTCAGGGGGTAGCCAAGGCACGGCAAGGGAGATCACCCATGGACGCACGTCTGGAGTACACCGACAGCAAGACCCTGCAGAAGTTCGTGAAGCACCTCAACTCCGCGGGAGCGGCCGTCACGTCGGCCCTGCCGCCCGCCACCGCGAACCTGGTGCTGACCCGGGCTAGCCAGATCAACGGCTGCGCGGTCTGCCTCGACATGCACACCAAGGACGCCGAGCAGGCCGGCGAGACCTCA
>Ga0302325_10034502_pt1 | contig 10349 bp, 15 predicted proteins | sample Palsa_T0_2_FD_201948 | JGI IMG/M metagenome (GOLD analysis project Ga0302325, IMG submission 201948) | Peat permafrost microbial communities from Stordalen Mire near Abisko, Sweden - Palsa_T0_2 | ecosystem: Environmental > Terrestrial > Soil > Palsa > Peat permafrost | place: Sweden: Abisko...
GACGCGCCAATGCGCGAGTTTGTTTGGCAAGTCTTTACGCCGTTCGTCCCAATGGTAAGACGTTGAACCTCGGGCTCATAATCAGGGACGTCAGCTTGTACAAATTGGAGACGATTGGCCAGTTCAGCTCCCTGATGACCGAGGACTTTAACGCGGTCTTGTCCTCAATTGCCGGAAGTTTCAACGTAACACTTGACAATCTGCCAGAGACTCACCCCGCGTTCACCGGGCTCAGAAAGGCACTGCAATCGAGCGAGAAGGGCGCACAGTTGATCCGCCACCTGCTGGCCCTCGCCGGCAGAGGCGGGCCTCTTCTGACCAGCCGTGAACAGCAGATACTGCAGCTGATTTCGGACGGCATGAGTTCCCAACAGACTGCACGGGCTCTCAGAATAAGCTTCAAGACCGTGGCCGCACATCGCGCCGCTATCATGAAGAAACTTGGTGTTCATGAGACCGCCAGCCTGATACGGCACGCTGTCCGACAGGGCCTGATCCAGGCTTGACAATTGCCTCGGTAACATGACCTATACTTATCTTCATGGGGCGCGTATCGCTTCCTATTCCCAATGCATCCCTAAATCACTGTGCTAGAGAAACATACGGATGATCTTGGCGTTCACCTGGTATGTTTATGCCAATGCGTTCCGGCCTGGGCAACCGACTAATGGCGCACTCGCCCTTAGGAATGCTATACAAATCTGTGTACCTGTGTGCGATGAATGTTGCCGACTCGGCGATGCGAGAAATGCAAGAATGATCTCGGTCGATTCCTGCCGGTTTCGTGGCGATGCACGCATACAAGGCCTACCGCATCAATCAAAGCCTGCATCCTTGGGACGGGACACGCGCGTGTCTGGCGATAAGTTTGAAGTAATAGGTGGGCACCAGTGTCTTCACTCGATCTTCGCAAGACGTGATTGATGGAAAGACCAGGCCCAAGAATACTACTTGTGGACGACGAAGGGTCGATCCAACACACTCTCAGTACCGTGCTGCCTCCAGCAGGCTACACCGTTTATCAAGTCCGCAACGGAAAAGAAGCTCTGCAGAAAGTTCAGTCGATCCGGCCGGATTTGATTCTTCTCGATCTTGGCCTGCCCGATATGGATGGCACAGAAGTGATCCACCATTTGCGGGAGCGGGCGATTGCGCCCATTATCGTCATCTCGGTTCGTGATGGCGAAAACGAGAAAGTCACCGCACTCGATACTGGCGCTCACGACTACCTCACGAAGCCGTTTACCTTGCCAGAATTGCTCGCGCGTATGCGTGCCACCTTGCGCAGCGTGAACGCAACGCAGGATGATGTTTTTGCGGTAGGTAATCTCAGAGTCGATTTGCGCCGGAGAGAGGTGCTGGTCGGCGAAAGCACGGTGAACCTGACGGCCACCGAGTATGATCTCCTGAAGGTGCTGATCCATCATGCCGGCAACGTCAGGACGCATCATGAACTGATTCTCGAACTCTGGGGTAGGACGCAATATCAGGACCCGGTGCATCTTCTGCGCGTTACTATGAGCCACCTGCGCCGCAAATTGCAACCGGATCCCATGATGCCTCGGTACATTGTGACTGAGCCAGGAGTGGGATATCGGCTGAGGACCGAAAGCTCGCACTACCCGGGGAACGCACGGCATGCTTGACGATTTCATGGCGGGAGGATGAAGACCCATATGGACGACAGCTCAGCCCAGAAGGAGACGGAGCACTCGCTCAGATCTCTCCTTCGCTTGAGCGACAAGTTGAACTCCGCATCGGATCTGGATAGTTTGCTGGATAGTCTTGTGGAACAACTGCTGGAGCTGACCGGAGCGGAGAGTGGTTGTGCCGGTCTGCGCACCTCGCAAGGGATGTCGTGCGGCCACTTTTTTCTGGGAACAAAAGTTGTGCCGCTCTCCTACCTTTGTGCGCCCGGTGTGGGCTGGGCAGGTTGGCTCCTTCAGCATGGGGCACACTATCTGGCGAATGATGCGGTGCATGACCCGGTGATTGTGCCGGCAGTGCGTGAACGATTGGGTGTAAAATCCGGCCTTGCGGTCCCGATTATCGATAGCGAAAAGGACGTGATCGCCTTCTACGAGATCTACAACAAGAGAGCCGGCGACGGATTTACTCGAGCTGATCTCGATCATTGCCTTGCGGCTGCGCAGATCGCGTCGCTGGCCATTCACAATCGGCTGCTCAACCGGAACCTGTCGGCACTGGCCGCGTTTAGCCAGTCCCTCACTGTTACCGGCGATTTCGATCAGATCCTGGAAGTCGTTGGCAGTCACATCGAAAAGAACTTCCAACGGCGCTCCGTCATTCTTTTGCCCGTCAATGGAGGGCTGGTTCCGCGGTCTCGTAGCGCGGAATTCATTCTTAACGAGTCGGAGCTAGCCGCAGCCACCTGGTCGTGGGAACATGGCCAGGCCGCCGGACGCTCAACCGAAATTCTGTCCGCCGCGCAGGCTCAATACCTTCCTCTGCAGGCGAGGGGAGAAGTCATCGGGGTGCTCGGCGTCGAAGTCACACGGGGAGCTTGGCTCTCCAATGTCCAGCGCCAACTTTTCAGAGCTTTCGTTAACCAGTCCGCGCTCGCGATCGAACGAGGTCTTCTGGAACAGAAGATGCGCCGTCTCCGATTCCTCGAGGAGTCGGATAAAGTCCAGAACGCCGTGCTCAATGCAATCTCGCACGATGTCCGCGCGCCCCTTGCGGCCATCACTGTATCACTGAGCGCATTGATGACTTCCAATGGTGCGCTGGATCAAGCCGCCCAGCACCAACTCCTGGAAACCGCCGACCTAGAGGCGAGACGGCTGCATCGCCTGGTAAATAATCTGCTAAGCATGACACGCCTGGAAACAGGCGCGTCGACCGTGAAAACCGAACCCCACGATCTTCTGGAACTGGTGAGCGCTGCGCTGGAAGAACTTGGCGCTTCAGGGCGTCACCGACAGGTTTCCTTCGACATCCCGGCGGACCTGCCTCTTGTTCCCATGGACTTTGGATTGATTACCCATGTATTCATCAACTTGTTTAGCAACGCTTTCAAGTTTTCTCCACCGGACCAGCCGGTGGAGGTTCGCGGCCACATCATCGATGACCAACTCGAGGTTCTGGTTGCCGATCGGGGCGTCGGTGTGCCTCCGGAAGACCTGGGCCGGGTCTTCGATAAATTCTATCGGGTAGCGGAACTCGGTCCAACCAATGGCCTGGGGTTGGGGCTGGCCATTTGCAAGGCGTTTATTGAGGCTCATAACGGCCGCATCAACTTGGAGAACAATCCAATGGGTGGGACCATTGTCAGATTTGTCATACCGTTCCACCAGGCAGCGACGCTTCGCGTCGGCCATTCGCAGCCTTAGGCTGGGCAGTGATCGTCATGGACCCGCTGCCGGCCAAGAGCACATCTTTTGTTATTTCCGATCGAAGTGTTCAAAAAACGGCGTTGTTTCGGGCAGCCTCGATAAGAGCCGGCCTTCATCGTAACCTGGACTCTCCGCGTGATCTTCATGATGAAAATAGGGCTCGGAACCCACCGGCGGCTTGGTGCTGGCCTGCTCGGCTATGGCCCTCTGGGCCGCGATGGTAGCGTCAAGAGCTGCTGCTTCCACAATGCTTTTTATTTCAAGATCGTGATTTCGGAGTGTCTGCCGATGATAGAGCAGTGAAAAGACTCCGCCGCCTATGATCAAGGCGCCGGCGATCGTGTTAATGACGCACTCATGACGGCTAATGTTCGGAATACCCTCGCGACTTCCGGGCCTTTCCCATGACACCCTCTCGGTGCCTACTCTTGGCCTCAACCGCGATATGCTGACCTGTCTTCCTGTGAACAGCAATGAACTCGGCTCTCTTAGCTGTCGAAGCCTTCTCGTGTATGGTACTGAATCCGGCTCTTAAGCAGGTGGCTTCCACCCGCAGTTCATACGCCGCGCCCTGGAATTGGTCCCGGTTTCGGAGGCGGTCCATAAAATCTTCGTGGATACTTCCGTTGTGGGCGACCGTGTACAGATCGTAATAGAACGATTCGCAAAAAGAAAGAGGGCCGCTACACTTCACCGTAACGTAGCCTTCGGGGCGCACGGGCTGTGCGCTCACGAAGTCCAGTGCTTCGCAGTGCATAAGAAACAGCGGATGTTTCGTGTCTAGCGGTAGGCTATTTTGTTCGGCAATCCATTCATCGCCAAACCGGATCAGGCCGTAATCAAAGAGGAAGTTCGTGAACGTTCCTCTCTCGCGAGCCTCATAGATTTCGGACCCAACTCCGACCAGCCGCTTGCCCCAGACCTCGGGAACATACATGATCGGCATGACCTCGCCGTTTAGTGCTAAGTGCTCTTGGTGTTTCTTGCGCTGCTACACCAATAACGCGCGAGTCTGGGAGTCCGGATTTGCTCGTCTAATGGGCGGCGGCATAGGAATTAGGATTCCGGGGGGCCGTCCAAAGTGGCATTTCTTGAATTTCTTTCCGCTGCCGCATGGACACAAATCATTCCGCCCGAACTTCATACCTTAATGTTACCAGTGATCTCGCTTTTGCAAACAGAACATCACGAAAGTGTTTTCGAGATTGCCTGATGACGGAGGGGAGCGGGCGCGTACCAAGTGGAAGTAGCGCCAGGTTCAAGGATCAAGTTTCGGGCCGAGGTTCGCAAGCACCTTGGCCCTTTTTACTCCTCCCGTCGCATTATGAAAGTAGGTTCGGCTGGCTTTTGGATAAACGATGGCTCTGGATAATACAGACAAGGTTCCCAATGCTGACGAGCTAGCTCATTAAGGGCCGTGTACAGGTCGGGATTGTGGTTTTTCCTTTGCGATCTCCGTTGTAATAGAACACGAAGTCGGCTTCGCTGATCTGTTTAAGGACGCCATATTCATATGCGTTACGCGGACTATAAAGACACACCCATCCCACACCTTGCCGGCGAGGTTAAAACGCAATTGTCTAGAGCGCAGACGTTTGAGGGTTTGGTGGCACAAAGTAAGGGGCTATCACCTCCAACACCTTTGGTCCCCTGAACCGCTAACTTAGTTCTTCCGAGGAAATGAAATAATGACGGTCCCGGCCATTAACCAGCAAGTGCCCGGTAAAGAGTGGTCCGGTTCACCTTCAAGCTCCCGGCAACCTTGCGCCTGTCCTCGCCGCGCTCGATCTGCTCCCGAGCGAGCTCAATCTCCAACGCCGTTAGTTTCGGCTTGCGCCCGAAGTTCGCGCCCCGGCTTTTCGCGGCTTTCACTCCGGCCCGCGTCCGTTCGCTTATCAGGCTACGTTCCAGTTTGGCGAGTACGCCAGTCATCTGCCACATGGCGCGGCCCGTGGGCGTGTCGGTGCCGATCGCCTCCATGAGCGACCGCAACTTAACGCCGCGATCGCGCAAGCTGCGGACCCGCCGGTCAATTTCCCAAAACTGTGAGCGTGTCGCCGGTCTCGAGTTTCTTCAAACACCGGAGCAGGGCGGAGCGCTTGGTAGTGGCTCCTGACCATCCGTCGTCTTTGAGAACGGTCTTAAACCCGGCCTGCTTCAACGCGGCAAGCTGCAAGGCGGGGGTTTGGTGCCGTCTAGACGCGGGCATAGCCGTATTTCATGCTCTCTATTTTGCAAGGACATTTGCAACACGCCAAGCCCTTTGTTTACACGGCTCCCGCTAATGATGCAGAACTTACCCTTTGCGAGACGTTTCAGCAATTTGCTTCGCAGCACGGCGACAACGCCTCGATGATCCGGCAGTCCGCGATAATTCCTTTGCCCTGACAACAGGTGTTTAAAACGTCGCAGTTCCTTGGCGAGGCGCTTCAGGTCGGCGATTTTCTTCTCGATCTCGGCTAGATGCTGCGCCGTAATGCGGTCCACCTCTACGCACTCTGCATCTTTCCGAGAAGACAAGCGCAGAAGATCGCGAATTTGATCGAGGGTAAACCCCAAATCTCGGCAACGGCGAATGAACCGCAGACGGCTCATGTGTTCGCTGCGATAGGTCCGGTAGTTTCCTGCCGTTCGGGAGGGCACCGGCAACAACCCGCTTTGCTCGTAATACCGGACCGTCACCACCTTCGTTCCGGTTCCCTTCGCCAAGTCTCCAATGCTCAGCCCGCTTTTTCCGTTCATCGCTTGACCCTATAGCGACTATATCCTTTAAGCTGGAACGAAGTTCATGAGCGCACGGAATTCCATTTTCTTCGCAGCGCTGTTTTGCTGCCGGATAAACGTCTTCGGCCAGTCGGTCCAGCAAGAGCCTGAGTCCGCGGCCATCGTCGAGCTTGGCGGAGCCGCATCTCGGGACCTCAAAGGTGGCGGGTCAACCTTCGGCGGGGACCTCGCGGTCGAGTTTACACCAATCGAGAAGTGGCTAGAGATTGAAGCAGGCACTACGCCGCTCTTCCGCCGTCACTCGACAGAATGGGATACGGACCTTCTGTTCAAGAAGCCGTGGACCCTTTCAGAAAAAATGGAATTTATGTTCGGCGTCGGCCCGGAGTGGATACATACGAGGGCCTATGGAGTGACAAGGAACTCGCTCGGCGGCGAAGCGGCATTGGACTTTATGTTCTGGCCCTCCTCGAAGCATCGATTTGGCTGGTTCCTCGAACCGGGCTACGATTACAGCTTCGCGCGATAAGCGGAGGCTTGCTGATCGCGATCCCACGAAGACATTGAAACCTTCCAAGCTAGTCGTGTCGCGCAAAGGACCCTTTGTGCAACATGCAGGCTTCGCTCGCCGCAGGCGCAGGCGCGTCGACAGGTCTAAGCTTAGTAGCAGGAACATTCCAATGACAACCTCCTCGAGGGCCACGTTATTCTTTTTTTCGATACTCGCGCTTCAGTTAATTCTTGGGGTGATGGTTACTATCGGTCTGTTCCACTCGGGATTCTGGAGAACAGCGGTTTTGGAAATCTGCAAGTTTGCGGTCGTGCTTCCGCAGTCGTTTCGGGTTCCGGCGCGCCTCGCTTGAACAGTACGCGGTTGCGGGCGACGCTTCGTTGCTCGCCACGGCCGGAGCGGCTCTCTTGGCAATTAGCGCATTTTCGGACGCGATTCTCATTTCTTACGACGCCCAACGCGGTCGCTAGACTCAGCGTCCAACGCGGGTTGCCAAAAATTGTCTTACGCACGTTGCGCGAAGGACCCTTCGTTGGACACGGGGTTACTGCATCCACGGGTTGAACACGGGCACCCTTGCTTTGTCGGAATCGCTGCGGTCGCTTGTGACAACCCTAAGTCGATGGTGAAGGGCGGTCGCCGCAAGCACGAGGTCAGGGTGTGAATAGGTATGCCCGATCCTTCGCCCGTCTTCCATCAAAGTCCGCCATTTGAGCCACGACCGCCATATCGATTTCTCAGCCGACCGCAAAACGGCCTGGTTCGACGAAATGCTGGGTAGTTCGCTAATGCTGGATACGTGGAACCTGGGCCCGTGCCACGGATCGGCGTCCTTGTTTCACTGGGCGGGAAGTGGAAGATCGCGCAATACAACCTTTCGGTCCCCATTCCGAACGCCTTGGTGGGCGCTATCGTGCAGCAGATCGGCGGGCGGTGAACATGGGGCGCGATGCTATACTCGACTCACACTAATTCACATGAATTAAGGAGGCCGAATGCGTCTGGTCTGCGTGATCTTCTCATTTGCGCTGGCGGCGACGGCACAGTTGGTGCCGTTCGATCCGGAATACGTCATTCCCAAAGTAAATCCCAACACCACGCCCGCGGATTTGAAAAATGGCCAGCAGTTGTTCCTGGGACAATGCGCGCGCTGCCACGGATCGAAAGGCGAAGGCGGCAGGGGCGCGGTGCTGGCGCAGCCCCGCCTGCGGCACGCGCCGGACGACCAGGCGCTCTTCCTGGTGATCCGCGATGGCATTAAAGGAACCGAGATGCCGGCCGGTTACGCCGTCGACACGCGCGAAACCTGGCAGCTTGCGGCCTATGTTCGCAGCCTGGGGCGCATGGCTTCCGAAAGCGTGACGGGCGATCCCAAGCGCGGCCAGGCGTTGTATCAAGCCAAGGGACATTGCTCGCAATGCCACATCGTGAGCGGCCAGGGCGGGAGCCTGGGGCCGGAGTTGACGGAAATCGGCGCGCGCCGTAGCGCCTTACATTTGCGAGCAGCGGTTCTGGATCCGGCGTCCACTTTACCCGAAGGATTTTTACAGGTCCGGCTCACCACCGAGGATGGCCCAAACATCACCGGCGTGCGCATCAACGAAGACACGTTCACCATCCAGATCCTGGAGCTGAACGGAGGTCTGCGCTCTTTCCTCAAAGAGGACTTGCAAGCGCTGCAGCGGGAACCCGGAAAATCTCCCATGCCCAGTTTTCGAGCGGCATTTTCGGCGTCCGAATTGGACGATTTAATCGCTTATCTGGTGTCGCTCCGAGGTAATTCATAAATACGGGGTAATTCATAAATGAGACGCGCAATTTTCCTGTTAGCCTTCGTCCTCCCGCTTTCCGCGCAGGTTTCCTTCGACCGCCTTCGTCAGGCCGATTCCGCCAACTGGCTGACGTATTCCGGCAACTACAGCGCGCAGCGTTACTCGGGTCTGGATCGGATCACCGCCGCCAACGTCCGGCATCTGCGGCCCATCTGGGTTTATCAGATGCAGACCACCGAACGAGTGGAGGCGTCGCCCGTGGTGGTCGACGGCATCATGTATGTGAGCGAGCCGGGCGGCAGCGTGACGGCGCTGGATACGCTGACCGGCCGGCCCCTCTGGAAATACGTGCGAACAGTGGCCAAAGCCGCTCGCGGCTGCTGCGGGCAAGTAAACCGAGGCGTGGCCATTTTGAACGACATGGTTTACGTCGGCACCTTCGATGCGCATCTGGTGGCGCTGGATATCAAGTCTGGAATCGTGCGCTGGGATTCCGAAGTGGCGGACCCGAAGCTGGGCTACTCTATCACCGCCGCGCCGCTGGCGCTCAAAGACAAAATCCTGGTGGGCATCGCGGGCGGCGAATACGGCGTGCGCGGCCTGATCGACGCGTACGATGCGAAAACCGGCCAGCGCGCCTGGCGCTTCTGGACGGTGCCGGCGGCGGGCGAGCCGGGTAGCGAAACATGGTCCGGCGATTCGGCGAAAGTGGGCGCAGCGCCCACCTGGCTTACCGGCGCTTACGATCCCGAGCAGAACACCGTGTTCTGGGGCACCGGGAATCCGGGGCCGGACTGGAACGGCGACTCGCGCCGCGGCGACAATCTCTACTCCGATTGTTTGCTCGCGCTCGATGCCGATACCGGCAAACTGAAATGGTATTTCCAATTCACTCCGCACGACACCCACGATTGGGACTCCACCGAAATCCCGGTGCTGGCGGACGCGGTGGTGCGCGGAAAGAAGCACAAAGCGGTGCTGTTCGGCAATCGCAACGCGTTCTACTATGTTCTGGACCGCAACACCGGCAAGTTTCTGGCGGGCAAAGAATTCGCCAGGCAAACCTGGGCCAGGGGACTGGACGACTCCGGCCGCCCCATCGTGCTTCCCAATTCCGAGCCTAGCGTAGAGGGAGCCAAAGTATATCCGGACCTGAGTGGCGGCACCAACTGGTTCAGCCCTTCTTACAGTCCGCAAGCCAACCTGTTTTATGTGGCGGCGCGCGATGTGGGCGGCGTGTACCTGAAAAGGCAATGCGGAATACAAGCCGGGCGCGCAATTCAACGGCGGCGGGCAAAGCCCCATCGTCGGCGAGGATCCGATGGGCGCCATCCGAGCCCTGACTCCCGAAACGGGTGAATTGAAGTGGGAGTTCAAGCTGCATTCGGATGCCGGAGCGGGCGTGCTTTCCACCGCGGGCAATCTGGTATTTGCGGGCGACAACGAGGGAGATTTTTTTGCGCTGGAAGGCTCCACAGGGCGCGCGCTTTGGCACTTCCAGACGGGAGCGACGATCAACGCAAACCCGGTGAGTTATACCGGCGGAGGCAAGCAACAGATAGCGATCGCGTCGGGCAATTCGATTTTTGCGTTCGGACTGGAAGAATAGCGGCGCGGGGCGGCTATAGCCGCGTCCGGCGTCTCACTTCCCTGCCGGTGGATTCCACATTTACGCGCAACAATGCCGAGGGCCATCCGAACTCATCCATGTTGGAAAATGCCGGTCCCAGCGGCGCGTGCCCGCCTCTGCCACCAGGGTTCGATTTCGCAAAATATTCGATCAAGCCGTTTGCGATATCCCACACTGTCCACGATGGCGAAATCATCGATCTGGGCGGCCGGCAGTTGGAAGTCCCGCTCACTCCCGGCCACACGCCGGATGCCCTGTGCCTGCTGGATCGCCGCTTTGGCCCCATCGCTCAAAATCCTGCGGCCGGCGCATTCGGCTTTCGACGCCGACCCCGCCTTGTTGGCAAAGGTCGCTCA
>Ga0302325_10034503_pt1 | contig 10349 bp, 10 predicted proteins | sample Palsa_T0_2_FD_201948 | JGI IMG/M metagenome (GOLD analysis project Ga0302325, IMG submission 201948) | Peat permafrost microbial communities from Stordalen Mire near Abisko, Sweden - Palsa_T0_2 | ecosystem: Environmental > Terrestrial > Soil > Palsa > Peat permafrost | place: Sweden: Abisko...
GTCCATGCAGCGAACGGCAGTCAACAGCTCCCGGAGTCCGAGCCGCGCACCGCGCTCACGCAGCGCCGCGGCGAGGTCCGACAGCCGCGTGACGAGCGCGTCGGCCACGACCTGCATCGAGGCCGGCGCTCCGGGGGCGGCGCCCGCGGTCAAACGCCCTCCAGGACCTTGCGCTGCAGCACCCGCTGGACGTCCTCGTGCACCTTCAGCGCGGCGCCGAGCGTTTCCTCGATGTCGGCCTCATCGCCGAGCGCCAGCAGCGCCTGGGCCCAGACGATCGTCTCGCCGACTCCCGGCAGCTTGTACAGATCGCCCTGCTCACGCAGTCGGGCGACCGCGCCGACAACGCGTGCGGCAACCCGCTCGGGCACCTCCGGCAGCCTGGATCTGACGATCGCGCGCTCGCGCTCGGGCGACGGGTAGTCGATCCAGTGGTACAGGCAGCGGCGCTTGAGGGCGTCATGCAGCTCACGGGTGCGGTTGGAGGTGAGCACCACGATCGGCCGCCGGGTTGCGGTGATCGTCCCGAGCTCGGGGATCGTGACCGCAAAGTCCGAGAGGAACTCCAGCAGGAACGCCTCGAACTCGTCGTCGGCGCGGTCGACCTCATCGATCAGCAGCACGACGGGACGCTGTGGATCTGACTCCAGCGCCTCCAGCAGCGGCCGCCGCAACAAAAAGCGGCGGCCGAACAGCTCACCCTCGTCGACGCCGCCCTCGGCCGCCCGCAGCGCAAGCAGCTGGCGCGAGTAGTCCCAGTCGTAGACGGCGTGGTGCAGGTCGATCCCCTCGTGGCACTGCAGGCGGATCAGCCGCGCGCCGGTCGCGGTCGCCAGCGCCCGCGCAACCTCGGTCTTACCGACGCCGGCCTCACCCTCCAGCAGCAACGGCTGCTCGAGCGTGGCCGCCAGGTAGACCGACAACGCCAGCGGCCGGTCGGCCAGGTAGCCCTGCGACGCGAGAGCCTCGCTCGCGGCGCCGACGGTCTGTAGCTCCGCGAGCGCCATCGCTCCCGATCCTAGTCGTGCGGCGGCTAGCCGGCGTTCGCGACCGCGTCCGTCAGCGCCCGCCTGGTCAGCACCCGCGCCAGGTGCTTCTTGTACTCGGTGCTGGCGTTTAGATCCGAGGTCGGACTGGTGCCCTCGGCGGCGTGCTCGGCCGCGGCCGCCAGCGACTCAGCGGTCGCGGGCTGCCCCCGCAGCGCCTGCTCGACGGCGGTCGCTCGCAGCGGCACCGAGCCCATGTTCGTCAGCCCGACGCGCGCGTCCGCGACGACGCCATCGGAGACCTTGACGACCGCGCAGACCGCCGCCATCGCCCAGTCCTCGGCGCGGCGCGTGAACTTCCGGTAGGAGTGGCCGTAGCCGTCGAGCGCCGCCACTCGAATCTCGGTCAGCACCTCGTCGTCGGCGAGCGACGTCGTCATGTAGTCCTCGAACAGGTCCGCGGCCGCCACGGTGCGCTGTCCGGACTGGCCCTGGAGCGTGACTTCCGCCTCGCAGATCAGCATTGCCGCCGGCAGGTCCGAGGCCGAGTCCCCGTGCGCCAACGAGCCTCCGATCGTGCCGCGATGACGGACCTGCGGGTCCGCGATCGTCGCCGCCACGTCCGAGACGACGCCGAGCTCCGGCGCATACTCGAGCACCGCATGGGTCGTCAGCGCGCCAATCCGCCAGTGGCCGTTCTGGCGCTCCACGCCGTGCAGGCCGGGCACCTTGCGCAGGTCGACGAGCAGTGAGGGGGCGGCCAGCCGGAGCTTCATCAGCGGCAGCAGCGAGTGGCCGCCGGCCAGCAGCTTGGCGTCCTCGCCGCCGTCGACGAGCGCCTTGATCGCGTCGTCGAGCGAGTCGGGCGCGACGTAGTCGAACGCTGCCGGGATCATCGGTTGGCCTCCGCTTGTGAACTCTGCGCTTCCTGTATGGCCTCCCACACCCTGATCGGCGTGAGCGGCATGTTCATGTAGCTCACCCCGAGCGGGCGGATCGCGTCGATCACCGCGTTGGTGACGACCGCCGAGGCGGCGATCGTGCCCGCCTCGCCGACGCCCTTGACGCCCATCGAGTTGACCGGCGAGGGGGTCACGGTCCGGTCGGTCTCGAAGCTCGGGAGCTCCGCGGCCGTCGCCAGCGCGTAGTTGACGAACGTGCCGGTGATCAACTGGCCCTCCTCGTCGTAGGAAACCTGCTCATACAGCGCCTGACCGATCCCGTGCACGACGCCGCCATGGATCTGCCCGTCGATCAGCATCGGGTTGATCGGAGGGCCGCAATCATCGACGGCGACGTAGCGGACGACCTTCGTCTTCCCGGTCTCGACGTCGACGTCGACGATGCACGCGTGTGCGCCGAACGGGAACACGAAGTTCTCCGGGTCGTAGAACATCGTCTCCTCCAGGCCCGGCTCCATGCCCTCCGGCACGGCGCCGATGTACGCGATCCCGGCGACGTCGGCCAGCGCCATGCCCTTATCGGGCGAGCCCTTGACCGAGAACCTGCCGTCGGCGACCTCGATGTCCTCCGGCGCGGCCTCGAGCTCGGCCGCGACGATCGCCTTGGCCTTGGCGACGACCTTGTTCGTGGCGCGGACGATCGCCTCGCCACCGGTCGCCAGCGACCGTGACCCGTACGTGTTGCGACCCTCCGGACCCATCGACGTGTCGCCATGGATCACCTCGACGATCGCCGGGTCGACGCCGAGCTGGTCGGCGACGATCTGCGCGAACGCGGTGTCGAGCCCCTGACCGTGCGGCGACGTCCCGGAGTAGACGGTGACGGCGCCGGTGTTGTGCACGCGGACCATCGCCGACTCCCAGAGGCCGGCCTGGACGCCGACCCCGGCCGGACCGGTGACCCGCGAAGGCGCCAGCCCGCAGATCTCGGTCCAGGTGCAGAACCCGATTCCGCGGTAGATCCCCTGCTCACGCAGCTCGGCCTGCTCCTCGCGGAATGCGGCCACGTCGACGTGCTCCATCAGCTTGTCGAGCGACGCGTGGTAGTCGCCCGAGTCGTAGATCACGCCGGTCGCAACCGCCGCCGGGAAGTTCTCCTTCGGGATGAAGTTCTTGCGGCGGATCTCGAGTGGGTCGATCCCCAGCTCGTGGGCGAGCTGATCGAGCGTGACCTCGATCATCTGCGTCGCCTCCGGCCGTCCGGCGCCGCGGATCGCGTCCGTCGGGCACTTGTTCGTGAACACCCCGACGATGTCGGTGCGGACGTTCGGGATGTTGTAACAGCCGCCCATCACGAACGCCCCCAGCGACGGGATCAGCGGCGTCAGGATCATGTTGTAGGCGCCGAAGTCGGCGAGGATCTTGACGTGCCAGGCGGTGATCGTGCCGTCGCGCTTGGCCCCCATCCGCACGTGCGAGATCTGGTCGCGGCCCTGGTGGGCGACCGACATGTTCTCGGTGCGGGTCTCGATCCACTTGACCGGCACGCCGAGCTTGCGCGACGCCCAGCAGGCGGTCAGCTCCTCGCCATAGACCTGCAGCTTCTGGCCGAAGCCGCCGCCGACGTCGGGCGCGACGACCCGCACGTGGTCCTCGGACATGCCCAGCAGCAGCGCCATGAACAGGCGCACGAAGTGCGGGACCTGGGTGGCGCTGTACAGCGTCAGTGAGCCCGCGCGGTAGTCGGCGATCACGCCACGGCACTCGATCGGCGCGCCCGCGATCCGGTGGTTGACCACGCGGCGCTCGACGATCACGTCCGCCTCGGCGAAGCCGGCCTCGACGTCGCCGCCGGGCAGCGACCACTCGTGGACCTTGTTGCTGCCGAGCTCCTCGTGTACGAATGGCCCGCCCGCGATCGCCGCCTCGGGGTCGACGACGGCCGGCAGCGACTCGTATTCGACGATCACTTCGTCGGCGGCATCAGCCACCGCGTAGCGGTCGTCGCCGATCACGACCGCGACCGGGTCGCCGACGTGGTTGACCTCGCCTCGCGCCAGCGGCCAGTGCGGCGGGTTGGCGACCTCGACGCCGGGCGGCGCCCAGGCCATCGGCAGCGGGCCGCCGATGTCGGACATGTCCTCGCCCGTGTAGACCGCTTGGATCCCCGGCCGCCCGGCCGCCGCGGAGGTGTCGATCGAGACGATCTTGGCATGCGCCTCGGGCGAGCGCACGAACGATGCCCACAGCATCGCCGGCAGCGTGATGTCGTCGACGTAGCGGCCCTTGCCGGTGATCAGCGCCGGGTCCTCCTTGCGCCGCAGCTCGCGGCCGACGTGGAGGCTGGGAGATGGGGCGTCGACGCTCATGCCGTCACCTCACGCGATTTGTCGGCCGCGTCCAGGACCGCCTTGACGATGTTGTGATAGCCGGTACAGCGACACAGGTTGCCCTCCAGCCCGTGCCGGACCTCGTCCTCGGTCGGGTTCGGATTCTCGGCGATCAGGGCCGCTCCGGCCATGATCATCCCGGGCGTGCAATACCCGCACTGCAGGCCGTGGTTTGCCCAGAACGCCTCCTGCATCGGGTGCAGGTCGCCCTCGGAGCCGATCCCCTCGATCGTGGTGATCTCGGTGCCCTCGGCTTGGACCGCGAGGACCGTGCACGACTTCACCGACTTGCCGTCGAGGTGGATCGTGCACGCACCGCAGTTGGAGGTGTCGCACCCGACGTGGGTGCCGGTCAGGTTGAGGTCATCGCGCAGTGCGTGCACCAGCAGCAGGCGCGGTTCGACCTCCAGATCGTGGTCGACGCCATTGACGTTCAGGCGCACGTTGACGGTGGCGCTCATCCCTCTCCTTCCAGGTTCCAGGGCTCCCAGCACGGCGGACGATACACCTCGAGAAAGCGCGTACGAGCAGCGAAAAAGCCCGTTTCCGGATGTGCGTATGCGCGAGGCCCTTCGCCGTCCTCGCTGCCCTGTCATCTGCCTAGGCACAGACCGGTTTTTTTCCGGCTTTTCTGGGCTCCCGGACCGCGCGCCCGGGAACGTCGGTTGCGCGCTCAACCGCTTTGCTATGTTGGCGCGGATATGAAACTTGGACGCCTCTTCCTGCGCCTGATCGTCGGCGGTTACTTCTTCGGCCACGGTACCCAGAAGCTGTTCGGCTGGTTCGACGGCCACGGCTTGGACGCCACCGCCGGCATGTTCGAATCGCTCGGGCTGCGGCCCGGCAAGCGTCACGCCACCGCGGCCGGCGTCGCGGAGTCGGCAGGCGGCGCGGCGCTGCTGCTCGGCGCGGCCACCCCGCTGGCCAGCTCGGCCCTGATCGCGACGATGATCACCGCCATCAACCGGGTGCACCTCAAGAACGGGCCCTGGGTGACCGACCAGGGCTACGAGTACAACCTCGTGCTGATCGCCGCGGCGCTGGCGCTGGCCGAAACCGGCCCCGGCAGCCCGTCGGTCGACGCGTCCCTCGGGATCGAGAAGTCCGGCTCCAAATGGGCCGTGCTGGCGTTGCTGCTGGGCGCGCTCGGCGCCGCCGGCGCGCACGCCGTCGCCGAGGCCGCTCCGGCTCCCGAGCCGCAGCCCGAAGCCGAGCCCGTCCCGGCCACCTAGCGCCAGGGCGTGCCGGCGGTCAGCGACCGACGGTGCGCGTCAGCGCACGGGCCCTGACCGGGACCGGCGCCAGCAGCTCGCGCACGTTCGAGAGCCCCGCTCGTAGCTCGGGGTCCCCCACCTCGACCGGCAGCAGCGAGTCCTGCAGGTCGGCGATCGACTGGTCGGCATCCTGGGCTCCGTCGACGCCGCGCTCGATCAGCGCCTGCACCGACTGGGACTGGACTCCGGGCGTGTGCGCCCGGAACGTGCCCGCCGGCAGCTTGCTGCGTGCTGCGAACTCCGAGTAGGTCCGCTGGGCACGGCCGTACGCGTGCTGAACGGGCCGGAACAACTGCTCCTCGAGAACGTCGGCGGTGTGCTCGTCCAGTTGCTCGTAGGCCTCGCCGAGCGCCGCGAGCGACTCCGCGATCTGCTCGATCGCGACCGCCAGGTCGCCGAGGATCTGCTCCCTGCCTTCGGCGGTCGTGTAAGCCATTCGGACTCTCAGCTTAGTGCGCTCCGAAGTCACCCGTAGCGAGTCTCGCAGCGGCGGCGCTGAGTCCCGGTAGGCTCGCGCCCATCGCCACGATCGTCTTCTTCCCCGAGGGCGCCTTCGGCCCGACGAACAACTGCGTCGGGATCGGCGCGGTGCTCCGCGCGCGGGGCCACCGAGTCGTGTTCGTGATCGAGGAGTCGTTCGCCGGAACGCTCGCCGAGAAGGGGTTCGAGGAGCGGCTGATGCGGCTCGGGCCGCCGCCGGCGGAGCCCGAGGCGCCGGGCCAGTTCTGGAAGGACTTCGTGCGGGAAACGGCGCCCGTGTTCCGCGGCGACACGACCGAGCAGCTGGCCGGTTTCATCGTCCCGACGTGGCGGGCGCTGCTCGACGGCGCCCGGTACGTGGATCAGCGCCTGGCCGAGATCTTCGCCGCACTCGACGTCGACGTGATCGTGCAGGACAACGTCTGTGCGTTCCCCGCGATCGCCGCGTCGGGCCGGCGATGGGTCCGGATCGTCTCCTGCAACCCGCTGGAGGTCTCCGATCCACGGCTGCCGCCGCCCTTCAGTGGCCTCGCGCTCGACGACGCCGAGGGCGCCGAGGCGTTCCGGGCCGAGTACACCCGGCTGATCGGCGAGCTGCAAGCGCAGTTCAGCGCGTTCTGCGTCCAGCGGGGCGCACCGCCGCTGCCCGAGCTGGAGATGATCCACGCCTCGCCGTGGCTGAACCTGACGATCTATCCCGACGAGCTCGACTATCCGCGCTCACGACCCCTGGACCCCAGCTGGCACAACCTGCAGACAAGCGTCCGCGCCACCGACGCGGCATGGGAGCCACCGGCGCCCGACGGCCGCCGGCTGGTCTACCTGAGCCTTGGCTCGCTGGGCTCGGCCGACATCGAGCTGATGCGCGGCCTGATCGCGGCGCTGGCCGACACGCCGCACCGCTACGTCGTCAGCCGTGGGCCCCGGCACGACGAGTACGCGCTCGCCGACAACATGATCGGGGCCGAGTTCCTGCCGCAGACGTCGGTGCTGCCGCACGTGGACGCGGTGATCACGCACGGCGGCAACAACACCGTCACCGAATCGATCTGGTTCGGCAAGCCGATGCTGGTCGCACCGATCTTCTGGGACCAGCACGACAATGCCCAGCGCGTGCACGAGACCGGCTACGGCTTCAGGTTGCCGACCTACTCGTTCGAGCCGGATGAGTTGCGCCGCGCCGTCGACGGGTTGCTCGGCGACGCCGCGCTGCGCGCTCGCTGCGAGGCGGCCGGACGGCGCCTGCGCACCCGCCCGGGCACGGTCACCGCCGCTGAACTGATCGAGGCCGTCGCGGCCGGCTGACCCTCGCGGCCGGCGATCTTCGGCGTTATGCACCCTCTGGCCGGAGTAGCCACGAAAAGCGGCTGGGCGAACCCCTGCCGGAACGCCTCAACCACCAGCCGCGGCGGCGAGGATCCGGCGGCCCGGCCGTCAGCTCGCGCTCGCGCGAGCGCCGAGCGGCGCGGTCGTGCGTCGGGCATCCGACAGGCGCCAGCAGAACGCCGCGGTCACGGCGGAGACGACGATCACCGATGGCCAGGCGCCGATCACCAGCCCGAGCACGTGCGAAATCGCGAACGCCAGCAGCCCGGTGACGGTCAGCTTGATCGCCGTCGGGCGTCCGTCGCGATGCAACCAGACGGCGATGCAGCCGACCCCCAGCACCGCCATCACGGCCCCGCCCAGCGGCCGTGAGCCGCTCGCGACCGCGACGGCGAAGCCGCCGATCAGGCCCGTCGCGGCGACCGGCGCGGTCGGCACCCGGTCGGCGATCTCGTACAGCTGGTCACGGGTGCTCGGCACCGGGTCGATGATCTCACACCGCGGGGCCGCGCAGGCGGCGTGGTACCGGGGCGGCTGGACGGGTAGCGTTCGGGAGAGCACCGACGTTGCCAGCGACCACGGAGACGACATGGGTTTCGACCAGTACCACGAGCCGCCTGAGGAGCTTCCCCAGGCGACCCGAACATTCGCGCGCCTGTGCGCATCCCTGACCGAGGAGGCCGAGGCGATCGGCTGGTATCAGCAGCGGCTCGCGGTCGAAACCGACCCGGAAGCGGCCGCGGTCATGCAGGACGCGGTCGGCGAGGAGTACAAGCACTTCAGCATGGACCTTGAGTTCCTGCTGCGCCGCACGCCCGTCTGGCGTCAAATCGCGGAGGGCGTCCTGTTCAAGAGCGGCGACATCGTCGCCCACGGCGAGGAGGCCGAGGAGGAAGCGACCGAAGGCGGCAACGCGGGCGACGCCGGTGGCGCTGCGAACGGCACGAGCTCGCTCGGAATCGGAAGCCTAAAGGGGACACTGGCATGAGCAACCACCTGCTGCGCTCACACGCACCGATCAGCGACGGCAACTGGAAGCTGCTCGACGACGAGGCCCGTGAGCGGCTCTCGGCGGCTCTCGCGGCCCGCAAGCTCGTTGACTTCGCCGGTCCGCTCGGCTGGGAGCACTCGGCGACGACGCTCGGCCGCGTCGGCGAGGTGTCCGACGCGCCGTGCTCGGGGGTCAGCGCCCTGCAGCGCAAGGTGCTGGCGCTCGTCGAGGTCCGAGCCGAGTTCAATATCTCCCGCGCCGAACTGCGCGACGACGATCGCGGTGCCGCCGACGCGGACCTCAAGCCGCTGGACGACGCCGCCCACCGGATGGCCGTGGCCGAGAACAAGGCGGTGTTCCACGGCTGGCCCGAGGCATCGATCACCGGCATCACCGAAGCCTCGCCTCACGGCGGGTTGACGCTCGGCGCCCATGCCGACAGCTTTCCGCGTCCGGCCGCGGGCGCCGTCGAGATGCTGCTGGAGTCAGGCATCGAGGGGCCCTACGCGCTCGCCCTCGGCTCCGACTGCTTCCGGCGTGTGGCCGAGACCGCCGAGCACGGCGGGTATCCACTCCGTGACCACCTTGTCAAGATTCTCGAAGGCGGCCCGATCATCTGGGCGCCGGGCGTCGACGGCGCCGTCGTGCTCAGCCTCCGTGGCGAGGACTTCCTGTTCGAGTCCGGCCAGGACCTCTCGCTCGGCTACCTCAGCCACGACGCCGACAACGTCAGGCTCTACCTGGAGCAGAGCTTCTCGTTCCACGTCGCGACGCCCGAGGCCGCGGTGCCGCTGGCCGAAGCCGTCTGACGTTGCGCAATCCGGACGACCCCGCTGCCGGTGCGTCGCGCGCTCCGAGAAGAGGCGTGGCGGAAGCTACGGGGCCTCACACAAGCACAGCTCGCGGACCGCGCTGGTATCTCGCGTGGCACGGTCGCGCTTCGAGCGCGGTGACGGCGCGATCAGCCTGGAGATCACGCTGAAGCTGCTTCATTCGCTCGGGATCCTGGGCACCCTCACCCGCGCGGTGGACCCGTACGAGAGCGATGTCGGGCGCCTGCGCGCCGATGAGCAACTACCGCGACGGGTTCGCCCGCGGGACCTGACGCGAGGCGACGATGCCTGACCCGGTCGACGTTCTTGTCCAGGTTGCCGGCGAAGACGTGCTGGCCGGGCAGCTTTGGGAACATCGGCGCGGACGTGCCGAGTCCCAGACCTTCCGGTGCTCACCGGACTACCTGGCGCGTCCAGACGCCTATCAGCTCGATCCATTGCTCGGCTTGTACGAGGGTCCTCAGCAGACTCTACTTCGATCGCGTTGATGCGACCATCGACGCGGCGCTCATGACGTGATCGGCTCAACCCCGCGACCCGAGCGCCGCATGCCCTCCTTCCGACGGCGCGGCAGGCCGCGGTCGCGTCCGTCTCGGCGTGCTCGGCTCGGGCGGCCGGGGGGAGAGCTGGGGGAAGGTCAGAGACGTTTGTCGGCCAGCGCGGCGCCTTCGGCCAGTGTGCGCAGCTTGGCCCAGCAGATGTCTGGATCGATCGGGCCGAAGCCGGCCCAGGTGCCGAAGCCGCAGTCGGTCCCGGCGATCACGCGATCGGCGCCGACGATGTCAGTGAACTGCCGCAGGCGCTGGGCAACGAGCGCGGGGTGCTCGATGTAGTTGGTCGACGTGTCGATCACGCCCGGCGCCAGCACCTTATCGTCGGGGATCGGCGTGTCGCGCCATACGGTCCACTCGTGCGCATGGCGCGGGTTGGCAGCCTCGAACAGGATCGTGGACGGCTTGGCACGCAGGATCTCGCCGATGATCTTCTCCACCGGGATGTCGAAATGATGAGGTCCTTCGTAGTTGCCCCAGCACAGGTGCAGCCGCACTTGGTCGGCCGGGATGTCGTCTAGCGCGTCATCGAGCGCATCGATGTGCAGCGCGACGCGTTCAACGAACACCTCGTCGGGCTCGTCGCGATACATGATGTGGCGACCCATCGCCAGGT
>Ga0302325_10034504_pt1 | contig 10349 bp, 9 predicted proteins | sample Palsa_T0_2_FD_201948 | JGI IMG/M metagenome (GOLD analysis project Ga0302325, IMG submission 201948) | Peat permafrost microbial communities from Stordalen Mire near Abisko, Sweden - Palsa_T0_2 | ecosystem: Environmental > Terrestrial > Soil > Palsa > Peat permafrost | place: Sweden: Abisko...
TGGAACAGGCCGTGCACGAACTGCAGCTCGAAGCTGCGGATGACCGTGGCGGCCATCTCAAGACCCAGGTACGCCTCGAACCAGTCGGCCATGATGTCCCCGTACTTCGACCACCAGCCCGGGGCGTTGGCCTGCCGGACCAGGGCCAGCATGGCGTCCCGGGTCTTGGCGTCGGTGATGCCGTACATGGTGAGCAGGTCGGCCACGTCCCGCGCCTTGACCCGCACCCGGCCGTTTTCCATCCGGCTGATCTTGGACCGGGACGCCCGGATTTCGTAGCCCGCCTGCTCAGACGTGACGTCGGCGGTCTCACGCAACCGGTGCAGCTGGATTCCCAGCAGCAACCGCGGCACCGTGGGACCAATGGCGTCGGCATGAGCTTCGCCGCCCTGCCGATCCTGACCCATAAGGCACGGTATCACCGCGCTATGGCCCCGCCGAGGCACTATTCACGCGAATTTCCCGGAATTAACTCAAATTCACACCGCACAAGTCGTCGAACTCCCCATTTTTTACTCCGGTCAGGAACGCCTCGATCTCGGTGGGCGTGTAGATAAGGGCAGGTCCTGACGGGTACCTGGAGTTACGAACCGCGATTTCGCCGTTGGCCAGATCGGCCACCTCGACGCAGCTCCCGGTGGGATTGCTCGCGACGCTCTTGCGCCACCGCGCCGATACCAGCTGATCAGCAGGAATGCCGTTGATTACATGCATCTTCTCCCCGATTCTCCCGAAGTGAGAAAAAGCGAATCCGGCTCGGCCGCGCCGCGCGCTGGCCTGCCTGCACCGTGCAGCCTAACAGAGCAAATGCAAAACGCACTCCGACATTGAGCCTGTCCGCGCGGCTAATTGCCACGCCCGTTCGGTATAAAAAAAGACTTTTATCCACGGAACGGACGATGGTGTCACTCGACGCATTAGCTGCTCGCCCAGTGGGCGAGGGCTGCGAAGGCCTCGTCGATGAGGTCGGGTAGTTCGGGGGTGCCGTCGTTCTGGACCCAGGTGAGGACGGCGGTGCTCGCGGCGGCGAGGCAGGCCGCGACGATGACCCTGGTCTGAAAGCTGGGATCAGGGCCTAGAGCCGCCAGGATGACCCGCTGGGTGTCCATCTGGCTGGCCCACAGGCGCTCGCGCAGCGCGGGGGTGGAAACGATGAGCCTGTTCTGCGTGAGCAGGGTCTCGCGGTCGGTGTCGTAGAGCTGCCTGAGGCCCTGCAGCAGCGCCGCCCGGATCCGGTCGGCCAACGGCCAGGCGGCCGGGGTCTGCCCGATCAGGCCGGCCAGCAGGGGGTCGTAGCTGTCGGACAGGGCCACGTCTTCCTTGGCGGGGAAGTAGCGGAAGAACGTCATGTGCGAGACGCCGGCCGCGGCCGCGATCTGCTCGACGGTGGTGGCGTCGTATCCCTGGTCGCGGAATAGCCGCAGCGCGCTGGCGCGGATGCGGTCGCGGGTGGCGGTCTTCTTGCGCTGCCGCCAGTCCGGTTCGGATTCGGTCACGAAGGTCATGGTCGCGCACGGCTAGCCGCCCGGGGCGACCGGGTGCGGCCTGGCGGCACGGCCGGGCAGGTACCGCAGGCTGGCGGGAATGGCGGCGGCGGCGACGGCGGCGCAGCTGAGCATGACGCTGCTCATGCCGTGCAGGAACGCCGTTCCCGCGGCGGCCCGCAGGGCCGGGCCGCCTGACGACAGCCGGTCCGCGACCTGCCCGGCCTGGGTGACGGAAGCCCGCGCGGCGGCTCTGGCCTGGGCGGGCAGCGCGGCCAGCGCCGGGCCGAGGGCGCGGGCGTAGCCGCCTGACAGCACGCTGCCGAGCGCGGCGACCGCGATGGCGCCGCCCGTCTGGCGCAGCGCGCTGTTCACCGAGGCGCCGGTCCCGGCCTCGTCGCCCCCCGCCGCGGCCATGACCGCGTTCATCGCGGCCCCGATGGCCGCTCCCGTGCCGAGCCCGCACAGGGCCAGCCCGGCGGCGACGAAGGCGTAGCTCGTGGTCAGGTGGACCTGGCTGAGCAGGGCGAGCCCGCCGGACAGGACCGCGAGGCCGGCCGCGACGGTGAGCCTGGTGCCGGCCGCGCGCACGGCGGGCCCGGCCGCCCCGCCCGCGACGAGCAGCCCGCCCATCAGCGGCAGCAGCCGCAGCCCGGCGCCGGCCGGGTCGTCGCCGAGCACGCTCTGCAGGTACTGGGGCGCGACGAACAAGATCCCGTACAGCGCCACCGAGACGGCGACGGTGGCGACCGTGCCCCAGGTGAACCGCCGGTCGCGGAACAGCGCCGGGTCGATGACCGGGTTCGCCGCGCGGCGCTCGCGGGCACCGAACGCGGCCAGCAGCACCGCCGCCCCGGCCAGCAGCCCCCACGTGGGTGCCGCGGTCCAGCCGTGTTCCGGGACGTTGATGACCCCCCAGACCAGGCAGGTGACCGCGGCGGGGGCCAGCAGCGCGCTCAGGGCGTCCAGCGGCGGCGCGGCCGGATGGCGGGACTCGGGCATGAGCGCGGCGCCGGCGACCAGGGCCAGGCAGGCGGCGGGCACGTTGATCCAGAACACCGAGTGCCACGAGAAGTGCTGCAGCAGCAGGCCGCCGAGCACCGGCCCGAGCGGCAGCGCCAGGGCGACCGCCGCGGTGAGGATGCCGATCGCCGTGGGCCGGTCATCGTCCCCGAACGCGGCCGAGACGACCGCGAGCGAGAGCGGGAACACGATCCCGGCCCCCAGCCCCATCAGTGCCCGCGCCGCGATCAGCTCTCCCGCCGAGGCCGACAGCGCGCACCACAGCGACGCGGCCAGGAACACCGCCAGCCCGGCCAGCAGCAGCCGCTTGCGGCCAAGCCGGTCCCCGGCCATCCCGGCGGGCAGCATCACCCCGGCGAAGACCAGCGAGTAGGCGTCCACGAGCCACTGCAGGTCGCTCGTGCCCGCGTGCAGCGCCGCCGAGATGTCCGGCAGCGCGATGTTCAAGATCGTCAGGTCCAGGTTGACGACGACCACCGACAGGCAGGTCACCGCCAGCATCCACCACTTACCGACCCGCACGGGGACCTCCAGTATGTTAGTCAATAATATGTTTGTCACTAACATAACAGAGGCGGGACGGTACCGCGACTGAATTTCTTCGCCGCGGGCCGTCCATTTCGGCCGGGCTGGTTCGTCGTAGCTGCGAAAGGGCGAAGTCCCCGACTGTTACCAGGAGGTTCCGTGATGAGTCTGCCCGACGTCACCTCGCGCGAGGAGTGGCTCGAAGCCAGGCGCAGGCTGCTGGCCGAAGAGAAGGAGTTCACCCGCGGGCGCGACGCCCTGGCCGCCAGCCGGCGCAGGCTGCCGATGGTCAGGATCGACAAGGAGTACGAGTTCGAAGGCCCGGACGGCCCGGTCACGCTGGCCGGCCTGTTCGGCGCGGCCAGGCAGCTGATCATCCAGCACGTGATGTTCGGCCCGGACTGGGATCAGCCCTGTCCCGGCTGCTCGGCCAGCATCGCCGAAATGGCGCCCGGCGTGCTCGATCACCTGCGCACCCGGGACACGGCCTTCGCGCTGACCTCCCGCGCCCCCTACGACAAGATCGCCGCGAAGGCCAAGGAACGCGGCTGGTGGGTCCCCTGGTACTCCTCCTACGGCAGCGACTTCAACTACGACTACCAGGTCACGCTGGACGCCGATCGCGGCCAGGACCACTACAACTACCGCGCCGAGCCGGACCTGCTCGGCGGCGAGCGGTCCGCCGAGATGCCCGGCGTCAGCTGCTTCCTGCGCGACGGCGAGGACGTCTTCCACACCTACTCGGCCTTTGCCCGCGGCACCGACGTCCTCGGCGGCGCCTACTCCTGGCTCGACCTGACCGCCCTGGGCCGCCAGGAAGACTGGGAGGAGCCCAAGGGCCGGGTGGCCCCGGTCCGCGGCGGCGACCCGACGTTCACCAGCTGACTATTGCCATACCCCCGCCCGGCATTCCCAATACCCGCGCCGGGTATTAATGCCATTACCGGCTTATCGCGGCATTTTATAACCGGCTTGTGCGCCTAGCCGGATGCCATTAACCTCATGCCATTGTCAGCCGGGCGTCGGCTCGGCGCAGGAAGGACATCCATGGCAAGCCAGGCGGCTGACGCCAGGGCGCGCGCCGGATGGCCGGGCGGCATCGGAGCGGTCCGCGAAGAAAGCTGGACCGCCCCCGACGTCAGGCGGCGGCTGCAACTGGTGCTGGCCGGCATCTGGCTGCTCGACGGGGTGCTGCAGTTCCAGGCCTTCATGTTCAGCAAGGGATTTTCGCAGATGCTCGGCGCGACGGCGGCCGGCAATCCCGCGGTCGTCGCGGACCCGATCAGCTGGTCCGCCAAGATCATCGCCGACCACCCCACCGCGACGGACGCGATCTTCGCCCTCATCCAGGTCGCGATCGGCCTGGGGATCGCCTGGCGGCCGGCCCGCAAGCTGGCGCTCGGTGCCTCGGTCGTCTGGGCCCTGGCCGTGTGGTGGCTGGGCGAGGGCCTCGGCGGGGTCCTAAACGGAGCGGCCAGCCCGGTGAACGGCGCGCCGGGCGCCGTGATCATCTACGCGCTGCTGGCCGTCCTGCTGTGGCCGGGCCGCCAGGACCGGGCGGCTCCTTTCGCGGCCGGACGGTTTACCGGAGCGACCGTGGCCCGGTTGCTCTGGCTGGTGCTGTGGGGCAGCCTGGCCTATCTGGCCCTGCTCCCGGCGACCAGGGCACCGAAGGCGCTCGGCGCCCTGGTCGCCGGGATGGCGTCCGGCCAGCCCGGCTGGCTGGCTGGCCTCGACGATCATCTCGGTGCGTTCCTGACCGGCAACGGCCCGGCCATGGCCGTGGTCCTGGCGATCGTGCTGGCCGTGGTGGCGGTGAGCGCTTTCCTGCCCCGGCCTGGCGCCCGGGCCGGCGTCATGCTGGCCCTCGCGACCGCCGCTTTCCTCTGGCTCGCCGAAGGGCTCGGCGGCATGCTGGCCGGCGGCGGCACGGACCCGAACTCGGGCCCGCTGCTCGCGCTGCTCGCGCTGGCGTTCTGGCCGCTGGCCAGCGCCGCCTTGCCCGCGACCGGTCAGCAGAAGCCCGCCACCGCCACCCAGCCAGCTTCGCCGGAAGGAACCTGATATGGGCGGACCGTCCTGGCTCGCGTGGACCTTCGCGAGCGTCGTGATCGTGGTTGCCGCCTACTGCCTGACCCGGCTGCTGGTCTCCTGGCGGCAGCATCGCCCGAGCGATCGTCGCGTCGATGCCATCCACGTGCTGATGGGCGTGGCGATGGCCGGCATGCTGGTACCGCGGCTGCGGGTGTTCTGGGCCGGCGGCTGGGAGGTCGTCTTCGCCATCGGGGCCGCCTGGTTCGGCTGGCTGGCCATCCGCGAGTTCCGCGGCCGGGCGACCGTCGGCGGACGGCCTGGTCATCACCTCCAGCACGTCCTCGCCTGCGGGGCGATGCTGTACATGTTCCTGGCCGCGGCCACCGTGGCGAAGGCCGGGGGGTCGGCGATGAGCGGGATGGCAGCCGGCGCCGCGCACGCGCCCACGCTGGCCCTCGTCCTGGCCTTCGCGCTCTTCGGTTACGTGATCTGGACGGCGGACCGGCTCTCCTCGCTGGCGCCGGTAGCGGCCCTCGCGGCCCGCGTCGCGCCGGTTCCGGCCTTCGCCGGGGCCGCCGCAGGCGGCGGAGCCAGCCCGGCCACGGGTGGCGAAGACGGCCACGGCACGCCGGGTGATGACGGCCAGGCACCCGCGGCCCACGTCCGGCAGGTGCCGCTTTCCCCTCGGCTGGCCGCGTGCTGTGAGATAGCCATGGGCGTGACCATGGGCTACGCGCTCATTCTGATGCTCTGAACGGCGCCGCGACGTTAGGCCCTAGCTCGGATCGGCGAGATGGTAGCCGGCCTCTTCGACCGCCGCCTGCAGGGCCGCCAGCTCTGGGGCGGGCTCGGCCAGGATCTTGACCTGGCCGGAGGTGACATCGACGTCGACCTGGCGGACGCCAGCGATGGCCGAGATCTCAGCACGCACCGCGTTCTCGCAGTGCTCGCACGTCATGCCGGTGACGGTGATCATGCTCAGGCTCATGCCGGAATCGTATCTCCGCAGCGGGGCCGGGTACTGCCCGCTAGCGGCAGGAGTACCTTTACCGTAAGTTTTGCGGAGGTGGTGGTGGATGTGGCGGTGGCGAGTCCGCTGACCGACGTGGCGCCGGCCACGACCCAGGTCGAGCTCGTTATCGGCGGGATGACCTGTGCCGCGTGCGCGGCCCGGGTGCAGACCAAGCTGAACAAGCTCGACGGCGTCACGGCGACCGTGAACCTGGCCACCGAACGGGCCCACGTCACCGCCCCGCCCCAGGTTTCCCCGCGGGAACTGGTCAAGGTGGTGGAGGCGGCCGGCTACTCCGCCGAGCTGGCCCGCCCGGAGGCGGCGGACACCTCGCTCGCGGCCGACGGCGCCACGGTGCAGCGCCTGCGCCGCCGGCTGATCCTGGCCCTGGTGTTCTTCGTCCCGCTCACCGATCTGTCGATCGTGCTGTCGCTCTTCCCGTGGTCCAGGTTCCCTGGCTGGCAGTGGCTGCTGGTGGTCCTGGCCGCGCCGGTGGCGACCTGGGCGGCGTGGCCGTTCCACGCCGCTGCGCTCAGGCAGGCCCGGCACCTGTCGTCCTCGATGGACACCCTGGTGTCGATGGGCATCCTCGCCGCCTGCGGCTGGTCGGTCTACGCGATGTTCTTCCTGGACCGGAGCCGGACCGGCGCCAGCGGCCTGCACGCCCTCCTGCACAACTCCGGCGGCGGCATCTACCTGGAGGTAGCCGCCTCGGTCACCACGTTCTTGCTGGCCGGACGGCTGTATGAGGCCCGGGCCCGGCGCAGCGCGGGCGAGGCCATGCGGGACCTGGCCGCGGCCGGCGCCAAGGACGTGTGCGTGCTCGCCGACGACGGCACCGAGCAGAGCCTCCCGGCTGACCGGCTGAGGGCAGGCCAGCGTTTCGTCGTCCGGCCGGGGGAGCGGATCGCCGCCGACGGCGAGGTCGCGAGCGGCCAGTCCGCCGTCGACCGCAGCATGATGACCGGAGAGTCGGTCCCCGTCGACGCCGCCCCGGGCGACCTCGTGACCGGCGGCACCATCGTGCTCACCGGCCGCCTGGTCGTCCGCGCGGTCAAGGTCGGCCGCGACACCCAGCTGGCCCATCTGGTCGCGATGGTCGAGCAGGCCCAGTCGGAGAAGGCCGGCATCCAGCGCCTCGCCGACCGCATCTGTGCCGTGTTCGTGCCGTCCGTGCTGGCCTGCGCGGCGCTGACGCTGGCCGGCTGGCTGCTGGCCGGGAGCCCGGCGGGCCACGCCTTCAGCGCCGCCCTGGCCGTGCTGATCATCGCCTGCCCGTGCGCGCTCGGGCTGGCCACCCCCGCCGCCCTGGTGGTGGCGTCCGGCCGCGGCGCCCAGCTCGGTGTCTTCATCAAGGGCTACCAGGCCCTGGAGTCCTCCCGGCGGATCGACACCGTCGTGCTCGACAAGACCGGCACCGTCACCACCGGCCAGATGACCGTTACCGGGGTCATGGCGGCCCCTGGGATCAGCCGCGGTGACCTGCTCCGGTACGCGGGGGCGGTGGAGCACGCCTCAGAACACGCCGTCGCCGCCGCCGTGACCGCCCTGGCCGCGGCCGAGACGGCGCCGCTGGCGTCGGCCGAAGGCTTCGCGGCCCTGCCGGGCCTAGGGGCTCGCGGGCGGGTCGACGGTCATGAGGTCATCGTCGGGCGGGACAGGCTGTTCGCTGACCGGGGGGTCAGCGTCCCGGCCGATCTGGCTGGCTGGTGCCGCGTTCAGGAGCAGGCAGGCTGCACAACCGTCCTGGTCAGCTGGGACGACGTGATCCGGGGTGCGCTGGCGGTGACCGATACGGTCAAGCCCTCGGCCGTCACGGCCGTCGCGGAGCTCCGCCGTCTCGGGTTGCGGCCGGTGCTGCTGACCGGGGACAACTCCGCCACCGCCCACGCGGTCGCGGCCGCCGCGGGTATCGACGAGGTGATCAGCGAGGCGCTGCCGGCGGCCAAGGCTCAGGTGATCACGGACCTGGAAGCGGCGGGCCGATCGGTCGCGATGGTTGGCGACGGGGTCAACGACGGTCCCGCGCTGGCCGCGGCCCAGCTCGGCCTGGCGCTCGGCTCGGGCACCGACGTCGCCATCTGCGCCGCCGACATGATCCTGCTCCGGGACGACCTGGAGGTCGTGCCCGACGCGATCAAGCTCGCCCGGGCCACGTTCCGGACCATCCGCCGCAACCTGGCCTGGGCCTTCTGCTACAACGTCCTGGCCATCCCGCTAGCCGCGCTCGGCTTCCTCAACCCGATCGTCGCGGCGGCCACGATGACGCTGTCCTCGGTCTTCGTGGTGTGGAACAGCCTGCGCCTGCGACGCTTTCCTGGGAGGTGGTCTGGTGGCTCGTGAGGCCAAGCTGCTGGGATTTGTCCTGCTGCTCGCCTTGATCTTCACCGTGGCGCACATGACCGGGGCTCACCTGGGCCCGGTGACCACCGGCCACGCCCAGGTCGGCTCGCCGGGGGCGCCGGGTGGCGGCATGAACATGGGCGACGGCGCAGGCCGGTGAGCAATACGGTCGAGGGGCGGATCGAGGCCGAACTGGTCGTCGGCGGGATGACCTGCGGGTCCTGCGCGGCGCGGATCGAGCGCCGGCTGAACCGGCTGGACGGCGTGGCGGCCACCGTCAACTACGCCACCGGCCGGGCCTACATCACCGACCTGGGCGGCCGTGACCCCGGCGAGCTGATCGGCGTCATCTCCTCGACCGGCTACACCGCCGAACTGCCCGCGCCACCCACGGCCGGCGGCGGGTCCGACCCGGTGGCCCGCGCGCTGGGCTGGCGCCTCGCCGTCTGCGTCCCGCTCGCGGCCGCCGTCATCGTGCTGGCCATGGTGCCGGCCGCGCAGTTCACCGGCTGGCAGTGGGTGAGCCTGCTGCTGGCCGCGCCGGTCGCGGTGTGGGGCGCCTGGCCGCTGCACCGCGCCGCCTGGCACGGCCTGGGCTACGCCGCGGCGACGATGGACACGCTGGTCAGCGTCGGGGTGGCGGCGTCGTTCGGCTGGTCGGTGTACGCGCTGCTGTTCGGCGGGGCCGGGCGGGCCGGCATGCGGATGTCGTTCGCGTTTACCTTCGCGCAGGCCAGCGGGCAGACTCTGTACCTGGAAGCCGCCGCGGGCGTCACTACCGCGGTGCTGGCCGGAAGGTACCTGGAGGCACGCGCCCGGGTCCGTTCCGGATCGGCCTTGTCGGCCCTGGCCAGCCTCGGCGCCAAGACGGTCGCGGTGCTGCGGGATGGCCCTGAGAACGGCACAGAGCAGCGGGTGCCGGTGGCCGAACTCGCGGTCGGGGACCTGTTCGTGGTCCGGCCGGGGGAGAAGATCGCTACCGACGGGCAGGTGACGGACGGCAGCTCGGCGGTGGACGCCTCGCTGGTCACCGGCGAGTCGATGCCGTTCGAGGTGGGCCCAGGTGACGATGTGACCGGGGCCACCGTGAACATGAGCGGGCGGCTGGTGGTGCGCGCCACCCAGGTTGGATCCGGCACGCTGCTGGCCCAGATCACCCGTCTGGTCAGCCAGGCGCAGGGGACCAAGGCCAGCGCGCAGCGGCTGGCGGACCGGATCGCCGCCGTGTTCGTGCCGTGCGTGATCGCGATGGCCGTCGCGACGCTCGGGTTCTGGCTGGGCACCGGCCTGCCGGCCGCGGCGGCCTGGAGCGCGGCCGTGGCCGTGCTGGTGGTGGCCTGCCCGTGCGCGCTCGGCCTGGCCACCCCGACCGCGCTGCTCGCCGCTGTCGGCCGCGGCGCCGAGCTCGGCATCCTGATCAAAAGCGCGCAGGCGCTGGAGTCGGCCGGCCGGATCCGCGCCGTGGTCCTGGACAAGACCGGCTCGCTGACCACCGGCGTCATGACCGTGCCCGACGTCATCCCTGGGTCCGAGGAGGACGAGAAGGAAGCCCTGCTGCTGGCCGGGGCCGTCGAAGACGGCTCCGAGCACCCCATCGGCCAGGCCATCGCCCGGTTCGCCGCCGAACGCCTCGGCTCGCTGCCTCCGGTCTCCGCCTTCGCCGTCCTCCCGGGCGCCGGCGTGCAGGGGAGCGTCGACGGACGCGTGATCACGGTCGGCAGCCCGCTCCTTTTCGCCGAGCAGTCCCTCGAAGTGCCCGAATCCTTGCGCCAGGCCGCCGACACCGCCGCCGAAGCGGGCCGCACCGCGGTCCTGGTCGGCTGGGACGGGCAGGCCAGAGCCACGCTCGTCGTCGCCGACGAGCTCAAGCCGCACGCGGCCGAAGCCGTCGCGCGCCTGCGCGCCCTGCGCCTGCGCCCGATGCTGCT
>Ga0302325_10034505_pt1 | contig 10349 bp, 9 predicted proteins | sample Palsa_T0_2_FD_201948 | JGI IMG/M metagenome (GOLD analysis project Ga0302325, IMG submission 201948) | Peat permafrost microbial communities from Stordalen Mire near Abisko, Sweden - Palsa_T0_2 | ecosystem: Environmental > Terrestrial > Soil > Palsa > Peat permafrost | place: Sweden: Abisko...
AGGCTACCAGGTTGCGGACGCTGTTCTCCCGCCAGGCTCTCCAGCAGCAGAGCGCCAGGCCGACCACCATAAGCTGCTGGCCCGTGGATACGATGGCTCTGGCGGTGGGCAGGCGCCCGAGGTATGTGGACAACAGCACATAGAAGAGCACTCCGCAGACGAGGTAGGCCTTGGGGAGCCTGAGGTCCGGTTGCCGAATTCCCTTGGCGCGCGGCAAGATGCCCTTGTGCGCCAGAATCGGCGTGATGACAAGACCGCCGACCGCGAATGCTATGACCCCGTAGAGGCTTTGCTCGAACCCCATTTCGGTCAGGTGTGGATCGTGATCCTGGAAGGCTGGCAGCACGTAAATAGCGGCGCCCACCAAGTGGATGAGCGACAAGTTGAGCAGGTACGCAAATGTCAGGCCCGTTCCCGGTATGTTCCACCGGCGGCGCACGATGGCGAGCAGTAGCAGCACGGCCACCCAGACGAGCAGGAGTTCAGATAATTTGCTGGGGTCCATTGATTAAGCTTCCCTCCACTGGCGTGCCGGTACGGAAGGGCGATCCAGCGGTTCCAGAGCGTTCTTTGCCCGCGCTACGGGTTTGGAGCCGAGCCAGGTACTTGTTTGCAAGTAGAGCCACGACCAAGCTGGCCGCGGCGCTGGCCGTGAGCTCCACGAGCTGCCCGCCGACCTGCAGCAGTGCTATGCCCGGCAGGAACCAGAGCACGAAGCCTTGTAGATCCGCACGGGCCAGCCGATCCGCCGCCTGCAAGTCCAGAGCGGTAATCACGAGGCCCATGATGGCAAAGCCGATGACCACGCCGCTGGTTCCAAAGTTGGCATAGAACTCCAGGACCTGACCGACCCCGACGCTGGTGCCCGGCGCAAACTTGATATCGGTATAGCGGTTGACCAAGTCGCCGCTGCCTGCCTGGATGGGCTTATCCGGCCAAAGCGCGCGTGGAATGAGAGCCACTAACGCATCCCAGAGCGTATCGCCACGGGCGTAGCCATCGGTCTCGCGCAACCGGTTCACCGCGGCGCCCACCAGCCAGTTCTGGTTGAGCCGCGCGTCGATGCGCTGCAGATGATGGAAATTGGCGGGATCGAACCACTCGAATGTCGCCACGGTTCCGCCGATGCGCTCAATGCGATCGGAGAGGGACTGCTCGCCCCAGACGGTGGCCCGGATCTCGGCGCGGTCGCGCATGTAGGTGACAAAGACCGACAGACCCACATAGAACAGGGGGATCGCGACCAGCGCGACCTTGAACGGCGAATTGACAAAGCCCGCTACGAAGACGAGCAGAGTCAGGACGGCAATGGCCCCATAGCCGAGAAATCCCGACGAGAGTACCGTGGCTACGGGCATTAGCAGCGAAAGCAGAAGCCACGCGGCGACGCGCCGAGGTCTATGTTCCTGCCAAGCTTTCCAACAGCATAATGCCAGACCCGCCACTACGAGCTGCTGGCCGCTGGAGACAATTGCCTGGGCCGTAGGCAAACGCCCGAGGACTGTAGAGGAGAGCACATAGAAAACCACTCCCACGGCGATGTAGGCTTTGGGTAGCCTGGGATCGGACTGGTGCGTCGCCTTAGACGGCAGCAGCCAGCCCCTGCTGGCCAGGACGGGAGTCAGTATCAGACCGCCGAATGCGAATGCCAGGACGCCATAAAGCGTTTGCTCGAAACCAAGCTCAGTAAGACGTGCATCCTGATTTTGAAATGCTGGAAACACGTAAACGGCGGCGCCGATCCAATGGATCAGCGACAGATTGAACAGGTATGCCAGCGTCAGGCCGGCTCCCGGCATTTTCCGCCGCCAGCGGACCAAGGCTACAAGGCCCATCACGACCATCCAGATCAGCAGATACTCAGATAGCTTGCTGGTATCCATGACGATTAGTGGCGGAGGACCGCTCCCTGACGGTCGCGGCTCGGAGTGGCGTCGTGGCTCAGGCGGGCGGCGGGCGTCCGGCCGATGGTTTGTTCCACTGCCTCCATGAGGCGCGCGGCGGTCGACCCCACGGACTGTTCTTGGATCTTCCGAAAAGCAAGCTCTCCCATGCGCGCCAGCGTTTCCGGGGATGAATACTTCCACAGCGCGGCTGCAAACGAATCTACGTCGTCCAGGCGGAAGATTCCGCCGGTACGGCCTTCTTCGATTAAGTCGGGGCCGCAGCCTACATGATCGCTCACCAGGCACGAACGGCCACAGACCATCGCTTCGTTCACTACCAGTCCCCAAGTTTCTCCACCGTCCGATGGCAAAGCCAGCGCATCGGCCGCAACGTAGGCCTGTGCGATCTCGCTCTGGTTCAGGAAGCCGGCGAATCGGATGTTAGCCTGGTTCGCGTCGGCATAGGATTCGCACACAGGGCGAAGCGGTCCATCGCCAACCATAAGGCCTTGCAGCGATACGCCCAACTGCTGCGCGCGGGCGATGGCCTTCACAAAGTCGAGGGGCCTTTTCTTCTCGATGAATTTACCCGCAAACAGCCATACAACCGATCCTGGATCGAGCCGCCAGCGCTCCCTTAGATCGCTCCGCTGCGCGGCAAGGCTGACAGCCTGCCGGGAGAATCGCGCGGTGTCCACACAGTGCGGAACCACAAAAACCCGGGAGGGGTCCGCGCCGTAATGGCAAAAGTAGTCGCGGGACCATTGCCCTACCGGCAGGCACGCGTCCAATCGCGGGATAAACCATCGATAAAACGGCCATTTCGCCGCTCTCTTCATGACATGGCGTTCCGTTCTCAGGTGCGAGTCACTGCGCACCAGGACGGGCACGCCAGCCTTACGGCACGCCCGGATGGCCTGCCAGGCGCTCTTGTAATGCCAGCCGTGTACCACGACCGCGTCGAACTGCCGATCGTGAATCAGCGCCGCAAGCTCGGGCGTATCGAGGCCGGCATAACTTGCTAGGGAGGGCCGCCGCGAGACGTTGTTCAAGAACCCATACCGATATCCATCGAGGAGCGGAATGTCCCATTCAAAAGAGTTCCCGAATCCTGCCGCGCTCTGCTCTTCGGCGGTGGCGCGATGGCAGTACAAGACATTCAGTTTCCAGCCGTCATAGACCGCGAGTTGGCGGAACAGCGGCGAAAAATACTGAATCGGATGCGTGCTGACGAATGCTACACGCCGGGGGTGATCCATGCGACTCATAAGCACTGGTATTCTACGGCCTTAGAGCTTGCAACAGATGGTAGTTTCCTTGACCCAGAACGATCCGGGTATCCACCCCGTATACCGCTGGGCGCGATAGCCATCCGAAGCGCCGGCCAACTTGTCCAGGACATACAGTTCGCCCTTCACGGCAAAGTCTTTATCCGTGTCGTCCAGGATAAAGTGCCCACCCTTTTTGAGGTGAGGCTCGGCGGTCCTAAAACACTCCACGCGCTGGCTTCCATCGACAACGATCAAGTCGAAGTAATTCAACGGAAAGTCGTCGATCTTGTTGACGTACTCCTCCCGGCATAGCGAGAAGACCCGTGCGCGCGGCGCCAACTTAGCCGTCTCAAGAAACCATTCCCGATCGTCCTCGACCGTGATCACCTCCGCAGCCCTGAGCACTTCGGCGAAATATACGGTTGACATACCGCCGCCAAACTCGAATATTCGCGAAGAGCTGCCGACGATGCCTCGTAAGGCGCGGAGAGCCGGGTACGTTAGCCAGGGCAGTCGGGGGCGTGTGCCAAAGGCGACTCTGCGAATCGTAGTGGCGCCGGACATTATGGCGTCGAGAAGATCTCGCGGTTTCAGCGCAGCCTGGCCTTTCTCGCTGTGAGCGCGCGTCACCCGCTGAGGAGCTCCGCTGATGTATTTCGTGGCAATGGCTTTTATCACATCACACCTTCGAAGATCGACGCCCGCGTCCCTGCATTACCGTCCTCAAGGCCCCGGGGTTCTGCAACTCCATCCAACACCGACGCCAGCCGCCTAGCCATGGCTTCCGCTGAAAACTCGGCGGCGGCGGTCATATTCACGAGCCGGGAGTCGTACGCAGGATGCTCGGCCAGCGCTCTCAGCTCGTGGTAGATATCGCCGGCCTTGTCTTGCGCCCTGGTGCGATCGTTATAAGCGACTACGCGGGCAACAGGAGGACGTGCCACCTGCCTGAGGATCCGGACGACGCTGCTCTCATCGTGATAGACGGCCAGAATAGGTCTCTTGGCCAACAGGCCCGGGTATAATTTGCTGGCCGTGTAATGGGGTTCGCTGCTTCCCATCATCAATATGCCGGAAGACTGACTCTGCACAAGTAACGCCTCGATGTAATCGATCCGAGGGGCGATTTCCGTTACGCGCCGGCTGACGCCGATCTCCCTGGCGACCGGCATAACAGTCTCGGGAGCGGAAGGCGACGTTTGATTGCTTGTGCCGAAAAAATGCAGCCACGTGCGCCCATACAGGTTCGGATCTCGATCGCGCATCAGTGCGAAAGCGCTCAGCAGGGCACGCAGCGTCTCGAAGCCCAGGGGCAGCATCGTGCCTACGTAGCATAGGTGTATTTGGCCGTCGTGCGGATCGAAGTACCCATTCGGCCTTGGCCGCCGAAGCACCGCATCGAAGTCGGCCTTCTCGCCGCCGTACGGGATCTCCCGGCACAGCTTTCCTTTTTGACCGGGATTGCGTTCCAGGATCTGCTCGTAGGTGCCTTGGGAAACGGCGGTGATGGCATCGGCCGCGCGAAGGGCGATTGGCTCAAGCGCGACTCCAAGTCTCCGGCTCAATTTGCTTTTCAAGTCCGCCGTTCCGTTCAGGCCCCCCCCGGTTGTCAGTCCCCAGGCGCTAACCCACGGGTCGATGTAGTCCAAAACAAACGGGATGTTGAACCAGCGCTTCAGCGCAGGTCCGAGCAGGGCGGGATACATCGGGAACACGGTCACCAGCAAGGCATCGAATTGCCCACTTGCCAGGAGACGTTTGGCGCTGCGGTACAAGCCATGAAAGGCTCTTAAGCCGAGGTCGCCGAAACCGAACGGCCGCGTAAGCCGCGCCGGCCACGCCCGGCAACGAACTACCCGCAGGCTGCCCGGCACCAATGCGGCCAGGTCGTGGTCAAGCCGGCCTTCATAGTCGCGGGGGTCGATGGTAAGTACCACGGGCTCCCATCCGTTATTCGGCAAATGCGGCGCCAACAGGCGAACGCGGTGGGCCGCAGCGCCGGTGTCGGGCGGGAAATAGGGGCTGACCATTAGGACGCGACGCAATCGGATCTCCGGTCGCTACACATGGGGCTTACTGCGCCTTCGACCAGGCTCAGAAACGTTTGTTTTTCCACGTCCCAGTTGTACCGCCGCTCGCCCCAATCCCAGGCGGTGCGGCGAGAGCTTTCAAGGCTTTGCCGGTCTCTGTACCAATTGCGAATGCCGGCGGCCAGGGTCTCGATGTCACCCGGTTCATAACACCACCCGGCCCCACCCAGTTTCGCCATGAGCGATTGCTGTGCTTTCACCCTAGTGGCGATAATCGCGTTTCCGGCGAGCAGATAGACGAACAGCTTGTTCGTCAGACACAACGTTCGGTTGTGCTCAAGCGGGAGTTCCAAGGCCAGTCCAACGTCATATTCGGCGGCCAGCCGGATCATGTCATCCGGCGGGGCAGGCACGTGGCTGACGATTCGAGCCGTGTTCGCTCCAGCCGAACGCGCGACCGCATAGAGTTGCTCGCGATACCCGGCCTGCCAGTTACCCCTCAAATGCAGCTCGATATTGGCATCGCCCAGCAGTCCCATGGCGCGGACGACATCTTCCAGCCCCCGGTCGCCGCCGATACCCTGCGAGAACCAGTAGAGCCGCAACGGGCCGCGAGCGCTTCCGGACCGGAGAGCCGCGGGCCTCTGCACCAAGGGAAAGACGTTCAGCACCGTCACCGCAGGCGGTATTCGGTACTTCTCCGCGTACGCGTCGGCGATGGCGGGCGATGCCGCGGTGACATAATCGCAAGACCTCAGATACTTCCGCTCAACCTCCGCGGCGATCCGCTCGAACAGCGCCGGCGGTTGACCGAACGTGTGCATCCCCGTGTAAAAGTCTTCCGCGTCGTAACCCACGCTGCCGCCATATTTGCTTGCAGCCTTTACCGCGGCCGACAAGGCAGCCACGTGATGCGCAATGTACAGCTTGGCAGGGTGCCGAAGGGCTTCTGCTTCGAGTTCCGGACCGACCCGCAACATGGCCGCCGTCCGAAGCATCTCCGGTCCGGAAAGCCAGCGCATCGCGCGGTTGCCGAGCGCCTGGCGCCAACGGGTAAGACGGTACATCCACGGGCGGCTCCGAACCAATCCGCCCACATACTTGCACGCCCAGGAACGGACAGCCAGCACGCTGGAATCCGTCTGGGATGGCCAGAGTCCGCAGTCGACGCAAAGTACTTGCACCGTATAACCAGCCTCGGTGAGCGCATCCGCCTCTTTGACCAGCCGGGGATTGTTCGACGGCTGGCCGGGAGTGAGCAGACAAACGTCGGTTGCGGCGGGCCTATTCATATCGCTTAGAGCCTACCAGAGGTGAATCGTCCCGAACGAAGATCATGTCCATTTGCCACAGGGCGTGGTCCAGCGGGCGCCGATAAAGTGTGCAGACATCGTAAGCCCGGAAGCCCTCGTTCGCCATAAAGCAGAGCGCCTCGTGCAATAAGGGCGCGCCTTCGTAGATCTGCAGAAGATTGACTTCGAGCAGCGCGGCTTCCGCCGATTTCAGCGCCTTGCGGCCCCCCTTCAGCACTTCCAGCTCGTAACCCTGAACGTCCAGCTTCAAGAAGTCCGGCGCGGCGAAGGCCGTATCGCGAATGGCTTCATCGAGCGTCTGCATGCTGAGGTCGATGGAGTATTGGCCAGCCTTGGCCGACTCGGGCAGCACTGAACTGGCCGACTCTTGCTCGTAAAAAGGCACGTACGGGCGCGGACTAGGTCCCAGCAGCGCCTGCTGCGTTTCCACGCCGCCCAATGTCGAAGCGAGCCGTTTCAGTTTCGGCATCCGCGCCGGCGCGGCCTCCAGCATCAGCGCGGAGCAGGCTGGCCAGATGCGTTTGCATAGCATCGTCCATTCGCCCTGATAGGCCCCGATGTCCAGGACGACCTTCGGCGCGAAGCCGTTAGCCCGCAGACCAAGCAGCCCGGATTCCATGCTGGGCACACCCAGCCGGTCTTTGATCCTGTGCTTGACTCCTTCCGGGATCAGGGCTGTCATGCGGCCAGCACACTCTGGTAAATGCTCAGGTAACCGTTAACCATGGCCCGGCCGCTGAAGCGATCTTCCATCGCGCGCCGGCAGGCATGCCGATCGATCTCACCGATACGCGCGACCGCCGCGGTTAGCTCGTCAATGCCTTCGCAGACAAAGCCGCTGGCGCCATGCTCTACCACTTCAGGCACGGCTCCCCTCCGCAGCCCGACGACCGGCGTTCCGCAAGCTAGCGACTCAGCCATCACAATACCAAAGGGCTCGTCCCACAGGACCGGCATCAGCAGGGCGGCTGCTCCTCCCAAAAGGGCGTTCTTTTGCGAATCGTCGACAGGACCGATGTAAGAGATCCGCTCTCCATCCAGGTGGGGCTTGATCTCGCCGTCAAAATACTCGGCGTGCTTCCGGCCCTCGGGGACGTTCCCGGCGACGACCAGCTTCCGGCCGCTTCGTTTGGCGACTTCAACAGCGAGGTGGGCGCCCTTGATGTATTCGATTCGCCCCAGGAATACCAGGGGCGCGTCCGCGGCCACGACGGGCTGAAACTGATAACGCTCGAGTGGGACTCCGTTATAGACCACATGCCACGATGCCAGATCGCGAACGGGCGTAGTCATCTGCCGGCTGCAAGCCGTGAAGTGAAGAGATCCGCGGGCCAAACGCGTGCTCCAAATGACGCTGCGGGGTGTGATGCACCTCTGATAGCTCATCAGCTTGGGGATGCGGAAGGGCAGAAGCGTGGTCAAGTAAGCGAGGCGGCCAAAGCTATGGATAAGGTCGAAATGCCCTTTGCGCGCCTCAAAAGTAATTCGCGCGGCGTTCCTGATGAGGTTGCTGGCCGAATTCCCGGTTTTTTTCGGATACGGAATCAGGCGGCAAGGAACGCGGGAGTCTCGATCTGCGAACAAAGTGACATCGTGGGCCCTCTCGGTCAGTCCACAGGCCAACAGATGCACGATGCGCTCGATGCCTCCGTAGTGCTTGGGCGGGACTGGGATGTCGGGGTCCACGGTGATCGCGATTCGAAGGTTGCGCATGGTGCGTCACGCAGCCGCGCTCAGACCGAGCAGCGGAAACAATTGGCTTCGAAAAGACAGACGGAAGTCGGCCCATGTCCAGCGCTGGGCTGCTGCCAGCGCTTCTTCCCGCATTTCCGCGACTTGCGCCGGATGGTCTACGCACCATTGCATCCGTTCCGCCAGCGCAGCCGTGTCGCCGGGAGGGACCAGGAAGCCGCTGCGCCCGTGCGTAATCAGGTCGGCCGCGCCAGCGTTGGAGGTGGCAATGACAGGTACACCGTGTGCCAGCGCCTCGGGAACCACCATTCCGAAACCATCGAGTAGAGTAGGAAAGACCAAAACCGAGGCATCGTCATACGCCTGGGACATCTCGGCTTTGCCGACCGATCCGTGAAAGAACACGCCGGCTCCCGCCCGATCCACCACCGCCTTTGGAATGGTGACAACCCCGTAGAAATGGAGTTCCGCGCCGGAGTCGATCCGCAGCAGTTTCCAGGATGCCAATAATATATGTGCCGCCTTGCGCACCGAAACCGGCCCTGAATACACGAAGCGCATGCGGCGCGGCACGGGACGGCTCGATAACTGCTCGCGGGGAACGGCGGGCGGGCAACCCAGGGCAACCGTCATGATCTTATTAGGGTCCATGCCTGCCGCGATCAATGAGTCTCGTGTGAACTTCGATGCACAATGTACAACGTCGGCTAGCCGTCCCTCTTGGTCCCGGCGGGCATCCCGCGCCTTCGCCAGTTCCATCAGGCGTTTTGTTGCCGGAGTCGATAACTCGGGGAATTGGTCATACTGCGGGTCGACCCATTGCTCTCGCGTTTTGTGATGGGGGCTCAAGAACGCGACAACGGTCTTCTTGCCCGCCGCGCGTGCCGATTGAATCGAGAAAAGAGCTCCGTGTTCGATCCCCAAGAACGCGTCCCAACGGCGGTCTTTGACGATCTCCGCGCATTTCCGGTCGAGAGCGTGCTCGGAGCGCTCCCAGAACCAGTCTTCCACGAGGGGCCCCACACGCGCCTGCTTCGCAATCAGGCGACAGCCCTCCCAGCCCCAATTCGCCGATATGAGCTCTTCGGGAATAGTCGCAATGCGCCTTCGTGCCAGCCGGGAGTTGATCTGCGGAATCCATTGGCCGGCAATTTCGCGAACCCCACGGGAAAGGCCCGATTGCCAGTGGTCCACGCCTCCCGTGTAGAAGCGTCCCAACGCGCCTGCCGCATGCAAGGCGCCCACAATGTTCTGGACGTGCTGGTTGTGGGCGACCGTGCCTACGAGGAAGCGCATGGGTTCATTGCTCCAGCGGTTCTTCGAGGCGTCTGAGATCGCCCTCGAGTCCGGGAAGATGATAGATGGTTTGGCCACCAATCGTCCTTAGGCAGTAGCCCGCTTCCGTCAGGGCTGAGTGAATGGATGCACACCGCGCCTCGCCGCAGATTGCGGGGTGGTACTCCATCGCTATGAAGTCGACACGACGGCGTTTCAGGGCATCTGCCGCGCCTGCGACGATGAGAGATTCCGCCCCTTCGCAGTCCACTTTCATTAACCGCACCTGGCCCGGGATGTTCCGCATGAGAAACGCATCCAGGGTGGTACAAGGCACAGATTCTGCCGCCGTGCCGACTTTCCAGTGCCTGAACATGCTTGACGCGCCAGTATTCGTCGATGGCCGCACGAAAAGATTGGCCCGGCCGTCCCGGTCAGATAGAGCTGTGCGGTGCGCGACTGCCCTGGATGCACCGTTCACTTCGAAATGCCTGCGCAGAACCGGTTGCAACCGCTCCTGCGGCTCGATGCAGTAGACTGCTCCGTCCGGTACGAGTGTCGAGGCGATCACCGAGAAATAGCCCTCGTTGCCACCGACGTCCAGAAATGTGTCGGATGGCCGGAGCACCAGGTACAACAGCTTCGTCATTTGGGGCTCGTAGATTCGATCACGCAGCAGGCTGATGCCAAACAGGGAGACAGGGTCCACGAAAAACGTGTGCCCGGTGCTGGTCAGGACCCGTCGCCGGCGAATGTGCAGGCAGGTTTTCAGCGCGGCCGCAAGCTGGCACGGCCGCACCCGCAGCAAGAGTTCGTAGACGCGGGTGTCGGTGTAACTGTAGTCTAACGGTTTTGGCGCCGTCATTGGTTCAACTCCTCACA
>Ga0302325_10034506_pt1 | contig 10349 bp, 6 predicted proteins | sample Palsa_T0_2_FD_201948 | JGI IMG/M metagenome (GOLD analysis project Ga0302325, IMG submission 201948) | Peat permafrost microbial communities from Stordalen Mire near Abisko, Sweden - Palsa_T0_2 | ecosystem: Environmental > Terrestrial > Soil > Palsa > Peat permafrost | place: Sweden: Abisko...
TTTTCGGCGTACAGTTCCCTCTTTTGGACTCACAAGACCTTGACTTGAACAGTAAAGCACTCCTGATGTTTCATTAAGGTTTCCCGACTTTTGCCACCGGAGGCGCTCGTCCCGGAGAACATCGGCCTCGCAACTCAACATCTCGGCCTACCTCCGGTGGATTTTTCCAAAAATAGAGATTCAAGAATTTGCCATGTTAGATAGATTGCCCTATCATTTTCCAAAGCACTTCATCAAATTTGGAGGGTGTGCATCGTTTGCAACATATATGCCACCGTGTAAGGATTCCCACGGACTCAGGATTAATTTTTTCTTTCGCTGGTTCCGTTTTATTCTACGGACGTGAGTAACTGCTGCTTTTACCTAAGCCAAGGGTAGGCATGCTCCGAGCAGCCTGAGCACAGCCCGAGTCCTCTGGAGCTATAGCCTGAGCATCCTGAGCACGCCATGAGTCATCCTGCGTGCTAGAATGTAGAACCCGTTTTAGCCCCCTATGCGCCCGGCTACAGTTTCCTTCACAAATTTTTGTCCGAGAATCTGTTCCTGCTCCCTAATAGGTTTACTGCCAGAGCTGATTCCGGATCTCTTTCTACAAGGCGCACACGACTGGTTATTTATATTTAACGCAATTTATTAAACATTACTAACTTAACGTCATCGTATTTAAACGTATAACCTTTGTTTTTTGAGCCATTATCTACGTATTCTAATATTCATATAAGTTAAGATAACTTCTTTCTAGTAGTAAAGTTGTACTAATAAGTAAGAGGAATTTCGATTCTTTTGTTAAGTAAGGCATTATATAGGATTATGTGAATCGGCGCATCGCCGTAGCCGTATTAAGAGGGGATTTCGATGGTGAGGGTATCTTCCAGGGCAGTCTAACATTGCGCTAACCCGTGTCTAATTCCTCCTCGGCATAGTTGGGTCTGGGTGTGTAACTGCTCGAATGCTGCCGACGTGTTGGCCTCCTGCACCGCTAGACGATTGCTGGCAGTGAAAACGGACAAGATCGATGAAGTACAGGGATCCCGCTTGGCTTGAGGATATTAAAATGGGAGCGTGAAAGGATTTAGTAAAGTAGAACAACATCGAGCATGTTCTCCCGCCTGTGCTGCACGACGAGATAGGGTATAATGTTCGTAGCTTCAAGGACCTAAGGAGCCTGAGTAGTAGACTACTATAGTTTTAGTAAGGCTTTGTTATGGTTTCAATAATATTATTTGAAATGATAACGAGAATTATTGGTTAGTCGAAGGTGTTGATTCGATAATTGATTTCGCGGGCTGAGAGCAAAGAAAGCCACTAAGCTGCTGATTGCGCAATAATACCTTACCACCTAGTAGAGATTAATAAGGTATTGTGAAACCCTTAAACTGTTGCTTAGTCATTGATTTATATTTTTCCTCCAATAAACTTGAAATTACTTGCTCTGTGAACCCATAGTAGAAAGTTTTCTTCAACTCGATGAAGACAATAGATCGTTGGTGTAAATTACAGCTCTTGGCCTCAAAGATTATCAATTCGGCAGTGTCCTTGGCATTCGACGTTGGAGTATCATATGTATTGCCAGAAATCACTTATAGAACTATAACTGATTGATGTTGCTAAGAAATAAGTTAATTTCAGTTAAGAAACAGGCACCAGGCTCGGCGAAAATCCACGATTTCGCGTATCGATCCGGATTGGGACTAGTATCGGTTTGGATCAGTCCGGATCGATACTGGATCGATTTAGGCCAAAAATCCTTAGCGAACCCCCTCTTCCTACCTATCTACTTAGTTTTTATTATAATTATAACCTCTAAATAGGAAAAGAAGTTAAGCGCTATAACTAGGAATATTACTTTAGTAATTTTATATATTTTTATTATTTTTTAAATACTTTTTAAAAAGTTAGAAATTTTGGTGTTCTAGGAGGGGGTTTTAAGAGCGAGTACGAACATCGTAGCATAAAGTCATGCGACTTTAGCGTATGTGCCCTGTAGCGCCCTAGAGCTACAAGGGCACGCTGTTGGCAAAGCAACTTAGCGTTTAGAGCCTGAGATTTAGGGACCTTATAGGGCAGTTTAACGAATAGTCCCCTGTAATTGTAGGGGCTTTACCCTAGAAATGTCTTTCAATCCCTGAACAGGCTTATAGGGCTCTTAAGGCCTATAATTATAGGGTGTTTCAGCGCTTGTGTCCACTATAAACTAAGGCTTTAGTGGACAAATAGTGGATCTCGGGCCTGCATGCCCTAAAGTCCGTAGGATCGATCCCTAGCGATACTAGCTAATCTAGGACAAGATCGATCCAGGATCGATACCTCAGGTATCATCGCCGAGCCTGACAGGCACAAAGAAGTCTTGTACTGTACAAGTGTATCAATGAAGTGCAACAAAATTGAGTAACGCTAGAAATTATCTCTTTTGATGATGAAACCTTTTACCCGTAATGAATTTCCATATTTTGTAGACCTCTACCATGCACTGAAATAATAGATTGTCACCCGAGCCCTCTTGTGGATCTTAGTCGATATTGTTCTTCTACTGCCCTCCCATGCGGTTGTTGTTTCCTGCGGCTCTGAAAACAGTGAACGGTTCTTCTTTTTGTGTTACTGCAACCATCTTTCCACGTGTATGATGTGTTTCTTCGGGACTTATTCGCGGTATTCTCTGAAGCGTGTCGTTTACAATTGTTTCACGAGATGTGACTGGAATTCGAGAGGAGGATCGAGCTTGCTATATAAACCCTTTAGTGACGAGTTCTCAGGAGATAGGAATGAATAGAAAGAGAAGGTGTAACATAAACTGTCTTGGTCTTGCCGGAACTTTTCCATTTTGCTGGCAGTCGGGCAGTATTACTAAACGTTCGATCCTACGAAGTAGATGAATTCGAGCTTCGAAATATATAATAGGTCTCAACAACTTACTTCAGGTGATGTTTTGTTTTGGAATTTTAATCTTATAAAGTTAGAGCTGAAAGGTAATACAATAGTATTGGCACTGTTTAGAGTTAACTGGGAGGGAATGTGGAGGATAGGTTATATACTAGACTGGTCTTCCACAACGCGGTCACAGACCTCGCTTGGGTCACGCTTCAGTCATAAACTCATGTCGAAGAAGTCTCATGTTAGCGGGATCTCTAATCTGAGCAGTGGGCTGTTCTCGGATGGTTATGGCTGCGGCTTCAAAACTCCGACAGAGCAAATATTTCCTAGACCATCTACAAGAAAAGTTTCAATTTTTTTTCAGCCAGAGTAAGGCTTTTCATACATAAAGCGTGAATTCTCCATTCATCATTGGCCTACATGGTTCTACAAGAGCTGTACTGATATGCAGGAAACGTGTGTTTTCCAGGGCTAGCGGGAGACATAGTGACAAGGCTGAAGCCGGGGTGATATGCACCAGACTAGTGCTTTCCGGAGAGATGAGCAATTGCAGGGGTTGTAAGTGGAGGGGGTTCTAGTATGCCAGTGTTCCAAATCTGAGAAGACACAAGGGCTTTCGTACAACGCACTGGCTGTGCTGATTGGAGAAACACAAGTTTTCTGCATTAGCGTGGAATAGCATAGCCATACCACATATCAATCAAATAACTCGATAATATCAACTTCATCGACAGGGGCGAGACTGTTGGCTCAGTAGCGTTTTTATTTGGTTTCGTCACTCAATTGAATGAATTGTATCACATTTACCAAATTTCGATAGCCCCTTTGAGTTCGCGCTCAAAATGGATTTGTCACTGCAGCGTCGCGTTAGACCGTCCTACTTTCGCCCCCAGAAACCACAAGATTGGGAGCCGTACAAAGATGCGATCGCTGCTCTGTATGCAATAACGCAGCTCAGTGCTGACATGGAGATTATGGAAAAACAGCACAATTTTAAAGCGACGTATGTAATTAGGCATGGAAGAGGCGAAGATACTCCACTAATCTTGGAGGCCTGCTAACGAAGTCGTTCGATAGGATAAGTCAATACAAGAAGCAACTCCCAAAATGGGGCTTGGACAAAAAGCGAATCAAGCCAGTCGAATACGAAGTGATCATAAGGAAACGGAAACATCGCCAAGAAGAAGGGAAGGAATCCGAGGTCTTCTTACGCGGCGAAGTGGTCAGTTCCCGCAACATTGAACGCTACGAGCGTAACAAAACGAAAAAAGCGGGCAATTCAGAACAGATAGTAGATTCTGGTAAGCAACATATACAGAGCTATAGCGGTCTCCTTATACTCATAGAGCTGTACAGCAACTCCTCCAAACCTTGACCTCATGATTCGTATACCTCCACCAGCTGGTTTCGACCATTCGGGCCCTTCTATGTTGTACGGCCCAACTCTGAGTCGCTCGAAGCAAGCCTATAGTGTTTATTCAGACCTTGTTGGCAGTCAAGAATACCAAGAAGACTGTGCCGACAGCGAATTGACTTCTATGGCATCGAAAAGGTGTCTAGGCTGCAACTCGAATCCCGGTATCATGGCGACTTGCCTAAATCGCACCCCGTCGCTGTTCAACGAGTCTTGGTCTCCATTTTTCCTTCAGAGCCAATCCTACGGGGCCGGATCCCCAAGCTTACTTATGTCGGAGGCAAGTCCGGTTATCGCCCTTCTCAAGAGAGAGTCAGGCGTTATGCGCACCTTTGAAGACGAGGTAGAATTTCAGCGAGCATTCAGAAACGTTTCCGTTGAACATGATTGTTTTGATTGCAGAATGCTTGCTTTCATCTCCAAGAATACAAGAGAGGCTGCGAACAACAAATCACTCGACGAACGGATCAAATCCTTGATAGAAGCCGCTCTGTTCTATGCGCTCAAACCGGGCGCTTGCAGACTTTCTCTGCTTCATAATCTATTGTTTCAAATCGGAATCTTTTACACCAAGATCCCCAATGCCTCGTTGGAAGCGCAGGAATGTCTCAATGCCAGCATTGAGGAGATGAAGGCTTCCAAGGATATCCGGAGCAGGACAGCTATGTGCGATCTGGCTAGATACTACTGCACTCAGGAAAAAGAGGGACTTGCTGTGCCGCTCATCAGAGAACTGCTGGGAGATGCCTATAGAGGAGCATTGTGGATGTGGCGCCATGCAGGGTCTGTCGATGGCTTCTGCTGCCGGTGCCGTTGGCAAATTGCCCCAAAACTGACAGGGACCAAGTGCTTAGACTGTTGTCGAAATTGTATTGAAGATGCCGCACCTGAAGTACTCGGTTGTCATTTCTGCCTCAGATGTGGGAATTGCATAAAGAAGGGTATAAATTGCAATAGATTGTGGCTGGCCCAACTTATTGAGCCATGGAATACTTTCTACGCTTTCTTGCTCCTTGGACTGTCCAAAAGATATGCAGTCGTGGATATGGACGATCCGAATGATGACAACAGGGAATTGGATGATAAGGGCGAGTACGCTGAGTGGGATATTCCTTGTGCCAAAGCACATCACGATCACAGTGCTCGATGTACAACTATATTCCGACCTCAGGACTATTTGTTGCACGGGTGGGCCCTAGGTCGGAGGATAAATCACTGTTCACTGTGGATATAAAATAGTCAAGTAGTATCGGATTTGGATGATATGAAATGTCAGCCATATATCCTTATTAGGCAAGTTCAGAGCCTGATCCATGGTTGATGTCTATTCAACTCTCAAAGATGTCCATGAGAGGTTCTGGTGATGGAGAAAATTGTGTGGGGAAGATTGCTTACCTTAGTTTGGAGTTTGTACTTTCGTACTATTTCGGATGAATTTAGCTGCACCTTGCAAAGTAATCTTTTCTCTGAAAGAGTCTTAATCTGGCAAATTTGAGCTCCACATGAAAAGAGATTTTTTAAACCGTATTTTAACGACAACCTGCACTACGGTCTCTTAGACCCTTTCGTAGTAAGTTGTGTATGTGGCAGGCTCATATCCTTGCTCAGAGTGCTCAGGTGAGTATACCTAAGCCGAGGGTGATCATGCCTGAGCAGAGGTGAGCAGAGCCTGAGCTATCCTGAGCAAGCCTCGAGTCAGCTTGCGTACCATATTGTGAAACACGCTTTGGGTGCCCGGCTATAGTTTCCTTACTGAAATTTGGCCGGAAATCCGTTTCTGCTCCCATATAAGGTCCCTGCCGGAGCTGATTTGTGCAATCTTGGATACTATCTGACTTGCTTGCAATTCGAGACGTTGATGAGGTTATCCATTTCTAGGAACCTCGATGCCATGTGATTTGTTTAGTAATCTGATACTGACTGAGAACACACCGGCCTGGTAATAGGCACAAATACTTGGCAGGCTACACCAGGTGGACGTTTCAAAAATTTGACTGAGTCGTGCACCACCTGCGGCACCAATTTAATCATTCAAGCCAGCTCCCGGAGTTTATACAGCCCATATATAAAAGGGTGACAAGGTCAATTCAACGAAATGTTCACTTAAATGCGTAATCTTTGAGCTAATCTTCAGATTCGAGAAGAAGGTACGTCACAATGCTTCGATTAAAAACACAGCCTCCAAATGAGAAGAAACTTGATTCGCTATATAAACAAAGTGAATTGTAATGATAGTATCCCACTATATCCTTCAGACCTCCTACACGACTTTAGTTGGAAAGACGTGTAGCCATAGGAACCACCCTAGGCTCTGACCTTAACTGCCTGCTTGACCTTATTCCTTCTCTCACAATATTGCAAGCGTACCCTGGCGCCTGGCACACCCACGAGTTCGCTCTTACGAGTTAACTCTTACAATAACTTGGGAAGAAGATTGCGAGAGACGGTAAGTATGGCACAACGTATAAATTCACGCCGGGACGAGTTGGTAACGTATTTTGACTTTTCTTTAAAAAAGTCTGTAAACTCCGAAACAAAAGAGATTCGTTGGCGTCCTTCGATGATTAGTGACGACGTTATCGTCGCTGAGAATGTCGGTGCTGGTTGGTGAGGTGTCTTTTCAGGTTGTCTTTTCTCGTGAAGCCGTCCTTTGCACCCTCGATTGCAGATAAGCAATTACTGTGGGGACAATAGAAGCGACGACCATTGTGCTGAGACTGGTGTCTGATAAGATCTTGCTCGCGGGAGAATGTAACTCTTCTGGCAAGGCAGGATGGTTCAAGACAACGATGAAGCTTGTTGTGGTACTTTTGATGTTTACTGAGCATCGTTAGATGGGGTAAGCAAGGGCAGCGGTTTGATTGAGGAGAAATGTACTTGAGCCTGTATCGGTGTGTAAATGACCGACCACAGTTTGGATATTCACACAACCACTCTGTAACAGACGCTGTATGCTTCAGGACTGGCAATGGCCTCGCAGGCATGCTTTGTAATCCATCTCGACGAAATTCTCCAGCACTAGCACTTGGCGACAGACTCGAAATCTCATTTGCCGACGTCGAAACTAATCTCGAGGAGCCGCTCATGGGATCCGTGATCAACTGGTCAATTTCCTCCGGTATTTCCAATTATTGAAACCTCCACCATTCCACTCCATCAAATATACTGTCTCTCCACATTTCCTCCTCGGCACCAGGGATCTCAAATCCCAGCCCGTAGTGGTCGCGACTATCAGTCGACCCCAAAGACGCTCCATCCCGGCTAGGAGACTCTGCCGTTCCCGGACAGCAGAAGTCCTCAAGACTAGCATCGGGCCAGAGACACGCTTCGAGGCCATCCGATTGAACTTGATCACTGGAACATTCGCGCGAGATTGGGTGGCGAGCGGAGATGTACTCCGCTCAGGAGCTGATTGGGAAGTCCAAGGCTATGTAATTGTTAGAGACTCATCTAGACTTGGAAGTTAAAGGATTACTGACACTTTTTGGTTTCGGCTCGAAAGCTGATGTCGAGAAGACTTGGAAAGGGAAGCGTGAGGCGGGACACGGGCTCCGCTTAAATGCCGTCACGGTCGGCCTCTCGACGGATTTTGGATGGCCTCCCACGTGAGAGTGTACTGCGGGTGTGAGAGTTGCTGGCCAGTGATTGATGAGGGCTTGCAGCCACCTGCAACCTTTCGGGGCTCTATGGAAATGCAATTGGCTAACAATCGAAAGGGCATATGAGCGGCCTCTTCCTCATATCTGCTGGGTGTGCTGCCGGCTCAGGGGATCCCATTGAGCAATTGTCGGCCTCCTGAGCAAGGTTGTCATACAGACGCTGCAAGCGATATCTGCTTTCCGTTTGGTCTGGGTACGCAGTTGCAACTGCTTATCGAATAGAAGAACGCAGAGCACGTACGACGCGCGGCGAGTTTTTATTCACGTGACACGATTAGAAGCCGAGGCGAAATTGTGTTAGGTAATACAGGAGGAGGAAGGTTAAATTAAGTATACCTAATGTAGCTATAAAAAAACAAGAAATTCAAGCACGTGACCACTTGACAGATTTTGCTCAGGTTGCTCTTATAGATAATTCGGGGTACGAAGAAGTGGGTAGAAGGGGTTGTGTATTGAGTAAACCCATAGAGGCCTGCTAAGTACACCTCGCTAGCCTGAGGCTAACACCTATAGCTCAGGCGACTGAGCCGAGGGTGAGCAGAGGGTGATTAGTGTCTGAGTAAGAGCGGCAAGGTTACTAACCCTATACGACGTTTAAGAAAGAGAAAATTGATTCATCGGTTATTTGCCAGATGCAGCTCGCATTTTTCTGAACTTACTAGATGCAGCTCGAGTATATTTTTTTTTATGCTAGAAATAGGCTCTTTATATTATTATTAAAATAAGTCCACTTAAAGGCAGTCAAATCTACTATTGCGTTATGATCAAAATGTAAAGTTCGTGTTTTTGGTATAAGTGAGCGCAATGTCGGGTTGAGCTGAAGAAGTACCAAACCATTGCGCTAGGGCACTTTCAGGGCAAAATTAGCGCTCCAAGGATGTACCGATACTTCCTTGGCTCAAATTATCGTTTCCAACATTATTTTAATATTACAAAAATCACAAACGCTACCTTCGACTTCCTATGCCAAAAGCTTTGCACCCAAGCTACGAAAATGCCTCCTATGACAAAATTCATGATACCCACAGACTCAGGATTAATTTGTTCTCTTGCGGGCTCCGTTTTAGTCTGCGGACGTGAACCGCTTTTACTTAAGCTAACTTGTAACGAAGTAAGGTGACCAATCTGAGCAGAGCCTGAGCCTGCCTGAGCCAAGGATAAGTAAGAGCTCGCGCTAATACTCTGCGTACACCTTCCTCTACCCTACAAAATGTTAATGTCCCCAGAAATCGAGGACATTCAAAGGTACTTGAATTGATAATATTCCAGCCGTTTTAGTAAATTAAGGGGAAAGGGGTTTTGAGATAATAATTGACAATATACCAGAGATTTTGGGACATTTGTTCTGACTGCATATACGCAGAGTAACGGCACGAGGTCTTACACCTGAGCACAGCCTAAGTATTCCTGAGCATGCCTATGCAGAACCTGATCTCGCCTTGAGTCGCTGTACAATGAAACCCATTTTGGTGCCCTGTGCGCCCCAGCTACAGTTTCCCAGCCGAGTTTGCCAGGACACCCGATCTACTCCCCTTACAAGGATTTTTGCCAAGGCCGATTTGGGATCCTCAGTACAAAGAACGCAACAACATCGTAGAGAAATATACTGCAACAACTTTCTTATCTTGAGATATATTTTTTATATTATAACAATAAGAGAAACATTATTTTCTATAATATCGAAAGGAATAAGAACACCAAGACTGCGAAATGCGGGAAAGATCTGGTCCCTCCCATACGCCAATACGAGCCATTCATCAATGGGAGTCTCCCATTAGCCAATGATATTAGCGTATAGGAGGTTCGGGAGCTGTATTTCATCAATAGTAGCATTATCAATTCCTATTTTAGCTACAAGTACCACGCCCCCCCTTAATCCTCTGCCTTAAGCCCTCCCTCTTCCTCTATTTAGTGCCATCCTCCCCCTTGCCGCTACAGCCCTCGTATCCCTAATTGTAGGTTCACTAGGTGCACTTGAAGTACTAGAACCTGAAGCTATCGTAGTCCCTAATGTCACGTGTTAGGTAAAGTTTGTGAGGTTTAAGAGTATATGCGCAAAACACTAAAACCTTTGACAAGTATATCTGCTTATATCCCTTGATATTCACTCGAATATTTGCAATTAGCAAACGAGTTTCATCGTCATTTGGTGTAAAACTAGCGTATAGGAGATGATAATCATTTGACCCTAGAAATGCACACTAGAAGGTCGATTAGCCGGAAAACCCTATAACTTTTTTTACAATTTCACTTTATATTTTCTATTTCTAGATAATTTTAAAGCTTAAAACGAAGGCATTTGAATCACGAGTAAGAGATCTGTGTAAAGATCAAAGGATAATCGGAAGGCCGAGTAACTAGAGACGTATTTGCGAATTTTACCCCCTAACCTCTAGTACGCTAAT
>Ga0302325_10034509_pt1 | contig 10349 bp, 8 predicted proteins | sample Palsa_T0_2_FD_201948 | JGI IMG/M metagenome (GOLD analysis project Ga0302325, IMG submission 201948) | Peat permafrost microbial communities from Stordalen Mire near Abisko, Sweden - Palsa_T0_2 | ecosystem: Environmental > Terrestrial > Soil > Palsa > Peat permafrost | place: Sweden: Abisko...
AGTGTCCTGGGCTTGGAGAGAAGCAGATCCTTCGATTCCGCTGAAGTGCGCTTCGCTCAGGATGACAGGCCGTTTTGTGGCTGGAGAATAATTCCGCCGGTTTGGTTGCTCTTACATCTTGTCGAGATGGCGGAAGCCGTTGGTGCCCAGGAGCATTAGAGAGAAAAGCAGGAAATTATAAGACGCGTGAACCAGAACGCTGGCGGCCAGCGAGCGTGTCGCCAGGCGCGCCCAACTCAGGACCAAGCTTACGCACACCAGCAGCAGGAATGGGCCCAGAGACCAGGCCGTCTGTGCGGCATGCATCAGTGCAAAGGGAACGCTGGTGGCGACGGACGCGAAGATCATGGCGGGGAATGACCATTGCGGATGGCCATGCGGATCGAGCGGGCGGGCAGGGGTGCCGGTGTATTGATCGACTGACCAGTCGAAGGCCGTGCAGAGTGCGGGTAAAAGAAAGCCGCGGAAGATCATTTCCTCAAAAAATGGTGCGAAGGTTACGCCGAAGCCAAAGAGGAGCCAGGCTGCCGTGCGGCTGTCGAAGAGCTGATCGATGGGGGCCTTAGCCGGGCCCGGAAGCAGCAGCTCATCCACCATGGCGAGTAGAAAACAAATGCTGGCCGCACCCAGCAGGGCCCCCAGTCGATGCCTGGCTGAAGAGGCGTTCCACTGCAAGCCTGCAAACAATCCCTCGTGCCAGAGCGGCGGAAAAACCAGCAGAGCGCCGGCAAACATTATCAGATAGGCCGCAGCCATGATACCGATGGTGTAGTGAACGTCGGTAGCAGCCTTCTGGACGGAATCAATGCCCCAGAGGTGGAAGTAGAGGGCAGAGCGGGCGAGAACGATTGAGCCGACATAGCCTAAGAAAAGCAAGACCGCGAGCAACGCGACGTGGCCCAGGTGCGGAATGCGCGTGGTTGGCGGCGGAGGGTCGGGGTCAGGCCAGGAATGGAACTGCGGAGTGTCGTCGAGAGGGGAGACGTCATTGTGCTGGACGAAGTCTGGGACGTTGTATGGAAAGTAAGCGTGCACCGAGGAAATGACCTCATCCTCTGTCAATGAGTCATCCCGGTGCGGCTTGGGAGGATCTGGGAGAGGATCTGGAATGAGAGGGTCGTTCTGCGGAGAGGAGCTCATGCGACTCCTTCTCAGTCACAGGTTCACTTTTATCAGATTTGACGGCCCGGCTTGTCTTGGCGCGCGTCGCAGCGAGGTCGTCTTCCGCCGGCGTGTTGCGGCGGGCTCGCTTGGGCTTCGATGGGTCAACGGCGTGGCTGTTTTGCTCCGCGACGTCGATGAGAGCTTCATTGGCAAATTCATCCGACGCGTCGATGGGTGCAAGCTTGCCGTTCACAGAGGCATAGTAGCGGGTGAGGAACTGGCCTGTATACGAGTCAGGGGTTGCGGCGATTTTTGCGGGACGTCCCTGGCCAACGATGCGGCCGCCGTCTTCCCCGCCTTCAGGGCCCAGGTCGATGATCCAATCGGCATTGCGGATGACGTCGAGATTGTGCTCGATGATGATTACGGAGTTGCCCAGATCGGCGAGGCGATGAAGCACTTCGAGCAGCTTGCGCACATCGTCGAAGTGCAGGCCGGTGGTCGGCTCGTCGAGCAGATACAGTGTGCGGCCGGTCTGGCGTTTGCTTAACTCGCGCGCCAGTTTCATACGCTGCGCTTCACCGCCGGAGAGCGTGGTTGCGCTTTGGCCAAGGTGCACGTAGCCCAGGCCGACATCCACCAGCGTCTGCAGCTTCTGGCGCACATTGGGGACGTCTTCCAGGACGGAAAGCGCGTCTTCAATGGTGAGATCAAGAACGTCTGCGATGGAATGGCCCTTGAATTTTACGGCCAATGTTTCCTGGTTGTAGCGGCGTCCGTTGCAAACTTCGCATTGCACGTAGACGTCGGGCATGAAATTCATTTCGATGCGGCGCTGACCGTCTCCCTGGCAGGCTTCGCAGCGTCCGCCGGTGACGTTGAAGCTGAAGCGGCCCGGCTTGTAGCCGCGCTCGCGCGATTCAGGCAGCATGGCGAACAGATCGCGGATGGGCGAGAAGACCTGCGTGTACGTGGCTGGATTCGAGCGGGGCGTGCGACCAATGGGCGACTGGTCGATGCGGACGACTTTGTCGAGCTGCTCAGCTCCGGTGACGGCGTCGTGCGCGCCCGGCTCCTCACGCGAACCGTAGATGGTCTGCGCCAGCGAGCGGTAGAGAATGTCATTGATGAGCGTGCTTTTGCCGCTGCCGCTCACACCGGTGACTACGGTCATCACGCCGAGAGGGACGCGAATCGTTACATCCTGCAGGTTGTGCTCGCGCGCGCCGGTAACGGTGAGCCATTTGCCTGTGAGCGGGCGAGGATGAGCACGCTGCAGCATGGTGGCTGCTCCGGAAAGATAGCGGCCGGTCAGCGACTCAGGGCAAGCCATGATCTGCGCCGGCGTGCCTTCCGCGACGACGTGGCCGCCGAGACGTCCGGCGCCGGGACCGAGATCGAGAACATAATCGGCAGCACGGATTGTGTCTTCGTCATGCTCGACTACAAGGACGGTGTTGCCGAGATCGCGCAGTCTTTCGAGAGCTTGAATGAGCCGCATATTGTCGCGCTGATGAAGGCCGATGGAAGGCTCATCGAGAACGTAGAGAACGCCGCGCAGGCGCGAGCCAATTTGTGTAGCGAGCCGGATTCGCTGGCCCTCGCCGCCCGACAACGTTGCTGCGTTGCGATCGAGCGCCAGGTAGTTGAGGCCGACGGCGCAAAGAAACTCGAGCCGCTCGACAATCTCGCGTTGAATGCGGTCGGCCACCAGCGCCTCGCGCGCCGTGAAGCTGAGATTGATGGCTGCGGAGAGCGCGCGGTTGAGCGGCAGCGCCGTGAAATCGGCAATGGAGAGACCACCGATTTTGACGGCAAGCGACTCGGGACGCAAACGCTTTCCGCGGCAGACGGGGCAGGGCGTCGCCGACATGTAATTCATCATGTACTCGCGATAGCCATCGCTGCGGGCTTCTTCAATGGTGTCGCGAAGGAAGCTGAGGATGCCGTGAAATCCGGTGCGCGACGTTTCGCCTTTAGGCGGGCCATAAACCAAAATGTGCTGCTGCTTTGGCGGCAGATCTTCAAAGGGAAGCTTCAAGTCAATCTTGTAGCGGTCGGCGGCAAGATGGATGAGCTTGAGGAGATATTGCGAAGACGAGCCGGGACCGAGGCCGCCATCAAGCAGAGGCTTTGACCAGTCGGTGATGACCTTGGCGGGGTCAAGATCGTAGAGCGAGCCGAGGCCGTGACATTCCGGACAAGCGCCAAATGTGGAGTTGAAGGAGAAGCTGCGGGGCTCAAGTTTGGGCACGTCCAGACCGCAATCGGGGCAGGCCATCGAGGAAGAAAAAAGCTGCTCCTCACCGCCGGCCACGGCGACGAGCACAAGTCCGTTGGCCAGCTGCAGGGCCTTGGTCACGGCTTGCTCAAGCCGCTTTTCCATGGATGGTTTAGCGGTTGATGGTTTTCCGGGCGTCGCCGGTGGGGCATTGAGCACGGCCGCGCCGTCAGCGGTCGGCTTTAGAAGGATGCGGTCGATGATGGCTTCAATGGTGTGGTTCTTGCGGCGGTCGAGCAAGAGCGGTTCCGACAGATCCTGGACTTCGCTATCAACGCGGGCACGAAAGCCCTGCTGATCAAGCTGATCGAGCAGATCTTTAAACTCACCTTTGCGCCCGCGAACGACGGGAGCCATCACGGTGACGCGTTCGCCACGACCTAACTCCAGGATGCGAGCCACAATCTGCTCGGCTGTCTGGCGCGCGATGGGCCGGCCGCAGCTGGGGCAGTGCGGTGTGCCTACCGAGGCGTAGAGCAGGCGCAGGTAGTCGTAGATTTCCGTGATTGTGCCGACTGTCGAGCGGGGACTGCGGCTGGTGGTCTTTTGCTCAATGGAGATGGCCGGGCTGAGGCCTTCGATGGAGTCAACATCGGGACGCTCGATCTGGTCGAGAAACTGGCGCGCATAGGCAGACAGCGTCTCGACGTAGCGGCGTTGGCCCTCGGCGTAGATGGTGTCAAACGCGAGCGAGCTTTTGCCGGAGCCGGACAAGCCGGTCACCACCGTAAGCGTGTTGCGGGGAATGCGCACGTTGATGTCGCGCAAGTTGTGCTGGCGCGCCCCGCGCACCGAGATGTGAGTAATGGCCATGGATGATTCGTGCAAGCTGGTTCGATGTAAAGGGCTGCCTGAAAGCGTGGTGAAGACAGACCTATAAGCATGATACAAGGCTGGTCATCGGGAAGAAAGCAGACGCGTCAGTCGCATGAGCATGGTGGCGTGGAATGTGGGAGGTTCGCCGCGACCCTCCGGGGCCGAAGCCCAACTCATTTTATTGAGTTATCGGCACGACTGAAGTCGTGCCCTGACACTTCTTGCCTCTTCCGGTGAGTTTTTCCGCAGCCGGTGGAGAGCGGCGCTACCTATTCTGAATGGGTGGTCCGAATTTTGGGGATGTATGAGGAAGGTTGCCTAGAGCGTGGCGTGGGTGCTGTCGCGGAAAACGGGACTGGCGCTGTGATTGCATCCGCAAAGGTATACGGTCCTGGTATCGGTTGCGTCCAATTTTACTGGTGTTCGGTCGGTGGTTTTGTGGCTGCCATCGCAGAACGGCTGGTTGGTGCTCAATCCGCAGGAGCACCGGAAATGGCTTTTTCCGGCTTCAACCTGAATGGGATAAGGACCTTTTTGGGAAATCTTCGGTTCAGACGAAGGTGGTTCTGCTTGCAGGACTGTTGGGAATGGTCGATGGATGGATTATCGCTTATGAAGTCCGGGGCAAACCGCCACGGCGATATCGGAAGGTATGCGGGTCAGACGACGGCGGAAGCTGTTTTGATGGAATTTCGGCACGAACTGCCGATAGTACCGAAGTGGGATGAACGACGGGGTGCGGGATGTGAGGGCAGGGAGGTATCCCGTTTGTCAACAACGATTACGGGAGCAATTGGCTTAACTTCTGCGAGAATCTGTGAAGAACATTGAGACTCTGTGAAGGACATGCAGGGGCAGGATCGGCAGGACGGGGTAGCGGCAGACTTGAGTGCGCGGTTGTTTTGAATCCAACTTACGAGTGAAGCGGAGCAGTTTGATGACCGATCTGGTTAATTTCATGATGTTGATTGCAGCATCGATTGGCTCCATGGCGTTCGGAGTTCTTGCAGCCTATGCACTGCTGCGCGCCGGCTTCGCCCTGATGCGGCCGCAGCGGGAATCCGTGGTGGTTAAAGCCGAGGCACGGGTAGCGCAGGTCTAGCTGCTCTGATGGGCATCGACGGAGAGGCCTTCCCCTCGAAAAGATCGTTCGCAGTCCGCGGAAGTTGAATCCTTCTAGTTCGAGCCTCAGTCATTCAAATCCAAAAAACTAGAAATTGAACGAGAACCTCGGCTAGTAGTTCGGGTTGGCTGGGTTTTGCTGCTGCTGCTGCGGCTGTGGCTGTTGTCCCTGCTGGCGCTGTTGCATCTCTTGCATGATCTGCTGCGGGGAGCGGGGTGGCGCGCCGGGCGGGAAATTGGGGCGAGCGGGCGGCTCCTGATTGACGGGCTGATCTTCCGGTTCGTTGTCCTCTTCATTGGAGTTGGCCTGCGTGTTTCTTGCGACGGCCTGAGGATTGACCGCCTGGCGCTGGGTAAGCAGAATCTGCCGCGGGGTGCCCTCCCCTTGATCGCCAATCATGATGACGTTGTATCCGGAGCCTTGCAGCAACTGCGAAAGCACATCGCGTGCCTGGCCAGGGCCGTAGACGCCGAAGACACGCTGATCGGCTGCCATACCATCGACTTTTGTGCCGGTGGCCATGGACACGTCTTTGAGAATCTGCTGCAGGCTGGAGTTGGCGGCGTTGATGCGGAGCCCATGGCTGTCCCAGACCACGGAAGCCTCCGCGGCGGGGTCAAAGGCCGGCCATTTTGGAGTTTCAGGCGGTGGAGGGGTGATCACAGGAGCCGGTGGGTCGGGGGTGGGCTGTATTTGCGGCGCAGGGCGCTTGTGGTGGTGCACCGGCTGCGTCGTTGTGGCGGAGGTAGGGGTGGCCGTTTGGGCCGGAGGCGCCTGGGCCGGCAGCTGAGCGCACACAGCAAAAAGCGCAAACGAGGCGGCGGGAAGCAGCAGAAGTGCGCGCGCGGGCCCGAACAGGCTACTCTGCACGGTCTGATAGCTGACAATCTTGTCCAGCGCGGCTTCAGTTTGCATCGGATTGGTTGTGTGCATGGAAGTTAGCTCCGGGGCTCGCTTGCGGCTACCTGGTTCGCATTGCGGGGTCGGCGGCTTTCAGAATTTGCCGCTTCACTGTACTAGACTAACAGTGGCTCGCAAACGCTCGAAATCAGCCTTGCGCGCTGGAGAGGATGTTGAAAAAATGCGCCTCTGCTGGAGAGTTTGGGCTGCTGTTTTGCTTCTGTTTGGCCTGTTGGGGGGGCCTGCGCGCAGCCACGCCACAAGCTGCACAACCCAGGCGGAAATGCTGCCCCAGGACCGAGATGCGCTCGCGCTGGTGGGGGGAAATTTGGCTACCGCCGTTGTGAATCAGGATTACGGTTCTCTCCAGGCATCCCTGCTGCCGGCCGAGGCCAGTGAGTGGCAAGGCATTCGCGATTCTGTTGAGCTGGGTGGTCCGCTGGTCAGGGGCGGCCAGGTGCAACTACAGAGCCTGTATCTGCTGGACGCGAGCACCTTGACGGCGCCTGCGGATACGCAGTTTTTCTGCTCCAACTCCTCGGGATCGCTGACGGTGACGATGAATATGCGGTCGCTGCCGCCGGGACGCTATGCGGTGATCCTGGCGGGTGCGGCTGGGGCTGCGCTGGGCGGCCAGATTGGGTTGGTGCTGGCCTGGGACCCTACGGGCGCAACGGCGGGATGGAAGCTGGCTGGGTTGAGCGTGCGGCAGGGAAACTTTGATGGCCACGATGGCGTTTGGTACTGGACCCGGGCACGCGAGCTGATGAAGGACGGTCAACCCTGGAGCGCCTGGTTCAGCTACGATGCGGCCCGCTATCTGCTTCTGCCGGTGGACTTTATCTCTTCACCGAATATGGACAAGCTGACCCAGGAGCAGGGGCAGATCAAGAACTCTCCTCAGGATGCGTTCCCTTACAACCTTCAGGACGGCGACCGCACCTGGAAGATCGATTCATTGCGCGTGGACGCCAGCCTGCGTCAGCCCGATCTGGCTGTGGTTTACGAGGCGACGGGCGTTACCGATCCGGCTGCCGTTCGCACGGAAGCTACGGCGGTGCTGGGCGCGCTATTGAAGGCACAGCCCGGCCTGCGGGTTAATTTTCATGGACTTTGGGCCGTGGCCATGAAGGATGGCAAGCGGACGCCGATTATTGAGCTGCCGATGGCGCAGATACCGTAAGGGCAGGGAACAGGGATTAGGGATTAGGGGTTAGGGAAACAGCCTGGTTGGGAAGGAGAATAAGGGAATGCGGATTTCCTACGCGCTTTTACTTTGTATTCCGATCGGGTTTATTTTCTTTTTCATTGGTCGCGTGACTTCGCGATTGGTGATCGGGTGCTACGAGCAGTTTGAGCGACGGGCGTCAATCGCCTTTGGTGTCTTTGGCGCGTTGCTCATTCCTGACCTTTGGGCCATCGGTTCTCTCAAAGAGGAATTTCCAAACGTACCGGGAATGGAAATAGGATTCCCGCTCCTCCTCACCCTCGAGGGCCTCATTCTTGCCGCGGTTTTCCAGCTCCTTCGCAAATCTAGAGTTGATCAAGCAGTAACCAACGAAAAGGTTGAACCGTAGGCGGCCATCTAGCAGAAGGGAAGAATATTGCCAGCTCTTATCGATCTGCGCTCTGATACGGTGACACGGCCATCCGCCGAGATGCGGGCGGCTATGGCGGCGGCTGAGGTGGGGGACGATGTTTATGGCGAAGACCCTACTGTCAATTTGCTGGAGCGGCGGGCTGCGGAGATTTTTGGGCGTGAGGCTGCGCTGTTTGTTCCGACTGGAACTATGGGCAACCAGATTGGCATTCGTCTGCATACGCAGCCGGGGCAGGAGATTATTGCCGAATCGCGGGCGCATATTCTGGATTGGGAGATGGCTACGACGGCGGTTTTTTCCGGATGCCTGGTTCGGGCTGTCGAAGCGGACCGCGGCATTCTGACTTGGAGCCACATTGAGCCGGTTATCTACAAGCGCGGAGCGTTTCGCGCGGCAACTGGCTTGATCGAGATTGAAAACACGGCGAACCTTGCCGGTGGCGGGTGCACGCCGGTGTCTGTGGTTGAAGAAATTTGGGCTGGCGCTAAAGAACGAAAGCTGGCTACGCATCTGGATGGAGCGCGCATCTTCAACGCTGCTGTGGCTCTGGGAGTCGATGTGAAGGCGCTGACGCATGGCTTCGACACGGTGATGTTCTGCCTGTCAAAGGGGCTTGGGGCGCCTGTTGGGTCGATGCTGACTGGGTCGGCGGAATTAATGGATAGCGCGCGGCTCTTTCGCAAGGCGCTTGGCGGAGGAATGCGGCAGGCAGGTGTGCTTGCGGCTGCCGGACTGATGGCGTTGGAGCAAGGACCGAAGCGGCTGCACGAAGACCACGCCAATGCACGGCTGATTGCCGAGGGGCTATCGCATATGGATGGCGTCGAGATCGATCTGGATGCTGTCGAAACTAATATTGTGATTTTCAAGCTGACTGAGGGACGAAGCGCGGCGGACTTGACGGCTCGGCTGAAGGCGCGTGGAATTTTGATGAGTGCTGTGGGGCCGAGCTCGGTGAGGTTGGTTACGCATCTCGATGTGAGTCGGGGAGATTGTGTGACTGCGGCTGAGGCGCTGACTGAGGAGATTGAGACTTAACCAAGAGAGGCTGGTTGGGGTTCGAGGTTTCCCACCTTAGGCGCGATAATGCTGCGCCGAAGATGGGGCACCCAGTTGGAGTTGCACGCGACAGGATCACCGAATAGACTCATCCGGAGCAATGGCGGGCTTTCGATTCATGCAAAGGAAGATGATGCGAGTCGGGTTATTTACGCGCGAATACCCACCACTTGTTTACGGCGGCGCCGGCGTTCATGTGGATTATCTCAGCCGGGAGCTTGCGAAAACGATTGAAGTCGAAGTGCATTGCTGGGGTCCGCAGAAGTCTGACGCGGACAATCTGCACGTGCGCGGCGCGGAGCCGTGGGATGAGATCAGCAACGGCACCGAGGGCAAGTTCAAAGGCGCTCTTGAAGCCTTGAGCCTGAACCTGACGCAGATCAAGGCGCTTGAAGGCATCGACGTGGTGCATACGCATACCTGGTATGTGGCGATGGCAGGTTATCTGGCGAAGAAACTCTACGGCATTCCTTTTGTGCTGACAACGCATTCGCTTGAGCCGCTGCGCGCGTGGAAGGCTGAGCAGCTTGGCTCGGGCTACGCGATGAGTTCGTGGATGGAGCGCACTGCGATTCTTGATGCGGATGCGATTATCGCTGTGTCTAACGGCACCAAGGCTGACATACTGGCTGCGTATCCGGATGTGGATCCCAGGCGAATTCATGTGATCTACAACGGCATCGATCTGGTGGAGTATCAGAAGACCGATGAAACTCAGGCCCTGATCGACTGTGGCGTCGACCCGGCTTTGCCTTATGTGCTTTTTGTTGGGCGCATCACGCGGCAGAAGGGCGTTACGCACTTGGTGGACGCGATCAACTATCTGCCGCCCGATACGCAGGTGGTGCTGTGTGCGGGAGCGCCGGATACGCCGGAAATTGCAGCCGAGTTGCGCCAGAAATTCGAGGCGGCGCGCGCTCACCATCCGCGCATTGTGTGGATTGAGAAGATGGTCAGCAGGCAGGAAGCCATTCAGCTTTACAGCAACTGCCGCGTCTTCTGTTGCCCATCGGTATACGAGCCATTCGGCATCATCAACCTGGAAGCCATGGCTTGCCGCGCGCCGGTTGTCGCCAGCGCCACAGGCGGCATCAAAGAGGTGGTGGTGGATGGGAAGACTGGATACCTGGTGCCGTTTGAGCAGGACCCGATCACCAGTTTTCCGCTCGATCCAGAAAAATTTGCGCGCGATTTGGCGGTGCGCCTGCAGGCGTTGCTCAGCCATCCGGAGCGATGCCGGCAATTTGGCGATGCGGGCCGTCGCCGCGTCGAGGAGATTTTCAGTTGGACCGCTATCGCGCAGCAGACGGTGCATCTTTACGAGCGATTGATTGAGGGACGGAAGAACGCTGCACGCTGATTGCGGATTTGCAGCCAGGGGATTTGAACGACTATGACATTGCCGAAAGAAGATGGACGCAAGCGCGTCGTCATTGAATCGATCTCCCCCGCAGTCGACGGCGGA
>Ga0302325_10034511_pt1 | contig 10348 bp, 9 predicted proteins | sample Palsa_T0_2_FD_201948 | JGI IMG/M metagenome (GOLD analysis project Ga0302325, IMG submission 201948) | Peat permafrost microbial communities from Stordalen Mire near Abisko, Sweden - Palsa_T0_2 | ecosystem: Environmental > Terrestrial > Soil > Palsa > Peat permafrost | place: Sweden: Abisko...
GCGCGCGCCCCTCGAGGTCCACGAGCCGGTCCGGGGTCCACGGCGTCCAAGTTGTTCGCGTCCAACCCGCGTCGCCTTGACGGAGGTCCAATCGGATGGAAGCACAAGCGGGATCCTCGATCTGCCGCCCTTGGGCTGAGCTGCTTCGCGTCGGCGGGGAGAGAGTGACAGTAGACGGGTCTCGCTAGCTCCCGGCGAACGGCAATCGTCGATAGCCTTCAAGAAGAAGCGTCATGAGAGGCGTCGTGAGAATGTCCACGACGTTCGGCGCAAGAAATCGTCCTCCCGAGTTCGCTATCGAATCTCACGGGGAAGCGGCGGACGGGAAATCTGGCCGCCACCCCGGCTGACACGCCTCCCTGGACGAGCCTGGCCCACGAGCTCAACTGACGGCAAGTGGCTGCCGATAGGTGAACGCAATATGCAGGACCGCAAGCTTCGGCGAGTACGCGTGATTGTCGTTCGAGATTTTCCTCGGCATCAGTGGGCGACGTGACCGTCAGCGACCAAGGAGTTTTGCGACGATGTAGATGATAACAGCCCCACCAATGCCACCTCCGAGGAGTAAGTAGATAATCGAATACCCGATGGCGGCGAGCAGGACAGGGGCGCAGAGTGCAAGAAGCATTTGTTCCTCCGTAGTTACACGACCGACCTCTTGAAGAAGCTAGGCGGGAAAGGTCCGGGGCAGCGTAGGTTAGGGGGACCGGCCTGGCCGCCCCCGGCGCTGCCCTAGTACCTTGTGGACCGCTCGTCCGGCACCGCTGTCTCCTGCGTTACCTCGGTAGCCTTCTTCACCGCTGACCCGATGTCGCCCTTGGCCTCGTCGTAGCGGCGTCGCAGGTCTTGCCGCAGCTCGTTCCCGGATTTCGGAGCGAGGAGGAGACCAAGCACACCGCCGACCGCGAGACCGACCGCTAGGGCGCCGGTAACCGGAGCTATCCAATCCGTCGAATTTGTCCGCTCTAGCCCGAGCGCGCGGAGGAGTGACTCTCCATTGAAGTTCGATGCGTCCATTGAATCCTCCTAGGTACGGGGGGTTTGAATCATCGAGAGACCGGTCGTAATGAGTCGGCTCCAGATGGGAGAAAATAGCGCAATGCTGCCGATGGCTCCGAGAACGCGGCGAGTCTTGGGGGCCGCTAATCCGCCGGCAAGGATAAACCCGAGTCCGGTGCCCGCTGCCACCGCGAGATACGGATACTGACGAAGCCGGTCTCGGACCTGCTTGTGAACCATGTCAGCGGGCGACCTTCCATTCGTCTTAGGCTCCATTGGTTCCTCCTTTTCGGGTTGAGATAGGGTGTTCGCCGCCAGATGCCAGCCCCCTGCCGTCGATGCGTTCTACGTTACTCATCCCTAGTCTTGAGGCTGGCCATTGGGGGCCGCCGGCACCGGCTTTTTCGAGGGCGCCCGCTTTCCCCGGCCGGCGACGAGGGAGGCCGCTGGATGCCCCTGCGCGCATTGGACGAGTTGATATGCTGCTCCGAGCCGTCGTCCTGACGCTGCTCCCGTCACTCGCAGCTTTCGGTCAGTCCCCGCCTCCCGTCGAGCAAAGACTCGCGCCCGCGCAAGCAGACAAAGACAAGTCTGCGAGCATTAGTTGGGGCGACACGGCAAAACACGGCAAGGACACGGCAGACGCTTCCAACGGCAGTGGAAAGCCCAGCAAGCGCTCCGTCAAGGGGCCCCGGGCGCACGGATGGGGGCGCGTCAGCCAAGTAGGAGCGCGAGGGAGTACTCGAGCGCCGTCGCGACGGCGCTCACCAGGGCTCGGGTCAGGTATTGCCTCGACCTCGACGACCAGGTGGCACCCTCGCGGAATGGATGAGTAACCCACCGCTATTGCACAGGCCTTTCGCTTCCGGTGGTGCGACGGGGCGTTAGATGCGCGCATTTGCGCAGCCACGTTCAGCTCCGTGTGCCCGAGTGACCCCTTGAGGTCCACGAGAGTCCTGTCCTACGACATCCCAGTGGAGATCGAGCGCTGTCTCGAGGTCGCTCGGCGAGGTTCATCCATGGCAAGCGCGCTGGTCGAAACGTCGACGGACGTGGTGGTGGTGGGCTCCGGGCCGGCGGGTCTCGCCGTCGGTGCTTGTCTGCGCCGGGCCGGGATCGACTTCATCCTCCTGGAGAAGGAGCAGACGCTGGCCCCGGCCTGGCGGCGACACTACGACCGACTGCACTTACATACCGATCGCAGCCATTCAGGATTGCCTTACCTCCCGATGCCCAAGTCCTATCCGCGCTACCCCTCGCGGGTGCAGGTCATCGAGTATTTCGAGGCCTACGCGAAGGCGTTCTCGCTCACCCCTCGCTTTGGCGAGGAGGTGGTCGAGGCGCGGTGGGGTGAGGGCGCCTGGGAGTTGAGGACGCAGGTGGCTCGCTACCGGGCGTGCGCGCTGGTGCTCGCTACCGGCTACAACGCCGCGCCCGTGCGACCCCACTGGCCGGGCATGGAGGGCTATCAGGGGGTCCTGCTCCACAGTTCGGAGTACCGGTCCGGTGGGCGCTTCCGCGGACAGGACGCGCTGGTGGTGGGCTTTGGCAACTCGGGCGGAGAGATTGCCATCGACCTGTTCGAGCATGGAGCGCGGCCGAGCGTGGTGGTGCGCGGTACGGTGAACCTGCTACCGCGTGAACTGCTGGGCATCCCGATCCTGAGCTGGGCAGTTGTTCTCTCGCAACTGCCTCCCCGGGTCGCGGATCTCTTGTCTGCGCCCTTGCTGCGCATGACGTTCGGTGACCTCTCGCGGCTGGGGCTCCGCAAGGCTCCGGCTGGCCCGATGACGGAACTCAGCTCGCGCAAGCGTGTCCCTCTAATCGACGTCGGGACGGTGGCCCTAATCCGGGCTAAGAGCATCCAGGTCCGGCCCGCCATCCGCGAGTTCACTCGGACCGGTGTCATCTTCGACGACGGTGCGGAGGCGAGCTACCAGGCCATCGTGCTCGCCACCGGGTACCAGCACCAGCTGGCCCGGCTCCTGGGTGAAGTAGACGGGGTGCTCGACGCCGCGGGGCAAGCGGTGACGAGCGGGCGCGAGACGACGCGTCCGCACCTGTATCTGTGCGGCTTCTACGTAGCTCCCACCGGAATGATTCGCGAGGCTGGGATAGAAGCGCGACGCATCGTGGACGGGGTATCGCGGCAGCTGCGTGCGGCCGTCAGCGAGCCATCGCGCGAATGAATACGCTCAGACTTGTTTCTGATGGACCTCCAGCTTCGGGGATGGACGGGCTCACCCTGACGCGGCGCCTCAAGGCAGACCCAGTCCATCGAGGGATCATGATCGTGGCACTTACCGCGTACGCGATGAGGGGTGGCCAAGAGAAGGCACTCGCTGCGGGGTGTGATGGTTACATCGTGAAGCCGATTGACACGGACGAACTTCCAAGGCTGGTCAGCGAGTACATTGCCCAGAACGGAAGCGGTAAATAGCTTTCCGCGTCCGGGCGCTTCTCAGGAGCGGAAGTCTTGCCATCGTATCCCAAATTTTTTTATTTTGAGGTGGAGCGTCTTGTAATCTGTCTCAAGCGCCCTAGCTGCCTGACTCTTGTTCCCCTTCGTGGCGCGAAGTGCCTCCGAGATCGCTGCTCTCTCGGCGACGCTGGCCGCTTCGTCGGCGATCTCCTTTAGCGTTTTCTCGTTTAGTCGAACGCCCATGGGCGTTGCAGTGTTACTACTGGCCTTTCCCAAGAGTGCTCGCACCGCTTGCCGCTGAATGGCGTGTTCCTTGGTCTGGAGCACGCTTTGACGCACAATATTGCGGAGTTCGCGGACATTCCCTGGCCATGGATGTTGCTCGAGCAACTCGAGCGCGTCGGGGTTAATTCTCTGCACAGGCCGACGAAGTTCGATGGTCGCTTCTTCAAGGAACCTCTGAGTGAGGTATGCAATGTCGCCCGTACGGTCTCGAAGAGGAGGAATCGAAATCGTGTACTGCGCGAGACGAAAATATAGGTCTGCGCGAAAATGCCCATCGGTAACTCGGGCTTGCAAGTCGTTGTTGGTCGCCGCAACGAATCGGACATCCATCGAGGACATCTTGGCTGCACCAAGGGACTGGACCTCCTTTGATTCCAAAACGCGCAGGAGTTTCGCCTGGAGGCTCATCGGCAGGTTACTCACCTCGTCCAAGAAGAAGGTACCTCCTTCCGCTAGCTCGAAGCGTCCGGCCCTTCGGCGATCGGCGCCCGTGAACGCACCTCTCTCATGCCCAAACAGCTCGGACTCGAGTAGCTGTTCTGGAATTGCTCCGCAGTCGATCGCGATGAAAGGCTTTCGGCGGCGCTCGCTCTCTCGATGAATTGCCTGCGCGACCAGCTCTTTGCCCGTGCCCGTTTCCCCGAGGATGAGTACCGTGAACTTTGAGCCGGCAACGGTTCGCACCTGATCGATGACCTGCCGAGTCTGAGGGCTTGAGCCCATCTGGGACGCCAGGCTTCCGCCCTCGCCAAGTTGCCGCCGGAGATCCTCGACCTCGAGCTGAAGTGCCTTTGTCTCCAGGGCACGCCTAACCACGACAAGAATCTGTTCGTGATCAATTGGCTTCGCGAGAAAGTCGAACGCGCCCAGCTGTGTGGCACGAACCGCAGCCTTCAGCTCGCCATGGTCAGCGAGCATGATGACGGGGCGCGAAGAATTCTCGGCCTTGAGCTTGCTTAGTACTACTAGCCCATCCTCTTTTCCCAGCCTTAGAGCTAGCAGGACAAGGCTTGGATCCTCGGTGGAGGCCCGTGCGACTCCCGAAGAGCCGTCATGGGCGGCAATCACCTCAAAGCCCTCTCCCTTGAAGATCGCCTTCACGACCCGACAACTTGGCTGGTCGTCATCGATGACAAGAAGGGTGCTGCGGCTCATACTCACCTATGGCGGGCACGCCATGGTACAGATACCATGGATGTGGTTGGAGCGCCAGTGCATCGGCTCCGACTTTCGAAGCGCCTTCGACAAAAAGGCGAACGGCTGCGCTACTTTAGGTGGCCTCAAGCGACGTGCCCCACGGGCACGAAACGAGCAACGGCTTGGACCATGCGTAGTGGAGCGGCACTCGTTCTCGTCCGAGGTCCCGCCTCTTGGACGCAACATCCTGATGAAACATCGGTCTTCCAGGGGCTTCGAGTTCTACTCGCCGCGGATGGCGTCTCAAGCCGCAGGATGATCGGGACTGTACCGAGCGACACAGGAGCGAAGGGGGTTCGCACCTACCGCCAGGGAAGCCCCCTGGCCTCTCGAGAATCCTCACCCTCGGCTGGCGGTCTTGCAAACTCCGTCTTTCCACAAACGAGCGCTTTCGTGCTGCTCGACCAGTTCGAAACCCGGGCTTCGCGCGCCATCGTCATTGTAGCTGCGACGCGCAGGAACGGCCCAGCAGGCCGGCCGAGAGTTCCTGCGCCTGGCTATTCCACCTGTATTGGCAATCGCATACATGCTGAGCACGCCTAAGACCACAGGGCGCTCCTTGTGGAATCGGTCATGAACGGCAGCCACGCGCAGAAGCCCGCCGCAGCGCATCGCAATGCCCCTGGACGCGGCCGCACCGTACTGTTGGTGGATGACGATCCTATTCAACGAAAGCTCTCTCTCGCTCACCTGTCCGACGCCGGTTTCGAAGTCCAGACGACTACGAACGCTGCCGAGGCCCTCACGATGGCGCTTGAGCTTCGACCCGCGGTCATTTTGAGCGATGTTCTTCTGGGAGACCTCGACGGCTTCACTCTTTGTCGACTCCTTCGATCCGAGCCGGCGCTCTCAGGAGTGCCCATCGTACTCGTCAGCGCACAGTTTCAGGAAGAGGCCGACAGGAAGCTAGCCCTGGCGGTCGGCGCTAGCGCGCTCGTGGAACGCAGCTTCGACTTCAAGCGCGAGATGGAAGCTCTCCTCCGCAGCATGAACCACGGTGTGCCAATCCAAGCCCCGGCAGCGTCGATCGACATCCTCTATTTTCAAAGGATAGCGAGCCAGCTCACGCGGCTACTCAAGAAGTCGAAGCATTCTGAAGCTCGGTATCGCGCCCTGATGGAAAGCGCGACCGATGCAATCTCGGTCCTAAGTCCTGATGGAGTGATTCTCGAGACGAATCGAAGAATGTCGGAACTTCTGCACTATCCAAGCGACCAGCTGATTGGTCGTCACATCCGCGACTTCGCAGCAGCCGGATATGAACCGGAAAGCGTCGACGACTTCGACCGTGCGGTGGGAGGGCCCGGTGCTCCCGGCCACGTTTCTCCGATGAGGCGCGCAGACGGTGAAACAGTATACGTGGCTTATACGAGAGCCGTCGTCGACGTTGATGGCGAGAAGTTCATTCTCTCAATTGGCCGTGACGTTACGGCCACCGAAGAAAGCGACCGAAAGCTCAAAGACAGTGAGCGAAACTATCGCTCTCTCATGGACAATATCCCCGACGTCATCTGGTCCTCAGATCTCGCAGGAAAGTTCACGTTCGTCAGTGCGAACGCTACGAGGATCTTCGGGATGACGCCGGACGAGATCCTCTCTGGAGGGACCGGGGGCGTCTGGGCGCGCCTGGAACGCGAGGATCTACCCAAGGTGCAGCTAGCGTACGAAAAGCTCATCTCGGAAAGGAAGCCTTTCGACCTCGAGTACAGGTGGCAGCGCCCGAATGGAGCATGGCTTTGGCTGCACGCCAGGGCTGCAATCGTCCGTGCACACAATGGGGTTGATCGAATCGATGGCGTGGCTTCCGACATTACGGCCCAAAAGCGGCTGGAGGATCAGCTACGTCAATCGCAAAAGATGGAAGCGATCGGCCTGCTCACGGGCGGTGTGGCCCACGACTTCAACAATATTCTGGCGTCCATCCTGGCGAATAGTCACTTTCTCATCGCGGATCTGGGCGAGCAGGATCCAAGACGCGCCGATGCGCTAGAGATCAGGGAAGCCGCCCAGCGCGCAGCGTCCCTAACGCGACAACTCCTGGCTTTCAGCCGAAGGCAGATTCTCGCTCCGACTACGCTTGACCTCAACACGGTGCTCTCTGGTGTCGAGAAGATGCTTCGCAGGGTGATTGGGGAGGACGTCGATCTCTCCATCGTCCCAGCCTCAGACCTCGGTTCGGTCCGAGCAGATGCAGGTCAGATTGAGCAGGTCATCATGAACCTGGTCGTCAACGCGCGGGACGCCATGCCGACCGGAGGGAAGGTCTCCATTGAGACCACAAACATCGACCTTGACGAGTCGTATGCTGCTGAACATTTCCCGCTAACGGCGGGGAAGTACGTGATGGTCGCTATCAGCGACACGGGCTGTGGGATGGACGATGAGACGCAGCGCCGGATCTTCGAACCATTCTTCACGACCAAGGAGATGGGAAAAGGCACAGGCCTTGGTCTTTCGACCTCGTACGGAATCGTGAAGCAGAGCGACGGTTACATTTGGGTTTACAGCGAGGTCGGGCACGGTACAGTCTTTAAAATTTATCTACCAAGAGTCGACAGTCCGCCAGACGCGGTCGCCCCCAAGGCAGGCATTGCGATGGCTACGTCCGGCACGGAAACAATACTACTGATAGAGGACGATCACCAAGTTCGGTCGGTCGTGCTGCGAATCCTCAAGGCCAAGGGCTATCGCGTACTTCCGGCAGGAGATGGTCTAGAAGCCCTTTCCATCTCCAAGATCCACGGAAACGACGTCGACTTGATCTTGACCGACGTCATCATGCCCGGCCTGACCGGGCCTGAGGTCGTAGGTTTGATACGAGAGAAGTGTGCAAGGACAAAGGCTTTATTCATGTCGGGGTATACCGACCATGCCGTTCTACGAGATGACGCACTCCAGATCGGCATGAATTTTATCCAGAAGCCTTTTGCACCTGAAGCCCTCGCGCGGAAGGTGAGGGAGGTACTTGATGGATGAGCACAAGGGTGCGCTCTCTGTATTACCGCAAACCAAGGGTCACGTCCTTCTCGTAGATGATGACTTGGGGTTGCTTAAGGCTTATGCCCGGGTCCTTCGAGAGTCGGGCTTCGCGGTCGAGGAGGTTTCTGATGGCAGCATGGCTATGAGGGCCCTTGAGGAGAACGATTTTGACCTCGTCATGAGCGACATCGGCTTGCCCGGAATGGATGGAATTCAGATCCTAGAGGCGGTCCGCAAGCGAGATTCGGACCTACCCGTCATACTGATGACCGCGGGTGCAGAGCTTAAGACGGCGGTCAAAGCGGTTGAGCATGGAGCGCTCCGTTATCTCATGAAGCCCGTCGCTGCTTCGCTTCTCTGCAAGCTCGCGGAGGATGCAGTTCGCCTACGGCAGGTTGCGAAGTTAAAACGCATGGCCGCTGAGTTCTATGGAATTGCCGCGCAAAAGGAAGCTCACCTAACGCGGCTCCGATCCCGCTTCGAGACAGCCTTGGCGACGCTGTACATGGCGTATCAACCCGTCGTTCGCTGGTCCGATCGAACCGTAATTGGCTATGAGGCGCTCGTCCGTACGCACTCGGCGACTTTATGTCGCCCAGACGATCTTTTCGCCGCCGCTGAGGTGCTCGGCCGAACTAATGACCTCGGCCGAGCAATAAGACGGAGCGTTGCGCGTACAACTGAAGTCGTCACTTCGGCCAAGTGCGTATTCGTAAATGTTCACCCTCTCGAGCTCGGCGATGAGGAGCTGTACTCACGTGAATCACCGCTAGCGGAGATCGCGGCACGCGTCGTTTTGGAGATTACTGAGCGAGCCTCGATCGACGAGATCATCGACATTCAAGCGCGTCTCAGCACGCTGCGCCAATTTGGTTACCGCTTGGCCCTGGACGATTTGGGGGCAGGGTACGCTGGGCTAACTTCGTTTGCGAAGATCCAACCGGAAGTAGTCAAACTTGATATGTCTTTAGTCAGGGGGGTCGAAAAGGAGCCAACGAAGCAAAAACTAATCCGAGGCATGGCAGCGATCTGTGGAGAACTGGGGATGCTCGTCATCACGGAAGGTGTTGAGACCTCCGAGGAGCTAGACATGCTCGTTGGTCTTGGGTGCGACGTCTTTCAAGGATATCTATTTGCCAGGCCGGGGAAAGCTTTCCCCGCAGTGAAGTTCGATAACCTTGCGCTCAAGGCTGCTTTTCCCAGTGGGCACGTCTCTGGGGGGACCGGCCCTGGCGAGACGTGGGCCAAGGGAGGGAATTGAAACCTCGCACCGCCGTCTTGATCGACGATTCCTCGACCAACTTAAGCGCTCAGTGCGGCGAGACGTAAGCGAGCAGTCGTCGGGGTGATTCCGAATGGAGTTCGGCACCCGTAGTCAGACCCGCAGGACCTCACACGCTTGACGGCCGAGTGCCGAAAGACGGCTTAGTCACGCCGCGTCACGCTCGTCCGGTGGTCCACCGAGAGATACCATGCTCTATAGCCCCGGCAATGCGGGCGCGCTCACCGGCAGCTGCTCCGCTCGCCGTTTGGCTCTCGGGGACGGCGGAACTGCAGGCTTGCGCCGAACTGGTCAGCTCTGATTCAATTCAGCGTGAGTTGGAAGCGCTCGCTTGCAGTAATCCGTATGTGCCCGATGCGAAGGCGCGATATTCCGTTCATTCAGCGCAATTGGTCCGGTGGGACCAGGGGTTGCAACCCGGTGGCGCGTCTGGCGACTATTCTGCTCCTGGCCGGTTGCGCCACCGGAACGAAGACGACAACCGCGCAGCCGGAGGCCGCTCCGAGTCACGTCTATCCTCTCCCGCTCGACAGTGTCCTCGCGCAGGCGGCATCGCTGCTCGTCCAAAAGGGTTGGCAAGTGCAACGCTCCGGAGACGTTCTCGTCACGAACTGGGTCGATTCCGAGACTCGGTCGTCGCCCCAGCAATACCAAGCTGAAGGAGCGAGCGTCGCCGGTTCTCTCGTCGGGTACCGTGTCTTTGGGGAGCGCATCGACACGGGATATTGCACCATCCGCGTCGAGCGCCTGGTGGCAACGCCGTCGACTCTAGACTTTGGACAGAAGAAGGGTGGCCACCAGGTTGAACAAACCACCACTTCGGGCGCGCGCGACCCGACCGCAGTACACAACGTGAACCGCACACTGATGTCGCCCTTCGAATTTGAAGAGGACTTGCCGAACGAATCTCCGACCACGGGCGTGCCTTCCGGAATGGTCGTGAGCCAACAGGGACACGACAAGACGCTGGAACTGGCGCTCCAGGAGCAGATTGACCCCCTCGTCGCTGCACCCAAGCAAGCAGATGCACTGGCGCTCGCAGCCACAGCAGACGCACCGGCCGACGCCCGGGTCTCCGTGGTGCCCGAGCAAACAACGACTCCGGTCCAGCGCCTCGACCGTGAGCCGCGCGTCGGTGTTGGCGCGCCACTCGTCGGAGAGCGTCGGCCCAGCACCCTCGCCGG
>Ga0302325_10034513_pt1 | contig 10348 bp, 10 predicted proteins | sample Palsa_T0_2_FD_201948 | JGI IMG/M metagenome (GOLD analysis project Ga0302325, IMG submission 201948) | Peat permafrost microbial communities from Stordalen Mire near Abisko, Sweden - Palsa_T0_2 | ecosystem: Environmental > Terrestrial > Soil > Palsa > Peat permafrost | place: Sweden: Abisko...
CGTGGTGCTCAACGTCTGGGGCTCCTGGTGCCCTCCGTGCCGCAATGAGAGCCAGACGCTCAAGTACCTCGACGAGCAGTACGGCCCCGAGGGGGTCGCCTTCCTTGGTGACGACGTCCAGGACACCCCCACCAACGCGCTGTCCTTCCTCCACGGCGCGGACATCACCTATCCGAGCGTGAACGACTCGAACGAGGCTGTGCTGCAGCGGCTCTCGCTGGCGGTTCCGATCTCCGCCACGCCCACGACCCTGGTCATCGACAAGACCGGGCACATCGCCGGGATGATCCTCGGGGCGGTCACGTACCCGCAGGTCACCACCCTGATCCAAGACGCCGGGGTGACCCAGTGACCGATGTGCACGCGCCCACCTCCAAGGTCGAGTCCAAGACGGAAGCGGCGGACCTGGAGGGCGAAGCCACGCGTGCGTTCGGCACCGGCCCGGCCGAACTAGCGGAGAGCGGGAGTGGCGGGACCACGGGACCGTCGGGGACCGGCGCGGGCTGGGGGCGCTGGGCGTGGCGGCAGCTCACCTCCATGCGGACTGCGCTCATCCTGCTGTTCCTGCTCGCGCTCGGCTCGGTGCCCGGTTCCATCCTGCCGCAGGAGGGGGCCGACCCGGCCTCGGTGACGCAGTACTTCACGTCGCACCCGACGCTGGCACCGTGGCTAAACCGCCTGGGGCTTTTCAACGTGTTCGCCGCGCCCTGGTTCGCGGCGATCTACCTGCTGCTCTTCGCCTCGCTGATCGGGTGCGTGGTGCCGCGGACGTTCAAGCTGGTCGGCTCGGCGCGGACGCCGCCGCCGCGGGCCCCGAGGAACCTGGCGCGGCTGCCGCAATCGGTGAGCTATCCGTCCGCGCTGACGCCGGGCGCGGCGGTCGACGCGGCCGCCTCGGTGCTCGGCGGTCAGCGGTTCCGGCTCCGGCGGCCCGCCGCGGGCGACTCCGGCCAGTGGGTCGCGGCCGAGAAGGGGTACCTGCGCGAGGTCGGCAACCTGCTTTTCCACCTGTCGCTGCTCGGCGTGCTGGTCTCGATCGCGCTGGGCGGGCTGTTCGGCTACAAGGCCGACCAACTGGTCGTCCAGGGCCCCGCCAACGGGTTCAGCGACACCGCCGCGGCGCTGAACGAGTTTCACCCGGGACGGCTGGTGACGGAGTCTGACCTGGCGCCGTTCTCGCTCACGCTTGACAACTTCACGGCCAGCTACGTCGACTCGGGTCAGAACATCGGGCAGCCGGCCGCCTTCAACGCCAACGTGACCTACCACGCCTCGCCCGGCAGTCCCGCCAAGAACTACGACATCCAGGTCAACCACCCGCTGTCGGTCGACTCGGTGAAGGTGTACCTGATCGGCCACGGGTACGCGCCGGTGTTCACGGTGACGGGCCCCGACGGCGCCGCCTACAACGAGGCCACGCCGTTCATCCCGGCCAATAGCAACACGATGCTCTCCGATGGAGTGGTGAAGGCGCCGAGCGCCTCGCTCGGCTTCATCGGCGTGTTCCTGCCGACCGCCTACCTGACCACCGACGGGACGCTTGAGTCGATCTTCCCGGCCGCGAACAACCCGATGGTGTCGCTGATCGGCTACTCCGGCAACCTCGGCATGAACTCGGATGTGCCGCAGAGCGTCTACCAGCTCGACACCAGCCAGATGACGAAGATCTCGGGGTCGCCGCACCTGATGGCGCCCGGGCAGACCTGGAAGCTGCCGGGCAAGCTCGGCTCGATCACCTACGTCGGGACCGAGCAGTGGGTGAGCCTCGAGATCACCCACGACCCGGGGCAGATTCCTGCGCTCGTCTGCGGCATGCTGGCGCTGGCCGGACTGCTGCTGTCGTTCTTCGTGCGGCGGCGGCGGGTGTTCGTGCGGGCGGAGCCGGGGCCCGGCGGCGTCGGCTCGATTGTCACCGTCGGCGGCCTGACCAGGACCGACGCCAGCGGCGGGTTCGAGGACGAGTTCGCCACCCTAGCCGCCGACATCGCCGACGTTTCGGCGGTCGACTCCGCGGTCGACGTTTCGGCGGCCGACCCCAACCAGCCTGAGCCTAACAACCAGTCAGAAACGGGAGCGTGAGGCTCGTGTCCGTCAACGCAGGATTGGCGCACGTCAGCACCGACTTTATGATCGCGGCGCTGCTCATCTACTCGCTCGCGCTGCTCGCCTTCGCGGGCGACTACGCCTTCGGACGGCCGCGCCGGAAGGCGGCCGCGGCGCCGGTCGCGGAACGAGCGGCGCAGCTCGCGGCGGTCGGCGCTGCTTCGGCGGGCGCTGCTTCGGCGGGCACTGTCTCGGCGGGCACTGTCTCGGGAGACGCGGCGGATGCCGGGCCTGCGAATCCCGCCGGGCCGGTGGCGCGGCCGGAGCGGCCGGCGGGCGCGTTCCGGGCGATCAAAGATGCGGGGCCGTGGGTCGTGGCGGCCGCCTCGCTGAGCTGGCTCGGCATTCTGGCGCACGTCGTCGCGGTCACCACCAGAGGGTTTGCCGTCCACCGCGCCCCCTGGGGCGACATGTACGAGTTCATCACCGCGCTGACCTGTGTGGCCGCCCTCTTCTTCGGCTACATCCTGATCAAGTACCGGGCCTGGGCGCTCGGCGTGTTCGTGATGGGCGCGATCGTCATCGCGCTCGGGCTGGCCGAGACGCTCATCTACACCCCGGCCGGGCCGCTGGTGCCGGCGCTGCAGTCCTACTGGCTGTCGATCCACGTCACCGCGATGACGCTCTCCAGCGGCATCTTCTTCGTCGCGGCCGTGCTCGGCATCATGTACCTGGTCACCGAGCGGTACCGGAAGCGGGTGGCGGCCGGGAAGGCCGAGGCCAACCCGCTGCTTGACCGCATCCCGTCGGCATCGCAGCTGGACAAGCTGACGTACCGCGCGGTCGTCTTCGGGTTCCCGATCTGGACGTTCGGCGTCATGGCGGGCGCCATCTGGGCGGACCAGGCGTGGGGGCGCTACTGGGGCTGGGACCCGGTCGAGACCTGGGCGTTCATCACCTGGGTGATCTACGCGGCCTACCTGCACGCCCGCGCCACCGGCGGCTGGCGCGGTGTGCGCGCGCACTACATCCAGCTGCTCGGGTTCGCGAGCCTGCTGACCAACATCTTCGTGATCCAGATCTTCGTCACCGGGCTGCACTCCTACGCTGGGGTGCAGTGAGGGTGAACTTACTCGGCGGGGTCGGTGGGGGTGCCGTGGATGCGCTGGGCGAGCTGGCGGAGGAAGTCCGGGTCGTCGTCGGGGCCCTTCGGCACTGACCGGTCCGTGAGGTGCGTCGGCTCCGTGAAGTCCGTGAGGTCCGTGAGGTACGTGGCGTCGGTGAGGTCTGCGGGCTCTGCGGCGTCTGCGGACTCAGTCGGCGGGTGCGGGTACCAGGTGACGTTGGCGCCGCTGCGATCGATGATCATCAGGTTCGCGGCGTCGAACGACGACCACCGATGTGAACGCCAGTTCCTGCGGGCGACCAGCCAGGCGATGGCGCCCGCGATCAGCGTCACCGCGATGACGATTACCCAGGTGCGCTTGCGCCATCCGGGGAACGCCTCGGGCGGCATGAGGACCGCGTCGCTGAGGCAGTAGAGCCAGCAGCCTGCCAGGAACAGGACAAAAAGGACACCTGACAGCAACATGGCGAAAGCCTAACCTCTTGGTTGCTATCGCGTGCCGTGAACAGCCATTTTTTCCCACCTGCATGTTTAGTCGTCGTCTGTCACCCGGGGTGACGTCCGGGCCGATTCGGAATACCCTGGGCTTTGGCGCGACAACAGGGGAGTCCCAGAATGCGGCTACGCCTATTCGAGCGGCTCGGCCGACTCGTCGGCTGGCGTCCCGGATCGCAGGGCGATGGCAGGGGGAGATCGGGAGACTCCCGGGCTGACGGAGCGGAAGCGGGCGGCAGGCACCGACGGAATGCCGGTGCCGGTTCTTGGCCGCCGTCGTCTCCGGTGGCAAGCGCGCGCCAGCGGCCTCAGCGGCCGCCCTTGCAGCCCCCGGCCGGGCTCCCGCGACGCTCACCGAATCGCGGGGCGGCGACGAGCGCGAGCCCGATGCCGCGCACCCCGAACGGAGGCGGCCGCACGCCCGCGCCACCGCCGCTGCCGAGGAACTACTCGCCGACGGCCGGACGCGGCGGTAGCGTCGGCCGGGCGCGGATCAGGGAAGCGCCGTACGGGGCGGCCCCGATGGAGACCGCCACCCGCGGTGAAGCCGTCACCCGCGGACAGGACGGCGCCAGCCAGGCGCCCGCGAATGCGGCCCCCAGGCAGCCCTGGTACCAGGTCGTCGGCGGCCCGGTCGGCCGGACGCAAACCAGGCCGGTGGCGGCCCAGGGCGCCGCCGCCGGGCAGGCCGCCACGCAGGCGGCAGTACCGCGGTTCGGCCCGGGGCTGGCCCGGGCGCAGGTCGCGCGTGACCAGAGCATGGACGCGCTGCCGTTCGCCGCGCCGCATCCGCGCGGTTACCCGGTGACCGACGATGGCCGGCAGCACTGCGGGCCGCTTGAGAAGATCCTCTGGCGGCAGTGGGACCCGGCCACGGCCGCTCCGCCGCCGCAGGCGATCGACGCCATCGAACGGCTCGCCCAGTTCCCGCGGGCGCTGCAGGAGAAGCTGGCCGAGGGGCTCGACGGCATCTACGTGGGCGAGGGCGGGGTGCCCGACCTCGACGACATGGGGGCGCTGCACGGCGTCCAGCTGCCGTCGGGCAAGGCGACGTGGGACGCCTGCGCCGGCGCCTACGGCGACCGCAAGATCGTGGTCGGCACCCGCCCCTCGCCCACCCCGGACGTGCTGTGCCACGAGGTCGGGCACGCGCTCGACGACCTGGACAGCCCGCCAGGAAAGTGGCAATCAGACTCGCCTGAGTTTAAGAACATCTATGATCAATGCCAGCCATACATAGCTAGTGACTTTCATCGCCAGCACGGCGGACTTGGCCGTAAGGAGTTCTTCGCGGACTCGTTCGCCGCAATCGCATCGGCGCAGCGACCGGCACTTGTCGATATGCTGAGCGGCAACACCCGGCTCGCGCTCCAGGTCATGCTGTACTTCAACAGGCGTTATGGCATCTAGGGTGAACTGCGATGTTCGTGATACGACTACCGAACGGGAACCTGCAGGTTCCCCATACCGCCATCCACACCGGGGAAGGGCGGATCATCGGCGATGTCTACGTGGAGATCGGCCCCCAGGACGCTGACTACGCCAGGCTCGCCGCGCAGGCGCTCACCCCGGATGAGGTAGCGCAGCGCAAGGACCAGTGGCGCGACGGGGATGCGGCGCTGCTCCGGGAGTTCCAGGAGTTCGCCCGGCTCGTCGGAGACCAGTACTGGCCAGGAAGGGATCCCGAAGCCGAGCCCGAGTAGTCAGGACGACCACGGGATCCCGTTCGGGTGCGCCCGGCGGGCTTACGATACGGCCGGATGTCCTTCTGGTGAAACCTCGGTGTCGCCGCGCAGCAGCGCCCGCACCTCGGACTCCCGAAACCGCCGGTGCCCTCCGGGCGTGCGGATACTGGTGATCCGCCCCGAGGCCGCCCACCGCGTGACAGTCTTCGGGTCCACCCGGAACAGGGCGGCTACCTCCCCCGGGGTGAGCAGCCGCTCATTGTTGCCGTCCACGTTCCATCTCCTCGTTCTCGTCGGAGTATGACCATAGTTTGACGACAATCGGGTACTTTCTGCCTAGATTTCTGGAAATTAGCCTAGCGATTCACTGGTCGCTCTGGGTGACTTACGAAACATCTGTGCCCTGACGTGGCAGTAGACGTTCACTGGGGTTGGAATAGGGTGGCGTGGTGGCTGATTTTGTTTCGCTCGATGAAATACGTGCTGCTGCCGAGCGGCTGCTTGGCGTGACCGTCCGCACGCCGCTGCTCGCGTTCCCCGGTGCGGCGACGGCGGTGGGCCCGCCCGCGCTGCTGATCAAGCCGGAGTCGCTCCAGCCGACCGGCGCGTTCAAGCTGCGCGGCGCCTACAACGCCATCAGCACGCTGCTGGCAGGCGAGCAGCAGGCGGCGGACCCGGATGCGCGGCCGTCCGGCGTGGTCGCGCACTCAAGCGGCAACCACGGGTTCGCCGTCGCCTACGCCGCCGCGCTGCTCGGCATCCCGGCCGCGATCGTCGTCCCCGACAACGCCCCCACGGTCAAGACCGACCTGATCAGGGGCGTCGGCGCGGAGATCGTCACCGTCGCGCCCACGCTGGCCGCGCGGATCGAGGCGTCCAGCCGGATCGCGCGCGAGCGGGGGTACGCCGAGGTACCGCCGTTCGATGACCGGCGCGTGATCGCCGGGCAGGGCACGATCGGCCTCGAGATCGCCGAGGACCTGGCCAGTGCCGGTGTCGGCTTCGCTGTGCCCGCCGCCGTCCTGGTCCCGGTGGCCGGCGGCGGGATGATATCCGGCATCGCCGTGGCGGTTAAGTCCCTGCTGCCGGGGACGCGGGTCATCGGCGTCGAGCCGGAGTTCGCCGCCGACGCGAGGGACTCGCTGCGGGCCGGCCGGCGGGTCGCCTGGGCGCCGGCCGACACCGCCAGGACCAAGGCCGATGCGCTGCGCGTGGAGCAGGTCGGCGAAGTGACCTTCCCGCACATCCAGGCGCTGGTCGATGACATCGTGACGGTCAGCGAAGCGGAGATCCGCGCGACCGTACGGCGACTGGCGCTCGAGGGCCGCCTGGTGGCGGAACCGGGCGGCGCGGTCGCGGTGGCGGCGGCGCTGTACCGGGACCCGGCCGAGCTGGGGCTGACCTCAAGCGACACGGCAGCCCCAGTGATCGCGGTGCTCTCGGGCGGCAACATCGATCCGACCCTGCTGGCGGACATCCTCCGGGACTAGTCCTACAATCGGTAGTGTTATGAGAACCGCATTTGCCTACACCTGCGCCCGGATCATCATGTTCGGCGCCTCGGTCTTGGTCCTGTTCTGGGCCGGGGCCCGTGGCATCCTGCTGCTGGGTCTCGCCCTCATCATCAGCGCGCTGCTCAGCTACGTCCTGCTCAACAAGCAGCGCCAGATCATCGCGGCCAAGCTGAACGGCCGCCTGAGCCGAGTCGGCGCCAAGGCGAGCGAAATCAGCCGCCGCCTCGACGAAGGCGCCCGCGCGGAGGACGAGGACGAGGACGAGGACGAGGACGACGAGGCCATCGTCGAGCCGGCGCCGGTCGCCGCCCCGGACGCGGAAGAGCCCGTCCGCGGTTAAGCGGGCCGGCCTTACGTCAGCCAGCCGCCGCGGCTGAGCTGCCTGAGCACCGCCGCGACCGCCTCGTGCCGTGAGACCTGCGACGTGTCGATGACCACGTCCGCGTCATCCGGCTCTTCGTACGGGTCGGAGATCCCGGTGAACGAGCCGATCACGCCCGCCCGCGCCTTCGCGTACAGGCCCTTGCGGTCGCGCGCCTCGCAGACCTCTAGCGGCGTCGACACGTGCACGAGCACGAAGTCGCCCACCTCGGAGACCGTCCTCCGCACCCCCTCGCGCGCCGCCGCGTACGGGGCGATCGGCGCGCAGATCGCGATCCCGCCGTGCCGCGCGACCTCGGCCGCCACGTACCCGATGCGGGCGATGTTCAGGTCCCGGTCCTCCCGCGAGAACGTCAGCCCGGCCGAGAGCAGCTGCCGCACCTGATCGCCGTCGAGCAGCGATACCGTCCGGTCGCCCCGCTCAAGCAGCGCGTCGCGCAGGTCCCGGGCGAGGGTGGACTTGCCCGAGCCGGACAGGCCGGTGCAGAAGACCACGACTCCGCGGGCCGACCGCGGCGGCCGGGCCCGACGCAGCTCGGCCGCCACGCCGGCCGGCATCAGCCAGGCCGGCAGCGGCTCGCCGGCGTCGAGCAGCTCGCCGAGCTCGCCGTCGGACAGCTCGCCCCGTTCAAGACCGGGCTCGATGAGCCCGAGCGGCCGCCAGACCTCCGCCAGCGGGTCGTACGCCCACTCGCCTTCGGCCAGGACCTCGAGGCCAAGCTTCCTGAAGTCAAAGTCAGATTTGCCCGAACGATCCCGTGGCTCTACGTTCGTCCGTTCCCCGTCCGTCAGCAGGTGGGTGGCCCCGTAGGCGGCCGCCACCACGGCACCGGCCCGCAGGTCGTCGGCCGCGCTGCCCTGCGGCGGCAGCGGCACCGGGACCATCAGCGTGCCGTTGGGGAGCTGGCGGGCGGCGGCGCTGACGGCGCGGACCAGCGCCTCCGGCCGCAGGACCAGATCGGCCGGGCCGGCCACCAGCGGCAGCAGCAGGATGCGCGCGCGCAGCTGGTCGGCCAGGTGCCGGATCTGTCCGAGCTGCCGCTGGCCGAGCGGTCGCCTGGTCGCGAACGCGAGCACCGGCGCGCTGCCAAGCTCGGCCCGCACGTCGGCCGGAGGTCGGCGGAGCGCGCGAAACGGCCCGTGCTCGGGCGCGCGCAGCGCGGTGACCGGCCCGGCCAGCCGGATGGTGGCGCCCTCGGTGTCGCCCGGAGCTCGTTCGGTAATCTCGATCACGGCCAACGGTGACCCCTCGGGATCCTGCAGCACCAGGTGACCGGCCTCGCTGCCGACGGCGCGGGCGGGGACGGTGAGCGTGACCGGGATCGGCCAGGGGGTGCCGTCGGCCAGCTCGCCTCTGGCCGCGACGGCGGACAGATCCGCGGCAGCGAGATACCCGGTCAGCGGGCCGAACGCGCCCGAGGTGAGCAGCTCAAGCTGCCCGAGCTGCTCCTCGTCCAGAGTCCAGGCCGGCCAGTCGGCCAGTTCTGCGGGCAACCGGTCAGCCGTCACGTGCGCCTCCGTATTCGCGGGTCTGGGGCGACACCCGGGATCAGACGACGCGGGCGAAGCGGTCCAGCGGCTTGCGGATCACGTAAAGCAGCTCATCGTGGCTGTTGGCGTAGCGTCCTCGGGTCAGCCAGGAGATGGCGGCGCAGGTGATTCGCATCGACGATGATAGCCCGGCCGGGCGCTCGGGACGGGATAGGTCATCGCCGCGCGCGGCGATGACGAGGCCGCGCAGCAGCGAGTAGGACGCGATGCCCTGGTCGCAGACCGCCTTCTCGTACACCGGCCGGAACGGGCCGGGGATGCCGGGCCGGAACCGGGACCAGACGAGGCCCCGCACCGGAGCCGGCAGCAGGCGGTCGAGCAGCGCGGCCGAGCTGCGCCTGTCGCCGGTCCGCAGCAGCAGCAGCCCGCCCGGCTTGAGCGCGCTCACCAGCCGGTCAAGCACCAGCTCGACGTGGTGCACGCGCTCGAGCAGCAGCGCGCAGTAGACCACGTCGTACGCCCGCTGCGGGATCGGGGCCGTGCGCAGGTCGCCGGTGATCACCCCGTCATAGGCGGAATGCGTGTCCCGCAGCACCCGCCGGGCGAGCGGGTCGTCATCATCGACGGCGGTGACCGAGATCTCGAAGCCGCCCTCGGTGAGCTCACCAATCCCAAGCTCGCGCAGTGGCGCCAGGCACCCCGCCTGCAGCAGGCTGATTGGCCGGCCCAGGCCCTGGAACACATAGTCGCGCAACGGCTCGGCGAAGAACTGGTTGATCTTCTTGGTGCCGGGCGTCCCACGCTCCGCGGTAGTCATGAACGTATGGTAATTGAATAACTACAGGGCGCATCGTGTTTATGTGATTACACGTGCCGAGAGTGGTGAATGCCGTCCCTTTGGCGCGTCTGCCGGATGCGCCCTCAAATCTCACCAGCCACAAATATCACAGTTACCACAAGGGCACCTCGCGGCCTGGTTAACGTTCCCCGGCCTCGCCCCGTCCCCTGCGTGAACAGCTCATTGAGCGACTCTGACCACGCGGCATGCCCGTCCTGGGCCCCAGATCATTGCGTCGCGGCCACGCGCAAGGCGACTGCTGGGTGCGCCTGCCCGGACACGTCCGATTTTCTGTCCTGAAGGATACAAAAGTCTATCCTTTGAGTAAGCCTCTGCGTGCAGCATCAAGCAAAAAAGCGGGATAGAATTCGAGTATGAGCATCGGTAGCCGCCACTAGATCGAATGGGAGGGGGAGCCAGATGGGACGCCAGCCAGACCCGGACGCCGAGCCGGCCGGGGACCCCGATCCCGAGCTCCCCGCTTCCCCTGTTCCTCCAGGGCCCGCCTCGTCTCCTGCGTCCCTTGGTTCGGCTGGTTCGTCGGGCTCCCCGGATACGCCGAATCCCTCGAGCCCTTCTGATGCCCCTGACACTTCCGACACCACTGGTACCGTTGAAACCCCCGGTTCCTCCGGCTCACCAGCCGCCTCAGCCGCTTCAGCCGCTTCAGCCGCTTCAGCCGCTTCAGCCGCTTCAGCCGCTTCAGGCGGATCGTCGCGCGAGCGGGTGCTGGCCGGGTTCGCCCGCGGCGGCGAGTGGGACGCGCGCGCTCCCG
>Ga0302325_10034514_pt1 | contig 10348 bp, 9 predicted proteins | sample Palsa_T0_2_FD_201948 | JGI IMG/M metagenome (GOLD analysis project Ga0302325, IMG submission 201948) | Peat permafrost microbial communities from Stordalen Mire near Abisko, Sweden - Palsa_T0_2 | ecosystem: Environmental > Terrestrial > Soil > Palsa > Peat permafrost | place: Sweden: Abisko...
CTTCAGCGCCTGCGGGTCCTTGTAGTCGATGACCACGGCCTTGTCGGCGCAGTACCTGCAGATTCGTTTCTTGCCGCGACGCCGGCCAATCTCCGCGTTGAGATCCGGGCCCCGGGTGATGTCCTTGTCGTCATCCATCATGGCCATGTCTCAGGTCTCCTCTTCGCGTTCGCCCTTGGGCGCTTCGCCTTCGGGTGGCTCGAAGTCGTCGACTTCTTCCATCGGACGCGGCGGACGCGGCATGTCCGGTCCGGGATCGATGAGGCCTAGTTGCTTCTCGCGCGATTCTTCCTTCTCGTCCTCGGGTGGCAGCTCGAGCTTTCCGAGCGTGGTCTCCTCGGGGTCGATCTGGAGGGCCGAAAGGTCGACCTCGTCGGCCGACTGCACGGTCATGAACTTGATGACGGCGTCCTGCAGCTTCAGGTTGCGTTCCACCTCGGCGACGAGCCCACCCCCGCCAACGTACTTCAAGTAGACGTAGACACCCCTCCGCTGCTTGCCGAGCGGGTACGCGAGCCTTCGGCGGCCCCAGGCCTCTACTTTGACGAGCTTGCCATGCTCTCGCTCCAGGGCATCGGCCACGCGAGCCTGGACGCGCTGGGCGACCTCCGCGTCCACATCGGACCGCAGGATGTAGATTGTCTCGTACTCTCGGGCCTGCGCGCGCTTGTGGGGCGACGGCCTCGTGACCGGGGCGGTAACGTTCACTTCGATTCCTCCTGGGCTCGTCCCACGCGGGACGCGGGCCCGTGGGACGTGCCGCCCACGAGCGAAGGGAGGGCTTTAGCACAGAGTCGCGCCAAGGCGAAAGCTACGGTTCGCAGACCCGCCGGACGGCGTCCGCGGCGGCCCGAAGGACGTCTGGAAGCTCCGCCCGCTCGCTCGAGTCGAACCCGGACAGAACCCAGTCGGCACCGTCCCCCCGGAAGCCCGCGGGCGGCCTGCCTATTCCGATGCGCACGCGGACGAAATCGGACGTGCCAAGCTGCTGGATGATGCTGCGCAGCCCGTTGTGCCCGGCATGTCCGCCCCCTGTCTTGATACGCACTTCCCGCCAGGGGAGGTCGAGCTCGTCGTGCACGACAACGATGCGCGGGGCCGGCACTTTCAGGAAGGCGGCCGCCGGCTGAACACTCTCGCCGGAGAGGTTCATGTACGTCTGCGGTTTCAGGACCGATACGTCGCTTCGGCCGCTTCCGCCGCGGATCTCTCCACGTGTCAGCAGGCCCTTGTACTTCTCCCTGAAGTCGGGCCATCCCTCGGCGGCACGCAAGGCGTCCAGCACCATGAACCCGAGATTGTGCCGGCTGCCTTCGTGCTCGGCCCCAGGGTTGCCCAGTCCGACGAGGAGAAGCACGGAAGCCTATTTCTTTTTCTCGTCCTTCTTGTCTTCCTTCTTCGCGTCGCCGGCGGCGCCAGCAGGAGCCGCGCCCGCGGCCGGAGCCGCGCCCGGTGCCGCGGCTGCGCCCGCAACGGTCGCAGCGCCCGGCGCCACCTCTTCGACTTCCTTCTCGGGAGCCACGACGGCGACCAGCGTCTGCTCCGGCGGCAATCGAACGGTCACGCCGTCGGGGAGCTCGAGATCCTTCGTCGCGACGTGTTCACCGAGCTCCAGATGCGTCACGTCCGTTTCGATCTTCACCGGGATGCGATCGGGCAGGCACCGGACGGGGACGACCCGGTGCACGACTCTCAGAACGCCGCCCTTGGCGACACCCACCGCCTTGCCGATGGGGATGAGCGGAACGTCGACCTCGACGGGTCTGTCGAGCTTGACCTCGACGAAATCGACGTGCTCGAGCGACCGCTGCACAGGGTGAACGGTGAAGTCGCGAATCATCGCGAGGAGAGACTTCCCGTCGAGGTCGAGCTGGATGAGCGTGTTTCGGCCGAGTTCGCTCTTGAGGATCGCAGCGACCTCTTTCGGGGCAACCGCAATGGGTGTCGAGGCAAGCTCCTTGCCGTACGCGATGGCCGGCACGAAGCCCGAACGGCGCACGCGACGCGCTTCGGATTTGCCAGCGGCGGCCCGCGATTGTGCCTTGAGGGTCGGCAAGTTGGGGGTGGTCATGGGAGGGGCGCGATTCTTAGCAGACGGCGAGGTTCAAGCAAATCAGAGGCGAATCAGGCGAAGAGGGAGCTCACGCTGTCGGAGCTGTGGATTCGCTTGATCGCCTCGCCCAGAAGGCGCGCGATCGAAACCTGGCGGATCTTGGGACAGCCTTTCGCAGCCTCGGACAGCGCAATGGTGTCCGTCACCACCACTTCGGCCAGCGGGGAGTCGGCGATCCGCTGAACGGCGGGGCCCGAGAGGACGCCGTGAGAGGCGCAGGCGACGACCTTGCGAGCTCCCTCGTCGGCGAGAGCGCGTGCGGCGCCGCAGAGGGTGCCGGCGGTGTCGATGATGTCGTCGATGATGATGCAGTCTTTCCCCTTCACCTCGCCGATGAGGTTCATGACTTCCGACTCGTTGGCGCGCTCGCGGCGCTTGTCGATGATGGCGAGGCTGGCGTTCAGCCGCTTCGAGTAGGCTCGCGTGCGCTCCACTCCACCTGCGTCCGGCGAAACGAAAACCGCCGACGAGTCGAAATTCTTCTTGAGGTAGTCCTCGAGAAAGACCGGCATTGCGTGCAAGTGGTCGAACGGGATGTTGAAGAACCCCTGAATCTGCCCCGCATGAAGGTCGACCGAGACCACGCGGTTGACGCCCGAGGTCTGCACGAGGTCGGCTACGAGCTTCGACGTGATGGGCGTGCGCGGGGCGACCTTCCGGTCCAGCCGACCGTAGCCGTAATAAGGAATCACAGCCGTGATCGAGCCAGCCGATGCCCGACGAAGAGCATCGGACATGATGAGCAACTCCATCACGTTGTCGTTCGTGGGGCTGCTCGTGGGCTGGATGACGAAGGCGTCGACCCCGCGCACGTTCTCACCGATCTCGACGAAGCTTTCGCCGTCGCTGAACCGGGTGACCCGACATTTGCCAATGGGTGTCTCGAGGTACTGCCCGATCGCCGCAGCAAGCTGCGGGTTCGCGTTGCCGGAGAACACGCAGACCTTCTTGAACACGCGCGGGAACCTCCTCTGGCGCAGCACGCTGCGCCTCCGTCGCCGCGAGAACGCCCTTCCCGTAGCCGGCGCGTCACATACTGTCAACCAAGAGGTCACGACGAAAGGCAGAGATGACGCGGGTCGTACGTGAAGTCGTCCTCGGGCGTGCCGCCGCCGCCGAGCGGATTGCCCATGGCCATCCGTGGGTCTGGCGCGAGGCGATCGCCAGAGGGCTCGAAGGCGCAAGCGCCGGGGACGAGGTGCAGGTCATGTCGACCGACAAGACCCCACTCGGCCGCGGGCTCGCGGATCCGGACTCGCCCATTGCCATACGAATGTGGACGCGAGGGTCAGACCCCATCGACGGGCGGCTACGGCGGGCGCGAGTCGACCGCGCTTGCGCCCTGCGAACATGGCTCTTCGAGGGCAGGCCGACGAACGCCTATCGGGTGGTGAATGGTGAGGGAGACCGCATGCCGGGGCTGGTCGTCGACCGTTACGCATCCGTGGCCGTCGCGCGTACGGACGGCGCGGCAGTGGCGAAGCGGCTCCCCGAGCTGGTCGACACACTGTGGCCGGCGCTCCAGGCCTTGGGTGTCCTGACACTGGTTCACCGCACCGGGGCCAAGGGACAGCCCCCGGCGCTCGAACTGCTCCGCGGCGAGCCTCCGCCTTCGAGCATCCGGGTCGAGGAGCACGGCGTTGCGTTCGTCGTCGATCTCGAGCGGGGACAGAAGACGGGGGCATTCCTCGACCAGCGTGAAAATCGCCGCCGCGTCGGAGAGCTCTCGCGCGGCCGTCGTGTGCTCAACCTGTTTTCGTACAGCGGCGGCTTCTCCCTCCACGCCGCGCTACGCGGGGCCACGCACGTCACGAGCGTCGACGTGTCTGCCGCGGCGCACGCGACGGCCCAGGAGAGCTTCCGCGTCGCTGGCCTGAACCCCGCGGCGCACGCGTTCGTCTCGGCCGACGTCCGGCAATTCCTGGACACCGCGCGCGCACGGAAAGAAAGGTGGGACCTGCTCGTCAGCGACCCTCCGAGCTTTGCACCAAGCGAGAAGGCCCTCCAGCGCGCGCTCGCGTCCTACCGGGGGCTGCACCGAGCCTGCTCCGAGGTTCTGGCGCCGGGCGCCATTCTCTGCGCTGCGTCGTGCTCGAGCCACGTGGATGCGAGCGCCTTCCTCGCGACGCTCGACGATGCTTCTCTCGAGGGTCGACCCCTCACCCTGCTCGAGCTCCGAGGCGCAGGCCCTGATCATCCAACGACCGCGGCCTTCCCCGAAGGGCGCTACCTGAAGTTTGCGGTGTTCGCGTAACCCTCAGCCGCGCTCGAGGTCATAAAACACGGCGGCGCCACCGCGGACGTGGTGCAAGCCGCAACCGAGAGACTCGAAGTGGCGTGCCAACTCGCGCCGGTAGAACGTCCTGGTGCGGGGGAGCACCCGGACGTCGGTGCGCCCTCGATCGCAGACGTCGCGGAGATCCCGACCGGTGACAGCCTCGAGGTAGAGGAAGCCTTTGCACATGGCGGCCATGTTCGCGATGGCCTTGGCGCAGGCGCGATCGTCCAAGTAGGGCAGGACGCCCTGGCATACGACGAGATCGTACTTCTCCCTCCCTCGCCATCGAGAGATGTCGCGCTTCTCGTGACCGTACTTGGCGCAGGCATATTCGCTGACGTCGATCGACCTGTACTGAGCGTCTTTCATGTTGGCCCGGAACCAGCGGCCCCAGAGCCCCGTACCCGCGCCGACGTCGAGCACGCGCTCGATCGCCCCCCCGAACCACTGGACGAACCCCGTGACGCCTCGCGCGAGATGGTCGATCTGCTCGCCGCTGTAGACGCGCGAGCGGCGCGACTCGTAGTAGCGCCGGAAGTACGAAGCGTCGAAGGCCACCGCCATACACCCGCTTGTAGCGCGACCGTCGTTCGCGCGGCAGGGCGAATCAAGCCGGGCGTTTGCCTCGGGGTTCGTGCTCGCGCGCCGGCTCTTCCTCCTCCCGGGTCGCCGGATCGTCCGGGACGTCTTCGATTCGAACCTGTCGGACCGCCGCTCCAACGTCGACACGCACACGGTCATCGGAAGGGCCCTCGGCGTCCGCGCCGTCTTCACGGTCGTCGGGCACGAGCCCGCCCCCTTGCATCCACCGTCGCGAGCGCGCCATGCCGTCCACGGCCCGTCTGCCAGCGTCACGCACCGCGTCCGCCGCGGACAGAAGCGCGCGGCTCGGAAGAAACAGTGACAAGAGACGCAGGATCAGGGGCACGATCACTCGCATCACGATCGAGACCCAGACGATCCCAACGGCGAACACCAGGGTGAAGACGAGCACGAGCGGCCAAGCGAACGGCCGCCGCGACGCCCGTCGAGCTCGGCGCTCCGCCCGGTTTGCCCTCCTCGCTGACGCTCGCGGTGGCCGCCGGCCCTCGAGGAGCGGCGCCAGGCGACGCGCCCGCTTGTCGGGATCGGGGTCGAGCATGAGCTCGAGAACGCGCACCAGTCGGTCGCTCACGCGTCCGTCGAGAGCTTCGCGGACTTGGATGCCCAGCCCCCTGTGCGGAAGGTCCTCCGGCTCCCGACCCGTCAACATCGCCATCGCGGTCGCGCCGATTGCGTAGACGTCCGAGGCCGGCAGAGCGCGCCCCTGGAACTGTTCTGGCGCCATGTAGCCGAACGTTCCAACGATGGTCGACCCTCCTTCGGGGCGCAGCCGGTCGCGCACGGCACCGAAATCGACGAACGCGAACGACCCGTCGGGACGCCTTATGACGTTGCCTGGCTTCAGATCGCGATGAACGACGGGAGGGGACAGGGCGTGCAGATAGTCGAGGACCTCCGAAGCGTCGCGAAGGAGACGCCGAACCTCTTCTTCTCCGAACGACGCCCCCCGCTTTCGCAGGGTCGAAAGGCTCGCTCCCTCGATCTTCTCCATGACCAGGTAGAGGGCTCCGTCTTCCTCGAAGTGATCGACGTACCGAGGGAGCTTGGGATGGGACAGCGACTTGAGCACCCGGGCCTCGCGTTCGGCGAGTTCCACGTCCTTCCAACCCTTGGCGCCGCGAACGTCGAACCTCTTGATCGCGACGGGTTGACCCTCGCGCTTGTCGATGCCGTCGAACGTTCTGCCTTGCGAACCCTCGCCCAGAACCCCGAGGCACACGAACCGCCCGTCGCGAAGCGTGCCAGTCATGTCAGAACCCGTAAGCGACCCCCAGCTCCGGACCGTAGGTGAGCAGCGCGCCGTTTCCAAACGCCACGTTCACGCGGAAGGCCCCCGTGCACGCGGCTCGCGCCGAGAGCTGGTACCGGACCCCGCCGCCGAAGAACACGAAGCCGGGGCCGTCGGTACGCCAGGCGTCCTTGGGTTGCGGTCCTTGGACATCGCTGAGCGTCACGGTCGTCCCCGAGTGGCCGTCAAACTCCGCCAAACCGGCGCCGGCGAATCCCATGGGCGCGAACCCAACGTGCGCCAGCGGATTGCTGGTGCCGAAGAGGTACGTCGCTCGCGCCTCGACATGCACCCGAAAGCTGGCGGCGCGGCCATCCTTCGACGCGGCGTCCCCCGGGTAGGCATTGGCCACGTAGCCCAGGCGTCCACCGATGAGGATGTTGGGCCGCAGCGCATAGTCCGCGCTCAGCATGAGCCGCACGTCCCCGGCCTCCAGACCTCCCCCGACGCGACCCGCCTGCCCCGGCACCAGGGCGTTGTTCTGGGCCATGCCCTGGGCCACGGGGCTCCGCACCGGGAAGTCGGACCCATCGGGACTCGTGCAGTAGAGGGCCGAAGCATTGGCTGGAATGCCGGTCGGCGTGAGCTTGCAGGCATCCGTCTGTTCGGGCATCGACAGAAACTCGATCGAGCCAGCCACCCCAATCCACCAACGCCGGTAGCCTCCGCCGTCGCTCGCCGCCGAGCTCTCGCCTTCGGCGCATGTCTGAGGGGGCGCCTTTCCCGGCAAGTGCGGCGCCTCGCCCGAGACCTCGTCACGAATGGGCACGGCGTAAGAGTGCTTGGGATCGCCGGAGCTGGCGCTCGGGTCTCCGCCGTCGTCGAATCCCTGCACCCAGTAGCGCATCGTGCCGCGCTGGACGTCGCCGCACGGGATGAGACCCTCCCAACCACCCTCTGTGGGCGACAGATTGACGCTTGCCCAGTCCGCCATGCGCGCGCCTCGGTACTTGACGACGACGCGCGCGGGCGGGCTGTCGCCCGGGTACTCGAAGTAGAGGGGAATCGGCGTGTTTGGCTTCTGCTCGGGTGGAGCGGTGTGCGTGAAGTCGCCACTTGGCTGTTCGTCGGCGGGGCCCGCGCTGGCGGCCTGCTTCGCTTGATCCCACACCGCGCGAACGTCGGGAGCCTCGTATTTGGTGCTGAGGCTCAGGTCCGGTTCGAGCGAGATCGCCTCGGCGAACGAATTCGAGGCCGCCGCCTTGTCGCCCATTCGAAACTGCATCGTGCCCAGGTCGCGCAGCACGAAGGCCCTCGTCCCGCGCGTGCAGTGCTTCGTCCCGCAGCTTCGCGCAGCCTTGTCCAACCGGGCGACAGCCGTCGCATAGTCCGACGCGGCGAAGTCGGCAGCCGCCTTCTTGATCGCGTCCTTCGCGCCCGTTTCCGCCGCTCCTTCCGCTTGCGCGGGCCGTCCCAATAGAAGAACGAACGCCACAGCCGCGACGCCGGCGACACCGCAGGCTGCTCTCATGCTCACGCGAGCACCCGAAGCGCCTTCGGTACGAGCTCGACCTCGAGCGGCAACCCGCCCAGCGGCTCACCGTCGACATCCAGCAAGAAGAGGTCGCGCGCGTCATCGTTCTCGAGATCCATCGCGATGCGATCGCAGGCGAAATGCGTGACGCCGGGCGTGGACAGGTGCGTCCCGTCGTAGATCCGTCTCGAGTACGCCACGAAAGCCACCTTGTTCGCTGCGTCCATTGACACCACCTCGAAACGCCCGTCGTCGGGCTCTGCCATGGGTGCCACCTGCATACCCGCGCCAAAGTAGCGGCCGTTGCAGATCGCGATCATGAACGTCGTCACGGTCCGTTCGCTTTGCCGCCCGAGAAGGCCTATCTCGCAGCGGAGTCGGCCGCGGCGGCACGCCGTCAGCGCACGGAGGCTGGCCCAGAAGTACGCCGCCTTTCCACCCACGGCCTTCGTGGTCTCCGAGACGTACCGGTCCGCAAGACCGCTCATTCCGGCCGAGAGGATATTGACGAACCAGCGACTCCGGGTCTCGCCCTCCAGGGCGCGGTACCGGAGCTTGCCGACATCGACGGGCCGCTCTCGACCGGCCGCAATCACGTCGAGGTAGGCGTCGAGCCGGTGCTGCATCCCGAAGGTGCGCCGAAAGTCGCCTCCGGTGCCCTGACCGATGTAGCCCACGGCGGCACTGCCGCCTGCGTCGAGCACCCCGTTCGCGACCTCGTGCAGCGTTCCGTCGCCCCCCAGGGCGATGATGGTCTCGCGCCCTTCGCGAACGCCGTCGCGAGCCAGATCGATTCCGTGTCCTGGACGCGACGTCATCGCCAGATCGACGGGCCCGAGCCTCCGCTCGACGATCGCATGCACGTCGCCCAGGGTGCGCCCCGTCCTGCCGCCGCCGGAGAGAGGATTCGCGACGAGAAGCGGGGGCAGACGGCTCACAGCGCGCACTCTAGGGCCAGGGGCTGGGTCGGCGCGACAAAGCGGCGGCCGGGCGCCAGTGCTTCGCGACTACTGAACGATGGTGGAGCAGAACCCTCCGATGCACGACAGCCCCGAACCGGTGCAGCAGTCGGCGTTCGTCACGCACTTGTTGTCGGCGGTGGAGCAGGTCGCCGGCTTGTTGCACGAGCCGTTGGTGCAGTAACCGCCGCAGCAGTCGATGCCGCTCGTACACGAGGCCCCGTTGGCCGTGCACGGCGCGAGGGCCGCAAACGCCCGAATGTTGCCGCTCGGCGCTTCCTGTCCCGGCAAGTAGAAGGCCGGGTGGCTAGGGTCGCCCGCGGAGTCGATGGAGATCGCCGTGACCCAGATCTTCTTCGTCTCCGCGTGGAAGACGGGGTCCGGAATGTCGCCCGTCGAGTCCGTCATGACGTTGCCGTACTGGCGCCGGCTCGTGAAGAAGGCCCAGAAGTAGCCTCCGGCCGCGACAGGGCTGCCCGTCGGATAGAAGTTGAGGTGCTCGTCCCGGCCGGGATACGGCATGTACGACTGGCCGTTGCGGAAGCCGTTCGCCAGGCTCATTTCGACGGCGGTCCCGGGAGTGGCCAGGGTGACGACGTAAAGGTCGCCCGCAGCAACGTCCGTGGCCGACGCCTGCACCGGCCCGATGCCCGTGAAGCTGGCCGGCGGAATACTCGAGAAGTTCGCCCCCGAGCCGAGGGCGAAGATGACCTTGCTCGAATCGGGCGTGAAGAACGGCCACCCGGGGTACATGCCGTTGGCGTCGTTGTAGATGGTCACCGGGTTCGAGAACGTGTTCGTCGTCGCGTCGAAGTCTTGCACCATGAGCGAGTGGCCCATGTGATTGTCCGTGTCGTTGAAGACGATCTTCTTCCCGTCGGGCGAAAACATCGGCATCATCGCGTGCGTGACGGCCAGGCCGGTGTACGTGATCGTGGTTCCGGCCTTGGTGTCGTACATCACGTTGGCTTTCGGGCCGATCATGCCGGGGTTGTCCCCCACGCCGCACGGGAAGAGCGCGCTCGTCGTCGTGCTGTCCGTTGGCTCCCCGGCGGTCAGAAGCCGCGAACCATCCGGATAGACCGCGCTGAGGCCCCAGTCGTCGGCCATGGTCGACGCGAGCGGAACGGGGTTCGTCGCGTTGATCGTCGCCCCGTTTGCCAGGCTGAAGGACATGCTCCCGGGCATCTGCAGGCCGCCTGGATAGAAGTGCCTCTGCGCGACGATCATCGACCCATCGGCCGAGAGCGAGTGGCAGGAGATGCACGGCCCGGTCGGCGATGTTCCCACGATGGCGAGGAGAGGGGTTGGCGTGGCGGCGCCGGGCTTGAGCACCATCACCGCCCCGTTGTTGTTCACTTGAGGCGAAGTGTACGTGTTGTAATAAATGAGCCCCTTCAGGCTCCCGAGAGCGAAGGTCCAGTGCTCGGTCAGCGGCCCGCTGACCTTGCCGCCCGCGATCGTCGTGATCTGGACGGTGACCGGATCGGTCGGCCCGTTGCTCTGCGCCCAGGCGCCCGTCCACGCGGCGGCCGCCAGGGGGATCTGCGCCGGACTGGTCTTGCCGAAGCAGCCCTTGTACTCGAAGAGCTGACTCTTCATGTGCACGTAGACCGCGTCCGCGCCGCCCGAC
>Ga0302325_10034516_pt1 | contig 10348 bp, 10 predicted proteins | sample Palsa_T0_2_FD_201948 | JGI IMG/M metagenome (GOLD analysis project Ga0302325, IMG submission 201948) | Peat permafrost microbial communities from Stordalen Mire near Abisko, Sweden - Palsa_T0_2 | ecosystem: Environmental > Terrestrial > Soil > Palsa > Peat permafrost | place: Sweden: Abisko...
ACGAAGTCTTTCCGTTGCTGGTGAATGCGAACCAGAGGAGGGTGATAGGGAAGAGCCAGACGGTGACCAGGGAGACGAGGAATCGGGCTTCCGGACGGTTGTGGCCGTGCTTCTTGCGGTCGCGGGCGTAGAACCAGGTCTGCACGGGGATGAAGCAGAACATGACCAGGACTCCGACGACAAAGTTGAGGTAGGTGAGATCAGCTGAGATGTCACTGAGACCATTGTTGATGACGAAGACATCGAAGACACCGTCCAAGTAGAGGAAGAGGATACCGTATGCAAAGCCGTTGTAGATACCGAGACAGAGCACAATGGGTTCGGTGAACATGATCCTGAAAGTCATCGTGGTGACGAATCGAAGCTCTTGGAGAACATTGACCTTGCTTCTCAAGATTGCAGCCTCATCTGGATCAACCTCCTGTGCCTTCGCAGCTGCCTTTGCAATGACCAATCTTGGGAGCGTCTCTGGAAGGAAACACATGATAGTAGCGAAACCAAACCCGATGATCACGTTGATGAGAAAAATCCATTTGAGACCGAGACTCTCATTGTTGGTAATCCAACCGCCAACTGGAGATCCAAGAGATGGTCCCACGTTGGCGCTGACTACGAAGAGAGCCATTGCTTGTCCAGCACCATCGACATCGCCGAAGAGATCTGCAATTGTGCCGGCAACATTGGAGAGAGCGGTCGATCCTGCGGTACCAGCCAGGAACATGAAGATGATGAGCATGGGAAGGTTGCGCGCATACGCCGTGCCCTAGGAAAATCAGGACGCGCCTTCAGGCTCTGAATACTGCACTCACGAAGTTCAAGATAGCATATGCAGAAATGCTAGCAACGTAAACCCATTTGCGACCTCCGATATCACTATGTCAAGTCAGCAGGGCTGCCAAGATGAGTTCAGCCTCGTGAAACATACGACAAAGGACCCATAAAAGCCGGACCAACTGCGTTGCCAACAATGAACAAGCTTTGGCCAAGAGTGACTACCTGAGTACTCCCGCCCCATTGGGCTTGAATCAACCACTCGGCGCTGACATAAGTCGTGCTGGTGAGCGTGACAAACATCTGCAACGAGCAGTAGACGAATATGATTGCCCATCTCTTCCAGGTAGGCCAGTTCATCGGGTGATGAGCATCGTTCGCCTTGACCAACTCGAGGATTGCGAGCGTGTTCTCAGGATCATGCGCAGGATTGACTGGCCCATCTGGTGCAACCGTTCCCTTGCCCATCTCTGGTCCTGAGCTTGAATCGGTGGTTGGCTTGCCCAACGCCTGGTCGCCTTCTTCCAGGCCCATGGTGATCAAGGCGATCTTTTGACTGATCTACTAAGGAAAGACAGAGAGAAAGGGTTGAAAGGAGTGTTATCAGCCGGAACGTGATGAGTTAAGAGAGTTTGTGTTGAAGAAGATGGAAGATCTATGAAAGAGAACCGAAAGAGACAAAGCACGATAAGATACGGCCGAGCAGGTAGACGCGTTGATTCACGTCGGCAAACGGATTAACTCCCATGGTCTGTATCAAGCGATTCACGGTCGGTGATTGAGCTGCCAAACCAAGTTTAGCAGTCCCACTTGGGAGCATCGAATGATCCTCCCATGGTGCCGGATCTGACCGGAATTTACGGCCCAGGGACAAAGCTTGAGGCCTTCTGGAAGCCCGGCATCGATTCTGATTCGACATGGCTTCTTATCAACCTCCCGAGCAAGGATGATCGGTGTTTAGCAGTTTGCCTCAGTTTCGTCAGCAAAGAATGATAGATAAGAACACGATGAAGCAAAGCTTTGTCATTTCAATGATGGGCATCCAATGCGGGAGGCGCCGGGTGGCGCAGCGCACGTGATCATGGAGACAACTTCATCGACATCCTATTGGAAAATTCTTCCATATTTCTACGAGGACAAGACGAAGAAGCCAACCAGCTATGAAGAGTGTATCGTGAGGTACTGAATGAAAGAGGACATGATAATCTGAGAGACGGAGAGAACTTTCCACCCGATGAATGCCCTGACGACATAGCTTTGTGGAAGAGAAGACTCCCTGACATTCCCCGAGGACAACATCAAGATAGATAGCAGCTGTCTCGAGGGTTTTCAGACGATTCAAGAGAAATGGAACTCATCGAAAATGGAGGAGCCAGTCCAGCAAGCGAATTTCTCGAGAATGCATCTATTTAACGACGATATATGGGAGAGAAGACTTTGCCAGTCATCAAAGATACTACCCAAAGGGCCAAAGGAAAGAAGCTGGAGAGATGATATGAAGACTCGTGAATGGAGTTAGGATGGCTAATTTAGAGAACACAACCCGGAAAGACAACATGGAAAGGTTCTCGGAGCAAGGGTAGAAACCAAACGGTGAAAAAAGAGCATGCGAAAAGAGCTTCGAGAAAGTAGAGATTTAAGACTGGAGGAGTTTGAGAACCGTAGGTCTTCTGAAAGCTACCAAAAAGCAACTTTCTAGAAAGAAAATGAGCTTCCATGCAATTGAGAGGCATCTGAAGAAGCACATCTAGAGGAACGTGGTATTTCCAGCTTCCTTTGGTCCACTTCGGACGTGCTCATAGAGTGCGAGATTGGAAATTTCTCATCAATTGTACTGGATTCTCCTCCATGTCATCACTTTTGGGAGGATCATAAGGAACTGCTGGGGTGCTCGGCAGAGTAAATTCGCGCCCACGCGAGCATCCTTCACTATCCTGCCCTTGAGAACACTGGAGTCTGGAACTCCACCGTTTTTTTGTCTCAGAAAGAATATGTCATGCTACCAGTTTGATATACAGTATTCAATTTCTATGGGCGATTTATTTCGAAGAAGTCTCTCTTTCAGGAGCGCAGGTCAAGAGCCTTGTTTCGAAGTGTGTGTGCAGGATCGGGAGCATGGGCGATAATATTATTTCCCGGAGCTTCTAGCAAAATGTTTCAGCAATATCTTTTCACTTCTAGTAGATGCGGCTGAGCAAGAGTTCTTTGATTTCCATGTTCCAAGTCTCTCTGGTACACTGCATATCACGGCGTGCCATGGTCAGCTACTCTTATTTTGAATTTCCCAATATACGTTGAGCTGAAGTTTGAGAAATGATCTTACTACATCCTTGCTGTTACTCTTACCATTCAATAGCATAATTGCCGTTAATTCATGGATTTAAGAATCGCACTTCGTTGTGATTTAGTATCTCTTCTCGCTTGCAAATATTTATAATGTTGAAGATCGGCTCAGTCAAGTCACCAACCGAACTCTTCGAACTTTGAGATTCACTTTTGCTTCCAGAGCATCGTGGAAATACAAGCTTCATTCTCTACTGTATTTGGAAGTCGCGCTCCGCAAAGTTGGAACGCTGTTGCCGAATTCGGCAGCCACGTGTGCGCCCGATTCACCTCCGGTCTCTGCCCGTCAACCTTGAATCCTCACGAACACTCACCAAACCTGAGTCTACGACAACCCAGTTCCATCTTTTGCACAGTTGCCTTCATACATCCAGCAACACCACGTTCTTTCAAAGGAGCTCGGATTTTGCAACTGGCTGCTCTTTCCCAATTCACCTCTCGCTTCGACCCTCCCACCACAACCAAAGCTCGCTCGCTCCGTCTCCAGCCATCTAACACAACCCATCACAACAGTAAATGTTTCTCCCCTAAAAACTGGAAATGCTAACCAGTCCACCCAGAATGTCTTAACACAAGGTTAAATCATCATCAACCCCGGTCCGCTCGCCAATATTGCATAGCACAACATCGCTCTCCACGATGCGAGCTTCCATCCTAGCTCCGCGCAGCAGCAAAAATTGTTTCCATTCTAGCTTTGATTCCCAAACGGCTCAGAAATTGGCAAACGACTATGGTGCTTCCCTATCACACAATGTTAGGAAGAGAAAGACGCCGCAACGGAACACTCCTGTCAGCTATTACGAAGGAGACACAGAATCCGAGGACGAACTTAGAGATGAGAGTCTCGAAGACACCATCATTGTCGATGGACCTTGGGAAAAGAAGAGAAAGGTAATCGTACTTGATGGTTCCGATGATGATGGTGGTGACATTCCTCTTGTCAAATCGACTGTCGCCAAGGACGATGGCCCGAAGGAGGATGGTCCTGCGGGAAAGCTGTTCAGAGGATTTCCAACTGAGGTAAGAGACACAATTCTTTAAACTCCAACTCAATGCCCTCCCCAAATAACCCCTTTGCCTTCGTGCCGCTTGGTACGCAAGGGTCAAAGCCATAACCACCTGTCCCATAAAATGACAGAACATTAACAAAAAGAAGCATCTCAACTTTCCGAGATCTTCCGTCATACCAAGGCGCATCACTTTCAATGTTCAGGTTGAATAGGTGACCTATTGAATCGCTGCTAATCTTGCTGCTGCTGCAGATCCACCAGCACATTGCCGACTTCCTCCCCGACAGCGACGTCGTTAATTTCTCATGCATCTGCGAGATAACTCGTGCCTCTATCACCAATATCGTGTGGAAGAAACGGTTCGATCGTTCGTTTGACAACGTTCCTGGTGCCAGTATTGGAGACGTGGTTGCGAAGTACAAATCAAGACGAGCCCTTGCCAAGCAATGGACCGCTTTCGATTTGGGCGTATTTGGAGGCCACATTACAGCTGAGATGTTTGATACTTGGTGAGCCTCTTCGCTATTCGAAACCCGAGATGATATTACTTACAATACTTTCTAGAGTCGAATGCCCGTAAGACTGAAGATGATGAGGGACAGCAAGTTATTCAAGGTTTGAACTTACAATTCATTTATGATCTTATCACTGGCCAAAATGGAGCATCATATGTCGACATCATCGATTCGGTCTTCAATACCGAGTTCGATAATGACATGCACAAGCTCAAAGACATGAGCCGCATTGTCTCTGCAAGCGTGGAAGGCTCTCTCGTGTATGCTGTCCAGCTTTGCTTGACCCCGATTTCCTTGAACCCTCGCTTCTGCAATAAACGTAGGGTCTCACACTTCGACTTGTCTCAGTACCAAGCATATGACACTCCCGCTAGGCAGCCCATGTTTTGTGGGAAATACAAGCAGGACGTCAACCTTCGATGGCTTCTCCACGTGGTCAACTTCTTCAAGTACCATTTGACTGTTAACGCCGAAGGTCTTCTTGCCCATCATTACAAAGACCTTGAGGCAGATCAATTTCCTCAACCATGGGAAGGTCGCATTGAACCAGGAACCAAGCCTCTCAAGCGCCATTGGAAGGGAGCATATAGTATGTTGATTTCCGGATTCGCACTTGACACTGCTGACACATATCGCAGCCTTCATGAATCCAACAACAATGGCGAGTCTGAGAATGGGCAATGGCAACGGCAAGAACTCGGGCATTCATACTGATGAATTGGACAACGGAGAGGTGATTCAGGTACTTGACCTTACTCCTCAGCGTGCAAGCTCTTGTTAACTTTGTTGTAGGATATGACTTTCTTTTTCGAAGAAGGCAAATCCAATCACTCTTTCCCGTGGCCAGAGCAGTGGGAACAGATCGTATGCAGCAACCCGTTTTCTCAAATCAGTGCCCAGAAGTCCAGGCGATCTAGTCCTCGAAAGGCCAAGGAAATCAAGAAGCCTCAAATCAAGCAATTCTGGGGGACTTGCCGTGGCAAGCATGGTCATTTCTTCGGTCGCATCCATGCCATGACTCCCCAACAAGGCATTCACGGCTTTCAACGTATGACGATGATGAAGTTCTACACCAGAATTGATGAGAATGGTGACCAGATATACGATCCAGACCAGGTCTGGGCGTTTGAGGGCTGCGTTCTCCCAGGTGGCCGCATCATCATTGGCCGTTGGTGGGACTCGTGCGCCGATCCAAATGTTTTCACAACTCAATCGGGTCCCTTTCTTTGGTGGAACGTTGACAGGAGCGCAGCTACTATTCCCATCAGACCCGAAGAGGCCTTTGAATTCTTGGATATGGTCGTCGATCCTGACATTGGCTTGGTTTGAGGCTCATGATCCTGAGATATGGAAAGCACAGCTACAACTTTCAGCTACAATGTTCATGATCAATATCAAGCCAGATTCGACTTCCAGCAGCCACATACTCTTCCAGAAACCCGCCAGTGCAGCCTTGCTGCATTTATCTCCGTTCTGGCTTTCGCAACAACTCCATGAACCCAGCAAGTTCTCCTCGAAGAAATTCCAACATAACTTTTGCGCTTTGCCCGCCCACTACCAATATCAAAACAATATGCAACTTGCTTGCTTTTAGATTCCTTTTCTTTTTCAGTTTCCTGAGCATGGCGTAGGGGAACAAAGTACCCATGGCGCATGTTCGCTACAGATACCCGGGAATTTCCCTCTGCATAAAACACGACATCTACCACGACACACTCATGATTTCTAGTTGCTTTGCTTTCTTTCGGTTTAGGCTTCGGATGGTTGGAGGCAGCACAGCGTCGGGGCCTTCTCTGAGGGCGTGGAGGAAATGATAGCTCTAATTTGTTTGGTGGAGGTGGTTCTGAATGCAGGTTGAGGCGTGATGAGGTCGGAGCAGTGATGAGCTTCCTCTAGTTCGGCGGCCATAGACTTGCAATTGAGCTTCTTTCTCACGAATGTTGTTCCGTTCCAAAGTTGCTTTCTGTGATGTTCTGCCCACTTGTTGTTTGACCAAACGAATACCATCCCAAGCAATTCAGCCTCTTGATCTTATAACAGAAGAATATGAAGCTTCCAGACGACACGGCACTGTTGGTAAAATTGAAAAACTTCAAAATAAGAAAGATTTGTCCAGATGCCTTGCACGGGACCTTGGGGATATGGTTTCTGCGATTCTGATGCGAAGCGTACACGCTTTTCGTTCCTTTAACGCCGTGGTCTTTCTTTCTAGCTTCCAGTTCTCTCCCTATATAGCCTCGCGGGCCTCACCTCCCTCCCTATTCCTCAATAGTCTTCACACACTCCCACTCGCCCCTCAAATTCTCCTTCCACAGCGTAACCTTATTATCTCCCGCACTAACCGCCAATACATTCCCGCTCAAGCTCCAACTCACCCTCCACAGCACGACCTCGAAATTAATCACCTTGCTATTCCAAACCCCGGGTTGGCTGGGATCAGAAGTCCAGATCCGCACCGTCTTGTCCTGGCTCGCGGACGCGATGTATGATTTCTGCAGCACGGTGGGCGACCAGGCCACGTCACGCACCCAGTCTGTGTGTCCGGTCAAGGGCTCGCGCTCTTGCTTGTAGGATTGCGAGCCCGAGTCAAAGGACCAGAGACGAAGCATGTTGTCGCTTCCTCCCGTAACAAATCTCCGTACGCCTCCTTGTCCGCCTGTACTGCTCACCAGACTCCCGGGCGAGGTACTCGGCGCCCAGGACACGGAGTTGACGCCCACGCCGTGCGCGTGGAAGATCTTGTGGTCCATGCTGTTATCTTTGAATTCGAGAACGGAGACATTGCCGTCGGATGAGGCGCAGGCGAGTAAACAGCCGGACTCGTGCGGTGACCAGGAGATTATGTTTACGGATGCGGTGTGGAGGGCGAAGTCGAAGACTTTCGTCCAGGTGGTGCCTGTCTCGCGCCAGATGAAGACTTTTCCGTCATAACCGGCGCTGGCGAGGATGTTGCCGTATTTGGGATGTGCCCAGGACACGCACCATACTGCTCCTTCATGGCTGTAGGGGTATTAGTGTGGGGATTGGAAGGTAATCGGTAGAAGGTGGGAGGGGGAACGTACCCTTTAAGAGTCTCAGTCAGTCGGTGCTGATCGCCTTCTACTTCGAAGATCTTGACTGTGCGGTCTGAGGAGCAGGTTGCGAGGCGGCGGCCATAGTAATCGAGGACTGCGTCGTGCTGGGAAAGAAAGTCAGTTGCTGATTTGCTTTGGGGTCGTCGCAACGGCCCAATTGCAGGAGGAAAGGGGGGTTTACAATCATATCATCATGCCCGGAGTTGGATATTACTTGTGCCATGTTGACACAGATTTTGCGGTATTGTTGTCAGGATGTTGGGGGACAGTTGAGCTGGATGGAATTTGGATCTATTCGCGATGCGGCCAGGCTGTCAGGGAACTTGCCGCGCGGAACGGGTTTTCGTTTCTCCAGTGGCGCGTTTTCTGGAAGGCTGAGCGACGCTTGTGATCGCGGGGAATTGCCGCCCCCCGATCGGCTCGGCTTCACATTTCCTGCTTCTCTTCTACACTTTCCTTTGCAACCCTATATTCACCAAATCTATTTTCGCTAACCATAATTTATGTTCTCATGATGTCAATACTCGCTTGAACAATTGAACAAGAAACTTTTGGATAATTGTCGGAGGTAATCGTCAAAAACCGCCGATACCTCGGCTCGTGTCCATAAATACTTCGACGCTCACCCCCCTTCGATCTCCTCGACACAACTACAACACAACGAGAGACAAAACCGTCGCAATGGCGGATGGCATGTGTGGTCCGTCGAACCCACTGCAAAACTTCCAGAAGCACAGCACTGTCGACAGAACACTGCAACAAGACAGAATCGTCTCGAGACCGTCGCCTTCACAGGTAAGCCTCCCCCTTCCCCTTGACAGATCAGACCGAAGCTGACGCCTTTGTCAGGGCTTTCGATCTTCACCCGGTCCCAATGGCGGATTTGTAGATCATGAGTTTGAGGCCTTTCAAGCTGGACAATTACCGCTTGACCATGGCTTTCAAAGACAACAGTTCCCCGTTCAACCGGGCTTCAATCAACAAGCGCAGCCTGGTCCTGCTGGCGGCTGGGCTTCGGACTTCCAGCGTCTAAATATCTCGAGTGCTCCGCCTCAGTTTCAACAACAGCCATTCACTCCGCAAACTCAACAACGACATGATACTAGGGGTTGGCATCAAGATTTTGCGAGTCAACAGGGCGGGATGGCGAGCCAGGGACAGATGACGGGGCAGACAAATTCTCCCTACAGATACTCTCCAATGTCTGGCATGGGTATGATGCCTCAATATTCTGGTGGATTTGGAGGTCAACAAGAGATGTCAATCGCTCAGCAGAAGCAACCTGAGGAAGCGTTTGACGAGGAAGCTTTTGCTCGGGCTTTTGAGGAAGCAGCACAGGCAGAGATGGCGAGCAAGGAGGCAGAAAGTCAGCAAGAAGCAAACCAACAAGATTCTAGTCAAGAACAACGCGAGAACGTCGAACTAGGCCAGGATATCATGATCAATGAGTCCGCCGAACGTCTCTTGGCTACTGAGGAAGGATTGCTGGACCAAGAACGTATTGGCGCAGACACCATCCAGGATCCTGCTACTCAAGACCCCAAAGTCGCACAAGAAGAGAATGGCCCTGATGCGTTGGCACGGACGGCGGGACAACTGCTGGATACTGTTCGCAATGATCAGAGTGCCAAGTTCCAGAACAGCCAGTTCCTTGAGCTGATGCGGCAGTTTAGGGATAGGGAAGCGACTGTGCAGGGTAATATGATTGTTGGCCCGGCATTGAATAATGCTGCGGGAGGTGAGAGCGGAGATGTATCGGAGGGAATGGTTGGTGGCGAGGAGGCTATCAAGGTTGCTTCTTGATGCATCCATTTGTATAACAGGGCGCCATCGGACGTGATTCATAGGATGAGCTTGCATTATTAATACGACGGTAGAAGGAGATAGCTCTCAATTGAAGAAATCATATGCTATGAAGCCACAGAATGTGTGTTCTGTCTTTGACCACCCTATTTTCCTCTCACCATAAATCCAGAAGTCTGGAAGAATGATTTTTCTATATCATTCCACCTTGTAATATTGCATTTAATATTTAATTGCTCACATCTTGCATTCGAAACCACGATTCTCATCTCTCCTCTTTCTCCTCCAATGCTTAATTCTGACCCCAACAGTTCCGAACCCTCATACACACCTTCATCCGCCTCTCACTTCTTCTCACATCAAATCCAAATCTTTCACCGTCGGTGACGCCTGGAATACCGCCTCCGGAGCACCTTCTACACACCATACCCTCTGGAAGTTCTCACCAAGTCGAAAAATCATATGCCAGATTAGAGGCCTCCTCATGATATGGTTTTGTTCATCTGCACTTGTATATGGGTGGAGGCAAGTGGTGGATATTCTACCCAAAGTTGACGAAAGTGTGATTTTCATGGACCAGCCAGAGGAGAACGAAGTAGATATATTGCAGCGGTGGTTTAGGGATTGTTTTGGGAAATGGAAGGTGGAGCAGAGCGAGAGATGGAAGGAAGAGAACCACAGATGGGCAATTTTGTTATTCCGCAAGGGGGTTCCTGCACCTGGCTTAGAAGGGGACGGAATGGGGTTCTTGAATCTTCGCTGGGAAGTGGGCAACGAAGTCACTAGGCTAAGAGAGTTAGGAACTGAATGAACCTATTACGGAGAGGGAGTA
>Ga0302325_10034517_pt1 | contig 10347 bp, 11 predicted proteins | sample Palsa_T0_2_FD_201948 | JGI IMG/M metagenome (GOLD analysis project Ga0302325, IMG submission 201948) | Peat permafrost microbial communities from Stordalen Mire near Abisko, Sweden - Palsa_T0_2 | ecosystem: Environmental > Terrestrial > Soil > Palsa > Peat permafrost | place: Sweden: Abisko...
CGAGGGCGGCCCGCCCGATGCTCGCGGGTAGACCGCAAGAGGCTGTCGGCAACGTCAGTCCCAGATGGATGACCGCCGCCCCGCGCAAGCGGGGCACAGAACCCGGCCTACAGGCCGACTCACCCCCCTTATTTACTCGTGACCAGCTTGGCAGCGATGCTGAGCTTTGTCGGGGGCACATCGGGGGCACATCGGGGGCACATGCGCGTTTGGCCCAGGGGACCAGGTGCTCGCACAGATCGACCACGGGGTCGTGGACTGGCAGCCAACCAAGTGAGCTATCCGGATAATAAGCATGTCCTTGGCGAGCGTGGTGCTTTGAACCTATGCCGTAATCGTGGAAGGCGGCGTCCTGAGCGAGTGCGCAGCCGCGGATATTCCGGTTGTAGTAATCGCGACCCAGCCTCACGTGACTCTTATCGCGGAAGGCATCATACAGGGCCGCACACCGCGGTCTCCAGCCTTCGCTCATGTCGGCTGCCTTGTCGGCTTCGCCTCTGTGTGAGAACTTTCTGTACGGTTTCAAGGCGGCCCCACGGGGCCGCTCGCGCCGCCGCCTCAGCGCCCAGGCTGTCACTCTCGCTGCCACTCTCGCGACGCCGGGCCAACGCCGGTCGGCTGGCGCGAAGGCGGGAGACTTTCGGGCCGCCGTTGACCGACAGCAGTTACCGGCAACTCAGCCGCGAGGTGTCTATGCTCCCGCTGCGAAATTGTCCAAGGCCGGTCAGAACCCGTCAAGGCCGTCCCTGACCGCAGGGCAACCGCACCTGTCGAGCTGCCTGGTGAACGTACACGCGAAGACAACCTGGACAGAACCTGCCCGGTCCAGGAGATGGCAGCCATCGGAAGCATGGAGGCGAGTGGCCAGGACGGTTTGGCGCTTAAGCGTCAGAGCGCACATGGCTCTTAATGGATCAGCGACGCGATGACGACGAACCCGGCCAGCACCATGAGCGCCATCAACGCCCATTTAGTCGGCATTCCGGCCCTGACTTCGGCGTGGCGATCCTCGTGCCACCGGCCGTAACTGTCGCGATACCACAAACGCCCACTCATAACGGACTCCTCACTGTGCCCAGTACCGTACGACACGTGACCGATTCTGAGCCCAGGCGAAGTGGCAACGGTAGGTGCGGCAAAGCCGCGTAAGGAAACCGTCAGAAATGGCACGACGCGCTGCTCCGCCGGCCGTTAAGGAGCATGACACTTAAGCGTCAAAATATGGTTGAGCGATCATAGCTGGTGCTGTCAACATTTTGTTGACAGCAAAACAGCAAACCAACTTGGCAGGTATATAACCCTTAGCCTCAATCGATCAGGGTGTTCTGGGTGTGGTTACTGATTGTGCTGCTGCCCGATTTTGGGTGTGGTGTCTGTTTGCTGTCTGGGCGGCGGCGGCCGGTGCTGCCCCGTGTGCCCGGGTGCGCACCGGCTCCGACCGCGCCGGGATGCCTCTCCTTCCGTCCGCGAGGTAGGTTGCTGCTGGTCAGGTGGGTGCGGGCAGGGCGCAGAGCCGCTGCCAGCAAGTCAGGAATGCCTGCTTCCATGGCCAGTCCGGGCTGATCTTGAGGATCCGCTGCCGGGCATGGTGCACGAGACGGGCAGGGAGGTGCCAGACCCGGTAGCGGCGCGTGTCCGGCTCGGCTTCCTTCAGGTCGGCGCAGTCGTGGAAGCCCAGCAGCCGGTTCCAGGCGGCCAGGTCAGCGGCGATGTTGGCGGCGAGGACCCAGCCGCAGTTGACCTGCCAGGTTTTCGATGGCAGGTTCCGCAGGCCCATCGATTTGGCGGTGCGGACGCCGTCGGTTTCGACGACGGCGTGCTCGCGGTGCACGACGTCGATGTACTGGGGGTGGTGGCTGCCGGAAACGCCCGCTATCCCGCTGTCGGGGATGTTGGTGCAGGTGATCGAGTACTTCCAGCCGGTCTTGCGCTCGTAGTCCGTCAGGTTCCTCAGGTGCCGGCGCGACGGCTTGACCCGCCGGGCGACCCACCGCAGCCCGCCCGGCCAGTTCCCGGCCCTGGTCATCAGGCCGGTGATCTCGGCGACGTCCTTGTCCTGTTCGGCCGTGCCGTCCTGCCTGGTGCCGGGCTTCCACGCGCCGGCGGGGACGTTCCGGATGGCGTCCTCGTCGGCGGCGGTGATCATCCAGCCGCAGGTGAACAGCAGGATCCGGCGAGGGGAGGACAAGGACAGCAGGTGCTTGATGAGGTCATGGCTGGCCCCGGCCCCGTCGACGCGGACCAGGATCTTGGCCCGGAACCGGGCCGGGACCTGCCCGATGGCCGCGGCCAGCACCTCCTTGTGGTCGGTGAAGGTGTTCGAGCCCGCGTTGCCGGGCCGCAGCAGCATGGCCAGGCACTCGCGGGTATTCGCCGCCCACGCCCCTAATGGATGGAAGCCATAGTCTTTCTTCCAGGTCGGAGCCGCTCCCTCCTTGTCTGAGTACGCGGTGATCAGCGTCGCGTCCATGTCGATGACCAGCCAGCCCGCCAGGGTCCTTCCCGGCGATGACCAGCCACGGGAACCCGGACGGGGTGTCCTGGATCAGCGCCCACACGTGCGCGCGGATCCTCGCCCGGGCCTGCGCGACCCTGGCCAGCGTCCGGGTGTCGGCCAGGCCGAGGGCGCGCCGGACCGTGGAACCGCTGGGCGCAGCGCCCAGCACCGGCGCGAGCTGGGCCAGCACCGCGATATCGCTCATGCTGGTGGCCCCCAGCGCGATCGCTACCGCCATCGACACCACGACCACGCCCCGGCTGAACTGCGGGAACGTCCCCCGCCCGCGTCAGTGCCGCCTCCAGCGCGGCCGTCAGCCCGCACTGGTCAGCCAGCTTCCGCAGTAAGACCCCGCCGCTGTGCCCGGCCAGGCCGGCGCCGTCATCAGTGACCTTCAAGCCGTGGTCCCAGCCGTTATGCTGCATGGCGAAGAGCGCTCCAGTCCCGGGAATTGCAACGTGTGGTTACCGCGTAATCTCCCAGGACCAGGGCGCTCTTCGCCGCTGAACCTGCTATCCCGCCCGCGCCGGTCCCGCACCCGTCAGGTGCACCACCCCTTCAACCGGTACCAGGAACGAAACCGAGAAACCCCAGCTCACCGCCACGCAGAATTCGGCAGTGGCGCTAATTCACGGTTACGTTGAATGCCGGAGGTTAGAGCCAGGTCGCGTCCGCTTAGAATAGACTGACGCTTAATCGTCAAACGTCTCATGCTGCCCGCCGCGTTGTTGTATAAGTGCGCCAGCTTGTCGTTCTAGTAGTACGATTCCCAGGTGACGGTGAATGCCCGACCACCGTGTAGCCGAGACACATCTGTAAGAGGCTTCCCATTTCTTATGTCATACGATACGGAACTAGACCAATACCCGTGCTTAGATGCCAGGCTTCCCCTTATGGGATGGCGGGCATTTGCTGCATTGGCGGTTATGGAAATGCCTGTGAAGTTAACCGTAGTGAAGTCAGCCAGGTTGTCCCCATTTATGTTCTCGGGCTCAACGTCCACTTCCGCAGTGCCGTCCGGGCAGCTGGAGTACTCGCATCCCTGCGTGACCGCTATCTCTGCGCCAGTCGTAAGATCCTTCACCTGCATCAAGTATTGCTGGCTGCTGTTCACCGATACCATGGCCATAATTGCATCGCCCGGGTTTACCGGCCCGAAGTAGTAAGCGCCGTAATTAGCCACGTTGTACATCATGACCGCAGTCGTAACCCCGTTACAGCCGTACTCGAATACCCCTGCCTGCTCAAAGTCTGGGGAGTTCACGCCATCGAGGCTGGCCAGGTCCTCAGCGCCGCCCATGCAGCCGGTGATCGACGGGACCGTGAAGTAAGTCTTGACGGAAGTAAACGCGACATTGGGACTGGCAGTAACGATGTATGCGGTCCGGTCGAGATCAACATATGTGGTCTCACCGGATTTATCTATCAGGGGGGCCCCAGCCGGTTTACTAACTTGATGTACGCCTTTAAGAATAACCTCCACAGAGCTTGGGAGCGGTGTACTTGTTGCAGAAAGAGTCGTTCGGCTGGCGGACGCGTTGGACGCTAGTTCCGCGATACTTACAAATGCTACGGTGACGGCCAGAAGTGATCTATTCAGGCGTTTCACAAAGCATTTCCCCTTTCATCTCCTCCTGTCGTGCTGTGTCAAGCGCAGGGCGTCGACAGGAGACACAGACACCTGCGCTGAGCCCCCAATAAGGGCACGAAGAGTATCACGATGATCACAACCTGTGTAGGCTTATTCCCCAGCCGATGTGTCGCCGGGCCGAGAACCCCTGGCAACGTACGGGCCACACGAGGAGGTGAACGGTAGACGGGAGCTGTCAATCCCGGTCATATCCCCACCTTCCGGCGCGATCGTCAGTGCCTACCTCACCCACGGGGCCAACGGCACCTCCAGGGCGTGGCGCCTGCTATCCGTTTCTCTCTCCGGTAGCCCGCTTCGCTTAGCTCAACTGGTTCACGCAGGAAGGCGGATTTCCGGGTCCGTCACTCGCGCATGCCTCGGTGCCCACCGAATCAGCTACCTGACCATGAGACCCTGGCCGTCGTCCTGGTTTTCGCCCCGTTCGGTGTGCCATCTGGTACCAGGTCCGGAAAGACAGAAAGAAATCCACCATCAAGCTCGGCCTGTAGCTGGGCCTTTCTAACCGTGTTGTACTAGTTTGGGCGCGCTCAAAGTCCTACGCCCCGCAAACTGACCCATTGAAATAATCTTGCATCTCGGAGAAGATTAGAACATGGGGGTACTCTTCGCCGTAGGCGTCTTCATCATCGTTTCTGTGACGTGGAAACGCGCGAACACAGGGGCCAGGATGGGTGGCATTATTATCACGCTGGTCTTCTTCGTACTCGCGATAGGACTGGTAGAACCCAAATCCGCAGGCATCATCGCATCTGGAGTCTTGGCAGGGTTTACCCAGTTGGTAACCGGTCTCGGCCACTTCTTCGGAAGTTCTGAGTAACATCACCTTGTCTGCGGCAGCAGCAAACGGCAGCAACCGCATCGTCCTCAGGTGTCCGTAATCACACGACATCACCACTCTGACGTGTTTGGACGATCTCTGTTGACCTTTGTGCCACTAGTTCACACTGGGGAGGTCACGACCAATCGCAGGACCAGCCACCTGATAGAGGGCCAGAGTTGCATGCGACCTCTTGCGACTACCGAGACTCGGCGGGATGCAATACGGATAATGGCATCACCACTATCAGACTGGAGGCCAGCATGCACGCTGGGCTCAAGCTCTCCGGACGGTATACTTTGCAGGCGCTACTGGGTCACGGGGGCATGGGTGAAGTATGGCGCGGGGCCGACCAAGAGCTCGGCCGGCCTGTAGCCATCAAGGTGCTGCGGGATCATCTACCAGATCCGGAGCTAGCTGGACGGTTCTGGCGCGAAGCGCGGATTGCGGCCCGGTTGCAACATCCGGGGATCACCGTGATTCATGACGTCGGCTCTGATGACGGTCATCTATTCATAGTCATGGAATTGCTTCACGGCCGCGATCTAGCCGCCATGCTGTCAGAGGCACCCGCTGGTCTGTCTCTCGATGCAGCCGTTTCGCTCACTCTCCAGGCGGCTGAAGCACTCCAGGCCGCGCATGCAGGTCACGTCGTCCACCGTGACCTCAAACCCGCTAACCTGTTCGTCCTGGACGACGGACTGCTGAAGATCTGTGATTTCGGGATCGCCTGGGCCGTTGATTCCACCTCCCATCTCACGGCTACAGGCCAGGCCATCGGTACTCCTGCATACATGTCACCCGAGCAATGCATGGGACAGCAGGTCGATACGCGCAGCGACTTGTACTCACTGGGCTGCGTGCTCTATGAGCTGCTGACCGGCCAGCCGCCCTTCGCGGGAGGCCAGCCGCTTGCAATCATGTCCCAGCACCTCAACGCGGAACCGGCGGCCCCGCGTTCGATCCGGCCAGATATTCCCCCAGGACTTGAACACCTCGTGCTGGAACTGCTTGCCAAGGACCCGGCACGCCGCCCGGCCGGAGCCGACCGTGTCATCGCAGCATTGCGGGCATGGTGCTACACGCCAACACTCAAAGTTGAACCGACTTCGAAGGCATCCTCTCGGCCAGACCTTGACCCGCCGCGGCTTTCCGGGAACGTAAATGGCTTCCGGCCGACAGATTCCGACCGAACAGTTAGTGGAACCCTGACGAGATTCCCAAGCTCTCTACCAGCGCAGTCAGCCGCGACTTCGCGAGTACCACGTACGGAAGCTCAGCGCCAGCATGTCCTTCTAACGCGCCCAGATTACTGGGAATTTCTTTACTTCGCCGGCCAGTTGCTACATGAACGCAACAACGTCGAAGCAAAGTACCGTGATCACGAGCTCCGCTATGCCCCGCCAAGCAGGGACGTCGTTATAGGGGAGAAAGACGCTAGTAATATTGGACAGCTCAACGACGCGAAGGATATCGTCAGCTATATTGCTCAACGATTCAAGGAAGTGCCGAACCTTACGCGCAAGATGGCTGTGCTGTTTAATGACGCAACCTGGGAGCGAGCTTTCGGTGTGCCTGGCGAGGATGGCGACCTGGAGAGGCTTGCGCATCTTGCGAAGCGCTTGAATGACTCATACGAGGGCTTTCTGGATTGGGCTGCGAGCCTACGGCGCGCTAATGTGCCATCCCAATTTCAGAACTTGCTTGAGCTGGCTGCCCGATACGCGGATGAACCGGTGGAAAAGTACCGGCGGTTCGTGGACGAATATGCCGTTCAGGTTGATAAGCTACTTGTGGATTTCGCGGCCGGAAGGCCATTGCGTATAGATGCTGCGTGCCTTGTTCTTTCTTATCCGGAAGAGGTTATAGACGATTATAAGGCCGAATTGAATCGCCTGGGGAGCCAACTCCACCTAGAATGGTAGCTCGGATCGAGCACGTGTTCCGTCCCATCAATGGCGTGGGGAGTACACGGGAATGCGATTGAATGACTAACTGGGCAACAATCACCGCGAACACTAACTTAGCGGGCTTCCACGTACCCTAACGAACCGGCTTCCGCAAATCTCTCCTCTTGGCTACCAGTCAGTAAAACCGCGCTTACAAGCAAGAAGTCGCTGGCTCAAGACTCTCGCCGTCCGGGAACTCACATAGACGATCAGCTAGAAGCTCAAACGAAAATCTTCGATTTTCTGCCGAATCAAATCGGATGGGTCGCCACCCGACAATTGAACGGCGAACATCTGCTTCAAATCCGCGTCATCAAGCATGATAATCATTTTCCTATGAATAGCCCACTGCTCCCGCTGGGTAACTCCCGCGCTATAAGCGCACTGATTTCTAGAAACAACTAGGCCAAACAATCCTGCTCCATGACCAGACAGATAGTTAGCAAGTTGCAAAACCTCAGTTTTACCAACCTTCCTTGTGAGATTTTTGGCATCGACCACTATGAAGTGTGCCGCGTAGTGCGACCTAAGGAAAGCCCAGAAACCGGCCGTGGCGTAGTTTGGAAATATGAAGTCCCTACGATTAGTGCGAGTCTGGTTTGAAAGTTCGGAGATTGGTTTGCCGAGTTTGGGGCAGAACAAAAACTCAAGTATATTTCCTGTCAACTTCTGATATTGCGACCAAGTAGAGCGCCCGGGCGGTATTCTATCAAGCATTGTTAGTAGAACTTCCACCGTTGACTCAGAAGCCTTGTCCCCTGCCGCCTCAGTGTCGCCAACGGCTGATGCAACATCGGTGGCCTCCGCTACGGGTAGACCAGCTTTAGGCGCGGTACTTGACCCGGCAAGTTGCTGAAGTTCAGCAGTATCAATTACTCGGTCGATACCGCGATTGGCGAGGTAAGCTTTATTATCGCCAGACAGCGCACCGTTCATAATTAGAACGAGCCTAACGTGTGCAGTCGGATGGAGGTGCTTAAAAGCATTAGAGTAATCCAGCAGCTGGTTAGCTACCGCATCCAAGCGAAATAGAGTGTTAGAAGCCTGATTTTTGACTTCAACAATCGCGTAATCGTTCCGGGAAAGAGATACGATAAAATCCGGGCGCATTCCAAGTGATGTCAATTGATCGGACTTCACCACTTTCGCATCTGCTCCAAAAATAAACGGTATACGCTGCTCAATAGCTGAAAGGAGCATAATTTCTGTAATGCGCTCCACGCCGTCACGTGACATAGATATATCTCTAACGGCCATCCAATCTCCTCTTCGACTTCACTGTTGAGCTATTAAGGGTAAAGTTGTTATAGCGTAGCTCAACAACCAAAGGTCTTCGACATCTTTACGTCAAATGACGCCAAGGTCTCAAAGCCCGGTACGGCAAATCCCGAAAAATCAGTCGTTCCCATGACATAGCGCACGATGGCTGATGGCTACCAGTGCTGGTCCAGACTGTTGCCGTGGCCGCGGGGACAGTAAGCGTAGCCGCATCTCCCGTTGACACTGATGTGTCAACGCCACGTCGGCCGGGGCACATTCGGGGCACATGACCATGAGATCTATCCCGAAGCGATGAGAACCCTCTCTGCGCCGAGATCTCGACCGCAGGTCAGAGCGTGTGCGCGACTCGTTCGCCGTGGTCAGAGACATACCCGCACGAGACCCGGCCTACAGGCCGACTCACCCCCCGGCAGGTCCGGGATGGTTTCGCCTGGTTCAGGCGGTGATGGTCAAAGGCAGGACCGGGGTGAGCCGACGGTGGCGCGTGAGAATGTCGGGCGCCAGGTCAAGGGGAACCTGGACGCCCCAGGAGCCGGACGGCAGGATGTAGCCGAGCTCGGGGGTGAAGCTGGCCGTCCCGATCAGCAGCGGGATCCGCTCGGTAGTCCTGGCTGCCACCCGGAAGAAGACGCCGGCCAGGGTCTGGAAGCCGGCGAAGCCGCCGACGGCCTGCCCGGTCCGCGGGTCGACCACCACGGCTGTCACCTGACCGTTTGTCGCGATGGTCAGCTCTTGCCGGGTGAGGTTGCTCACTAGCAAGCCGTGCCGCAGGGTGTGTCCGGAGCGGACCACGGCCAGGCCGTCCAGCTCGGCGGTGATCTCCTGAGGGTCGACCAGGCCGGAGGGCGGGGCGGTTGACGGCCGGCCGGGAAGGGCAGCGCCCCGACCGTCAGCTCGACATCGTCCCCGAACTGCTGGTGTAGTTCCTCGGCGGTGGCGGCGGCCCAGGGCGCCAAGGTGATGGCGAACGGCGGCACCCTGCCCTCGTCCACTTCTGGCATCGGATACTGCATCAGGACATCGGGCTGCTCGTCGCGGGGCTGCTCGTCGCGCAGCCGCAGGAGTACTGCCTTCAGCTCGTCCCAGGCCGCCATACCGGCAGGTTATCCGGCAAGGCCGAAGAGCTGCTCGCCGTCGCTTTCGCCTGTAAGCCATGTGGTGGGCCTGAGATGTCAAGGATCTACCGGGACAGGACACACGACCCCGACGGCGACTACGGCCGACGGTGTCTAGCCGACCGCTGTGATCGGACGACTGATTTGCGACGCATGTCTGCCAGCTGATGTGCGACACGTGGTCCAGGAAATGGGAGCAGCGGTCTGCGGCCGCTGGCCTTTGATGCTACGCGCCGACTGGGTGGTTGTGCGGCGGATCAACTGGGTGTCGCCGTCGGTGGGGTAGTTACCCTGCCCGGTAAACTGTCAACTACAAACCCCTGACCAAGGAGGGGGCGCATGGCCAAGTTCATGCTCGTCAAGTTCAGCCTCATAGCCGAGATCACCGACGCCGACGCGCTACGCGACGCCGCCCTCAAGAAATTCGACGCCGCCGACCTGACAACGGATGACTACCCTGACACCGCTAACTGGCACGCATCGGAGGAAGGCCAGGAGGAGCGCCGCCAGGTCGCCACCCAGGACAGGGACGCCCTGAGCCAGTTCGTTGACCCGACCAAGGCCTCCGGGCTGCTCGACGGCGTGCCCGGCGTCAAGGCCGTAATCCTGGGCTCGTCCGTGGGCGAGCTGGAGGGCATCACGCAGGACGAGGCCCGCGACGCCTTCGCGAATCGCGAGGGAATTACATGGTGGCCCGAGGCCCGCGACGCCGAACTGGCCCGCCAGCACCGCGGGGGATTACATAGTGGCCCGGCTCGGAGCCGACTGACTGACGCCAAGAACTCAGAGATCACGACGGCACTCTGTACAGCACCGCGACTCGCGACCCTGGCCCGTGTCCGAACCGAAAGGCGCCCGCCGGGCCGCTCGTCCCCTGCTCCCGCTGCCGGAATTGTCCGGGGCCGGTCAGAACCCGTCAAGGCCGTCTGTGGCCGCTTCGTCGGGGTATTCAGTCGGTGAAGGTGGGGTCGGCCTCGTGCGGCCGCGGCGCTCGCCCGTTGGGCTCCTCCCAGTCCTCCGACCGGCCGAGGGCGGTG
>Ga0302325_10034518_pt1 | contig 10347 bp, 9 predicted proteins | sample Palsa_T0_2_FD_201948 | JGI IMG/M metagenome (GOLD analysis project Ga0302325, IMG submission 201948) | Peat permafrost microbial communities from Stordalen Mire near Abisko, Sweden - Palsa_T0_2 | ecosystem: Environmental > Terrestrial > Soil > Palsa > Peat permafrost | place: Sweden: Abisko...
GCGGCGTCAGCGCCGAGGCCGCGACCCCGCCGGCCAGCGTCCGGCTGTTGGCCGGGGCCACCACGTTGTAGGCCCGGCCGAGCCGGGTGATGGAATCGAGCAGCACCACCACGTCGCGGCCCAGTTCGACCAGGCGCTTGGCGCGCTCGATGGCCATTTCCGCGACCCTGATGTGATCGGTGGCCGGCTGGTCGAAGGTGGAGTAGATGACCTGGCCGCGGACCGTCCGGCGCAGGTCGGTGACCTCTTCTGGCCGCTCCCCGACCAGCACCATCATCACCTCGACCTCGGGGTGGCTGGTCGCGATCGCGGCCGCGATGACCTCAAGGATCATCGTCTTGCCGGCCTTGGGCGGGGAGACGATGAGGCCGCGCGAACCCTTGCCGATCGGCGCCACCAGATCGATGATGCGCGCCGTCGCCGAGGAGCTGCCGTCCTCTAGGCGCAGCCGCTCCTGCGGGTACAGGGGGGTCAGGCCGGCAAAGTGCGGCCGGGCCCGCGCTTGGTCGGGCGGCATGCCGTTGATGGTGTCCACCCGGATCAGGGAGCTGACCTTGCCGCCGCGCTTGTCGGGCCGCGCGGTCCCTTCGACCTGGTCGCTCTTCCTGAGCCCGTACTGCTGGAGCTGCCCGGCGGAGACCTGCACATCGGCCGGGCCGCGCCGGTAGCCCGAAGTCCGCACGAAGGCGCCTTCTGCGCCTATATCGAGGATGCCGGACACTGTAATTCCGGCCGGAGTTTCCTGGGGTGCGGGAGCTGATTGTTGTAGGGTTGCTGTCATAAAAAATTTCCTTTCTGGAAAGCGAATATGGGCCGTCGGCGCTGAATTCGGGTGCGCTGAAATAAGCGCTGGCGCGACGGCGGGGTAAAGCTTGTGCGGGGGCACGAGCCCGGCTCGTTAGGAATAAAAGAGGTTCCTGCCTGGGCGGATGAGCCATCTGAGATGAGCGGTCATCGCCGGGAAAGAGTCCGGGAAGTTCGCTCGACGTCAGGTCCGACTGACGGAGCTAAAGTCGTTCGCGTTTTACGAGATCTGAGCCCGCTATAGCGGGTCTCATTAATACGACTGTACTGCATAACCGCGCCAGGCGCTAGTTCATTCCCGCGAGGCTAGGTGCCGGACCGGCGGCGGCGCTGGGGGACGATGGTGTACTTCGGATCCCGGGCCGATGCCATTCCCGCTTCGAAGATCCCGAACCGGGTCAGCGCCGAGGCGGCCAGCAGCGACGCGCCGGACACGGCGGAGATGACCCGGCTCCGCCCGCCGAGCACGGCGCCGGCCAGCGCGCCCGCGGTCAGGAACTCGCCCAGGCGGAGGATCGCGCCGGGCGTACCGGTCTCATAGGGTTCGGCGAGGCTCTGCCCATCGACTCCGGCCAGGCGCTTGATGAGCTGGCGTTTGGCGATCAGTTCCACGCTCGCGCCGAGGACGGCCAGGTCACGGGCGGGATGGGCGTTCCGGGGGTGGACCGCGAGCAGTCCCAGGCCGCCGGCCGCGCTGGCGGCGGAGCCGGCGAACACGTACGGCATCTCCCGGTGGCCTTCGTGCCAGCCCGGCACCGCCGTGTCGCAGATCAGGGCGGCGGTGTAGGTCGCGATGCCGGGGCCGAGGAGCCCCGCGCCGAGGGTGGCGGCGAGCCCGGCCCTGGGCAGCAGGCCGGTCAGTTCGCAGACGGCGGCGGCGCCGGCCACCGGGCCGTACCCGGCCAGCAGCCAGGAGCCGACGCTCATCGGCGAACTCGGCTTGAAGACCCGGAGCATGTTCACGAACCGCCCGGGCCGGCCCAGGTCATGCACCAGCGCCGCGGCAGACAGGCTGATCGCGCCGAGCGCGCCGACCTTGGCGACGCGGGCCAGCTCGCCGTAGCCGGAGAGCTGGGCGCCCGCGGCCAGCACCGACGAGGCGCCGGCCAGGCCGCCCAGGAACAGGTAGCCGGGTACGTCGGGCGTCCTCCACACCGGTTCCTTGATGACCGGGCGGCCGTAGTAGGAGGTGAACTCCGCGTCGGGCACCATCGGCCGCTCGCCCCGGCGGCGGCGACCCGAATACCCCCCATTCCGGCCCGCATTCCTCCCGGGGCCGCCGGGGCTTCCGGGGCGGACGGGCACGCTCTCGGGCCGGCTCACCTCCGCCGTCCCAGGCCCAGCGCCACCGCCGTGACGGCGAGCCCGGCCGCGGCGATGCCCACGTGCCGCCACATGACGGCCAGATCGCGGGTCGTCACCACCGGATCCGGCGGCAGGCCGTACACCTCGGGCTCGTCGAGCAGCAGGAAGAACGCTCCGCCGCCGCCGATGCCGTCGCCGGGGTCGTTGAGGTACAGCTGCGCCTTGTCCTGTCCGGCCGCGCGCAGGTCCTCGACCCGCAGCTGCGCCCGCTCGCGCAGTTCGTCCAGCGGACCGAACTGGATGGAGTCGGTCGGGCACGCCTTGGCGCAGGCGGGTTCCATCCCCTCGCCCAGCCGGTCGTAGCACAGCGTGCACTTGTGCGCCTGGCCGTCCTCCTCGCGCCGGGCGATCACGCCGAACGGGCAGGCCGGAACGCAGTAGCCGCAGCCGTTGCACACGTCGTCCTGAACCACGACCGTGCCGAACTCCGTGCGGAACAGCGCTCCGGTCGGGCACACGTCCAGGCAGGCCGCCTCGGTGCAGTGCTTGCACACGTCGCTCGACATCAGCCAGCGCATCGCGTCCGGCCGGCCGGGGGCGGCCGCCGGGGGCGCCGGCTGCTCGATGAACGCCACGTGCCGCCAGGTCGAGGCGCCCAGCCCCACCGTGTTGTCGTAGGACATCCCGGACAGGCTGATCCCGTCCTCGGGTACGGCGTTCCACTCTTTGCAGGCCACCTCGCAGGCCTTGCACCCGATGCAGACCGAGGTGTCGGTGAAGAAGCCCACCCGCGGCGGATGATCCAGGTGGCCGGCTCGGGCGGCCGGATCGGTGCTCATAGGTCCGTCCCGGTGTCGTCGGTGATTCCGGCTCGCCGCGCGTACTCGCGCACCAGCTCGCGCAGTGCGGGCCCGCGCGGGCGGCGCCCCGGCTGAATGTCGCAGGCCAGCGCCTTGACCTCCTGGATGTGCACGTTCGGGTCGAGGGACAGGTGAGCCAGGTCGTTGGCCGAATCGCCGGTGGACAGCCCGTTGGCGCCCCAGTGGTAGGGCAGTCCGATCTGGTGCAGGCGGCGGCCCTGCACCTCGATCGGCCGGATCCGCTCGGTGACCAGGACCCGGGCCTCGATCGCGGTCCTGGCCGTGATGATCGTAGCCCAGCCCGCGTTGGTCAGGCCCCGCTCGGCCGCGAGCTCGGGGGAAACCTCGCAGAAGAACTCGGGCTGCAGCTCGGACAGGTAGGGCAGATTGCGCGACATGCCGCCCGCGGTGTGATGCTCGGTCAGCCGGTAGGTGGTGGCGACGTAGGGGAACACGTCCGCACCTGGCTCGTCACCGACCGGCTGGAGCGGGTTCTGCCGGTGCCTGACGATCTCGCGGAGCGGATTGCGCTGCTGGCCGTAGAGCGGGTTGGTGAACGGGGACTCCTGCGGCTCGTAGTGCGCCGGCAGCGGGCCGTCCAGCACGCCGGCCGGGGCGAACAGCCAGGCCTTGCCGTCTGCTTGCAGTATGAACGGATCGATGCCCGAGATCGCGGCCACGCCGGTCGCGTCGGCCGGCGGCCGGAACGACGGCGGCCGGTCGGCGACGAAGTCCGCCACATCGTGCCCGGTCCACTTGCCCGCGTCCGCGTCCCACCAGACCAGGGCCTTGCGCTCGCTCCACGGCCTGCCTTCGGGATCGGCCGAGGCCCGGTTGTACAGGATCCGCCGGTTCAGCGGCCAGGCCCAGCCCCATTCCGGCGCGACCCAGCTCTGCTCGGCGCCGGGCTTACGCCGGGCGGCCTGGTTCACCCCGTCGGCGCGCACCCCGCAGTAGATCCAGCAGCCGCAGGCGGTGGAGCCGTCGTCCTTGAGCTGGGCGTAGGACGACAGTGGCTGCCGCTGCGCGTCCCAGCCGTTGATCTCGGCGAGCACCGCGTCGGCCGACGGCTCAGCCAGCGGCCCCCGCACCGGGTAATCCCAGGTGAGATCCAGGACCGGCCGGTCCATCTGGTCGGTGGAGGCGGCCAGCTTGGCCCGGATCCGGCGGCCGAGGTGATAGGCGAACCACAGGTCGCTGCGCGCGTCGCCGGGCGGCTCGACCGCCTCGTGATGCCACTGCAGCATCCGCTGGGTGTTGGTGAACGAGCCGTTCTTCTCGGTGTGGGCGGCGGCGGGCAGGAAGAACACCTCGGTGCCGATGTCTTCCGTCCGCATCTCCTGCGTCTCGATCTCCGGCGCGTTCTGCCAGAAGGTGGCGCTTTCGATCATGGCCAGGTCCCGCACCACCAGCCAGTCCAGGTTGGCCAGGCCCATCCGCTGCATCCGGCCGTTGGCCGAACCGACCGCCGGGTTCTCCCCGAACAGGAAGTACCCCTGGCAGTCGCCGTTGATCTGCGCGACCACGGTCTCGTAGGTGCTGTGGCTGCCGGTCAGCCGCGGCAGGTAGTCGTAGCAGAAGTCGTTGTCTTTGGTCGCGGCCTCCCCCCACCAGGCCTTGAGCAGGCTGACCAGGTAGGTGCTCATGTTCGCCCAGAAGCCCTTGTCCATGCTCTCGGCGTCCAGGTAGGTGGCGAGGTCCTCGTTGCCGTGCACGTGCGGCATGGGCAGGTAGCCGGGCAGCAGGTCGAACAGGGTGGGGATGTCGGTGGAGCCCTGGATGGAGGCGTGCCCGCGCAGCGCGAGAATGCCGCCGCCAGGCCGGCCGATGTTGCCGAGCAGCAGCTGCAAGATGGCGGCGGTCCGGATGTACTGCACGCCCACCGTGTGCTGGGTCCAGCCGACGCTGTAGACGAACGCGGTGGTGCGGTCCGGGCCAGAATTCTCGGTCAGGGCCTCACAGACCTGGGCGAACGCATCCGGCGGCACGCCGCAGACCTGCTGGACCAGCTCCGGGGTGTACCGGGCGAAGTGGCGCTTCAGCACCTGGAACACGCACCGGGGGTGCTGGAGCGTCTCATCCCGGTCCGGATCGGGGTGGGCCGAGGCGCCGCCGGCGCCGTGCGCCTCGCCCCGCGCCGCCTCCCGCACCTCCCGGTGCTTGCGCCGGTCTTCCTGGCTGGGCCGGTCGCGCCGCCCTGCCGCCGCCGACATGTCGCCGCCCTGGTAACGCCAGGCCTCGGAGTCGTATGTGCGGTGCTCGGCGTCGAAACCGGAGAACAACCCGTCCAGGTCTTCGGTGTCGGCGAAGTCCTCGGTCAGGATCGTCGGCGCGTTGGTGTAGTTCACGACGTAGTCGCGGAAGTACTTCTCGCCCCTCAGCACGTAGTTGATGATGGCGCCGAGGAACACGATGTCGCTGCCTGCCCGCAACGGCACGTGCATGTCCGCCACCGCGCTGGTCCTGGTGAACCGCGGGTCGACATGGATCACCTTCGCGCCGCGCGCCTTGGCCTCCATCACCCACTGGAACCCGACCGGGTGGCATTCGGCCATGTTCGAGCCCTCGATCAGGATGCAGTCGGCATTGATCAGGTCCTGCTGGAACCCGGTGGCGCCGCCGCGCCCGAAGCTAGTCCCCAGACCGGGGACGGTGGAGGAGTGTCAAATACGGGCCTGGTTCTCGATCTGGATCGCGCCCAGCGCCGTGAACAGCTTCTTGATCAGGTAATTCTCTTCGTTGTCCAGCGTCGCGCCGCCGAGGCTGGCGAACCCGAGCGTCCGGCGGGTCCGGTTGCCGTCCACCTCCCACTGCCAGCCATGCCGGCGGGCGGCCAGGACCCGGTCCGCGATCATGTCCATCGCCGTGTCCAGGTCAAGCGATTCCCATTTAGTACCGAACGGACGCCGGTACAGCACCTGGCGCTGCCGGGCGTCGCCCGTGGTGAGCTGCAGGCTGGCGGAACCCTTGGGACACAGCCGCCCGCGGCTCACCGGCGAATCCGGGTCGCCTTCGATCTGGACGACCTTGGCGTCTTTGACGTACACCTTCTGCCCGCAGCCGACCGCGCAGTACGGGCAGACCGACTTGACCACGGAATCGGCGGTGGCCGTCCTGGCCACGCGCTCGCGGCCGCTCTTGGCCGCGGCACCGAGGCCGCGCCGGTCGGTTCCGGTCAGCTGCCGGTAGACCGGCCAGGACTCTATCCAGGCTGGGGTGCCCATAGCGTCTGCGCCACCTCCGGAGCCACTGAGAACGGCCTTGGCGGGAATTATCCTCTACGCTACGATCTGACCGAACGCGGGGTGGGAGGAAGCGGCAGCCGATGGCGGGACAGGCCAAGGGGATTGACGTCTCCAACTTCGCCGGGGAATTCGACTGGGCCGGCACATCGGGCTTGTCGTTCGGCATCTGCCGGGCTAGCCAGGGTCTCGGCGGCAGCGGCATGAACTCACCGGATCCCTACCTGGCCTGGAACTGGCCCAGGATCAAGGCCAAAGGGCTGGCCCGGGGCGCCTATCACTTCCTCAACCCGGCCCTGAGCGGGGCGGATCAGGCGAGCTACTTCGTCGAGACGGTCAGCGCCGTCGGCCTCGAGACGACCGACATGCTCTGGCTGGACAACGAGACCGCCGGAGCGTCCGCGGCCGACGTGGCGGCCTGCGCCCGCGACTTCATGGCCAAGCTGGTGTCCTTGCGCCCGCATAACCCCTGCGGCGTGTACTCGTTCTACGATTTCATCGGCTCGGGTAACTGCGCCGGGCTGGAGTCCTACCCGCTGTGGCTGGCCATCTACCAGTCGGCGACGCCGAGCGCGCCCGCGCCGTGGCACGCCTGGAAGTTCTGGCAGTCCGGTGGGGCCAGCAACCATGACGACGACGTGTTCGAAGGCACCGCCGCGGAGCTGGCCGGGTGGATCAGCTCGTTTCAGCCGAACCTGGAGGAAGAAGTGCAGTCAGGCCAGCTCAACCTCGGCGCCGGTGCCGTCACCGTCATCACGGTGCCGTGGGGCAGCGCCACCAACATCGCGTTCGGCTGCGATAACGGAGTCCAGGGTCTGGCACCCGCCGTCCTGCGGGTCGCCATCTACGACACCCAGTGGCACGTCACGGCCAGCGTCACGGTGGACGGCACCAAAGGCCAGACCGTGCTGCAGTTCCCCGACGGGCAGAAGACCGGGGTGATCTCGGTGGTGCGGCAAGACGCCGGCGAGGTCATCGTGGGCTACGAGGTCTCCTAACCGCGTTGCCGCGTCTCGGGCCTCAGGCCTTGCTGAAGATCAGGAGGAACTCGAGCAGGCCGTCATCCTGCGTGGTCACGAAGCCGCCGACGCTCGGGTTCTGGATGCCGTAGTCGGAGAACAGGACCGGGATGTGCCCGGCCACCTCGATCTGCGCGCCCCCGTCCTTGGCGGTCCCGCGCTCAGCGGTCAGGGTGAACCTCACCGTCCGGGTGACGCCGTGCAGCGTCAGCTTCCCGTCCGCGGTGTAGCTCTTGACCACGCCGGTAGCGGGCAGCGGCGCCAGGTCGATCGGGCTGGTCAGCGTGAAGGTCCCGGTGGGGTACTGCGCCACGTCCATGATCCGGCCGTCGAACTGCGCGTCCCGCTGGCTCTTGTCGCTGTGCACGGTGGCCATCGGGACGCTGAAGGTGGCGGCCGTGGCGGTGGCGGCCGTGGCGGTGGTGCCCGCGATGGTGAGGTGCCCGGTAACCGAGGTGGTGCGGCCGACGGCGGTGGTGCTCTGGCCGAGCAGCACCTCGTTGACGCGGTAGCCGACCACGGAACCGGAACCGACGCTGTACGTGCCGGCCAGTGAACCAGCGGCCGCGCTGCTCGCCGTCGCGGTCCCGCCGGGCGCGGTCCCGCCGGGCGCGGAACTGCTGGCCGTGGGCAGCGACAGCGCGGCCGGGGTGCTGCCGTTGAAGAAGTGGATGTAGACGAACGGCCCGCCGACCCCCAGGACGACGAGCACGACGATGGCTCCGACGAGCCATCTCAGCCAGTGGCGCGGCCGCATAAATGGCATGGCGTTAGCTTTCTGAAGGGCGTTAGCTTTCTGAAGGTGATGACGTCAAGGCCTGGACTACAGGCCGCCCGCCGAGTATCCCCCCGGATACTCTCAGTATGCTCTCAACAGCCTCAGAATCCGCGGACCCCGCCCCGTGACGACCCGGACGTCATGATGACACGGCGGCATGACTACAATCCGGCCCAATGATCCTCATCGTGGCCGGCGTGTCCGGCAGCGGCAAGACGACGGTGGGAGCCATGCTCGCCGGGCGGCTGGGCTGGCGGTTCGCCGACGCGGACGAATTCCATCCGGCCGCGAACATCGAGAAGATGCGGGCCGGCATCCCGCTGACCGACGACGATCGCTGGCCGTGGCTCCGGGCCATCGGGGCCTGGATGGACGAGCGCGTCGCCCGGGACGAATCGGCCGTCGTCACCTGCTCGGCCATCAAGCGCTCCTACCGGGACATACTGCTGCGAGGCCGCCCGCAGGCCCGGATGGTCTTCCTGGTCGCGGACCGCCAGGTGCTGGCCCGCCGGCTCGCCGCCAGGCACGGTCATTTCTTCCCCCAGCAGCTCCTCAGCACCCAGTTCGCCGACCTCGAGCTGCCCCAGCCCGGCGAGCGCGTGGTCACCGTCGTCCCGGCTGACGATCCAGCCGACACCGTCACATCGATCATCGCGGTACTGTTGGCCGGGGAGAAGGGCCCGGGCGAGGATGCCTCGGCGGGCGCCGCTACCCCACCTAGCGCCTCCGACGCGGCTGGCGGTGATCATGAAGCTCAAGCTTGACCTGCACGACATTTACAACCGGGGACAGGACATCGACCGGGCGCTGCAGGCGATCATCGACGAGGCCGTGGCGAAGAAGGCCCCGCTGGTCGAGATCATTCCGGGCAAGGGTTCCGGCCAGCTCAAGAAGCACGTGCTGAAGTTCCTCGAGCAAAAAGAGATCAAGGCGAAGTATCATCGGGTGGAGAAGGACTCGAAGAACTTCGGCCGCGTGTTCATACATTTCCGCTGGTAGACGAGACGCCATCGGACGGTGCCGCCGTCCGGCCGTTTTGGGCTGCCCGCTTTCCCTGACGCACGCGTCGGCCTGCGCCGGGTAACTTGCCGCGCCAAAGATCACATTCGGTGCACACTCTGAAAAGACACGCCAGATCCCGCCATAATGGCTGCCTTCAGCTCTACCTCCGACCGAGACAAGGAGGCGCGTCATGCGATTCGATCTCTTGGCTCGCCGGATCATGGCCCTGGCGCTTGGCCTGGCTCTCGCCGTAGCGGTGGCGGCCTGCAGCAGCAGTTCCAGCACGTCCGCGGCGACGTCGCCCTCCGCGGCCTCATCGCCTGTCTCAGCTCCCGCCGCCGTGGGTAGTTCGTCCGCGCCGGCCAGCTCGAGCAGTTCTGCCGCGGTGGCGCAGATCACCGCGAACTGGGAGAAATTCTTCAACGCGAGCACCACGGCCTCGCAGAAGGCCGCCCTGCTGCAGAACGGGAGCAAGTTCACCTCGGCCATCAGCGCCTTCGCCCAGATACCCCTGGCCAGCGGGATCGGGGCCAAGGTCACCAAGGTGGTGGTGACCTCCTCCACCACGGCCACCGTGACCTACAACATCACGGCAGGCGGATCGAACCTGCTGTCCGGTAAGACCGGCACATCGGTGTACCAGGACGGCACCTGGAAGGTCGGCGACGCCAGCCTCTGCGGCCTGTTCACGCTGATACCGGGCGGTTCGGTGCCACCCGCGTGCAGTACCGCCGGCTGAGGCTAGGCCGCTTCGTTGGCTAGCCAGGCGGAGGCCGTCTCCGGTGACCGGCCCGGCGTGGTGCCGCGAGGCGGCCAGCGGCTCGCGCTCGCGACGCTGTGCACGCTGCTGTTCCTGACCTTCCTGGACAACACCGTGGTCAGCGTCGCGCTCGGCGACCTGCAGACCAGCCTGAAGGCGGGCGTCACCGACCTGCAGTGGGTGGTCGGCGCCTACGCGCTCACCTTCGCCAGCATCATGCTGGCCTGCGGGATGATCGGGGACGAACTCGGTCGCAAGAAGGTCATGCTGGCCGGGGCCGGGGTGTTCTGCGCCGGCTCGGTCCTGTGCGCGCTGGCCCCGAACGTGGATGTGCTCATCGCCGGACGCGCGGTGATGGGCCTGGGCGCGGCGGCCAGCGAGCCGGGCACCCTGTCGATGCTGCGTCAGCTGTACCCGGACGCCAGGGCCAGGAGCCGGGCGGTCGGAGTGTGGGCCGGGACGTCCGGGTTCGCGCTCGCCGCGGGCCCGGTCATCGGGGGCGTGATCGTGGGCGCCTGGAACTGGCGTGGCATCTTCTGGTTCAACCTGGTGTTCGGGCTGGCGGCCCTGATCGTCG
>Ga0302325_10034521_pt1 | contig 10347 bp, 6 predicted proteins | sample Palsa_T0_2_FD_201948 | JGI IMG/M metagenome (GOLD analysis project Ga0302325, IMG submission 201948) | Peat permafrost microbial communities from Stordalen Mire near Abisko, Sweden - Palsa_T0_2 | ecosystem: Environmental > Terrestrial > Soil > Palsa > Peat permafrost | place: Sweden: Abisko...
AAAGAGCCGTCGGCAAACTTCACGCCGCCGGAGTTGCGCAACTGCGTGGTGGCCGACTGGCCCTTGTAATAGACGCTGGCCGGAAGCAGCTTCTGCATGTCTGCCGGCTTTAAAACTGTGTCGCTGCCCTGGGCCTTTGCAGCCAAGGGCGCAACCATCATCGCGACGGCCATTGTTCCGGTCGCGGCAAACTTCAAGAATCCTTGAGAACGCATGGTGAAATCCCTCTTTCTCCTGCGTACCGGAGTATAGCGCAACCTCTGCAAAGCTGGGGTAGTCCGTTCGGTTGAGGCCGTGCGCTAATTCTCTGTCGATAAAACGTCGTAGAAATAGTTGATCATGGCCCGCTTGATGGGGGCCGGCGGCTTGGGCAGTTGCACCGTCTGCTCGGCGGTGGTGGATCCGGTCATGGACTGCGAGCCCAGTTGCATCACTGTGCCGTTGGTCAGTTCCAGATAGATCGGCACTTTCATCTTGAAGGTTGCGGGAACCGCCGATTGAGTGAGCTTGAAATGCAGGCTGAATCCATCGCCGTTCGGTGTTACCTGGCTCTCGAAGCGATAGTTCGGCAGCTCCGTTCCGTACACATACTCGTTGAAGAACCAATCCATGCGCCGGTTGTTATCCAAGTTCATCTGCGGACTCATGTGCCGCTCCACCACGGCCTTGAAGTCTTCTGTTGTGGCGGCCTGCAACCGGTAGCTTTGGAGAAAGTCGTGCATGGTGGCGATGAACAGGGCATCTCCGTCCTTGGGAGTCCACATCATCATGCGGATCATGTGCAGGATATAGGCGCCCTTGGGATAGACCAGATTCTGGTAGATATCCCATCCCGTCTTTTGTGTGCTGAGCCTGTATCCCATCGTCACCGGCCCAACATCGATGGGACGAAACCCTTGCGCGTTCTTTTCCGTGATGAGCTTCCGCTGCTCCTTCCAGAACTCGCGGAAATCGTCAGGCTTGTTCCGCGTGGCCTGAAGAAAGATGGAAGCGGAGGTGTTGGCAAAGCCCTCGCTCATCCACTGGTCGCGATAACTCCTGAATCCAACCGTCTGGCCCCACCATTGGTGCGCTACTTCATGAGGAGTTACCACTTTCCAGTACATGTTTTCCGGACTGAGTCCCATGAAATGCTGCTGCGTTGAATCGAGAAAGCCGCAGATAGGCAGATACACCAGCATCGGCCAGCTTTGCCCGTAGTTGCAGGCGTATTGCTGGGTCAGCGCCACGCGCGCGAAGGGCAGTTCGCCGAAATAGGCTGTGTAGAGCCGCGCAGCGACTTCTCCCTGGCTCAGTTGCACAGGCAGCATGGACGCTGTGTTCAGCGAACCCAATACACCGCCGGAAATGTGCTCAAAGTTATCTGGAAGCGTGGTGTTGGCGTAGGCGTCAATGCTCAGGTTGTCACCGAGCTTGCCCGGGACGATTGCTTCCTTCATGGTGAAGTGGCCCAGGTTGAAGCCCACCACCGCCAGCGGGACATCGGTCTTCCATACCGTGGTGGTCACCTTGCCCTCGCCGCTTTCAGTGACCTTGGTGCCTGTGGCGATGATCTCCAGGCCCTTGGGCACATGAAACACCATGCGATACATGGCATAGTTGCCCAGGCCGCTGGACGCATTGGGATACCAGCTTTCGCGCGCGATAGGGTAATAGTTGGCGCCGCCCTCGTTCATCACCACATCCTTGCCGGCATAGGTGATGCGAATGGAAGTTGTCTCGCCCTTCTTCAAAGCCCTGGCCAGAATCACGCCAAAGTCCGGATCGTCCTCTTTTCTCTCCTGCACAAAGTCGAGCGGCTCGCCGGTCACGGTCTCGGCCCGGCTGACGCGGAGAGTCGGATACAGGTCCAGCGGGACCACCGCGACGCCATCCTGCTCCGCTTGAAGCTGCACGGTGGCCGTGCCGCTGAGGAAGCCGCTTTTCTCGATTGAGATATCCAGATCTTCGTTCAGAATCCGGTAAGGCGCATTCGCTTCGTTTCCGTTGGGGATGCCGCTCGAGTATTCAGCGGCGCGATGAAATGCCAGCGGAATGCTCTCGCCCCAGTCGTTCCAATTCATCAATTCGACTTCCTCGGGCGCAACCGTCTCTGCTCCGAGCGGATCGAAGATGAACGACAGGTGCTGGTACTTTTTGGAGCGAATCGCGGCCATGAAGTATCCGCCCGGTGCGGCGCTGAGCGCATCCTGGAGCAGGCGCAGATCGTAGTTGGTGTGCAGTTGCCGCCGGGCAAAGGTCTGGAACTCAAGCCCCGAACGGACGCAGAGATCGTTCGGCCCGGTCTTGCCCACTGAGCTGCCTGGAGAGCCTTTATGCAACTCGGCGGCCGTCGCGTCGGTAAAGCGCATCACGGCCTGGCTGAAGTCCTCGTCAAACTCTTCGGTGTGGTTGGCGACGGAAAGACTGTGGCGCTCCTCGGCCGTGGGCGGAACGATATGCACGTGGCCATCTCCCACGAAGACAGCGCCGGTGACCTTTCCATTGACCTCGCCGTAGAAGGCGATTTCGCCCTCGCGAAATGTGAACGTCGCCGCATCTCGTCGCAGTTCGAGATTTTTTACATGAATCGTTTCCCCGCCCGGCAACAGGCCGCGCAGTTGCTGGTAATAGGGATTGGCGTTCCCTGGATGCTGGGCCAGAATCATGGCGCAGCAAGATGCGAACAGACAGGGCAGAGCAGTGATCGACGCGCGAACGCGAAAAGACACAAGCGGGCTCCGTTACGGGTGGATTGCGTGAGACAAGTATCGCGCACCAGGGTTGTGCTTCGCCCTGAAAAGTCTTGGGAGGCCGGCGAAATCAAGTTAAGGAACCTCAGAATAAATCGATGTCTTGAAAGGGCACGACTTCAGTCGTGCCGTAAAGCCTCGCGAATCAATTGGCTTTAGCCCCTGCGGGATGAATTTCGTGATCTCTCGGCATTCGCCGCTGCTGCTAAGCCTGCTTCGCGGGATTATTTCCAATCACTCTCTCCCGCCGTAGTTACAGCGCGTACAAATCCACGTAGTCATTCACCGCCATCGATTCGAGCTTGTGCCGGTCAAGCGACGCGTCGAGAATTCTCTGCTGCCGGTCTTCGGCAAAGCAGCGCCGCAGGTTGGTCTTGAATTTCTCTATCAACAGCGGCAGCCCTTCCGCACGGCGCCGGCGATGGCCGATGGGATACTCGACCGTCTCCTCGAGCACCGTTCCATTGTTCAACTCCACGCGCAGTGCGTTGGCAATCGACCGCTTCTCCGGGTCGTGGTAATCGCGGGTGAAGGCGGGGACTTCAACGCACTCCATCCTGGCGCGCAGTGCGTCGATGCGGGGGTCGGTTGCAATCCAGTCTTCGTAATCGGCCGCGGTCAGCCGGCCGAAGATGAGCGGAATCGCAATCATGTATTGCACGCAATGGTCGCGATCCGCCGGGTTCGCCAGCGGACCTTTCTTGTCGATGATGCGCAGGCATGCCTCATGCGTGCGAATGGAGATGGCGCGAATGTCTTCCGCCGTCTTGCCCATCGCTTCCAATTGCGCGCGCAGCGCTATGGCCGCTTCCACCGCCGTCTGCGCATGAAATTCCGCCGGATAACTGATCTTGAACAGCACGTTTTCCATGACATAGCTGCCATAGGGCCGTTGAAAGCGAAACTCCTGCCCTTTGAACGACACGTCGTAGAAGCCCCATGTCTTCGCGGTCAGCACGGATGGGTAGCCCATTTCCCCAGCCTGCGCCATCAGCGCCAGTCTCACGCCGCGGCTGGTCGCGTCGCCCGCGGCCCAGCTCTTGCGCGAGCCGGTGTTGGGCGCGTGGCGATAGGTGCGCAGGCTTTGCCCATCCACCCAGGCCAGCGAGAGCGCGGCAATGGTCTGATCGCGAGTGAGGCCGAGCAACTGGCTCACCACCGCGGTGGACGCCACTTTTACGAGCACCACGTGATCGAGGCCAACCTTGTTGAATGAGTTTTCAAGCGCAATGCAGCCCTGAATCTCATGCGCCTTGATCATCGACGTGAGCGCGTCGCGCATCGGCAGCGACGGTCCGCCGTGGGCAAGGCTGGTGCGCGACATCCAGTCCGCCGTGGCAAGAATGCCGCCCAGATTGTCGGAAGGATGTCCCCACTCGGCGGCGAGCCAGGTGTCGTTGAAGTCCAGCCAGCGAATCATGGCGCCGATGTTGAAGGCCGCCTGCACGGGGTCAAGCTGATAACTGGTGCCGGGTACGCGCGCGCCATTGGGGACTTGGGTTCCGGGGACGATAGGGCCGAGCAGCTTGGTGCAGGCGGGATATTCGAGCGCCTCAAGGCCGCAGCCGAGCGTGTCGATGAGGCAATGTTGGGCGGTCGAGTAGGCTAGTTCGCTTTTGATCTCATAGTTGAGCGCGTAGTCGGCGATGTCAGTGAGTACTTCGTCGGGCGCGGGGCGTTCGTTGCTGATGTGCGAGGACACTGCTTATTCCTTTGAGTTCATCGAAAGGTGAATACGAAAAGCAACCGCCGATCCTTCGACTCCGCTACGCTTCGCTCAGGATGACAGATTGTTGGTGTCTCTCCTCGAATCAGGCCGAATCAATCTTAACCCCGTTCCTCAATCGGGACGAAATTCAGGTTCTCGGGTCCGGTGTAATTGGCCGACGGCCGAATGATCTTCCCGTCCTGACGCTGCTCGATGACGTGCGCGCTCCAGCCGGCGGTGCGCGCAATCACGAACAGCGGCGTGAACAGATCGATGGGAATGCCCATCTGATGATAGGCGACGGCCGAGTACCAGTCGAGATTGGGAAACATGCGCTTGGCGTCCATCATCACGGTATCGATGCGTTCGGCCACGTTGAATAGAAGCGTGTCATTTGCGGCGACGGCCAGCGCGCGGGCGACTTCTTTCACAATGTCGCTGCGCGGATCGCTGATGGTGTAGACCGGATGCCCAAAGCCGATGATGACTTCGCGCTGGGCAACGCGGCTGCGAATATCGGCCTCCGCTCGATCGGCAGAATCGTATCGCTGCTGAATCTCCAGCGCCACTTCATTCGCGCCTCCGTGCTTGGGGCCTTTCAGTGCGCCAATCGCTCCCGTTATGCACGAGTGCAGATCCGATCCTGTGCCTGCAATCACCCGCGCCGTAAACGTGGACGCATTGAACTCGTGTTCGGCATAGAGAATCAGCGAAACCTGCATGGCTTGCGTACCCTCCGCACTGGGCTTTTTGCCGTGCAGCAGATGCAGGAAATGGCCTGCGATCGAGTCCTCGTCTGATTCAACCTCGATCCGCTTTCCGTTGCGCGCAAAGTGGTGCCAATAGAGCAGCATCGAACCGAGCGACGCCAGCAGCCTGTCCGCAATCGTGCGTGCCCCCGCATCGTCGTGCGCCGCACCCTCCGGCTCAAGGCACCCCAGCACAGACACGCCGGTGCGCAAAACATCCATGGGATGCGTCGACGGGGGCAGCAGTTCCAGAGCCTGCTTCAGAGCCGTGGGCAAACTGCGCAGGGGCCGCAGGCTCGCCTTGTACGCGGCCAGTTCCGCCGCAGTCGGCAGCTTGCCATGCACCAGCAGGTAAGCTACTTCCTCATACTCGCAATGCGCCGCGAGATCCTTGATATCGTAGCCGCGATAGTGCAGGTCGTTGCCGCTGTGGCCCACTGTGCACAGCGCGGTATTGCCCGCCGGCGTGCCTGAGAGAGCTACAGACTTCTTCGGCTTGAATGCCCCTGGAGCAGATTGAATTGACTCAACACTCATGGAACACCTCCAATGGACACGGCCCCAGGCCAAGCGGGGAACCCTGGCTAATCCTTGCCCTTCGCAAACAATTCATCGAGCTTCTTCTCGTAGGCGTGGTAATCGAGATACCTGTACAAATCGGCGCGTGACTGCATGAGTGGCACCACACTCTTTTGCGTCCCCTCCGCTCGAATAGCCTCATACACTTTGAGCGCCGCGGCGTTCATGGCCCGATAGGCGCCGCAGCAGTAGAGGATGATATCCACGCCCGCAGCGGCAAGCTCATCGCGCGTAAACAGCGGCGTCTGGCCGAACTCCGTGATGTTGGCCAGAATCGGCACGCCCACCGCCTTGCGAAACTCCGTGTACTGTCCCAACTCCGTCACGGCCTCAGCGAAAATCATGTCCGCCCCGGCAGCAACATACGCCTGCGCCCGCTCAATTGCGGCGGTCAGTCCCTCGTTCGCCAATGCGTCCGTCCGCGCCATCAGCACAAACTGTTCATCCGTCCGCGCGTCCACGGCAGCCTTGATGCGGTCAGCCATCTCCGCCGCCGGCACAAGCTCCTTGCCTGGCCGGTGGCCGCAGCGCTTTTGGCCTACCTGGTCTTCAATGTGCACCGCCGCTGCGCCGGCCTTGATCATGGATCGGATGGTGCGGGCGATGTTGAATGCCCCGCCCCAGCCGGTGTCAATATCGACCAAGAGCGGCAAAGAGGAAGCATCCGTGATTCGCCGCACGTCAATCAGCACATCTTCCATGGTGCTGATGCCCAGATCGGGAATCCCAAGCGAGTTGGCAGCCACGCCGCCGCCCGAGAGATAGAGCGCGCGGAAACTCGTCGCTTCGGCCATGCGCGCGGTGTAAGCGTTGATGGCGCCGGCCACCTGCAGCGGCTTTTCTTCCTGGAGCGCCGCGCGGAATCTCTCGCCGGCCGATGATCGATCGCGTCTCTGCGTCATGCAATGCCTTGCGCCGCATCATATCAGCCAGACGGCTTCCGTTTCCCGCCCGGCTTCCCTGTCGAGTTCCCCAACTTGGCCGCGCAGTGCGACAATCATCCGGTTGGCGCCGTCTATACCCAACAAGAGACTCCGCCCCAAGGAGAAACATCGCCATGAAAAGCCTGCTCGCCTGTACCGGCCTTCTGTTCGTCGCCGCAACCCTCTGCGCCCAGACACCCGCGCCCAAGCCTCCGCCCAAGAGCCCGGCCGCCACGGAAACGGCCACCATCGGCGGCAAAACCATCAGCGTCACCTACAGCTCTCCCGGAGTGAAGGGCCGCGAAGGGCATCTCTTCGGCAAGGAAGGGCAGATTGGCAAGGACCCCACCTATCCCGTGTGGCGCGCAGGCGCCAACTCCGCCACCAAGCTGCACACCGACGGTGAAATCACCATCGGCGACCTCAAGGTGCCCGCAGGCGACTACACCCTCTACGTCGATGTCTCCGACCCCGACAACTGGGTGCTTGTCGTGAACAAGCAGACCGGCCAATGGGGCACCAAGTACGACAAGTCCATGGACCTGGGACGGGTGAAGATGACCATGGCTTCGCCGCCTGCCATGCTTGAAAACCTCAAGTACACGCTCGTCGATAACGGCGGCGGCTCGGGGTCGCTCACCCTGGCTTGGGAGAACAAGAGCGGCTCCGTGTCCATCGGCGCGCATTGATGCCGGTGTTCTGAATTGATCACGACAGGGCGGCGGTTTTCGAGGCCGCTGCCGCCCTGCCGATAGAATAGGCGGAGTGGGTGATTTTTCCCCGGAGGGATTTACGCCTTGCCCCTATATGCCTATCGCTGCACCCAGTGCGGCCATAAATTTGAAAAGATCCAGAACTTCTCCGCCGACCCGGAGACCGAATGCCCCAAGTGCCACGGCCTGTTGGAGCGTCCGCTCACCGCGCCCCGGCTCCACTTCAAGGGCGCCGGCTGGTATGTGAACGACTACGCGGCCAAGAGCAGCGAGCCTGCATCTGAATCTGGCTCCGAATCCGGTCCTGAATCCGCGGCGTCCGATACGAAAACTCCCGCCGCCAAAACGGATGGCTCTGCGCCGGCGCCAGCATCCACGACAGCTCCATCCTCTGCGCCGAGTTCGTCCGCGTCCAGTTCCTCCGGGCCCAATTCTTCTGCGCCCAGCTCGACGACTTGAGAAGCCCTACCCGATCCCATTCTGCTTCAGCTTCGCGGCGATCACATCCGCATACTTGTTTCCGGAGCCGGTGTTGAACAGCACTACGCGATCCTCGGCCTTCAGGAATCCCGTAGCCAGCAGATGATCGTAGGCCGCGGTGGCCGACGCGCCCTCCGGCGAGAGCAGCAAGCCCTCGTTCCGGCCCCAATCCTTGAGCGACGCAAAAATCTGGTCGTCGGTCAACGCCACCACGGTCCCGCCGCTGGCCCGCACAATCTGCAGAATCAGCGCGTCGCCATAAGGCTTTGGAACCCGCAGGCCGGAAGCAAAGGTATGCGCATCTTCCCACATCCGGCTCTCGGTCTCACCCTGCTCAAACGCCCGCGCCACCGGAGCGCACCCCGCCGCCTGGATCGCAATCATCTTCGGCCGCCGGCCTGTGACCCAGCCCAACTGCTCCATCTCCTCGAACGCCTTCCACATGCCGATCAGCCCCACGCCGCCGCCGGTGGGATAGAAAACCGCATCAGGATACTCCCAGCCCAGTTGCTCCACCAGTTCGTAGCCCATGGTCTTTTTGCCTTCCACGCGAAACGGCTCCTTCAACGTGGAGATATCGAACCAGCCCTCGGCCTGCTTGCGCTCCGCGACCATCCGCCCGCAGTCGGAGATCAGCCCGTCCACAAGGGTCAAGTGAGCGCCGTACACATGGCACTCCACCTGGTTGGCCAGCGGAACGTCCTTCGGCATAAAGATATGCGCCTCAATCCCTGCCGCCGCGGCGTACGCCGCCAGCGCGCCGCCGGCATTGCCTGCTGAAGGCGCGGCCAGCTTCTTTATCCCGTAGTGCCGCGCCATGGACACGGCCAGCGCCAGCCCTCGCGCCTTGAACGTCCCGGTCGGATTGGCGCCCTCTTCCTTGAGCCACACGTTCGCGTTCCGCCGGCTCCTGAGCATGGGCGTCCAGCCCTCGCCGAGCGTGACCGGATCAACCGAGGGCAGCACCTGTCTATACCTCCACATCCCGCTCCAGCACGCATCCTGGCCGCTCTTGCCTATCCGGTCCCGCTGCGCCAGCCCGGCTGCGGAAGACAGATCGTAGCGAACATACAGCGGGCCGGCGCACGCCGTACAAACAGTCTGCGGGGTGGATGCGTCCAGGTGCGCGTGGCAGCGCGAGCATTCGAGAAAGGCGATTGTGGGCATGGCCATAGCATAATGGAGTCCTTGCACCCACAAGGCCCACTGATGACCCAAGCCCAAACCGAGCCGCGCACGCCGAAGTCCCACCGGTCACTGCCCTCCGCACTGGCCCTGCTCGCCTCGGTCCTGTTCGCGTCCGGTCTGGTTGCCGGCCTCATGCATGCGCCGGCCCTAACAGGCCTTGGCCTGCGTTGCGCAGCCATAGCCCTGCTCATTCCCTTTGCACTGCGCCGCCGCTCGCTGCTGGTGTGGACGTTTCTCGCCATGCTGGCCGGCGCTGAGCTGGGAGTGGACGCACCGGCCTTCGCGGCACAAACTCACTTTGTGGGCGACATCTTCCTCCGTCTCATCCGCATGATCGTTGCCCCTCTCATCTTTGGCGGCATTGTCACCGGCATCGCCGGCCACAATGAATTGCGCAGCGTGGGCCGCGTAGCGATCAAGGCGCTTGTGTTCTTTGAGGTGGTCACCACCTTCGGACTGATCCTGGGCGCGGTGGCCATCGACCTCACCCAGGCCGGAGCAGGCGTCACGCTTCCAGTCGTCACGAAAGCCACCGCTCCAGCCGTGCATCCGCAGGGATGGCAGCAGATCCTACTCAACATTTTTCCTGAAAACATCGCCAAGGCCGTCGCCGAGAACCAAATTCTCCAGGTAGCCATCTTCGCCCTGCTGTTCGGCGCCGCGCTCGCCACTCTTCCGGAGCCAAAGCGCATGCCTTTGCTCAAGGTGTTGCAGTCACTCACCGAAACCATGTTCCGTCTCACCCGCATTATCATGGTAGCCGCGCCCGTGGCCGCCGGAGCCGCGCTGGCATACACCGTCGGCAGCATGGGACTCGCTACGCTGCTGCCGCTGGGCAAACTGCTGATCACCTGTTACGTCGCGCTTTCCGTCTTCCTGTTGGTGCTGGCGCTTATCCTGCTGTTTGCGCGCATTCCCGTCGGCCGTTTTGCCGCTGCCGTTGCCGAGCCGGCGGCGCTGGGCTTCGCCACCACGTCGTCTGAAGCCGCGTTGCCGCTGGCCATGGAGCAGATGGAAGAGTTTGGCGTGCCGCGCTGGATCGTCTCCTTCGTCATTCCCACCGGCTACAGCTTCAACATGACCGGCTCCAGCATTTATCTCTCCATGGCCGCTCTTTTCGCGGCGCAGGCCGGTGGACTTCACCTGACCATCACCCAGCAAATTGTTCTGCTGGCCACGCTGGTGCTCACCAGCAAAGGCATCGCCGGCGTTCCCCGCGCCACGCTGGTGATTCTCATGGCCGTAGCAAGTTCATTTCAGATTCCCGCCGCCGCC
>Ga0302325_10034522_pt1 | contig 10347 bp, 9 predicted proteins | sample Palsa_T0_2_FD_201948 | JGI IMG/M metagenome (GOLD analysis project Ga0302325, IMG submission 201948) | Peat permafrost microbial communities from Stordalen Mire near Abisko, Sweden - Palsa_T0_2 | ecosystem: Environmental > Terrestrial > Soil > Palsa > Peat permafrost | place: Sweden: Abisko...
ACCAGCCCCACCAGTTATACCAGCGATTATGCCAGCAAAGATGCCAGCAATTATGCCATCGACGCGCGACGCTTAGTCCAACTATTAAACGTTTCCCGACAGCGCCCAAGCTGTTGCAACACTTCGGGATGGCTGAGTTGATCACAAGCAGACAAAACCTGACCGTACGGGGCTCCTTATGCTCAGATCAATGTTGCAATGTTGCGAGGAGTCCTCCGGTTTCATGCAGTTCATTTATTTCGGTTATATACACAAGAGACGACTTCAGGCCTGAGAAGCTCCAGCTTTAAATCAATGAAATCATCAGCAGCAATGGCTACCCCCAGCAAGACAAGAGCGGCAAACGCTATGAACGGGCCGTGGACGGACGGGCAACGAAGGAAAAGACAGCGTCTCCCACAGACGTGTGAATGGATCCTGCGAGAACCCACTTACAATGCATGGAAAAGTTGGGACGATGCCTCGCCGCCTGTTCTTTGGATCCATGGACCTCCAGGCTGCGGAAAGTCGTATCTGGCCCAGTATATTATCGAAAATCTGAAGGCGACCGAAGATAAGTCCGCAGTGTTAAGCTACTTCTGTGATGCAAGCTCAAGTCCTGCTTCTCCTGCGATCATTGCTGGCGCAACTGCTCCTCCACCCCTGCGCTGGACCCCATCTCAAAGAACAAATTACAGAAATAGTCGAGCAGCTTTCGTCCGACTCTACAGCTCTGGATATTTCATATCGGCTATGGGATAGGTCTGCAGCAATCCTGGGAGACGCTCCTCCCATAACCCTCGTCATTGACGGGTTGGATGAACTGCCCTCCAAATACTTGCTGCCTCAAGAGTTCGATTTTCCATCTCGACTTTCAGAGCTCCCCACAGCCATGGCTGGGTACGTACGGTTACTCATCACAAGTCGAACTGAAATAAGTATTCGGAGTGCTTTCAAGGAGGACCAGGAAATCCGAATTACTGCCAGCAAAGTTCGAGATGATACAGAATGTTTCATTTCTTCTGAGATTTCTAAGCATGCCAATCTTATCCCACTCACGAAAGAGATCATGGATACGGTTCTCCCGCAGTCCGAAGGCATCTTCCAGGGGGCTGCCCTAGCTGTCAAGGCTCTAGCTCAAGAGCCGACGACAGAAAAGGTCTTGGAGAGGCTGGCGGACCTCCCAATCTCTCTTGACGACATGTACGGCAGCATTTTTGAACATCAATCGCTCAACCTTGGCCGTGGAGAGATTTTACTTCGTGACGGAATTCTGCGATTGATGCTTTTTGCAGTGCGGCCGTTGCAAGTCCTTGAGATCGCGAATTTTCTGTCAGTGGAATCGAATGTATTCATACCCGACCTCGAGACGACCTCACTCCGTGTAAAAAGGTCTAACTACTTAGAGGCGTAGCATCGCTTAAGGGAGTAGATATTGTGTCTTCCCGCCTTTGCGCTAATAAAAACTCTGCATTGCCTTATTATTACCAGAGACGCGGGGAAGCCGTGGGTCACTTTTATTTAACTTACTCACCTTCTATCTTCTCACAAAATTCCCCATCGTCTCACACTATCTTCCATCTTCCCACCCACTTTATACAGTACCCCCCAGTGACTTGGTTAGTTTGCCACTAGCGCCTTGGCAGCCGCTTTATCGTTGCTACGAGGGCATACCCGCGTTGCCCTACTAGATTATTATATAAGCACCATAAACAAAACATTGAATATAGTAAGTGCTAATTAAAATAAAAGCATAAGGCCTCACTAATATCATTAGCCTAGCTTTTTGCCTAGCTTTCATTAGAAGTTATGTTAATTTAGTGAGCATTGCACATCGTATAATACAATAGAAGCAAAAGAGAGCTTAATCGACAGTAATATTTGCATTAGTAGTGTGATATCTCTTCTTAATAGATCGGTGATATCTAAATCCCCTCTTTTATAATGTAGATAGTAGAGGCAATAAAGTAAGAGGGGAGAGAAGGGAGTAAATATAATATAGGTTTGCAAGTATAAAAAGTCACAATTTTCTTGCTTTTTGCTATTACCTCTATCAACTTTTACACCTAATTTGTACTGCAATTTTAACAATATAGATGCTAGTAATATAGTGCTAGATACTTTTAACTCTAAACTTATTAAAGAGGACTTAGATTCTCTTTTTACAACTAAACTTAATACTCTTATACGCCCTATTACCCCTTATACGCAAATATACGATATTTAGTCCCTATTAAATAACAAAGACCTCGATGTTGCTATTTGTCCTTATACTAGCTACTACTTAGTTCTCACACCTTACTATAGCTTACCTCTTATTTAAGAGGATAGCAATAGTGGTAAAGGCTCTTCCTCTTTTCAGTTTTAGCAGCAAGATTTACTATCTCAAATACTCACTTTGACATTCGATTTAGACTTGTCTTTTAACTCTAATAATGACGTCATTAAGGTTCTTCTAAATCCCTTTAAGAGAGACACTAATGGTAAAACTGCAATTGAGAGAAGACTTTATATAATAGCAATAGACTTTCTACCTTTACTTGGTTTACGTCCCTTAAATAAGAGGCATATTATAGCAGTACAACAATATAATAAGGAATACACCCAAGCTAACCCTCTTAGCCACGACAATAAAATCAGGGTTTACTTTATTGTTAGTTTAACCGGGACGCGTAGCACAACACGTAAATTATAACATAGTATGCTGGTTGCGTAGTAGGTGAAAGTTATTGTATTTAGTTCGTGTGTGCGCGCAAAGGATATACTCTGCAAATGCGCTATCCGCATTAGGCTTAATGCTTTGCACATGATAATCAATTCTACCAACACTTATATATAAGCTTAGCTTTACTCACTCTAAGATTTGCACCAAGTTTCTAAACATCACTATTCGCCAGATTTAGTATGCTCTAAAGCAACGAACTCTCTCCCCTTATACAAATTACAATCGATTAGACTTACAGTTAAGAACCCCTTTCCATCGCTGTATTATTAATTAGATTAAGGCCTCTCCGTCTTACCGATTAGTAAAATGGGAGGATATCCCTCGTCTAGTTAACATAAGTATCCCTTATAGACTTACTAAACTAAAGTCTACTATAAGACTTGAGGGCGATAGCAAAAGTGTGTCCCGCATTCGCCCCCCTATTTTAACTAGGGTAGAAAACTTGCGTCTTTAGTTCACTCGTTCTCATCTTTACTAGACTTGGATTAATTAGTTTAAATACCTTTAAAGTAATGAAACTTGGGTAACTAGTAGTACTTATAAAAAGATGTAGGTCACGAGACTTCTTAGGAGAGGTAAAAAGTAAAATCATAATACGATTATATAGCATTATAAAAAGAAGCCTAATTGGATGGCATAAGCTTGCTTTGCTAGTACGCTAAAAGGTCCCTTGATTATATAAGAGAAGGAGTAAAAGACTATAAACTTTATAAGTTTTATTGCCTAAACACACTTCACTGCTAACCACTTTTTTAGACTTCTTACAAGACTCACATACTCCTTGTAATACATTAGTAGATATAGCAAAACTCTCACTTGGAGTAAGTATTTATATATGATAATGCACTTGCGCATACTAATAAAGCTACTAAGGTAATACTTACTAAAATAGGCATTACTCCAATTATATGGCCTCCTCTTTCACTAGACTTGAATCCTATTAAGCACGTGTGGAAGTAGATAAAGGACTAGCTAGAGCAAAACCAACCTCTAGCTATGAAAGATGAGCTAAAGGTTGTAATAAGAGAAGCTTAAGATATTATCCCTAAAGAGTTTTTACTAAAGCTTATTAAGAGCATGCTTGCAAGGGTATAGCAAGTAATTGATGCTCATAGTAGCAATACAAAGTACTAAGGATGCGTTGAATTACACTCATTTGGCACTATTTTGATATTTTAGTTGTTGAATTTTCCTTACAACATTCGCTAGATTTACTAGAATTGTATATACTCTCACTAAAAAGCCTCAATAACATCATGTTTTAATACAAATCTCTAATATTAAATTTATATCCTCGTTTTTATAGTGTTTAGCTGCGATGCCACAGCCAATTTGGCTTGAAACCCCCAATAATCAGCTGCGGTAAAGCAGCATTAAAATTCACCCTAATTGGGCTAGGCAGATCGTCAGCACCAGTGGCAAACTAACAAAGTCACCGGGGGGGTACTATAAGGACTTTCTTATATATAAAATCTCACACTATAAGCACCGAACTGTCAGAACTACGTTGGAGGGTTAAATCTAGCTAAGTAGACAGAGGAAACCCTAAAGAAAGGGCTCTCTGTGGACAGATCTGCTATTAATACTAATCCTATTTATAGAGGCCTTAAGGAAGATAGTGGTAAAGTACTATACGATAAGATATAGGCGTTATGGGAAGCGTAAGTTAGTAATATTATAAAGCCGAGACTAGTATAGTAAATACTAATATATACTAAATACCTAGAGAAATTTCCGGGCTTAGATCTATATAAAATAAATAATATAAAGCACGTCGCCCTAGCTATTATATAAGTAACTCCTAGTAAACTAAATAAAGTAAATAGAATAGTAAACTTCAATATAGTAGCTTATCGATATGGTATATATCCCTAAGCTGGGCTCTTGCGCCTTCTTTGATATGAATGTTTCGGTATTGCTTGCTAGACCCACCCGGCTGTTCGGGATCTGACATTGCGATCGACCATGTAAATGAGCTGCCGCAAAGGTGAAGCAGGTGAGGGCGCGGACCTACAGCCCAGTCAATGAATTGTGAAGTTCAGAGCCTCTACTTCCTCTCGTAGGTCGGTGCTAGCATGATCTCGCCGTTGATAGTAACGGGCACTACTCATTCGCCCTGTAGCCGGGTTGCATTGGCCTAGGTGTGATGAGGTTGCGGCTGAAGTTTTGGTGAGTACTTCCCCTACTCCCTCTATCAACCTCCGGGGCGTCTCTTGCATTATTTCTCTTGACAATGGCGGAACTGTTCTGCATTGTCGCCGGTGCCATTGGGATTACATTTGCTTTCACTGCTTGTGTTGACTGCTTCGAGTACGTCCAGTTGGCCGCCACTTTGGTCGAGATTTCCAGACCACCCAGCTTGCTCTCAGCTGCGCGAGACTCCGTCTTACACGATGGGGCGAGTCTGCCAACATCTACAATGATCCTAAATTGGGCAGGGAGGATGCTACTGTGGCCGAGATCCAACTTGCGAAAGACTGCTGGTCCAGAAAGAGGACGTGTTGCATGTTCACTGGATGATTATTTACGTTTACAAGATGCTCACATGATTGCAAAATTACTTCGTATCCGGCATCCATAAATGCAAGCATGAGTTGTCCCCGAGAACGCTTGCTAAGTATTTTTTCCTGAAAGTAATCGATCAGCTCCTGAAAGAAACCAGGATCAGTACCAGTCAGTCATATTTATCAAATTTCTTATTCAGAATTCCCCAGAATCAAGCCCCTCCTTCCATCCAATCGAAAGACCTTCACTTATGACCCTTCATATGCAACCTAAACGCCACCGGAGACGCAAAGATCTGCGGAGGACAGTGATTCCACCCATGGCAAACTGCACACATGTACCAAGCCGTTAAGTTGCTCCACGATATCGAAGCCTGAATATGATATTTTGCCAGACTTCTCCATTCACTCTCACTCAGGACCACTAGTCCGCTCAACCTGATCCCAACATACCGAAATTCCAATGAACAGTAATCACATTTGTATCCTGCTTTATCAGGTAGCTCAGAGGAAATCGACGAAAGTACTGCAGACGGATTGTGCTGCAAATGCAGGGCGCCGGCGCAGAAATCAGTATCGCCGCTGTACGATGGGAGGAGTCTTTGAATCGCGTCTTTGGTCCCGGAATCGGTATCCGGAGGGATCCAGCCTCTGCGTGTAGCAAGCCCTTCGATGGAAAGCTTGGTAGCCTTGAGATCCCTTTCGAGTTGGGTATCGACTGATTGGTCGTCCTGTAACTCGTATTGAAGGAGGCGTTGCGCCGCTCTTGCCCCCTCCTCCAATCTCTCCATCTTCTCCTGCAGGTCCTTGAGAATATTCTGAAGCTCGGCTATAGATGGAGCTATGCGAGAAAATTAATTAGCGGTGTCCGGTAGTTATCAAAGCCTATGCTTAGGTTAAGCTTAAGCTTTGTAAATAATAAGTAAAACGTACCATCGCCGGCAGTAAACTGGCTTCCGAGTATCACCACGCAATTGTTGAAGGTGTTGCAGACATCCCGGCTATGGCCTCTGAGATGGCCCGAAATTTGGCTATCATTGCTAGCTGCTTCTTGGGCTTTCTGTGCCCTCATATCAAGTTGTAGCTTTTTGCATTGCGCAACCGTTTGGATTATTGTGCAAACCAGAGTTGGGATGGCTAGGAAAGGGAGAAATTCGAGGCCCGACATAGCGTATTATGGAATTTTTGTTTGTGGAAAGGGAAAGATGTAATTGTTGATAGATGGGGCGTCCAAATTCCCGATTTGAGTTGTATTTAAAACTTCGAGGTCAGAGGGAGAAAATAGGCCTTCGAGGAATAGAAATGAAACATCTGACATGTCGTAGGGCGCAGTCATGATCGAACTAACTTTAGCTTGCAGCACCCCCTTTTAAAAAAAAAGTATGCTATTTCGAAGACCAGTGCAAAGATAAATGCAATATGGCACCTTTCGTATGACAGAAGTCAATATGCAGGTCTTTGATTGATCACGGAAGGTGCTGACGCCTCTTGTAAACTCCTTGTCTCGCGGATAAACGAACTTTGATAGCCACTCAAAGGCCATGAATGCGCCTGCGCAAAATTAGACTTGCAGCGAATAGATCCGTAAGGTGAGACAGTGGAAACGCACTCCCTATATTTAGAATTGGGGGCTGTACGAAAATAGCCGAACACGCTTGAGCCTCCACATACTCAACCTCATTGATATCTTGTTTGAACCTAGCAAACGCCATATGCAAGCCACTCCGCAGTGCCATTTTACGCAGGATACGAGGCTCTTGTGAGGGTCAATTATCGGCCATGAGCCAATATTAGAGAAAAAAAAAACTCAGTTCTTTATAACCTACGCAAAACCCAAGGGAGAAGCATTCAACATTGTTCTCCAGTACATTACTATATTCCCTCAACATCCCATCTAAATCATACCTTCTTACCAAGACTTAGCCCGCTCTCTCTTTTACTCCAACCATGAATCGATCAGGAACCACTCGGTCATCGAATGCGCCAGAGGTCTTGCAACCCGGCCAGCAACGTCGCAATGGCTGGGGAAGTAATAGCTCCAACGGCACCAGCACACCCATCTCAATTGATCTAAGATCTTATCAAACCGATGAAGAAAGAGAGATCTTAGATACCGTCGACAAAGTCCGGGAGTTTGACATTGATCACGACCTTCACATTCCCCAGATTGTGGTATGCGGTGACCAGTCCGCAGGAAAAAGTTCGGTCCTTGAAGCTATAACTAACATAAAGTTTCCACGTGGGAGCAACACTTGCACTCGATATGTTACCGAGTAAGATCTTCCAAGTTTTCTACAACACATTGATGCCATCCGATGATCTAATGAGCGATAGAATCCGGCTTCGAACTGCTCCCATCGATTCCATCACGATCAGAATTCTTCCTGGACTCTCTCGATCTCAGCTTGACAAACTAACACTGCTGGAATTTGGCGAAACAGCAGAAAGCCTCGAAAATCTCCCAATATTGATGGAAGCTGCCGAAAGGAAGATGGGACTACCCGCGAGGTCAGAAGAATCCCATTTCTCCGAAGACACGTTACAAATCGAAGTTCACGGGCCTACCCTCCCACGACTCACTCTCATCGATCTCCCAGGCCTCATCCGCACAGGAAACCAATCGCATATTGACCTCGTAACATCCATCACTGAAAGATACATCCAGAACAAACGGTCGATCATCTTAGCGGTTGTGGGCGCTCACTATGATCGACAAAACCAGGAAATCACCAAGATGGCAACAAAGTATGACCCCAACGGAGAACGCACATTTGGTGTTATCACAAAGCCGGATACGACGGAACGAGGCACCCCTGGAGAGCAAACTTGGATAAAATTGGCTCAGAATCTCTACCCAGGGTTCATATTTCACAATGGTTGGCATGTCTTACTGAACCGTAACGAAACAGAGGTGATTGAAAACACATCGACGGAAGAGAGGAATGAGAAAGAGAGGCAATTTTTCGAGGACCCAGCGAGAGAATGGAGTAAAGTGAACCCTGAAAATTGGGGAGCCCAAAAGCTAAAAGAAAGTCTGGTTCGACTCCTAGTCGACCACCTCAAGCGGCAACTCCCATCCTTGAAAATGGAGATTGAAAAGAAATTGATCCCTATCCAGGAGGAATCGAGAAGATTGGCAGCGAGCTTAAAAAGCAAAGAAGATGCTGGAGATATTCTCCGGAAGCGATGCGCAGACATGCGTAACATTACGTCGAAAGCAGCGGAGGGAACATACAACGACAATACAGACTATTTCAAGCTTTACGATCAACCAAAGTGGTTAGAAGATCCACGATTACTCCGATCCAAAATCGAAATCGAAGCAGATAAATTCCAGACAAATATGAAGAGTGGAGGTCGACATCTCCAGTCTACCTGGAACCCTGAAAAACCCCCACGGCCGCCGAGATGGAAACACACATTGACTCTGTAACGGCTTTCTTGCAGAACGCTCGGGGTCATGAAGCTGCTGATGTGACGCAACCACAGCGTCTAGATATCTTATTTCACCAGTATTCGAAACCTTGGCGAGCCATTGCAGAAGTGTATCTAAGCAACTGTCGGGATCATTGCAAGAGGTTCCTCGACAACCTCACCATCACTATCCTAGAGCCGGAGATGCCACACGTCGCCAAGAAGATTCAAGAAAAACAACTTGATAAACTTCTTGAAAAGCGCATGGTTACAGCTTTGCAGGAGCTTGAGCGTTTGGAAAAGGACCGCTTGAGGGCAACAAAAACGCGGAATGCCGCATTTCTTGACGGGACAAAAGAAGCGTATGGGAAGGAGTTGCACAAAATGATGATTAAGGCACTTCCAAATGTCAATACTGATTTTGGCAAAGTGTCTTCGAAGATCGCGGCAGACATGGGAATGGATACCTTGGAGAAGCGCCAACGGGCTGAGGCAGTGGCGCTGATGCCTCGTCTGCATCTTTCTTATAAGGTCTGTCTGCACCTTAAACCGTAATATTTAACGAGCTAATAGTGATCTAGATAGCTGCGGACGTCTTTGTTGACAATGTTCTCGTTCAAGTCACGGAAAGGCACCTCTTGACAAATCTCGAAGATATGTTTGATGAGATTTGGAAGTTGAGTTATGAGAACAAAGACGAATGGGATCTTTTGCTGGTTGATGAGAACTACAAACAACGGGAAGAAAAACTGCACTTGATTAGTCTAAGGGAGCAAAATTTGCAGAAGTGCTTAGATGCAGTTGTACTTGTAGTCTGATCGTCAGGCCCTGGTAGCAATTTCGCTTAAGTCAGGGGCTCAGGGGTGGCCTCCCAAACCCCTGATGTATTTCCACACCTCTCTTAATCCCGCACATAGCTACGTACTATATAGGAGCTCCAAGCATGCTCGAGTGCAATCAGATAAACTATAGTCGCTTAGGAGGAATGCATAGCCTCGCTGCGCCCGATTTCTCGGGTACTTATCCATTGGCTGGTTTCCCCACCAAAATTGCAGTACCTTTACAAATCAATGCAGCCATCAGATATAAATTTCTAGAGTTAATGTGATGTTCAAATTGAAGCTATTCAGACTTTCATGCCTCGCTTATATAACTTCACTACATTACACATCCCACGCAAAAGAGAAGTCCGGGTCGTCCACTTCGTCGTCGTCGTCGGACAATAAATGAGACCAATCCATCTGCTTTCTTACTCCTCTGCGGTCGAACGGGAGCAGAGGAATGAATCTGGTTAATATCAACACTGAAAACGACGTCATTTGATGCCAATTCGTTGAGCGAAGTATCACCCATATCCTTCTCTGCGATTGTACTTTTTGACTGCATATATGCCGCTCCCTAATGGTGCTGGGAATATACGAATCGCCCTTACTGCTTGCTCCCCTAGCTAACGCAACCTGTGTAGTCGAGAGTAAGAGAGGAGGGTAACTGGCGGCGATTTTAGCTAGGGAGACGTCTAATAGCTCTTGAGCTTGAGGGAGTATATCGAAATCGATTTTAATATAGTCTTGCGTCTTGTTTTCAACATCTTCCGGAGCAACTCATTTTGAAGCCTCGCAGGAGTAGTCGACGTAGGAAATTCGTATGGATTAATCTCAAAAGCAGAGGGGTATCGTCGAGTACCGGTCTTTCCATGCCCCCTGTTGTGTCCTCATGCGCGGGCGG
>Ga0302325_10034523_pt1 | contig 10347 bp, 8 predicted proteins | sample Palsa_T0_2_FD_201948 | JGI IMG/M metagenome (GOLD analysis project Ga0302325, IMG submission 201948) | Peat permafrost microbial communities from Stordalen Mire near Abisko, Sweden - Palsa_T0_2 | ecosystem: Environmental > Terrestrial > Soil > Palsa > Peat permafrost | place: Sweden: Abisko...
CCGCTGCAGAAGCAACCGAAGAGCGTAGCCGCTCGCGTGCGTTCGGCCTATGGCCGACGCGCCCGTCAGGATTCGACTTCGCCGATGTGTTGCGGTTCCGACTGAGGGCCGAACCTTGTGTCGGCAAAAGACCAAGCCTAACAGCAGGATAGACCTTTAAAACGCGCTGTGGCGTTGGGATCGGGATGATGTGCGCAACGTCTGAAGGTAAGCGCGTAGATTCTCGAATAATCGTGGTCTTTGTGGCCTTGTGTTCGGTGAACGGAACCGAACTGGCCTAGCTTACCATTTGCCGTTGCATTCGTGTCGGTCGCAATATAGCGAACGTCGCGCACTTCTATTTCGCGAGCTGCCCCTCTCAATACGTCGCGTTTGCCCGGGTGACGTTAGCGCCAAGGCGAGTCGTCCCGCGGTCCCAACTTGAGGAGGTTTATGCCAAAGTCTACACGCGCGTTAGCATTGGCACTCGTGCTGACCCTGTCGTTCACGGCTTGCGGCAGTCAACGCTCGTCCGTTCCGTCGAGCACCGTAAGCAGTGCCACGAGCAGCCAATCCGCAGCGCGGACAACCGAATCAGCGCTTACGCCGATCATTTCGGTTCCCAAGACGTATGGCGCGCTAGCCTTCGTCGACGGCGGCCGGCGCAAAGCCACCGCACCCGTAAGCGTATCGCTCACCTTGCGTTACAACAACCAGCTTGAGCTCGATCAGTTTGTCGCCAACGCAAGCAACCCGCATTCGAATGCCTACCGCAGCTTCCTCACCAAAGAACAGTTCAATGCGCGTTTCGCGCCCACGACCGCGCAGGAAGGTGCCGTTGTCCAGGCGCTGCAGCGAGCGGGTTTCACGATCACGCAGCGGTTCGCCAATCGCACGATCGTCGATGCAACCGCTCCAAGTGCCACGGTCGAGCGCTACTTCGCGACCGAAATGCACACGCTGCAACAGGGCAAATACGGCGAACGCTTCGCAAACGTAAAACCTGGAATCGTGCCGGCTCAGATCGTGTCCCTGGTCAGCAGTGCATCTCTGAGCAATCTCGTCGTGGTTCGCACGCTGGCTGACCAAAACGCACCAGCCGTCCCGCGCACGTCACCGCAGTTCGAGCGCGACGCGCTGGGTCGGATCAAGATTCCGCTGACGACACCGGGCATCACCCCGTTCAATTCGAGCGGTACGCTCGTCAATGGCAACTTCGCCAGCGGCAAACTCAGCCCGGGCTGGATCAACGAAAGCACGACCCGAGCGGACGACGTAAAGGTCACAACGGCGCAGGCGTATCAAAGCACATATTCTGCTTTCATGGGCAAGCTCAGTCCGCCTGAAGTCAACGGGTGGGCTTCGATTGCACAACTTGTGACCGTTCCGACGAACGGCAAGCTCAGCTTCGAGGTGTATCGAGGCTCGAATGAGCCGAACACCGAGTACGCGTTCCAGGCCGGGTACCTGCTCGATCAGCGCGGTGACATCCTCACGACGTTCTATACGACGGTGAGCAATGCGCAGACGTGGGTCAATTACACCGTCGACCTCAGCGCGTTTGCCGGGCAGACCGACTATATTTATTTCGGCTGCTACGGCGACGGCTACGACGCCGACTACACCTATCAGTACGTCGACGACGTCGCGTGGGTAGGCAGCGCGACACCAACTCCAACGCCGACAGCGACGCCGACAGCGACGCCCACCCCGACCCCGACCTCGACAGCGACGCCAACGGCTAAGCCGACGGCGACGCCAACCCCAACAGCGACGCCGACGGCTAAGCCGACGGCGACGCCTACCGCAACCCCGACGCCGACGGCAACCCCAACAGCGACGCCGACGGCAAGCCCGACCGCGTCTCCTACTTCCACGCCCACCAGCGGCTGTAACGGCGCCCCGATCGACAACGGCCCCTTGAGCAATTCGAGCGGAACGCTGGCGACGGGCGTTGCGAAACCGTTCGACTACCCGGTCCAACACGGCTGTAACGGGGCCGGCTATACTGCGGCCATCATCATCGACGACCCGGTGAACACCAGCTACGTTGCCAAGTATCTCGCGGCAGCGGAGGTGACCCAAACCGGCACGATCACCAATGAGGCCGTCGACGGCGGCGGTTCGGGTGACGATCCGGAAACCGACCTCGACGTCCAAACGATTTCAGGCCTTGCTCCCGGCGCGAACATCATCGTGTACGACATTGGGTCGCTGACCGATCAGGCAATCGAAGATGGCTACAATCAGGTCCTTACCGACGGCACAGCCGCAGCGGTGAATTCGTCATTCGGCGGCTGTGAATCGAGCGACCCGTCATTCGAATCCGCGACGAATTCGATCGCCGAGCAAGGCGCAGCCGAAGGTGTAGAATTCTCTGCTTCGTCCGGCGACACGGGCAGCGACGAGTGCGGCGACGACAATTCCAAGGGCGTCAGTGCGCCGGCAGGCGATCCCTACTTCACTTCAGTCGGCGGCATCAACTTCACGTATACGACGGCGGGCGTGCTCGAAACCGTTACCGCGGGCGACGCTTCCTGCTCGGGCGGCGTGAACGACGTTTGCTACGGCGGCGGCGGTGTCTCGACCATCGTTGCGGAACCAAGCTGGCAGAGCGGAATCGCCGGGATGATCAGCTCGGGCCGTAACCAACCCGACATCTCGTTGCCCTTCGATTACGTCGCCGTATACACGGGCGGAGCCTTCGCCGAATATCTCGGTACGTCGTGGTCTTCGCCCGCGTCGGTGGCGCTGTTCCTCGAAGCCGACGAGCTGCACGGCCAGAAACTTGGTTGGATGAATCCGACGTTGTACAGCTTGTTTTCGGCGACCGGCTACAACGATTACTACACCCCGTGCACATCGGGTGACAACATCGCCTACTCGTGCAGCGCCACTCAATACAACCAGGCTGCAGGTATCGGTGCACCCAAAGGATGGGCGTTGGCCAACGCCCTCTAGCATCCGCGACGCCTGAAGTTCCCCGTGCGAAGGTCACACCTGCGCAGGCGAACTTCAGGCAACGTTGGCCGCGCGACCGGCGGTGTCGAGTCGGAGCACGCGACGTGGCGGAAGCCCTCCGCGCGGACCGAGGCTTCCTTCCCGTTTGGCCGGAAGAAGCTCGGTCGTGATGAGCCAACCCAGTATCGATGCGCTCCGCCATACGGCGGCGCACGTTTTAGCCTACGCCGTTGCGGAGCTGTTCCCCGAAGCGAAGCCGACCATCGGGCCGTCAATCGAGAGCGGATTTTACTACGATTTCGACCGCCCGGCACCGTTCACGCCCGAAGATCTCGCGGCGCTTGAAGAGCGCATGCACGCCATCGTGCGGGCCGACTATCCAATGCTCGGCCAGCGCGTAACGCGCGAGGAAGCAATCGACCGTTACCAGGGCAACGAATATAAGGTCGAACTGGCCAAAGGCATCCCCGACGGCGAGCCGGTCACGCTGTACACGATCGGCGATTTCACCGACCTCTGCCGCGGCGGGCACGCCGAGCGGACAAGCGAGATCGGCGCGTTCAAGCTGCTTAGCGTTGCCGGCGCATATTGGCGCGGTGACGAGCACAAGCCGATGCTGCAGCGTATTTACGGCACGGCCTTCCCGACGCAGCAAGAGCTCGATGACTACCTGGCCTTTCTCGAGGAAGCCGCCAAACGCGACCATCGCAAGCTGGGTCCGGAACTGGGTCTCTATAGCATCGAAGAGGATGCCGGCGGCGGCTTGATCTTCTGGCACCCGAACGGGACGATCGTGCGCAGCATCGTCGAAGACTTCATCCGTGCCGGGCTCAAAGAGCGCGGCTACAAACCGGTCGTCACGCCGCATGTCGTGCACGAGAAGCTCTTCGAGATCTCAGGCCACCTCGAGAATTTTGCGCACGGAATGTTCGGACCGCTCGAAGTCGAGGGTCAGCGCTTCCGGCTCAAGCCGATGAACTGTCCGGGACACATCCTCATTTATCGCTCCGAGCTGCATTCGTACCGGGATCTTCCGCTGCGCTTTTCCGAGTTCGGCACCGTCTATCGCTTCGAGCGCAGCGGTACGCTGCACGGCCTCACGCGCGTGCGGGGCTTCACCCAAGACGATGCCCATCTGTTCTGCACACCCGAGCAGCTGCAGGGTGAATTCGAGCAGACACTCGACGAAGCGTTGCGCCTCATGGACGCGTTCCGATTCCGCGATTTCGAATATTTTCTGTCGACGCGCGAGCAACGCGGCCCGACCGATCCGCTCGCTGAGGATGCGATCCGCAGAGCGCTCGAATCGCGCGGCATCTCGTATCAGATCGACGAAGGCGCCGGCGCATTCTACGGCCCCAAACTCGACATCAACTTGCACGATGCAATCGGGCGCCAGTGGCAGCTGGGCACCGTTCAAGTCGATTTCATTCTGCCCGAACGCTTTGAACTCAAGTATCGCGGCGCCGATGGCGTCGACCATCGGCCGGTCATGATCCACCGCGCACTGGCCGGTTCGATGGAACGTTTCATGGGCGTCCTCATCGAACATTTCGGCGGCAATTTCCCGGCCTGGCTCGCGCCGGTGCAAGCGGTCGTTGTCCCGATCTCCGAGCATCAGCTGGACTATGCGTTCGCGGTTCGCGACGAGTTGCGCGCGCACGGTTTTCGCGTCGACGCCGATCCGTCGAACGAAAAGCTCGGCTACAAGATTCGCCGTTGGAAGACACAGAAAGTCCCGTACATCGTCGTGGTCGGCCGGAATGAGCTCGCTGACGGGACCCTCAGCGTCAACCAGCGCGGCAGCGAGGCGAAGCGCGACCCGATTACCATCGCGGCGTTTGTCGAAGAATTGCGCACAGCCGTCGACGAAAAGCGCTAGTTTCGGCTTATTCCGTTTGGGTGCGCGCGAGTTCCGCCGCCGCCTCGGCGACGTCGTGGAGAAACGCGGCGTGCGCCGCTGCTTCGCCAGGTTGGCGCGCACGCTCGACGATTGCTTCGAGCTCGTCGAGCGCGCGCAGCACCGCACGAGCTTGCGCGCGCCCCGCGCGGGTGAGTTCCACCGCCAGGCTGCGGCGGTCGCCCGCAACGGGCCGGCGCGTGACGAGTCCGCGGGCGGCGAGCCGATCGACGACGCTGGTCAACGTCGAGCGGCGATGGAGAAAGGCGTGGTGCAGCGCGTTCATGGTCGATGTCCCGTGCTCGGCGAGCTGAACGAGAACCAACGCCTCGGGCTGGGTCACGGCGCCGGCGGTCCGCGCATCGAGGAATAAGCCCACGGCGTGGACTGCGCGATGGAGTTCGACCACGTACGGAACGCGCGGCTCGTGCATAGCGACAGGAGGTTCGTGTCGCGGCCCGCGAAGCCTTGACTTTACTACGATATCGTACTATACGATATCGTATGACAAAAGTGTGCACAGCGCTGGCCGGGGCCCTGTTGATCTTACCGTTCAGCGAGGTGGTCAGCGCCGACACGGTGCCGGCGTGCAGCCCTTCGGCGGTGCTCGAACTGCGGCTGACCGCCTCTGCTGACCGTGCATTTCGCCTGTTCGATCCGATCCACGAATCACTTTGGGAACCGCACTGGAAACCCCGGTTTCTCGGTGCCCCGCGGGCTGCGGCCGGGCTGGTGTTCATCACCACCGGCCCTGCGGGGACGCAAACCATCTGGCTCCTCGACCGCTACGATTCGTCGGCGCGCAATTTGCGCTATGTCAACGTGTCCGCTGGCCGCACGCTGACGCAACTCGACATCGCCGTGGAACCGCGCGGTCGTTCGGCCAGCGAAGCGACGGTCCGTCACACCCAGACCGCGCTCGATTCCACCGCCGCCGCCGACGTGTGTGCAGCGGCACGCGAATTTCCGTCCGTGCGATCGCATTGGGAGGCAGCCCTCAACGCAGCGCTGCAACGCTCGCGCTGACGTGGACGACGACGCATTCCTCATCGCCCTCGAAGAGGCGCGTCTCCCAAATGCAGCGCTTCGGCACGCTGACCACATCCGAGCGGCATATCTCTACCTGCAGCGCTTCGGCTACCCGGATGCCGTGGCCGCGACCGTTGCAACGATCCGACGCTTTGCGGCCGCCCATGGAACGCCGCAGGCGTTTCATTTCACGCTGACCGTCGCCTGGACGCGCTGCATTGCCGCGCATTGGCGCAACTCAAGCGCAGCGACCCCCTTCGGGACCTTTCTCGCGGCGAACCGCGAGTTGCTCGACCCGACGCTGCCAATGCACTTCTATACGCGCGAACGGCTTTTTGCGGCGGCCGCGCGAGTGGGATGGCAAACTCCCGATCTGCGGAGCCTACCGCCCGTCCCCGGAGGGTGTCGGGGCTTCCCCGACCGCGACTCGGCCCGAACGGCCGAACGCTACGGGCCTGATGAAGTCGAATCCTGATTCCAGCGCAAACGCGCTGGCGCCGGCCTCGCTGGGGCCAGGTGCTTCGCGCGCGTACAAAAGTCACAGCCGGCGCAACTTCGTGCCATTTCCCAACGGTCGAACGGCGCGACATGCTTCTGCTCGGCATCGAAACGTCGTGTGACGACACCGCGACCGCCGTCGTGCGCGACGGGCGGACCGTGCTCGCCAATGTCTCGACGAACCAGGACACCTTTCACGCCAAATATGGCGGGATCGTGCCGGAGATCGCCAGCCGGCGCCACGTCGCGCTGTTGTCCGCCGCGGTCGACGATGCGCTTGGCCGCGCCAAGCTGACGCTGGCCGACGTCGACGGCATCGCGGTCACCGCCGGTCCGGGTCTCATCGGCAGTTTGGTCGTCGGCGTCGCAGCGGCGAAAGCCCTCGCCTTCGCCGCCAGCAAGCCGCTCTATGCCGTCAACCATCTGCACGGCCACATCTTCGCGGCATTTCTGGACACCGCCGACGAGCCCGAGTATCCGTTTCTTGCGCTGCTCGTTTCGGGTGGCCACTCGCAACTCGTCGACGTCGAATCGCCCAGCGTCATGCACGTCATCGGCAAGACCCGGGATGATGCCGCCGGTGAGGCGTTCGACAAGACGGCACGGTTGTTCGGCCTCCCGTTTCCGGGCGGTCCGGCGCTCGAAGCACTCGCCGCCGGCGGCGACGCTCGTGCCGTCCGTTTCCCGCGCTATCGCGCCGATCCGGGACGCCTCGATATGTCGTTCTCGGGTCTCAAAACGTCGGTCCGTCACTTTCTCGAGTCTGACTGCGGTGCAACGCCCACTGCCGATATCGCTGCCTCGTTTCAGGCGGCGCTCGTGGACGTACTCGTCGATCGGGTCGACCGCGCTTTGACGGCGCGCCGCTACGCCTCGATCGTCCTCAGCGGCGGAGTCGCTGCCAACATGGTGCTGCAAGCGGCCTTCGCCGCCGTCGCAGCCGAGCATGCGACGCGCGCCATCATCCCGCAGCGCCGCTATTGCACCGACAACGCCGCCATGATCGCCGCCGCAGCCGACCGGCGCGGAGAGCTCTCGCGCGCCGACGCGCTCACGCTCACCGCCGATCCCAACCTCGCCTTCGAATCAGCGTGAGCGGCCTGCTCTTCGGTGCGATCGCCGACGATTTTACCGGCGCAACGGATCTCGCCGATCAACTGGTCGGCGGCGGTATGCGCACGGTCCAACTCATCGGCATGAGCGATCCCGTCATCCCTGCCGATGTCGATGCCGTCGTGATTGCGCTCAAGACGCGTACCGCCGCGGCCGCCGATGCGGTCCGTCAATCGTTGGCGGCGCTCGATCTTCTCGAGCGCGCCGGGACCAAGCAAATACTCTTCAAGTACTGCTCGACGTTCGATTCGACCGCTGCCGGAAACATCGGTCCGGTCGGCGACGCACTGGCCGAGCGTTTGGCCCAAACCGTCACCGTATTTTGCCCGGCGTATCCGGCCAATAAGCGCAGCATCTATAACGGCTATCTGTTCGTGGGTGACGTACTTCTCTCGGAGTCTGGGATGCGCGATCACCCGCTGACCCCGATGCGCGACGCAAATTTAGTGCGTGTACTCGCCGCCCAGAGCCGGCGCAGCGTTGCTCGCATCGGACTCGAGACGGTGCGCCGCGGCGCTGCGGCGCTCGCGGAGGCGCTTGCCGCACCGCGCGAACCCGTGCACATGATCGTCGACGCGACCGAAGATGCCGATCTGTATGCGCTCGGCGAGGCGCTCGACGGCACGCGGCTAATCACCGGGGGCGCCGGAGTTGTGATCGGTTTACCGAGCGTCTACCGTCGTCACGGATGGTTGGACGCCGCGACGAACGCCGTCGCTGAACCGGTCCGCGGCGGACGCGGGGCGGTGCTTGCGGGATCTGCCTCGCAAGCTACCCGCGCCCAAGTTGCACACTTCCGCGCGGCCGGCGCGCCCACGTTTACCATCGAGACCGAACACCTCGCCGATCCGCCGGGCGCCATCGCGGCGGCGCTCGCCTGGACAGCCGAGCGCGATGGGGACGCGGTCTTGGTGAGTGCGACCGCCGAACCCGAGATCGTACAGACGAACCAGGACCGGTATGGGATCGCCGACGCAGGCGAGCGGGTTGAACGGATCCTCGCGGGCGTCGCGGTCGGACTCGTCGCTGCGGGAGTGCGGCGGCTGGTGGTGGCGGGCGGCGAGACGTCGGGCGCCGTTGTAAGCGCGCTGGGCGCCGCGCGCGTGCGAATCGGACCGCGCATCGACGTCGGCGTGCCGTGGACGATCGTTGACGGTACACCAAAGATCGGCCTTGCGCTCAAGAGCGGGAATTTCGGCGCCCCCGACTTCTTCACGCGCGCCCTTGCGATGACCGAGTAGCCGCGCGCGGGCTAGCGTTACAAGGCGAGATCGGGCAACATGCTCGTGGCAACGCCTAGGAGCCTGTCGGGTTTATCCGACAGGCGACGACGGGCGGATTAGGCGAAGCCCAAACGCGAGAGTTCGACGAAGTCGAGCTCCCTAGGCCACCGGCTTCGTCGGCGGTGTCGCGGTTGCGAACGCAATTGCGCCCGGAAGCCTTTGCCGCATACAGCGCCTCGTCCGCGCTGCGGATGAAATCCTCCGGTCGTCGATAGCGGCCCGCGTCGAAACTCGCGACGCCGATGCTCACCGTGACGACGCCGCACGCACTGGCCGCGCTAAGCAAGGCGAGTGCTTGGATGGCGCAGCGGACCGCTTCGGCAAGCTCCAGCGCAACCTCGACTCCGGTCTGGGGTAAGATGGCGGCGAACTCTTCACCACCGTAGCGCGCCACGAGGTCACCCGGGCGGTGAAAAACCGACGCGAATGCTGCCGCTATGCGCTGCAAACACTCGTCGCCGGCTTGATGCCCGTAGAGGTCGTTGAAGCCTTTGAAGGCATCGACATCGAGGAAAAGCAGCGCCAGATCCGTCCGGTAGCGTTGCGCGCGGCGCACCTCGTCGGCGAGCGAACTATCGAAGCGGCGGCGGTTTGCAATCCCGGTCAGGGAATCGGTCGTCGCTGCACGTTCGAGCCGCTCGTTCGCGGCAGCTAACTCGAGGTTGGCCTCACGGACCTCACCCACCAGCGCAACGTTGTCTTCGTTCATGCACAGAAAGCGGACGTGCTGGTCGTACAAATGGTGGATGAGCGTCTGCGCGGCAAAAAACCCGAACAGGCAAAACAAGCTGTATGCCCGATAGTACGGATTGTCTGCCGCCAGCAACGCAACGAACAGTGGTCCAAGGCCCAGCAGCACCTGGCCGCGCGCCGCGAGCGGGCACGAGGCGTTGCGCGCGGCGGCGCCCATGATAATGACGCTCTCGACGTTGATGGCGAACAGCTGAACGAGCGGTTCCTCATGATTTACGACCGTGAGGGCAGCGGCGCCCCAAATCGCGCCCATCACCCACGCGCCGATGGTAAACCGGATCCGCCAGGTGCGGATGTCGTCGCTCGTTTCGCGGCGATGGCGATACGCGAATTCGATTGCCAATCGCCCGAAGAGCCCGATCAGCGCGGCGATACACCAGAACAAGAACCAGAGATGGCCGGTTCGCACCCAGCACAAAGCGATGACGCTCGTAAAGGCGGCTCCGGCGATGACAAGCGTGGCCGTTTGACTGTAGAGCATCGCGACGAGCTGCCGTTCGACAGCCTCGCTCACGTTACTCGCAGGTCTCAATTTAGCGCGCGGTTCGAGGAGCGCGGGACGTCAGTCGAGCGGGCATACTTCGTTATCGGCATTCGCCAGGCGGCATTTATCCCCGAGCGACGGGGCAAGCGCGCCTGCCGGTTAGCTGTGCCGCTCGATCGATCAGCCGAACGATACGAACCGTTCCCGAGCGGTGCGAGCCCCAGGAGCGCCCGCAGCCGCAAACGAGGCTGGCGAATCCTTCCGCCACAAAGAGTCGTGTGAATCTAACGAGAACATAGCGGTCCGCGCGAACGACCAGCCGCGGCCTTAACGCGTGCCGCGTCATA
>Ga0302325_10034524_pt1 | contig 10347 bp, 9 predicted proteins | sample Palsa_T0_2_FD_201948 | JGI IMG/M metagenome (GOLD analysis project Ga0302325, IMG submission 201948) | Peat permafrost microbial communities from Stordalen Mire near Abisko, Sweden - Palsa_T0_2 | ecosystem: Environmental > Terrestrial > Soil > Palsa > Peat permafrost | place: Sweden: Abisko...
CGTTTCACCGCTGATGCATGCCGCCGGTATGTGGACGGCGTTCGCGGCCATCATGGCCGGCCTGACCGTCGTGCTCTACGACACCAGCAAGAAACTCGACCCGCAATTGGTATGGCAAATCGCGGAGCGCGAGAAAGCGGGCATGATGACGATGGTCGGGGATGCCTACGCCGGGCCGCTGGTCGCTGAGTTGCGACGAGGCAACTACGACTTGTCGTCGCTGGCCGCCATCGGCACCGGTGGTGCCGCAACGAATCTCAAACATCAACGGGCTCTGCTGGCACTGTTGCCTCAGCTCACTCTGATCAACGGGTACGGGTCGTCGGAGACCGGAAACATGGGATTCGGTCACAGCCACGGTGACACCCGAACCGACACCTTCACGCTGCGCGAGGGCGGACTGGTGCTGTCCGAGGACTACAGCCACTTTCTTGCCCCAGGCGAGCAAGAGGTGGGATGGGCCGCAAGGGAAGGCCGAATTCCGTTGGGATATTTCAACGATCCCGACGCCACCCGCAAGACCTTTCCGGAGGTCGACGGTAAACGCGTGGTGATATCGGGCGACCGTGCCGCGTTGGAAGCGGATGGGACGATGCGGTTGTACGGGCGCGACTCGCTGGTGGTCAACACCGGCGGCGAGAAGGTCTTCGTCGAGGAAGTCGAAGAGGTGTTGCGCGCGCACCCGGGTATTGCCGATGCATTGGTCATCGGCCGCTTGAGCGAACGCTGGGGCGAAGAGATTGTTGCTCTGATCCAGCCGCGAGAGGGAGCCGACACGGCACACGAACTGCTGTACGCCCATTGCACATCGCAGTTGGCGCCATTCAAGGCGCCCAAGGAATTCATCGTCGTCGAGCAAGTTCGCCGCCTGGGCAACGGAAAGGCCGACTACCGCTGGGCCAAAAGGCAAGCGACAGAGAAAGCGCCGATGTCGACATGAACGCCAGCCGCGTTATCGATTGTCTCGTCAACGTGCACTTCGGTGAGACCGAGAAGCAACCCACGTGGATGCTCAAGGTGCGCGACGACTACTTCAAAGGCCCCGAGTCGATGTTCGCACCGGTGGATCTGTCGGCGCTACTCGAAGAGATGGACGAGCACGGTGTCCGTAAGGCCGTCCTGATGGATAACCTCGCGAAGCCTTCGGTGACCGCGCGCAAGTTCGTCGAAGCGAAGCCAGACCGGTTCGCGCTCGCGATGGGTGGCGTCAACTTGCTGCGACCGATGCCATCGTTGCGCGAGCTCAGCGCGGTCGTCAACGATCTTCCGGTCGCGTATGCCGCTGTGGGGCCAAGCTTCTGGGGCGACGGGCAGTACCCGCCGAGCGATGCCGTCTACTACCCGCTGTACACCAAATGCGCCGAGATCGGGCTGCCGCTGTGCATCAACACCGGCCTTCCCGGGCCACCTATTCCCGGTGAGGTACAAAACCCCATTCACCTCGACCGGGTCTGTGTGCGGTTCCCCGAGTTGAAACTCTGCATGATTCACGGCGCCGATCCCTGGTGGGACATCGCCATCCGGTTACTCATCAAATACTCGAACCTTCGCCTGATGACGTCGGCCTGGTCGCCGAAGCGACTGCCGGACAACCTGCTGCACTACATGCGAACGCGTGGACCCGACAAAGTCATCTATGCCTCGGACTGGCCGGTGCTGAAGATGCGCCGCGTCGTTCCCGAAGCGCAGGCCTTGGACCTGCCCGCCGACGTCTTGGAGAACTATCTCTACAACAATGCGCACACCTTCTTTTTCGAGGGCCAAGAGGAGCACTGACCATGGATCGCTACGAACTACGCAGAATCGACTACAGCCTGACCGATGACCATCAGGCTCTGCAGGCTGCGTACCGTGACTTCTTCAAGACGCATTGTTCGATCGAAACCGTCCGCGCAGCAGAAGAATCCGGCTTCGACAAGAGCCTCTGGGAGCGGCTGTGCGGGATGGGCGCCACGACGATGGCGTTGCCCGACGCCGTCGGGGGCGACGGAGCGACGCTGGTCGATTTGACATTGGTCGCCGAGGAGATCGGCCGCTCACTGGCGCCCGTGCCATGGATCGACCATATCTGTGCGGCACGGTTGCTCGCCCGATTGGGCTCGGCGGAGCCAGATGTCGTCAGCGGCCAACGGCTCGCATCGTTCGATCCACGGCACGACAGCGTGCGTGGGAGTCGGCTCATTCCAACCGGATCGATCGCGGATCAGATAATCGTTCGCGACGGTGAGGATGTGGTAAGGCTCAGCTTCGATACCCGGCCGACAAAGGTCGACAACATCGGTCGGCTACCGATGGCCTGGGTCGATCCGGCTGCCGCCGACACCAGCGTCGTGCTGGCAAGCGGGTCTGAGGCCTTAGCGGAATACCAACGAGCGCTGGATGAGTGGCGGGTACTGATGGCCGCGGCGTTGACCGGTCTGGTTGAAGAGACGATGACCATTGCGGCGGAGTTCGCCAAGACCCGTTACACGCTGGGCGTTCCGATCTCGACGCTCCAAGGCATCTCCCATCCGCTTGCCAACATTGCGATCACCGTGCAAGGCGGCCGCAATCTGGCGCGTCGTGCAGCGTGGTTCCTGGATAACGAACCCGACGAGCGTCCCGAGTTGGCGCCGTCGGCATTTGTCTTCATGGCCGAGGAAGCGTCGAAGGCCGCGACCATGGCGGTACATGTGCAAGGCGGTCTCGGCGTTTCCGCGGAGGCTGCCGCGACGGCGTATCTGGTACGTGCCCGCGGGTGGGCGCTGGCCGGCGGCGACCCCGGAGCTAGCGCCAAGTACATCGCCGAGCTCGTTGCCGCCCGCGAAAGCCGTTGAGGAAAGGAGACGTAGGTGGATTTCTCGCGAGTCACGCTCGCCGACGGCGATCAGGCCTTCCTTGAGCAGGCCCGCGACTTTCTGCAGACTCACGTCACCGACGATGTCCGGCGGCGCGACCGGGAAACCGGCGACAACTTCGACGAAGGCGTGCACTTGGCCTTGGGTGCCGCGGGTTACCTGGAAGGTGAGTGGAAAGGCGCGGCCGACGGCGGCTTTCCCCGGGTTCGCCGTCGTATCTGGGAATTGGAGAAGCGCCGTGCGCACGTTCCCTGGGTAACCTGGGGGACTACGGCCATGGTGGCGCGTTCGGTGGCGAGGTTCGGCTCACCGGAATTGCGGTCCGAAGTCATGCCGAAAGTATTCAGCGGCGAGGTACGGCTGTGTCTGGGCTACACGGAACCTGAAGGTGGCTCAGACATTGCGACTTGTAAGACCCGTGCTGTCCGCGACGGCGACAACTGGATCATCAACGGATCGAAGATGTTCACCACCGGCGCGCACAAGTGCCAGTACGTCTTCCTGATCACCAACACAGATCCCGATGCTCCAAAGCACAAGAGCCTGACCATGTTTCTGGTGCCGCTCGACTCCGCGGGTATCGACATCCAGGGCATCCGCACCGTCGACGGCGACCGCACCAACATCGTTTACTACAGCGACGTGCGGGTCGACGACAAGTACCGGCTCGGCGAGGTCAACGCGGGCTGGACGGTGCTGCGCGAGCCACTCAACACCGAGCACGGCGCCGTCGCCGCCTCGCCGGACGGGTTACAAGACGTCTCGATCATGATGCATCAGGCTGGGTTCATGGCCTATGCGCTGGACAAGACCGCTGCGAAGGTTGCGGAGCGGGATCCCAATGGGCACAGGCTTGTTGACGACGAATCGGTGGCGTACCGGCTGGGCCGCAGCGCCGCCCGGATCGAGGCGGCGCTGAGTGCGCCGAGCATCTTCGGCCGAGTGGCCATCGCGCAGACGATGCGCGATGTCTCGCCGGAGTTGATGGATATTCTCGGTACGGCTTCGACGCTGCCGATGGGTACCGACGGCGCGGCTGACGACGGTGCGTCGGAGTACGTCTACCGGTTCGCGCCGCTGGTCGGGATCTACGGCGGCACCCTTGAGGTCTTCCGCAACATGATCGCGCAATACGCGCTCGGCTTGGGCAAGCCGAACTATTCGGCGCCCAAGAAGGTTTCGTAGCCCGGTCAGGTCGATAGGATAGTTGCGGCAGCGGTTCCCGGCGCACCGTAAACCTGGGCGAACCCGACTCGCGGAGCTCCCGGAACTTGGCGTTCACCTGCCTGGCCCCGCAACTGCCGCACCAGTTCGTGCATCTGGCGCAAACCTGACGCCCCGATCGGTTCGCCGTTGGCGATCAGTCCGCCGTCAGTGTTGACCGGCATGGCGCCACTGATCTCGGTGGCACCGTCGGCCAACAGCTTCTCCTGCTCGCCGTCGGCGCAGAATCCCGCCTCGGCCATGTGAATGACCTCTGCGCCGGCGTCGGTGTCCTGCAACTGGATGACGTCGACATCCTTGGGCGAGACGCCTGCCTTTTCGAAGGCGGCCTTTGCGGCGTATACGGTCGGCGAGACGTCCTCATCGACCGGTGCGTACGTGGTGTTGACCTCATAGGCGCCGTAGCGCCGGGTGCGGATTTCGACCGCCCGCACATAGACCGGTTTGGTGGTGAATCGGTGTGCGATGTCGGCGCGGCACATCACGACGGCGGCGGCGCCTTCGTCGGGCGCGCAGAACATGTACTGGGTCAGTGGGTAGTTCAGGATCGGCGAGGCCAGGATGGCCTCTTCGGAGATCGGCTTGCGGCGGAAGGCATTGGGGTTCAACACTCCGTTGCGGAAGTTCTTCGCGGCGACCTTGGCCAGCGTTTGGGTGGAAATGCCATGGTCGTGGAGGTATCTGTTGGCCTTCATCCCGAAGAACTGGGTGGTGAGGTATTGACCGTTCTGCGCATACCAGCTCGGCATGCCCACCAGCGAGGGATCTTCGGTGAAGGCCCCCCGGGGGTGCTTGTCCATCCCGACAGCAATGCCGATGTCGTAGTCGCCCAACCGGATACCGTCGGCACACGCCTTGGTCGCGCTGGCCGCGGTGGCACAGGCATTGAACACGTCGGTGAACGGGATGCCGGTGAGACCCACCATCCCGACGATCGCATCCGGGTTGGCCACCGTCCAGCTGCCACCGACCGCGAACTGGACGTCCTTCCAGGCGACACCCGCGTCGGTGAGCGCGAGCCCGATTGCGTCGGCGGCCATCTGCATGGCGGATTTACCCTCGAAGCGACCGAACGGGTGCAGACCCACACCGATGATTGCCACCTCGTTCGTACTACGACTCATGCGGGTGCCCTCCATCACTTTGATCCTTTCGGGACCTACTTGGCGTCGAACGTCACGGGCAGTGTTGTCGGCGAGCGGAAGGGCTGGCCATAGATGTGCGGGTCGTCATCGGTGACAAGCTCCAGATTGGTCACCCGGCTCAGCAGACATTCCAGCGCCACTCGGGTCTCCATGCGTGCCAGGTGCAGGCCCAGGCAGGTGTGTTCTCCGGCGGCGAAGGAGATGTGGGGTAACTGCTTGCGGAAGATGTCGAAATCTTCGGAGCGTTCCCAGCGGTGCTGGTCGCGATTGGCCGAGCCGACGCACAGGTCGACAGCCGACCGTGCGGGTATCTTGATCCCTTGCAGCACAGTGTCTTCGGTAGTAAAACGTTGCACCGTGGTCAGCGGTGTCTCGAACCGCAGTCCTTCTTCGATCGCCGGCGCGACCAAGGTGTGATCGGATTGGACCGCGGCGAACTGCTCGGGATGGGTGAGCAACAAGAACAGCAGGTTGCCCGATGAGCGGTAGGTGGTTTCCAGTCCGGCGGGAAGCAGCAGCCGCAGGAACGAGTAGATGGCCTCGTCGCTGAGCGTTTCGCCGTCGATCTCTGCGGTGACCAGATCGCCGATGACGTCCTCGGTCGGTTTGGCCCTGCGCTGTTCGATCTGGTCCAGGAAATAGTCCTTCAGCGCTGCGGAGGCCTCGAACGCGCGCTCGTACTTGATGGTGTAGTTGATCAACTGCACCGCGCGCCGCCGGAAGGTCGGCAGATCACCGGCCGGCAGACCCAAGAGCTTTGCGATAACGCGGGTCGGGAACTCGAAGGTGAAATCGCGGACGAGGTCGGCTTGCCCGGTATCGATGAACTCGTCGATCAGCGCGTCGCAGATCGGGCGCACAACCTCCGGTTCCCAACGCGCGAGCGCCTTGGACTTGAACGCCGCGGAGACCAAATTGCGGTGTTCGCGATGCTTCTTACCCTCCATCGCCAGAATGGAGGGACCGATGAACAGCCCGATCGTGTTGTCGTAGTAGGTCGAGCTGAATACCTTCCCGTCGCGAAATGCCGTGTTCACCGCGTCGAATGACATTGCGGCGAAGGAGTTCTTGGGCCGCAACGATTCCGGGGTTTTGGAGTAGTCGATGACGGTTCCGTGGAACAGGCCAGCTCCGTCGCGCTTCTGGGCGAAGTACGGATACGGATCACGGATGAAGTCGGGGGGTTTGTCGTCGTTGACGGCGGCGTCCCGAAGTTGACTTTCCACAGCTGCGCTCCAGCTTCGTCGAGCGGACCGGCGTCCTGCCGCATGATCGTACTGTAAATATTACAGTAGCGTACATCGGCGCTGGCCGCGGACATGAACTATCAGGCCGTGAACTCGGTCGACAAATAGATCGAGAGACGCGGGCTCAGGCGTTGTGGCCGCGGCTCCGTCTGGCCAGTTCCACGCCGAGTTCGTCGAACGGCACCGGATGGCCTTTGGCGCAGCGGACCTCGACCGACGCGTCGGCGCCGCAATCGAGATGGGTAAGCCGCAGTCGGTTGCTGCCCGGCAGGTGACGCTGACCCCATTCGAACATCGCCCACACCACCGGCATGAAGTCGATGCCGGCTTTGGTGAGCACGTACTCCTCGCGGGTGCGCTGCCCCGGCTCGCGGTAGGGCTGCCGCGTCAACAGTCCGAGGTCGACCAGTTCGGACAACCGCGCGGAGGCGGCAGGCTTGGTGATTCCGATCCGCTGGGCGAAGTCGTCGAATCGGGTGGTGCCGTAGTAGGCCTCACGCATGATCAGCATCGCGGACTTGGTGCCGAGCACCGACATGGTCTTCTCGATCGAGCACTGCCCGACTGAGGACCATGCCTCGCGATCGGCCAGCACGCCTTGCAGGAGTGGCACAGATCACCTCCGTTCTGGGTTGCTCGCAGTATACCTAGGTGTTACACCTGAGTATAGCTGGATGAACTTAGCGTGGACTCAAGGAGGAGTCGTGGCATACCAAGATCGAGACGCCGTCATCGTGGGTGCGGTACGCACACCGGTCGGCAAGGGCAAGGCGAGCGGCGCACTACACGACGTGCTGCCCGCAGACCTGCTGGCGCACAGTCTGCGCGAGCTGGTGCAGCGCACGGGTGTGGACCCGGTGCAGATCGACGACGTCATCACGGGAGCCGTGACCCAAGTAGGCGATCAGGCCGTCAACGTCGCACGTAATGCGTTGCTGGGCGCAGGCTTTCCGGAGTCTGTTCCGGGTACCACCATCGATCGCCAGTGCGGCAGCAGCCAGCAGGCGATCAGTTTCGCCGCCCAGGGTGTCATCGCTGGCGCGTACGACGTGGTCGTCGCTGCGGGCGTGGAATCCATGAGCCGGGTGCCGATGGGCACTTCGGTTCTGCCTGGCAGCAACCCGTTCGGCCAAGGCATGAAGGAGCGTTACCCCGAAGGCCTGGTGCCGCAAGGCATCAGCGCTGAACTCATCGCGGCCCGCTGGGGCTTCTCGCGAACCGAACTCGACGAGTTCTCCGCCGCCAGCCATGAGAAAGCGGCGCGGGCGACCAAGGAAGGACTCTTCGACAACGAGCTGGCTCCGATCGCGGGGTTGAGCACCGACGAGATCATCCGCCCCGGTACCACGGTCGAGACCCTCGCCGGGCTTAAGCCGGCTTTTTACGACCCCGCCGTGGGAGAGCGCTTCCCGCAGATCAATTGGGAGATCACGCCCGGTAACTCTTCGCCGCTGTCGGACGGCAGTGCCGCGGTATTAATTACCAGCGGTGCGGCCGCCAAGAAGCTGGGCTTGCGTCCACTGGCCCGGATTCACACCACCACTGTGGCGGGCTCGGATCCGCTCTACATGCTGACCGGCGTGATTCCGGCCACCGAAAAGGTGCTCCACCGCGCCGGGCTGACGCTCGCCGACATCGACCTGTTCGAGGTCAACGAGGCGTTCGCCCCGGTGGTGCTGGCCTGGGCCAAAGACACCGGAGCCGATCTGGCCAAGACCAACGTGCACGGCGGGGCGATCGCCATCGGACATCCGTTGGGCGCCAGCGGCGCTCGCATCATGACCACCATGGTCAACGCCTTGGAGCAACGCGGCGGCCGGTACGCGCTGCAGACGATGTGTGAGGGCGGCGGGATGGCCAACGCCACGATCATCGAGCGTCTGTGACGCTCGTTGAACGGAGACCACTAACGATGTCAGCTGACACCATCTCGAGAATCTTTGTCATAGGCGGCACCGGAGCCCAGGGCATTCCCATCATTCGTGCCCTGGTCTCCGACAAGAAGTACTCCGTTCGATTCCTTAGCCGCGACCCTGCCTCGCGACGAGCCACCGATCTCCTCGCGCTCGACAACGTCTCGGTGCTGGAAGGCTCCTTCGCCGACGAAGCCATCTTGCGGGAAGGATTCCGCGATTGTGACGGCGCATTCGTCAACATCGACGGGTTCAATACCGGCGAGAAAGCCGAAACTTACTGGGCGATCCGCAGTTACGAGATAGCCATCGAAGAAGGAGTCAAATTCTTCCTCTATGGAAACCTGGACTACGGGATCAAGAAATCGGGATATGACTCTAGGTTCCGCACCGGCCATTACGACGGCAAGGGACGCGTGGGCGAGTGGATCTTGTTTCAGAATCAGGTGAATAAGGGTCGGATGGGAGCAGCACTCTTCACCACGGGTCCATACATCGAGATGGCGATCTCTCCCCGGACGCCGATGACACCTACCGTCGAAGACGGTGTCGTAACTTGGCGAGTCCCGCTCGGCGAGGGAGCCGTACCGCATGTGTCACTCGAGGATTGCGGATATTACGTTCGTTGGCTCTTCGACCATCCGGAGCGCGCGAGCGGCATGGACCTCGAAGTCGCTATCGACCATATTGCCTACGCCGATCTCGCTGCGGCATTCGAGAAGGTTACCGGGCATCCAGCGCGCTACATCGACACCGATCTAGAGGCGTACTGGAAAAATGGTCCGCTCAGTCCGCTCGCAGATGCGCCTGCCGGGTACAACTCGGACCCAAATGACAAAAGCACCATGAGCGTTCGCGATAACTTCACCGGATTCTGGAATCTGTGGAAGCACGGGATCGTCGAGAGAAATTACGCTCTGCTCGACGAGATACACCCGAATCGGATCAGGAGTGCCGAGGAGTGGTTCAGGAGAGAAGCGCAGTCGGGACACAAGCTCGGCAAGGGCAGCCTGTGGGAAAGGGTTCAGCCAGAGAGTCAGACCCCGATTCTCAAGATCGGTGAGGACATGAGGACAGGGAAGCTTTAGATCAGATGCTCGCTCAGGTCTGAGATGTCGATCGGACCCAGGCGGCAATGTAGAGCAGCATCGAGATCACTAAAGCCACCATTACCCACAGCACGATCGTGAGATCGATCCAGCTTCCGAACGCAGGCGAGCCCGGAAGTGCGTTTCTCAGCGGTACCACCGCGAAGAGCATCGCTGCGTACCAGGTTGTCATCGGCGCCTGAAACCTGCGTGGGTCGCGAATCGTCTGAATCGCAACGAATAAGCCAACTGTCGCGATCGCCACGAAGATGCACAGGATGACGATCGCGAAGAGCATCGTGCTCGGTGAGCGTTGCAATTGGACTTCATAGGGTGACGACGCATTGGCGTTGTTCACGCGAGCCAGGTGGACTTTCCAGCCGGTCAGCCCATCTACGAATGTCAGGTTGGCGCGTTCCGGCAGTTGCTCAGGGCCCGTGAACACTTCAACCGTGATCGGCCCGGTGTCGTAGCTGTCGAACGGCCAGCGTTCGACGTCGTGCGCCAAGGTCAGCGGAACAGGGAAAACACCGGGCAACATGCCTCTGGAATATGTGCGCCTGACCGGCGTCGTCGCGGATGTGACTGCCACAGTGAGGTCTTGCTTGAGGCTGTCGGTCGCCGGATCGACCAACGCAGATCCGGGCTTAATGATGAGGTCGCCGACGAGCTCGCGGTGGTTGTTTGAAATGCTCACCGCATCCAGCGTCACCGTTGTGCCGCCGCTGGTGGCCACGCTATGAGCTGGAATACGTTGGGATGCAGCGCCATTGACGTACAGCACGACCGACGCGACCATTGCGCAGGTAACGAGCCCCATCAGCGCGACGACGCCGAGTCTCATGCGCGGCCGCCCTCGGCGACGGCGAATCGTTGACTGCCCAGGATCAGCC
>Ga0302325_10034527_pt1 | contig 10346 bp, 7 predicted proteins | sample Palsa_T0_2_FD_201948 | JGI IMG/M metagenome (GOLD analysis project Ga0302325, IMG submission 201948) | Peat permafrost microbial communities from Stordalen Mire near Abisko, Sweden - Palsa_T0_2 | ecosystem: Environmental > Terrestrial > Soil > Palsa > Peat permafrost | place: Sweden: Abisko...
AGCCCGCAGGACATCCGTAGTTGCTCCACGATCGGCTCCAGCGCGCCGAGCCAGTCCGGGTGGACCTCGACCTCGACCCGCCGGAGCTGCATGGGGCGCTGCCCGGTGCCGACGACGATCATCGTGTCGTCGAGCGCGATCTCCGCCACGTCGACACCGCCGACCCGCAGCGCGAAGGGGCGCCGGCGGGTGCGCACCTGGAGCACTTCATGCAAACGGCGGGAACCGACGATGGCGCGCAGGCGGCGCCCGACCGGCCCCTCGTGGCCGAGTGCGGCCAATCCGGACGGGGGGAGGACCTCGGTGACCTCCAGACGCTGACGCAGGCCGCTTCCCTCCGCAGGCCGCTTGTCCTTCAGGGTGACCTCGTCGTGGCGGCCGCGACGTCGGGTACGGACGACGAAGCCGGCTCGGGCGATGCGCCAGTCGTCACAGTCCAGATAGGAGTCGACCAGCCGCCGCGGCGGCCGGGCGAGCGCGGTCACGGTTCCTCCGTGGCGCGTCTCGACGGCGAGGGCCGGGAGGGTGGCCAGCCACCGTTCCACCGGCCGCAGGTCGAGGGCGTCGAACTGCCACTCGATCTCGACGGGGTCGTCCCCGCCCGGCTCGTCTGCCTCGGGACCTGACATCGAGCTCACGCTACTGCGGGTCCTCATCCCACTTCCGGGTACGCGATTGCCGCGTTCGCGCCGGGGCGCGACGGTAGCCTGCGACGTAGTGGTCCGACGAGCAATGACGGCTGAGCTTCCTTCCCACACAGATGTGGTCCAGGCGGCCGGCGGCCTGGTCGTCCGGCGCCGGAACGGGCTCCTCGAGATCGTCGTCGTGCACCGGCCGGTGCAGCATGACTGGTCGTTCCCCAAGGGCAAGCTCGAGCCGGGAGAGACCCTCGAGATGGCCGCGTTGCGCGAAGTGGAGGAGGAGACGGGGATGATCTGTGATCTCCTCCGTTTCATCGGCCACACCGAATACGTCGATCGCAAAGGTCGCCCGAAGGCCGTGGCCTACTGGGTCATGGCGGAGGAAACGGGGTCCTTCCGTCCCAACGACGAGGTCGACGAACTGCGTTGGCTGAGCCTGGAAGGCGCAGCCCGTTTGCTGTCATATCCTCGGGACAGGGAGCTGGTCGCGGTCCTCATGGCTGCTGATCAGGTCGAACCCCTGATCTAAACGCATCGACATTTTTCTGAAATTACGTGTTTACCGGCCTCCGGATCGGGAATAATGGATCCAGCGATCTACCGCCTGATCGCACTGCCGGCGTGCGTGCCCCAGTCGAAAGCTCCAGGACCTATCGCCAAGGGCCCTGAGACAGCGCTTTGCGTGAATCGACTGGGGCACCGTCGGCGCTTTCGGTTCTCGGAGGCATTGCCCTCTCGTCTGCGTTTTCCCTGGTCAGACGACGAGTACGGCCGCGCCGTTGACCCGGTCGCCGCGCAGGTCGCGCAGCGCTTCGTCGGCGCGGTCCATCGGGTACGGGACGGTCGAGACGCGTACCCGGATCCGGGCGGCCTCGGCCAGGAACTCCTCACCGTCGGTCCGGGTGTTGGCCGTGACACTCCGCAGGGTCCGCTCCTCGAACAGGTGCCGCTCGTAGTCGAGGGTGGGGATGGCGCTCAGGTAAATGCCAGCGATGGCCAGTGTCCCACCCCGGTCCAGGGACGCCAAGGCGGGCGGGACGAGGGTGCCGACCGGTGCGAACAGGATGGCGGAGTCCAGCGGTTCGGGCGGCACGGCGTCAGCGTCCCCCGCGCTGGCGGCACCCAGCTCCAGGGCCAGTTGTTGGGCCTCCCGTGAGCGGGTCATGACGTGGACGCGGGCACCGCGGGCCAGCGCCACCTGAGCAGTCAGATGGGCCGAGCCCCCGAACCCGTAGATCCCGAGCCGGCCTCCCTCGGGGAGGTTGGCCCGCAGCAAGGCGCGGTAGCCGATGATCCCGGCACAGAGGAGCGGTGCCACCTCCACGTCGTCGAACCCCTCGGGGAGCTTGTAGGCATAGTCCTCGTCCACCACGAGAAAGTCCGCGTAGCCACCGTCGACGTCCCAGCCGGTGAAGCGCGGCCGGAGGCAGAGGTTCTCGCGGCCTGAGAGGCAGAATTGGCAGATGCCGCAGGTGTGGGCCAGCCAGGGCACCCCGATGCGGTCACCCTCCAGCCACCGCGTACTGCCGGGGCCGAGCCGATCGACCACACCGACGACTTCGTGCCCCGGCGTCACCCGCGGCCGGCGGGGGACCAGATCGCCCTCGGTGAGGTGCAGATCCGTCCGGCAGACGCCACATGTCCGCACGCGCACACGGACCTGACCGGGCCCAGGCTCGGGGACGGGTCTTTCCACCCGCACCAGCGGATGCGCGTCCCCGTCGACCGGGCTGGGCTGGTCGACCACCCACGCCTGCATGCCGGCCAGCGTAGGGGTACGTCGGGACGAAGTGGGCGGGACGCCCCCGTACCATGGGTACGGACGAGGAGATGCCATGCGTGCCAGGTCATTCGGTCGGGGGTGGGGTCCCTCGTGACACCACTCGTCCTCGCCGGTCCGTCCGGGCTCTTGGAACACGACGGTGGTCCCCGCCATCCCGAACAGCCGTCCCGCCTGGTGTCGGTGATGGAGGGCGTTCGTGCGCTCGGACCAGCACACCGGGTCGTCTCGCCGGCCTTCGGCGAGGCGTCCATGGACGACCTCGCCCGGGTCCACGACCCGGCCTACCTGGCCCGGCTCGCGTCCTTCTGTGCAGAGGGCGGCGGAGACATCGACGCCGACACCTACGCTCGGCTCGATTCGTGGACGGCGGCACGGCGTGGCGCGGGGGCGGGGCTGGCCGCCCTGCACGCGCTCGAGCAATGTGGTGAGGGTGTCGCTTTCGTCCCTGTCCGCCCGCCCGGCCACCACGCAAGCGCCGACCGGGCCATGGGCTTCTGCCTGGTCAACAACGTCGCGGTCGCCGCGGCTTCGCGCACGGCGCTCGGCCAGCGTGTCCTGATCGTCGACTGGGACGTGCACCACGGGAACGGTACCCAGGACATCTTCTGGGACGACCCCGACGTGCTCTACGTCTCGACCCATCAACATCCCCTGTATCCAGGGACGGGTCGTCCCGACGAGGTCGGTGGTCCCGGAGCGCCGGGCCTGACCCTCAACCTCCCGTTGCCGCCGGGCGCGACCGGCGATGTGCTGCGGGCCGCACTCGACCAGGAGGCACGCGCCACCATCGAGGAGTTCGGACCGGACTGGGTCCTGGTCTCCTGCGGGTTCGACGCCCACCGCGACGACCCGCTCAGCGACCTGCAGCTGTCGAGCGGGGACTTCGCCGAGCTCGCCCGCATCGTGCGCGACTTCGCACCCCGGCCTGGCCGGCTGGCCCTGTTCCTCGAGGGCGGGTACCAGCGTGCTGCGCTGGCGTCGTGCGTCGAGGCGACGCTCGGTGCGCTGCTCGGCGCGACCGGCGATATGGCCGCACCGACGTTCGGCGGACCCGGGCTCGACCAGCTCCGGGCCGACAGGACGGCCCGCCGTCGCGCCATTGACGGCGCGCACGAGGAAGCGGGGTCGCTCTAACCTGGGAGGCGGTGCACGAGCACCGGGCAGTGCGCATTGGTCACGCAGTACTCGCTGACGGAGCCGACGAGCATGCCGACGAACTCACCGTGGCCGCGGCTGCCCACGACGAGTAGATCGGCCCCTTTGGAGGTCTCGGCGAGCACCGGCGCCGGATGCCCGTTGACCAGCCGGCCCTCCACTTTCAGACCGGGGTGCTCCGTCCGTGCGTCTGCAATGGCGGTATCGAGCAGCTTTCGGGTATCTGCCTCGGGATCGAAATCGTCAGGGATCGGCACGGCCCAGCCGTAGCTGGTAGGCCACTCCCACGCCATGACGACCTCGAGAGTGCTGTCGGTCAGGACGGCCTGGTGGGCGGCCCAGGAGAGGGCATGGAGGGAGGAGGCTGCGCCGTCGAAGCCGGCGACGATCCTGCCCGTGTCCGATGACGGTTCCGCGGTCATTGCTCAGCACCTTCCATCCTGGGGTTCGGGTTCGTCCACAGTCCGGTGCCGGGCGCAGTGCGCGGCGAGGTGGACCACACCGCGGTGGAGCTTATCGACATGGCGCGGGGCTTCTTCCGGCTGGTCGAGGTCGGTCTTGACCCGATGACCTCGGCCAGCTCGAGCGGCGCCACGCTCTCTCCATAGACCCTCGTTGTCGCCACGCCGTTCCCGAGACGTCACCTCTGGGGGGTACAACGAGTATGCGACGGGCAGGTCACCCACGACTGGGCCGGAGGTCCCGACGTGGTGCAGGATGTCCGCCCGTTCGCGAAACAACTCCGGAATTGGAAAATGGCGACCGAGGGGGGTGGCCGCCATTCTCCAAGCACCGTTGTCTGGGAAGAGGAGGGTGTCCCAGCCATTCTCATTGCGCACCGGGCGGTGGGGCTAGAGCCGAAAGTCATGGATTGACAGCCCCCCTGAAGCGTGCCGGAATCGAAGTCCGAGGTCATGGTTCCTTGGTGCGAGAGTGGTGTCCATGCCGATTGTCTGCACCTCGGAGGAAGCTGTTGCGCTGGTCCGGCCGGTCGATCAGATCGGCTTCGGGCTCGGCCCCGGTATCCCCGATGCCCTGTTGACTGCGCTGGGAGCCCGCGACGACTGGGAGGACCTGCAGATCGGTGGTGCGTTGTGCCTGAACCTGTATGACGTCTTCACCAAATCCGGGGTCAGCTACCGCTGCGGGTTCTTCGGGCCGGCCGAGCGATTCCTGCTCTCCATGGGACACCGGGTGGAATTGGTCCCAGGCGGGTTCCGGCAGATGGGACCGATCTTGGCCCGGTTCGCTCCACGCGTGATGGTGGCGCAGGGAGCGCCGCCCGACGAGCACGGAACCGTCAACCTCTCCCTGCACGTGGGCGGCACGCGGGATGAGCTGCTCCGAGCCGGACGGGATCCCGATCGCCTGCTCATCATGGAGGTCAATGCACATCTGCCCAGCACCGGGAGCCTGCCCCCCGAGTACGACAACACCATTCCGTTGGATGCGATCGACGTGCTCGTCGAGGCCGACGCACCACCCTTCGCACTCGCCGACTCGCCCACGACCGAAGCGGACGCGGCGATTGCACGCCACGCGCTGACCTACGTACAGAACGGGTCCACGCTGCAGACGGGCATCGGCGCCATCCCGAACATCGTGGCAGCGGAGCTGGCGCGCGGGCCGCTCGGCGGATTCGGCATCCATTCCGAAATGTTCACCACGGGTCTGATGCGACTGCACCAGGCCGGCAAGGTCACGAACGACGCCAAGGGGATGTTCGACGGCGTGTCGGTGACCACCTTCGCGCTGGGCGTGGCCGAGCTCTACGAATGGCTCGACGGGAACGAAGATGTGGCGTTTCTCCCCGTCGACACCATCAACGACCCGACGGTCATCTCGCGCAACGCCAATCTCGTCTCCATCAACGGCGCCCTTTCGGTCGATCTCTACGGCCAGGTGATGGCCGACAACATCGACGGGCGCCAGATCTCGGGGGTCGGCGGTCACGAGGACTTCGTGGCCGGGGCCGAACTGCACCTCGACGCCCATTCGCTCATCTGCCTGCGTTCGACGGCCGAGCGCAACGGCGAGCTCGTATCCCGCATTGTGGGCATCCCACCAGAGGGAACGGTGGTCTCGACGCCACGCCATCACACCGGCGTCGTCATCACCGAATTCGGCGCAGTGGAGCTGATGGGTGCCACGGTGCGCGAGCGCGCGCACCTCCTGGTCGATATCGCACACCCCGACTTCCGCCGGGATCTGCGGAAGGTAGCCGATGGGCTCGGCCGGGCCTGATCAGCGGTCCAGACCGAGCGCACCGGCCAGGTCGAGGTCGTCGAGGGGTGGCGCGTCCGCCAGGACTCGCTCAATGAAGCGGTGGACGTGCGCGAACACCTCTCGGCTGTTGACTGCCCAGGGCATCAGGATTTCGAAGACGTGGAACATCCCGTCGAACTCCTGCCCGTACGTGCGCACCCCAGCAGCGCGGAGACGATCGACGTAGCGCCGTATAGGGTCACGGAACATCTCGCTGCCACCCCAGGTGACACAGGTCGGAGGGAACCCGCTCAGGTCAGCGACCAGTGGCGCGACGGCGCTGTTCGTGACGTCGGCGCCGTGCAGGTACGCCGACGTGGGGATGTTCCACGGCAAAATGTCGTGGTCGGCGTTCTCCGTGACCGAAGGCTCGTCGAGACGGAGGTCGACCTCGGGCGAGAAGAGCAAGAGACCCGCCGGCCTTACTGGCCGGATGCGCTCGGGGTCTTCGAGGAGAACGGTGTTGGCCAACCCGCCGCCACCCGAATCACCCGCGAGGAAGATCCGCTCGTGGGGGATGCCACGGGCGATCAGTTCCGAGTAGATGGCGGAGGCGTCCTCCGCCGCAGCCGGATAGGGGAACTCCGGCGCCAGGCGGTAGTCGGCGACGAACACGGCGCACCCGGTCTGCCGGCACACCTGTGCTGTGAAGAACGCATACATGTTCGGCGAGGTGCCGATATAGCCGCCACCGTGCAGGTAGAGCACGAACCCCTCGGGTGTCTCACGGCGCGGCACGTAGAGGATCCCGGGCACCCCGCCGAAATCCGCCGGGCGGCCCACGACGTCGAGGGAACGGACGATGGGAGGCATGATCCCCTTGCAGATGTCGTCGAGCACCAACTCGAGGGACCGGAACTCGGGGATACGTAGCGACGAGGCGTAGCCCATGAAGGCGCGAATGACCTCACGCGTGACGGTGGTACCCAAGTTGGAGAGAACCGAGGAATCGCCGGCGAAGGGACGGCGCCACGGCACTCGCGCCAGAGCGGCGCCGAAGTGCGCTGCCAGCAGTGACACGTCCAATACCACGATCGGCCTCGGCGCTGTCTTTACCTCCGGTCGATCTCCCATTGCCATGTCCGTCAGGTTCCCGCGGTCGGGACGCAACGTCAACATTGCGTCAACCATCGGACATCGGATGCCGCGGCGAGCGTGCGGCAGATGGCGGGTGCGGGGTTGGCGGGCCGGCCCGGCCGGTACGTTGTGAGCGGTCGCCGAGGAGAACGGGGGAGGGCCATGGGGAGGCCTGCGACCGAGCGCGGTGCGGCTGCAGGTGATGCCGTCGATCCGGCGGAGCGGCTCAGCCGCGCATTCTCGACGGTGATCCTCTTCGTCCTGGTCGGCGCCGGCACGGCCATGAGGGTGCAGGGTCTGACGGCCCTCGGCCTCTACCGCGATGATGCCTGGGCCGCCATGTCGTCGAGGGTGGGAATCGGAACGGCGTGGCACATGTGGGTCACCGCACCCGGCTTCTCCTTCTTCGAGCGATCGTTCATCGCCCTGCACCCCCAGAGCACGTGGTGGGCCCAGCTCCCGGAACTGGCTGCCGGAGTGGCCGCCATCCCTGCGACCTACTTCCTGGCGCGGCATTTCGGCTTCGGCCGCGTGGCCGGGCTCGCGTTGGCCTGCATCGTCAGCGTGAGTCCGATCTGTGTCGTCTACTCGACCCGCCTGAAGGAATACAGCACCGTCTTCCTCGTCAGTGTCGCGGTGTTGTGGGCCGCTGAGACAGCTCGGCGTCACCCGAACCCGACTCGTCTCACAGTGTTGTCCGCGCTCTCGGTGGCCGCCTTCGCAGTCTCGGCCTCGCTGGGACCTGTGATTGCCGGAGCGTGGATCGCGTTGGGAATCTGCGTTCTGAGGAGCCACGACCACCGTCGGGCTGTCCTTGTCGGCGCCGCCACCACCGCCGCCCTGTGCGGGGTCGTCGCGGCGATCTTCTATCGCACTGTTTCGCCTGCATTGACGAGGTTTTGGAGCGGGAGCTACATCTCGCTCGACTCAGGGTTCTTCAGGGCCGCGCGCAGTTCGCTCTCGAGTCTCTACGCCAACCTGCTCCACTTCACCGCGATCGCGCCGACGGGACAACTCGTCCTCGTGGTCATGCTCCTTGCACTCTCGGTCCTCGGCGCCTCCCGCAATGCCGCCATGCTCGGGCCGGCATGCGCGGTGGTGGTCGCCCTGTGCCTCAGCGCGGCACGCAGGGCGCCACTGGGAACCGGACGGACGGACGAGTACCTCTACCCCGTCCTCCTTTTGCTGCTTGCGTCGGGCGCCGTCCGCCTTTGGGCGGCGGCACGCGACCATCTCGATCCTGTGGCTCTCAGGGCCGTCGGGACAGCAACCGCCTTGGTGTCGGTCGCGCTGGCCGGGGCTCTGATCGGTGACTCCATCGCCACCCCGACGCCCTACCCCGGGGTGGATGTCCAGGCTCTCGCCTCCGCTCTCGGACGTGACGCTGAGCCATCCGACCACGTTGTGGTGGGTGAACTGACGAGGTATCCGTGGGCGTACTACGAGGATCGTCCTCTCCGACTCCGGTTCGGCCCGGACTGGGCGACGTACTTCACCGTGACGAGCACGGACCCGAAGGTCTTCATCGTCCCCTCGGAGTACTACGAGGGTGGTTCGCAACCGACGCGCTGGGCCCGCGCCTTCCGGAACGACCACCGCCTGTGGTTCGTGTTGACGCCACCGCTGTCACTGAATCCCACTTACGCGGCCCTCGTCCACCAGGGGTGGCACGCGGTGCGGACTCTGCACGCCGCCGGGTGCGCCGCCATCCTTTTGGAGCGCTGAACGCCGCTGGACCGATCCGCTCTCCGTGTGGCAGCACGGCTCGAAGGGGAAGAGGTGAAGAGCGGACCGCCGTGGTACCGTACGCCTGCAAGTCAGATGCTGTAGCTGTACTGCCCGCGAGGGGAAGCCGGTGAGAGTCCGGCGCTGGTCCGCAACCGTGAATGGTGCGCCGCCGAGGCGATGCCAGAAGCCGGGATACCTCAAGGTCAGAGAGTTCCCACCGTCGAGACACAAGGACCGGGGCTCGGTGCGACCCCGCTGCTGCGGAGTTTTCCGGGTCGAAGTCCGGGAAGCGAGAACCGTGTACATCGTCCGCCGCACCCTGATGGGTGCTTCTGCAGTTGGCCTGGCAACGCTGCTCAGCGCCGCCACCATGACCTCGTTCGGAGCGCCCGCAGGCGCCGCCACGGGGTCGCCACAGATCCCGCAGTTCGCCGCCGCGCAGTCGGCGGCGACGTGGATCGTCGGCCAGCAGGCTGCCAATGGAGAAATCGGCGGGAGCCTGTCGACCACAGCTGCCGGGATCCTGGCCCTGGCTGCGGCGCACGCCGACAGCGCCGCGGCGCAGGCCGCGTTGACCTACATGGAGGCCAACGCCAACTCCTACATCAACAACGCGGCGTCGACCGACAGTGAAGACGGGCCGGGCCAGCTCGCCAACTTGATTCTCGATGCGCACGCCATGAGCGTCGACCCGACCAACTTCGGTGGGATCAACCTCGTGACACGGCTGCTGGCGACCGAGCAGACCTCGGGGCCCGACGCAGGGGTCTTCGGGACGGAAGCACAGGTGGGCAGCTACGCCGCCGGCACGTTCATCCAGGGCATCGTCTTTTCTGCGCTGAAGGCGGTCGGACAGTCGGCCAACGCAGCGGCGGTCAGCTGGCTGACCGCTCAACAGTGTCCGACCGGCGGCTGGGTCAACCCAAGCCAGGCGGTCGGAGGGGGATGCGCCGAGGACTACACGAACGGAACCGGTGCGGACAACCAGACGACGTCGAACGTTCTGCAGGGCCTCGCGGCCCAGGGCGCGCTGACCTCCGGCATCACTGCCAGCGCCCTCTCCTTCTACGCTTCGGGGCAGGACGCCGACGGCGGGTGGAGCTACCAGCCCAGCTCCACAGCCCAGCCGCAGGAAACCGACTCGCAGTCGACCGGGATGGTGATCCAGTCTCTCCTGGCGTTGGGCCTTTCCCCGACGAGCTCCACCTTCGGCAGCTCGGGCCATTCACCCGTGCACACGCTCTTGTCCTTCGTCGTGGCCTCGGGGAGCGACGCCGGCGCCCTCGGCTACCAGGACAACACGTCGGGCAACCTCCTTGCCACCAATCAGGATGTTCCGGTGCTGGCCGGCCTGATCAACGGGTTCGGGCCGACGAACTCCTACTACGTCGCCACGGCCACGGGAGCGGTCCAGCCCTTCGGTTCGGCGAAGAGCTACGGATCTCTCACCGGCACGGCGCTCAACAAGCCGATCGTCGGTATGGCTCCGACACTCAACGGACTCGGCTACTGGCTGGTAGCCGCCGACGGCGGCATCTTCGGCTTTGGCAATGCCGCGTTCCTCGGCTCTCGCGGCGGTCAGCCTCTCAACGCCCCGATCGTCGGCATGGCGGCCACGCCCGATGGCGGCGGCTACTGGCTGGTGGCCTCCGACGGCGGGATCTTCAGCTACGGCGACGCGACCTTCCTCGGCTCTC
>Ga0302325_10034528_pt1 | contig 10346 bp, 8 predicted proteins | sample Palsa_T0_2_FD_201948 | JGI IMG/M metagenome (GOLD analysis project Ga0302325, IMG submission 201948) | Peat permafrost microbial communities from Stordalen Mire near Abisko, Sweden - Palsa_T0_2 | ecosystem: Environmental > Terrestrial > Soil > Palsa > Peat permafrost | place: Sweden: Abisko...
TGCATCGAAGCATTTGTGACGGCTGGAATCACTAACCATTTTCACTTTTTCAGAGCCTGTGAAACGTGCCGTTCAAGAAAGCAAAAATGTGACGAGCAACGACCAAAGTGTGGCCTATGCCAACGCATGAAATTGGAATGTAACTGGAGAGAAGTCCAGCCGACCAAGAAAGACAAGACTCTGGTAGAGATTCTTGACCGTTTAAAGAGTCTTGAAAATAAGGTTGATCGAATTCCTACCAGCCGTGGTACTTCAGTTTCCGGTTTCGGTCCGCTGCAGCCCTCTCCTGCCAGTCAACCATCCTTCAACCCCGACATCGACCCAAGTTCATATTCTTCTTCTCTGCGTCCGAGTCCTAGCGGAATTAAAGGCAATCAACCTTACCGGCATTTTTCTGCGTCCCACAAAATATTGACATGGCCTATCATACAACAAGCATTGCTACAAGCTCTGCCATCAAATGTGGGGGATCTGAAAACTCTTGAACAAGATGGAACGGCCTTTCTAGTTCGGATACAAAGGGAGACACCAAATTTACCTCTAGACGACGGTTTGCAGGAGAGGCCCTTCGTCGGGATGCAAACACAAGCTACTAGAACCGCAGGAGGCGTTAGAACCACGTTCCCTGCCTTGACGAAAGAAGTTATGAACAATTTGGCTACCGCGTACTTCGATACTTTCAATTTCATCTATCCTTTCATGGATAGACAGAACTTTCTTTCAGACACTTTGACAAAAGTTCACTCTGAGGGATTTGACGGTGATGTGGAAAGCGTCATTAGCCTTTTAGTCTTTGCACTTGGAGAGCTGGCTATAGATGGATCTCGCGGAAAACCGATCGAGGTTCACCAGGGTCGTCCCAGTGGTGTCAGGGGAGGCTCATCTGTGAGGCCTCCAGGGATTGAATTGTTTAACGAAGCGAGGAAACGTATTGGTTTCGTCCTCACAGAGTGTGACCTTGAGAATGTTCAGATTTATTCTCTGGTAGCGTGCGTAGAGTCCTTCCACCATTGAAGACGTGAAGCAAAAACTGATACTGACACTATCTTCAGACTTTATTACCAAGCTACTTCAAAACATGGGGTAAGTGTCTCTTCAGAACCTATTTCCACTAAAAGTCACTTATTGGGTTTAGGAATTCTGGAGAATGTCCGTGTCTGCATCTGCAGCCGCTCAGATTTTGGTCACTAGTTCATCTATTGATTGGAACTCGACAAGAGGCGATCTCATCAAGCGCGCCTACTGGCATTGTTTCCTCATGGAATGGTTCGTTTTGCTCGCCTCCTCTTCCTAGTATAATCCTCCTGATTATGGAATCTAGGACTCTATATTTGGAGCTAGATGTACCACTTACGGGTATATCTGCGCTTCAAGAACGTGTTGGAATTCCTTCCTTCAATACACCCTTCTGTGAAGCAGATCATCGAGGGAACCAGTCTTCCCACTTCGAGGCTCATTATGCCTCCCAGATTGCTCTTCGACGCCTGTGTGCGAACATGCATAATAATATTTATGAATGTAAGTAGAATGTCGCACTTGACCCAGGGCAGTGCCTTGAGTGACACACTGATAAGTTTCCAGCAGCATCGAATACAGACACACCTGGAGCTTCAAATGATGACTTTGGTGGTCCCTCAGCCAGCTCACTCAACCAGCTGGCATCTCAACTCACCCAATGGCGAAGCATGCTTCCAAGAGATTTGCAATGGGCTGAAGATGACCCAGCTGCCTTTCCCTCACCACAACCAACAAGTGGGTACAATCAACCAGTCGATCCAACTCTATCCCCGCAGCGACCGCGTTCTGGGATGCCTCTCTTTACATCAGACCTGAATAGTGAGCCTGTTCACTATCCCTATGTATATGACATTCAAGTTGCGTTGTTACGGACGCGATACTATTATGCAAAATACATGGTCCATCGCCCTTTTGTCTACAAAGCTCTACACTTTCCCGAGCAAATGACCCAGGAAGATGCTCAAGGGGTTGCAGAGTGCTTACGAGTATGTATATTCCCAAGAGCGATCTCTTTCGTCCCTTGCTCGAACAAACAAAGCTGACCAAAAAATAGTCCTGCCTGAAATGGCCGCTCCTACTTTCACCAACTTCTCGACGCAAAAGACTTATTCCATGGCTCTTTGGATGGAGCCAAAACTTCCTTGGAATATTGCTTATAATGCATATGACGCAGATCAACCCGATGTTGAGGGATATACGAACCCAGCTCTGCGGCTCCCGCTTCGAAGCCGAGGTCAACGAAAGCGTGGATTTAATGCTTGATTGGATCAGAGATTTAAAAGGCTCCGACGCTATTGCTTTATGGTGCTATCGGATTCTCCAGCCTATTTACAATCTGGAGCCGTGAAAGGCCAGAATATATGAATGAGATGACGAAAATTATGAGTGAATGAGATGAATGGGATGAAAAGGGGGCGTCACGTGCCAAGCAAGGTTAGCCTTGGTAGTGATGCAAGAGGCATCGGCGATAGGGGTTATGAGAACGTCTAAGACAGTATGAGAAGCCAGATTGCGACTCTTACTGTATTGAGATGGAACAAAACGGTGTTAGGAGAGTGAGCGAGTGATGACGCTTCTCTCCGGCCTTAGAAATAGTTATCACCCAATCTCAAGATTGTATGAAGTGAAATATAGGTAAATGCAGTGCTTTTTGTTGAGAAATTTCACCGTGACCTCGTTTGAGATGTTCTGTCTGTACAGAATTTGTGTTTTAAACGACAACGAGTTATTCTAACATCCCTGCTGGTGATGCCACTTCTCCTGCCATCCAGGAAAGTACGGACTTTCGCACAGAGTACTCTCCTGCCAAGTCTCTTCACCCTCATGTTCAGGTCGCACTATCCCTTTTTCTACCTGCTCTCTAGCATACCCCTCCAACTCGGGGATACAGACGTGCTCTACATGCCACGTATTCTTATACTCCATCAAATTCTTCTTCCCCTCTTTAAGAATCTTGAGCAACAACGCGGGAATATACGGCTCATCACGGAACTCTTGCACAGGAGTGAACAGTGCCTTGAAGTTGAAGACAATGCCACCACTCAAGGGCAGTCTCCGCAGAGTCTGCCAGTCAACCCTCAAGTAGCACTGCTCGATTGTCAAGTCCTGTTTCTGGACCTCTCGGAGCTTCTCATGAGGATGGCCGGGTGGCATGAACAGCGGAGTGCCGACCTCGAGACCCCAGCTTCCGCGTTGGATGGGGCAATTTGTGGGCATTTTGCTAAAGTAGCGGTCCATGCTGAAGGACATCTTCTCTTTGTAATCTGGGATTGGCTTGTGGATGTCCTTGAGCTGCATCCCGATCTTGGAGCTCACACTCCAGCCGAGTGCGCTGCAGATGACGCCGGCTCTGAAGTAATACATGCCATCTTCTTCATTTCGTAGGACGATAGCGAAGTCTTCGGGTACATTGTTGAGGAGGACATGGAGTGGGTGATAGCGCTTTATCTCTGTTTTTGTTGCGAGGAGGCGGTTGTCGAAAACCTTCTTGTCGGGTGATAGAGAGAAGTAGGTAGGGTATCTGGCACAATAGAATTGGAGACACATTTCCATGAGCTCCTTGCAGGCGAGTTCTGAGCCGGGTAAGTAGTCAAGGACCATGTTACCATGATTTTGGAAGAGTTCCTGTCGTTCTTTGACTCTGGATACGTAGGTGTTCTCAACCTCCAGCCACCAATTCGGTTCCATTTTCGTCAAGGCTTCAAAATTCATTAGCCAGATATGATGTGAGAACCAGGTTGTTTACTTACACATAGTTTGATGATAGGCCCATCTAAAAGGTCTATAAGGTCGTGGCAGGGCCTTTGTAGGATCGAAGTTCTCATAAGGTTCAGGGAGTGGAACACCGCTAAGGGCATCATATGCAGGAAAATCACCCATGGCCTTGATCTCCGCAGTCGAGAAACCAGTAGGAGTGTATTTTGGCACAGGGTTATCGAGGCTGTAGCATCGAGTAGTTGGCAATGGATCGTTCACAAGAAAATCCAGCGACGGTTCAGTGCCGATGAGGATCTTGGAATTGGCACCAGAAGCTTTTTCGGCCAGCTCTGAGAGAACACATCTTCGAGATGGTGGGAAAGAGGTGACATAATCTGGGTTGCAGTTGAGTGAGGCTGACACTTCCTTTTCTTTGCCCGGGGAGAATGAGCGTGGGGGGGTGGAGGCTCCAGAAGCACGCCGTCCTCGAAAGTGAAGTCTGTTTAAGACTGTATCCCGTTGCCGTTTATTGGATACGAGAATTGCAACCGATGACACCACGAATACGATCCCCAGACCAAGAAGCCATTGGTTTGGTACCAACGAGAAAGCCATCGTGATGCCCGTGAGCCGTCGAATTGAGTTTGAAACGCCCAGCCTGTAGCCGGAAATATTCAATGCTTAGTTTCCAGGAGGTCGCTGTTGTTACCGTTCTGGAGAAGGGTTGGATGACGATTCTGAAGACCTTATGCGAGTTCACTTAGAAAGAGGAGGAACGAGCTAACCATGTCATCCACTTCCTCATGAAGCCGAACTCGGAAGCGTGTTTGGCACAAGAGACAGCTTTAACACATAAGACTTCCACGGCAGAGATGGGGAGGGGGGTAGAAGGGGTATATAACAAATGTCTTGGGATCTTATCGTAGCAGGTACATTGGGTTATCAACACGGCTGGAGACTACAGCCAATGTGCAGGAAAGAAAAGAGGACTGGAGGTGGGGTTGAACTCAATATGGCGAAAGAACTCGGTCATATGGCACGATTGTCTTGGTCAAAAATAGACAGAATGGTGGACATACAGAGCGGGCAAGCTATGGTAGATAGCCTTTTGGAGCAAGTTGGGGGGGTTGCCCAGGGCGGGACAGCTTTGGCAAGACTTGCCCAGACCAAGACGCCTTCCCATGGGGAAACAGGCATAGCACCGTGTTTGACCACTCACCAGTGGGCGTGGTTGGGAAGGGAGACCCTATCAGGGCAATGTGCGCTACTTCTGTTGGTTATCTCCATCTGCACCTGTGAAGGGACCGAACTTCCTTTTTGGGTTATAAATACGCCAATCTGGATGGGCCCCCCGCCCCGGCTGCAGAAGTGCGCTCCATCACGTGAGAGATCGAATTCGAGGGGGCATCTGGAATTACCTACCTTACCTAGGTATACCTAAGGTAGTAGGTACCTAGGTAGGTAGGTATAGTAGAATACATTCTCACGTGGGTAAATGAATGAATAGAATTGAGTGGGACGAGCTTTTGAATTTATACCCTGCTGCAAGGGCGGTCTCAGACCATATAATAAAAGTTACATCTCTGGGCTATTGCTTCAAAAGGGTATATAGCAAACATTTAAACCACCGCTATACCAGAAGTATTCCTACAAACCAGTTCTCCTGCCTGGTTTTGGGTATACCGAAGATTACATGCTTGCCACCAACCACGAGATTACCACAGAACTCCAGACATCGACACTACTACAACACCAATACGCGAGCACCCAACGACACTCAACGCCATCGCCCAAATGCAAACAAATTAATTGCCTTAAATCCTTAGACGCCCGTCATCTTCTTCCATCGACTGAAAAGTCCACCAGCAGCGCTTGGTTCCCTGCTCTTATCAACAAAACTCGAATCTCTGCGGTGACTGGATCTTCGCCCGTTGTCCTGACTCCCTTCGGAGCTCTTGACAGCGTCCCGCTCCGTGCGCCTCGATTCTCGTCTCCGTCTTCGCTCCTCCTGATCATCTTCCGTGACATCGTCATATTTCGAATGCCGATGCGACTTCCTCGAGCTGCGCCTCTCTTTATCGCCAGGTGCGTCGTCGACGGGACCACCTTCAACAGGCGGTCTATCCTCTGGGGGCGGTGGGGCGTCCGAGTGATCTTGGACCCATGAATCGGTTCCGGAATGTGGCCAGCCGGCCTTCTTCTCCTTCTTCTCCTTATAAACTGGGCCTTCGGCAGGAAGGAATTCGGGTTCCTTGCCTCGGGACTTGCTACCATTGCGAGTATCAAAGTAATTGTCGACAATAGGCGCAGACTTGCGACGGCTCGTCTTTGGGGTCTCGCCTTCACGCGCTGCGCGTCGCTCTTCGCGTCTTCGTCGACGATCCTCATCATCTTCGACTGGGACTTCCATGTGAGATCTTCGACGATCTGACCGGGGCTCCTCGACCTCACGTTTAGCCCTTTTGGCTCGACGTCGCTCAGCGCGCTCAGCTTCTCTGGCCTCGGCGGCTTCACGCTCCGCCTCCTGTTGAGCGCGTGCTGCACGCCGAGCAGCACGTCTTGCCTCTTTCTCCTCTTGACGGCGTGCCTCGAGCTCTTCCTCCTGTCTTCGCCGGCGTTCGCGTCTTTCCTCATCTTTGGCTCTTCGTGCTTCTTCAGCCGCTCTCTCAGCCTCTGCTTTTCTGGCACGTCTAGCTCGCCGTGCCTCTTGGTCTTCGTCAGCTGCACCGCCGGACATCATCACTTCGTCTGTAGCCGAGCGTTTGATCTTCCGATCTTCGCGTCGAAGGTCGCGCCTGCCTTCATCATCGGTCAGGGCGGTGCTTCGACGTTTGCTGTCTGGGCGAGATTTTCCAAGCAGTCCGCCAAACATTCCACCAATTCCAGCAGCCTTCTTGGCACTCGAGTCAGATCTCTTCAATGTCCTTGGCGATGGATCATCTGATGGACCTCCGGCATCAACCATGACAATATCTTCGTCTTGTCCACTCTGCTTCAAATTTTTTGCGTTAGCACTTAGCTCCCTCGTCAATGTTGTCCGTTTTCTTCTAGTCGGGATATCGACACTTGAAGGCGGCATTGGGACGGCCGGTGGCGGGGCGATGGGGTCTGAAATTACCTTCGATTTTCCTTTGCGATCGCGACTTGACCTCTCTGGGCTAGGAAGGTCTTCGTCTCCATCAACCATGACAAGATCTTCATCGTCGTCCAGGCCTTCATGAGGACGGTCAGTCTTGTCTGCATGAAATTTTGGTGAAGGTAGCGGAAACATACCACGTGACTTGCTCTTCCTTTCGGATTTGCTTCGTGTCAATTTAGTTGGAGTGACGCCAAGCATCCTTGCTGCCTTCTCCGACATCTCAGGTGGTGGCGAAATGATTCCAGAGCTTTCGACGACCACAGATTGCCGTCGCGAACTTGTCCTGCCTGATGTGCTCGATCGTCTTTCAGACACTGATTTCGACCGGGACAATGGTTTAGGAGCGCTGAACATGCTCGTGAGACCTCTGGACAATGGTGGCCTGTCAGCTTTCTCAGATGAAGAGCCCTTCGACGAGTCCTTCTCTTCCCTCTCGGACGATCTCTTCGTTGACTTTGATCGCTTCAAATCTGAATCCTTCGACTTTCTCTCCTCCTTCGCCAGTGGTGACTCCTCCGAACGGCGATCTTTGGATGATTTCTTTTCATCCTTTCGAGGCGCGGCGCCCCATGCGGCCCAAGAAGACCCATCGCGAACCACGCGAGGACGTTCTTTCTTCGAAGATTTAGAGTCCTTGGAGTCCTTGGAGTCCTTGGATTCTTTCGACTCTTTCGGTTCTGGTGGTGGGGTCGGAGGTCCAACGGGCGCGGCGTTCTCTTTTTCGGGTTCCTTGTCTCTACTAGATGATTTGCTCTTACTCGATTTCTTATCAACAGGCATCTCTACTGCGTCAACAGTCTCATCGTCTTCTGCAGGAAAGCTACCCGGTACATCTTTCGACTTGAAACCCTTTTTTGGCCACACGTTTTTCTCTTCAAAAATTTCCTTGTCCTTTTTGGATGGTGTTTTGAGGTTGGCGGTGGTTTGCGACTTCGAGAGGCTGGATTTCTTCTTATCTTCTATGAGTGGCGGAGGAGGCGGTGGGGGCGGCGGGGGACTAGCAACTTCTACTACTTTCTGTGCTTCGAACGCCTTCAACCTGTCCGCGATCTTTCCGCCTACTGGTTTCTTCGTCACAACGGATGCCTTCATCGATGTCGATGTTGATTTCAAAGAGGTTGTCGTGTCCTTAGGGTTAGTAGCTTCTGGAAGCTTTGCTTTGTCAGCAATCGCAATCTCGTCTCTTTCCGTCCATGACGCCTCCTTTTTAGCGGCCTCAGTACCCTTGCTCGACTTCTTGGTGGTCGCACCCCAGAATGCAAAGGGATCAGGTTTGTCGTCTTTCTCCTTGACTGGGCTGAGGTCGATTAGGGATTCGGGTTCTGGCTCTTTGACGACCTGGAAGATCTCCGAGTTAGTATTGCTTAATCGGGAAATTTTTGATATGCCTCCTGAGCAGGGCTGTAATTATCCCACAACTCCCGGGGCATTAAAATGAATAAGGGAAAGTAGATGCATACCTCCTTGGTCGCGGTCTTTTTGCTCTTGCTGATCTTGGAGTCCTTTTTCGACTTTTTAGCATCGGCCAACTCTTTCTCCTTGGCCTCCTTCGCGGCTTTTTCCTCCGCTTCTTTGGCAGCTTTCTCTTCAGCCTCGATTCTGGCCAACTCCGCGGCCTCCTCTTCAGCTTTCTTGCGAGCAGCCTCTTCTTCATCGGCTTTCTTCTTGGCTAACTTGTCAGCCTTCTCTTGCTGCTTCTTCGAGAGTTTTGGAGCCCATTTAGAAGCCTTTGCTTCAGCATCAGCCTTTGCTTTGGCCTCTGCCTCCTCTTTCTCTTTTTCTTCGGCTTCAGCCTTTGCCTTCGCTTCAGCTTCTTCGGCCTCTTTGCGTTCGGCCTCCTCTTTCTCAGCTTCCTTCTTGGCCTCGGCTTCTTCCTTTTCGGCCTTTTTCTTGGCCTTCTCAGCCAGCTTGTCGGCCTCCTTTTGCTCCTTCTTAGAGAGTTTCTTAGCTGGTGGAGCTTCCTTTTCCTTCTCCTTGTCCTTGGAGGCCTTGGAATCTTTGGAAATAGTCTTCTTGGCTTCGCTGCCAAAATCCCAGATATCGGCTTCGGGTTCGGTCAAATCCATGGCAGGCGGCGTTGGGGCGGGAGGCGGTGCTTCGACAACTTTTTTGGTCTTGCTTTTCTTGTCTTTCTTGGCCGTGGTAGCCCAAGGTGATGCCCATTCGTCCTCCTCAGCCTTTGTTTCCTCGGCCTCGGGCTCTGGAGCTGGTGTTTCGTCGACAACTTCTATTGGCATATTCTTGGTCTTGGACTTCTTCTTGTCTTTCTTGGCCGTGGTAGCCCAAGGTGATGCCCATTCGTCCTCTTCAGCCTTTGTTTCCTCAACCTCGGGCTCCGGAGCTGGTGTTTCGTCGACAACTTCTATTGCCATATTCTTGGTCTTGGACTTCTTCTTGTCTTTCTTGGCCGTGGTAGCCCAAGGTGATGCCCGTTCTTCCTCTTCAGCCTTCGTTTCCTCAACCTCGGGCTCCGGAGCTGGTGTTTCGTCGACAACTTCTATTGGCATGTTCTTGGTCCTGGACTTCTTCTTGTCTTTCTTGGAGGATGCAGTACCCCAGATATCGTCAGTTTTAGGTTCCTCGATCGCGTCTGGTTTGATGGAGTCTTCGGGATCAGTTTTTCCTTTCTTTTTCTTGTCCTTTTTGGACATACCCCAACCAAAGAAGTCATCATCGGCATCCTTGTCACCAACCTCTGGGACCGCTGGCGGTGGTGTTGGAGAACGGGGCTCTGGTTCCTCAACTTTCACTTCGACGAGGGCCTTCGATGTTGATTTGGCCTTCTTTTTGTCCTTGTTCTGGCCCCAATCCATCCAGTCGTCATTTTCGGCAGGTGCAATGACATTGGCAATGGTGGTCTTCTCCCATGGTGGTGGAGAAACGTCCTTGGCTTTACCTACCTTTTTCTTGTCTTTTTTGCCCGCAGTGCCCCAAGCTGATGTAGCCCAACTCATGTCATCCTCGACTGACTCGGGCTCCGGGATTGGCTCAACAGGTTTAACGACTTCTTCAACGATCGTTTTACCTTTCTTTTTCTTGTTTTTGGCGGAAAACGATCCCCAGCCATCATCCTCAAGTGCGGCAGGTTCTGGCAACGGATCAGGCTCTTCGGCTTTCGGAGGTTCCTCGACTACGATTTTGCCTTTCTTCTTGTCTTTTTTCGTTCCGAAAGATCCCCATCCAAAAGCATCCTCGACAGGCTGTGGTTCTGGCTCCGGTTCCGGTTCCGGTTCCTTCTCTGCAACCTAGAAAAAAGTTAAGACTCGTTATTTCCAGAGCTAGAATACGACAAGCTGGAAGTTTAACATCGAGGTGTGTTAAATGCATATATTGTAATTGCTGGTGGATCTCAGGGAATGTACTGAAACTCACTTTCACAGGCTCCTCAACTATGTTCTTGCCCTTCTTCTTCTTGTCTTTCTTGGTACTGAAAGAGGCCCACCCCATATCATCTGCCTCCGGTTCTGGTTCTGGCTCGGGAGCTGGGATTTCT
>Ga0302325_10034529_pt1 | contig 10345 bp, 11 predicted proteins | sample Palsa_T0_2_FD_201948 | JGI IMG/M metagenome (GOLD analysis project Ga0302325, IMG submission 201948) | Peat permafrost microbial communities from Stordalen Mire near Abisko, Sweden - Palsa_T0_2 | ecosystem: Environmental > Terrestrial > Soil > Palsa > Peat permafrost | place: Sweden: Abisko...
TCTCCACTCTTCCACGGTGGTTCACTACTTTCCGGATATTCTTGCCCACCCTTACCGCCACCGAGCCCTGGCGGCCTGGTACAAACTGGTCCGCCATAATGGTCCCGGCCTATCCCGCCGCTAACAGGCGGAACTGCTGGATACAGTCTGGGAAAGCCTGGAAGCGGACGCAGTATCACTGACGGACGCGCAACGAGCGGAGCTTGATTACCGCATTGCTCGACAAGAGCAAAACCCTTCCGATGTCATCCCATGGCAGCAAGTCAGGGCGGGCCTGTTTAAGAAAGCGTGACGCTTCCGGTCGTCTGGACACCTGAGGCGAATGAGACTTACTGGAAGCGCGGGCTTGGTACGACAACATCCGCCGGGGCTGGGGGATCGTTTCGCGCTGGCGGTCGAAGCCACGGTGGAGGCACTCGCAGAACATCCGTTGCAATTCCCTGTCGCCTACAGGGGTCGTCGCCGTGCGGGAGTGCGGCGTTTTCCGTATGCCATATTCTTCGAGGTGCAAGACCATCGGATTGTGGTGATAGCCTGCTTCCATGGCAGGCGCAATCCGAGGCGCTGGCAAACGCGGTAAGGCCGTCCGGCTGATCGCGGCCTGCCGCGAGAAGGTGGTCCCAAAAGCGCTGGTACATAAAAGGAGGCAGGTCAATTAGATGAGAAATCTAATCTTCGCAATCAACACTACCCTGGATGGCTGCTGCGACCATACCAAATTCAATCCCGCTGACGACTTACTTGAACATTACACGCACCTCTTGCGAGATTTTGACCTGCTCGTCTATGGGCGTAAAACCTATCAATTGATGGTTCCTTATTGGCCTGATATCGCAAAAAGCCAGTCCGAGAAAAAAGAGGATATCGAATTTGCTCAAGCCTTTGTCTCCAAGAACAAGATTGTTTTTTCACGATCATTGGGCAGAGCGGAAGATAAAAATACGAGAATCGTTCGTACGAACCTTCGCGAAGAAATACTCAAATTGAAACAAGAACAGGGCAAAAATATTTTGGTCGGCGGTGTAGATGTTCCTTCACAACTGATGGAGCTTGGCCTGATTGACGAATATCGTATTGTCGTTGCGCCAATCATTGCTGGCGAAGGGAGACGGTTGTTCGAAGGTGTCAAGCTGCCGGAGAAATGCCAACTGAAACTTGTCGAATCGAAGATTTTTGAATCAGGAAGTGTTGCGCTTCGTTACTTGAAACAGTGAGAGAGAACTCTCCAAGGCTCTACTGCTGACTCCCGGCAACAAAAGATGCACTTCGAAGGTGATTTGGCAGGAAAATCAGGCCGACGCGGCGACCATGCATCTTTTCCCGCATTCTGAGGCTGGAACTGTATTCGTTATGTCTACAATTCCGTACTGGCACTTAGGAGAACTGGAGTTTTCGCACATGGGGCTGGCGCGCTTCTGCTGAGCCTGGGGCGACCTCAACTTTACCGGAGACATTCGCATGAAAATCGTGGTGCTGATTGTGAGATTGCTGATCGCGCTATGTTTCTCGTCTTCGGCCTGAATGCCTGATGGGGGAATGTTAACATCCCCCTCCCAAACTAAAAGAGCTCGACGGGTGCCGCATGGCCTGAAGCGGAAGCGAGTCGAGCATCCCTCGTGACTAACGCGGCTCCCAGCTCCTCGGCAAGCACGATGTAGGCGGCATCATAGGCAGAAAAATTGTGACGAAGCTGCCAGATGCGGGGCAGGAGCACCAGATGAGGATATCGAGTAATACGGAGATCCAGCAGATCGGCGACCGCCTCGTCAGCGCGATGAGCAGAGATCACCGCTTGCAATGCAAGACGCCGCAATACCTGCGTGACCTCGAGATCTAGAAGGTGAGGCGCGTGCAGGGTTTCGTTATGCGAATAAATGCGCTTCTCGATGTTCTGCCCGGCAGATGTCTGAAGAAGCCAGTCAACTGCGGCAGACGCATCTAGGACAATCATCGCGCCTCGCGCTCTTCTCGAACCAAGTGGGCGGCATCGATCCGCGCCGAAACCGGCTTACGTTTATGCAAGCGCTCCCGCATTTCCGCAAGCGTTGGCCTCTCCGCGATTTCCTTGATCTCGGCCAACAGATAGTCCGAAAGTGACATACCTGCCATCGCAGCGCGAGCTTTGAGGCCGCGGTGCAGGGCATCGGGCACATTCCGAAGCTGAATCATCTTCGCCATGTTCCGAGCATACTTTCATGTCCTTCACATGTCAACAAAGAGAACCAATCTGGCCAAACAATCAAAACGCCACTGGATCCCTACGCTGCCAGGTTTCCTCGAATGGAAGTCACGATCCACAGAATTCTGCAGCGATTGGGAAGCCGTGAGAAGTTCAGGTAACGTGGGGATTGGTCAAAGGGAAATGCCTCTCGCAGTTGTTGTCCCGTCCACTCCGCGGTCGGCAGCCGCCATGTTCTCAACGCTTTATCTGAAAGGCAGGTTGAAAATCACTTAAAATCAGTTTTTCTGGTTTTGCTGTACTTACAAGGACTAAATTTGCTGACCGTGGCTCGGTTAAGCCCTTTGTTTACCGTTTGTGAACGGGTTCGAATCCCACTCTCTCCGCTGGTTCTTTTGTTATCTGGTAAACAGGCGTCTCTTACCATGCCGGCGTTTTCGAGTACTTTTTTCACTTTTTTCCCACACTGCTCCATCCACTCAGAGATGGGCGCCATTTCGCTCTCGTAGAAATAAGTGCCATACCAACCAAGGCTCGCTCGTTGACCCTGTGGCCTGGCAACCCAAAACCTAGTTCGGCTTCCGTCTGAAGATCAGAAAATAATCCATGCCGTCACCTTTCACGAAATTCTGTGAGTCGCGCAGTTCGTATCCGGCTTGGGCGGCTTCCCGAACAACCACGTCTTTACTGACGCCATGATTTTCTCCATTGCCATTGCGATCGATGATGCCAATCCTGGCTCCCGGTTTAAGCGATGAGCTCAGATTTCTGAGTAGCACAATCGGATGAGCTACCTCGTGGTAGGTCTTGAGCAGCAGCACGGCGTCGATGCTGTCGGGCGGAAGCTGCGGATCGTCGGGTGTGCTGAGGATCGTCTTTATGTTCTGGAGTTGCTCTTTTTTCGCGCATTGGTCAATGTATTGAATTGCCTTCGGGTTGATGTCCACAGCATAAACTGTGCCCGAGGGGGTGACGCGGAGCGCGGCGCGCACCGTGAACCAACCCGATCCAGCTCCAATGTCGGCAACGTTTTTGCCGGGCTCAATGCCCAGCATATCCATGACGCGGTTGATCTGCAGGCGCTCATCACGCCCGGGGGAATCGAAAATCGAGAGGTCGCCGGTGTAAGGCGTGCTGGTCTTGCGTTGTTCCGACGGCGCTGCGGACCCGGATTGGGCGCGAATAGCTGCTGGCACGCACAGACCTGCCAATAACACTAAGATCGGCCCGAGACATCGGAGCGCTCTGCCAATAGATTTGCAGTTCATTGTTCCCCCAGGTGCATCGGTTAACTCGTTAGTGATATCGCGATGTTAGTGTTCGCCTGAATTGTTGAAATCAGATCACGCTCAGAATGCAGGTCAGGCCGCGTACTTCGCCAAGAATTGGGTGATAGCACGGATCGAATTCAGCTTGTCCGCCCGCAAGCCGCGGAGCTCTTCCTCGTGGAGTCGCTTTTCGTACAAGAGCTTCCCGAAGACGTGCGTCAGTTGGGGGTAGCGATAGTCGTACTTGCGGTCGATCTCTTTACGGCGTTCGGTCAGGTAATGTTCCAAGTCCCACAGATCCGACGACTGCTGGATCTGGCTGGCCATCTTCTTTGTTTCCTGAATTACCTCGTAAAGCTCTCGCCCCAAGGCAGCGTCGAACGCTTTGCGGGCGATGATCTTTTCTGACCTCGACCAGATCGGTTCGTTCCGGTAGGGACAGCTGTCTTGAATCGCGGACGGGCTGGTCATGTTCCGATCCTCCGTGCCGGCATTCTATCCCCGGGCGAGATGCCACTTCCACCGCCGCCGGTTCTTTCACCGCGACAGATTCAGTCTTCGTTTCCTGCGGCCAGCAACGCCAGCATGGCGTAGTTGCGCTTCGCTCGCATGCTATTTCCACGAGCACACTTGAGTACTTCCGAACTCTCCTCCGCGCTCAACCAATTCCCGGAGCGAAGCCCAAGCTGCTTGACTCCTTTCACTCGGCTGATCCCCGCAGCTAATTCGGGACTCAGCAAACCTGAGTCGGCGGCGTCGTGTGCGAGGCGGCGCACCACAGCCAGTTGCCGGTTGATGTGTTCGCGGCGAGACCGCGTGATTCCAGGTACATGCGGTAGCGCACGACGACGATACTATTAAAGGCGAGTCTGAGTTTAGAGTAGTACCAGGCGACGAATTGGTCGATGGCGTACTCGTAAACCCGGCGCGAGGCCGGCCAGCCGAGGCTATTGGGCACCGCCAATTTGCGATGATCCAGATCAGGCAGCCGAAGTACTCGGCGAAGGCAATTCGGCTTGATTCTGCGTTTGCCCATGACGACGGCCTCCCATACCGCAGAATTTGGGGCGACGGAGGCCGGCTGGACTTTGCAACCGGGTGGCGCTTCTAGGGCGGGAATTTTGAGCGCTATCGCCAGTTACAATAAGGGCGAAGTAACGGAGGAAATTGGCGAGCAACAAGGAGGAGGTCGAGGGAGCGGAAGCGAAAATGAACGCAGCTAAGGATGCGCTCCTCCACTATATCGAAGAACAAGAAGCCATTGACCATGACCGCCATCGACGGCTCGTTGCTCAATTGAAAAAGGCTCAAGCGGATTTCTTGAAAGCAATATCAGAATTGAGCGAATAGAAGCATGAGCGTTTGCCGCGTTAGGGATCCCTACCTCTAGGCGTCCCAGTCGGGACCCAACGCACGACGCGGTTCCGATAGCCACGATAGCTCTGACCGAACCGACGTTGCAGTTTTGGCTCTTCTACATACACGACGATCAGGTGCATCAGACCACCCATCACCACGACCAAAATAAGGGTCATCCCTGACAGACGGTAAGCTCCCCAGCCCGCTAAGGCGACCAACCGCCCTCAGCCATCGGATTTCTCACATACTTGTACGGCCCACGGGAGATGAACACGCTTGGATCAGGGAAAGCAGGGCCGGCGTCAACGCTCCACACAGTGCGAAGAGGCCGAATAGAGTGGCGCTGGGGCGTGCTTAAGGGGATGTGGATCCGTGGCATTGATCAACCACAGGAGTACGAAGCACGACTTATTGAACTCGCGTCCGAACCGGCTTATAATCCGCCCACGGTCGCCGTTAACTGAAGTGGGACTACTTGTCTCCGTGGCAGCACCCTCGGCTTTTCGCCCTGCAGGACTGACTTGATGTTCGCTTGGATGTGCGAAGCACCCCCCTCGAAGACCTGATAGTGTTCCCACCGTTGCCCGTCATCCGCCCAGAATCGTTGGCAAGCGTCATGAAACTGTCTTCTGTGCCGAATCATCAGTGAACAGCGACCGTCCACGCGCCTTTGCCTGGGCTCAGGGGCTTTTGGGTCCGATTGATCTCATCGACTATTGCATGTGCGGCATGATAGATCTGGGCGATAGATCTGGCCGGTCGCGCAAGCTACGGTCTTACTTTCGTAATTCGTTCCGCGTTCCTCAGCAGGCTAAAATCCCATAATCTGCCCGGCGAAGGGTCGAACGACAATGGATCCGCAATCATTTCAACAGGTCGGCCAAAACAAGCCCGAGACTCCAGTTGACGTGGGGCAGATCGTAAGTCGTGCGTGGGGGCTGTTGGCCTTCACCGTTTCTGTGACTCTGGCGTTAACCTTGGGGATCGTGTCGTTCACTCTTCCCTGGTCTGATCGAGCAACCGGCGCTGCCCACTGGTTTGACCTCCAGCAATTGGTATGTGCGCTTGCAGCTCTCGTATTAGTTTTCGACTTATACGCGCTTTATCAACACTTGCAGCTTCAGCGGATTGGACAGCAATTGGCTGAGCGAGATCAGCTATTTCAACTCGTCAGCGAAAACGCCGCTGACATGATTACCGTGGTTGACAGCGATGGCCGCCGACTCTATAACAGCACCGCGTATCAAAAGATTCTCGGATACTCTCTAGAGGAGTTAAGAGCAGCTTGGTCCAATGAACAAATTCATCCGGATGATCGCCAACGAGTATTGAATGCAGTGGAGAAAGTGCGCCTGAGCGGCAAGGGAGAACGACTGGAATACCGGATGCGCCACAAGGACGGTTCTTGGCGCACTTTGGAATCGATCGCGTGTGCGATGCGACACCCCAGAGGTCAGATTGACAAACTTGTAATTGTGAATCGCGACATCACCGAGCGAAGGCGAGCCGAGGAACTGCTGCTCCACAATACAGCACTTCGGCATGCAGAAGAGAAGTACCGTGCCATCTTCGAAGATGCTGTTGTAGGAATTTTTCAGATGACCCCGGAAGGTCGTCCTCTCAACATCAACCGGGCGCTGGCGCAAATTCATGGCTACGACTCCCCGGAACATTTCATGGCGGGGGTCTCGAACCTGGTTGCTCAGCTATTTATCGATTTCCGCCAAATCGATGAATTGAAGCGCGTACTGGACGAAAAGGGTGTAGTACGCAGTGCGGAGGTGGAAGCTCTCTGCAGAGATGGCACGAAAAAGTGGGTTTTGGTGAACATGCGGGCCGTGCGTGACTGTGACGGCAAGGTCGTGCTTCACGAAGGGACGATTGAGGACATCACGGACCGAAAAGTCGCCGAGAACCAGGTCAGATTCCTCGCTTACTACGATGTTCTTACGGCACTGCCCAACCGGACCCTCCTCCAGGATCGCTTGGGTAAGGCACTTGCGGGTAGTCGTCGTCGGAAGGACAAAGTTGCGCTTTTGTTCCTTGACCTCGACCGGTTTAAAGTCATCAACGACTCACTTGGACACTCGTTCGGCGATCTGCTGTTGCGGAAAGTAGCAGATCGTCTTAAGAGACAGGCCCGCGAGCAAGACACAGTGGCCCGAATTGGTGGCGACGAATTCGTCGTGGTGCTGACTGGTTTAAAAGATATGACGGACGCAGCGGTCGCGGCGCAACACGTTATGGATGCGATGATTGCCGAATTCGTCATTCAAGGCCGTTCATTGAGCGTCAACTGCAGCATGGGAATCAGCATTTTTCCTGAACATGGCTTGGACAGCGAGGCCCTGATCAAGAATGCAGATGCAGCCATGTATTCTGCCAAAGAAAGTGGACGCAATAGATTCAAGTTCTTTTCAGAAGAGATGAACGACCAGGTCGTGCAGCGATTGACGTTGGAGCACGGATTGCGAGCGGCAATCGACAAGAAGGAACTCTACCTTGTGTATCAACCGCAGATGGAAATTGCCACGGGAAGGATCACCGGGTTGGAAGCGCTGCTCCGCTGGCAGCATCCCGAGTTGGGCACAGTGGCGCCGGATAAGTTCATACGAATTGCTGAGAACAGCGGCCTGATCATGCCGATCGGGGAATGGGTGCTGAGAACAGCCTGCGCTCAGGCTCGAAAGTGGCAAGATGAAGGGATTTGCGCAATGCCGGTTGCAGTGAATGTGTCAGCGGTGCAGTTTCGCCAGCCGGGCTTTCAAGAACTCATCGGCAGCGTACTCAGCGAGACCGGCCTCCCCTGCCAATACCTCGAACTGGAGCTTACGGAAAGCCTTCTGCTCTCTAACGCAGACATGACGGCCTCCGTTCTTTGGGAATTGAAGGGTATGGGGTTGAAGCTGTCCATCGACGACTTTGGTACGGGCTACTCCAGCCTCAGCTACCTAAAGCAGTTTCCGTTCGGTAAGCTCAAGATTGACCGCTCCTTCATCCGCGATGTCGCGGTGAATTCTGATGACGCGGCGATCACCACCGCAATCATCAGAATGGCGAAAAGTCTGGGTCTCAAGGTAATTGCTGAAGGAGTGGAAAACGAAGCGCAAATGTCGTTCCTGCGGGCACTTCGCTGCGACGAGATTCAGGGCTACTACTTTAGCAAGCCTTTAACGGCCGATGAGGTTTCCGCTAATCTCCGATCTGATCCTGTTCAACACGCAGCTTCGATATGCACTCCGCAAACAAGACAGCTGACCATATGCACTCCACAAACAACACCACAAACCATAAGCAAGAGCGACCGTCGCGAGTTCGCACGAATAAAAGTGAGTGTGCCGTTCGAAATACAGGCTGACGCGAGCGGCAGCCCGATTCGTGGCGCTACTACCGATATGAGCTTGAGCGGCTGCTACATCGAGTCGATTTTCCCATTCCCAATCGGGACCAATTTGGATCTCCAGCTTTTCATCCAAACCACGGTCGTGATCTCCGCCATCGTGGTTACTTGCGATCCGCAGGTGGGAAATGGGATAGGGTTCGACAAGATGCTTCCCGAGGATCGGGAAGCGCTTGCAGCGTTCCTGGAAGCTGCTCAGCAAGCCCAGGACGTGAGCGCCAAGGGAGCTGGCGCGAGTTAGGCAAAAAAGGGGGAAAATCAGATGATGGGACAGTTGACTGTAATTGTCAGAGCAGACACACGGTTGACAGATTGATCCGCAGCCAGCGTGACTTCGGCGCCTGATCGGCAAATTCTCCGGCGGCCGATCTTCGTCCCCGGTTTGCGGCGGATTGCTGCCGGTTTGGGCTGGCCGCACCGTAGCCCAGTATCAGCGCTACGCGATCTGCTGCGCTGCGCCAGGACAGGGTAGTGTGAAATAGAAGCTGGCGCCGCGCGGAGAGTTGTTGGCCGCCCATAGCCGGCCGCCATGCGACTCAATGATTGACTGGCTGATGCGAAGTCCCATTCCGGTGCCGTGAGGCTTGGTCGTAAAGAATGCCTTGAAGATCTGTTCCCCTGCTCCGCGGGCAGTCCCACACCGGTATCGCTGACGGACACCTGAAGCTGCTCGTTTTCCGCCTGCTGAGACGTGATGATTATCTCGCGTGTTCCTTCCACATCCTTCATGGCGTCGATGCTGTTAATGATCAGGTTCATAGTGACCTGCTGCAGTTGCACGCGATCCCCCATAATCTGGGGTAGATCATCGGATAACTCTGTGCGCACAGAGATGGCGTATCGGGTCGCCTCGCTGCGCAACAGTTCGATCATTCCTTGAAGAATATCGTTTACATCAACCAACTCGCGTTGCGAAATTTCCTTCTTGAAGAGCGAGCGGATTCGGCTCATGATCTCGGCGGCTCGGGCTGCATCTTTGACTACCCTTGATGCAGCCGCGCGTGCCTCTTCCAGATCAGGTTGATCGCGCGTAAGCCAGCGCAAGCAAGTATTGGCGTCGGTAGCGGCGGCGGCGATCGGTTGATTGATTTCGTGCGCCAGCGACGCCGTCAGCTCTCCCATGGTGGTCACCCTATTTGTGCGCGCGAGATCCGCCTGCGCCTGGCGCAAAGCTTCTTCGGCCTGCTTGCGCTCCGTGACGTCGCTGGAGCTGCCAACAAATTGCACCAACTTCCCAGAGGTGTCCAAAACAGGATGTCCGACACTGTGGATGTGTCTTACGGCGCCGTCTGGAAGATGAATTCGGTATTCAGCTTCGTAATCCGACTTTTCACTTATTGCTCGGTCGAACACTTGTTGCCACCTGGCTCGATCATGCGGATGCATGCGCTGCACTGGCTTATTCCAATCCGGAATGCCCTCATTCGGATCGAAGCCATACAGGCGATACCATTCTTCGGATAGATGCAATGCGCGTCTTTCAACTACTGCCCAGACCCAACTTCCCGTACGTGTGAGCTTCTGCGCTTCCGCCAGATAGGCCTCGCTCTGTCGCAGCTTTTCCTCAGCCCGCCTGCGTTCCGTCACGTCCATCACGGTACCCACGTACTCAACGAGGCCGCCGGATGGATTGAAAACGGGGTGAGCTACCACGTGGATATCTCTGAACTCGCCGCCGGGATGGACGATTCGGTAATCCAGTTCGTATCCAACCTTCTCACGGCCTGCTCTCTCCGTTATTTCCATGACTTTGGCTTGATCCTCGGGACGGACGCGCTGCAAGAATGTTTCGAATCGCGGCGGTCCGCCGAGCGGTTCAAAACCCAACACCCGGTAACATTCTTCGGAAAAGTACCTCGTCTCGCCGGTGGCGTAGACCCGCGCCCAGCTGCCTGTATGGCTGAGCCTCTGCGCTTCCGCTAAGTATGCTGAGCTCTCTCGAAGCGTTTGTTCCGCCAGCTTTGCGGCGGTGACGTCCATCACAGTGCCCACGAACTCGCCGGGCTCGCCGTGTGCCGGTTCTATTTACTTACGTCGATTCCGGTCGTGTGTGTCCCGCACTGATGTGAGGGGGAATGCTGGAAGCGAACCGGCCACGCCGGGCGCAGCACGGGATGGGACAGAAACATCCGCGTGAAA
>Ga0302325_10034532_pt1 | contig 10345 bp, 16 predicted proteins | sample Palsa_T0_2_FD_201948 | JGI IMG/M metagenome (GOLD analysis project Ga0302325, IMG submission 201948) | Peat permafrost microbial communities from Stordalen Mire near Abisko, Sweden - Palsa_T0_2 | ecosystem: Environmental > Terrestrial > Soil > Palsa > Peat permafrost | place: Sweden: Abisko...
CCTGAAAACGCCGGAACAATCACGCCGCGACCAATGGAACGAGCAATATCGCGAGTGGTGCGAAGCCGCCGCCGTCGCCAGCGCCTTCCCTTCCCGCAGCGGCATCAATATCGTTACCGTGCATGAACCGGGCCGGAAGCCCCGCCGCCACTACTTCCAGACCATCCAACTGTAAGCCCCGGCCTCATTTCTCCGTGACCGGCGCGGGCGGGAAACTCAAATTGCCCGTGCGGACCTGTTTCAGTTTTTGGGTGTCGCTCACCTCGGCGTCATTTTCCATGCTCGCTTGCTTCACGATCCTATAGCCGTACTTGACGGCGAGCGAGATACTTTTCCCCCGGCTCGCCGCCGCGTTAGTGGTCAGCCGGAAATGCGCCGTGACGGAGTTGCCGGGATCAATGACCGTATAGCTTCGGAACGGGAACGCGCTGGCCAGGTCTGGAATGCCGATGCACCTTTCCGGCGGGCCTGACTCGCACCACGCGACGCCGCTAATGCTATTGGCCCGTTCGCCTGTAAACTTCACGCCTGCGTCATCTATCGCCGACGCTAGGTCATAAAACATCAAGAAGGCGTAATCCTTGCCGGGGTTCGAGATTGTGACCGCCGCCGTGATAACCGGACGGCCCGCGAAGCCCACAGGGTCACGCCCCACGGAGAGCAGTTGCGCCTTAAGCCCGCCGTTCAGATTGACGGCGATCACGTCAGCGTCAAATTTGGCCGTGGGCGTTTTGTCTTGAGCAGCAGCGGCGAAAGCCACGACCAGACACCAAGCCAGCAGTTTCATATCCGGCGATTATACAATTTTTCGTTGACAAGATGTAACCCCATGGGTTACGGTGTGGGATGATAAGGAATATCCGCCACAAGGGACTGAAACGGCTCTTTGAAGACGACGACCCAAGGGGCGTAAATCCTGAACATGCCGATGAGCTACGGGATATTCTGGCGACCCTTCACGCCGCCCCGACCGTTGCTCATATGAACCAGCCCAAGTTGCGGTTGCATCCGCTCAAGGGCCAGATGAAAGGTTTTTGGGCCGTAACCGTTCGGGCAAACTGGCGGGTGATTTTCCGTTTTGACGACGGCGCGAGGGACGTTGATTATGTCGATTACCACTGAAAGGAACCAAGCCATGACCATGAAAAATCCACCGCATCCCGGAGGCGTCGTTTTCCGTCAGTGTATCGAGCCGACTGGCCTGACGATCACGCAGGCCGCCGAAGCCCTCGGCGTGACGCGCAAGACCCTGTCCGAACTCGTAAACGAGAAGTGCGCCATATCCCCGGAAATGGCCGTGCGCCTGTCCAAGGTTTTCGGCGGCACCGCCGAAGGCTGGCTTGTGCAACAGGCCCAGTACGACCTTGCCCAAGTCCGCACCGGACGCATAAAACTGAAACGGCTCGAACTAGTCTAGGGACTGTTTCACAACGGGCCAAAATTTTGCGCCCTCCCAAAGACGGCGGGAAGGCTTTCGCGCATATATCATCAAACAATGCGCAAATGGTGGTGGTGGTGGCTGCCCGGCTGGCGTAAGGCGTGGAAGCTTGAGAAGCGCCGGATTAAAACCCTGTCAGATATTACCGCCGAACGGTCATACATCGAGCGCATGGCGCAGCGTCCCCGGAATGCTGCCGATATCCTTGACGGCGCACTTTTTGAAATGCTGTTGAAGCGTCTGACGGAACTTGAGGCGACCGCAAAACGGGCCACCATCATTGATGAACTCGAAGATTTAAGCGATGAGGCGGAAATGCAGGGGCGCTTCAGTGCGTACCTCTGTCCCGTAACCGAAATACAGGATGAAGGCGAACTGGTTATTGACTTGATCGAGGGTTGGGGCATTCCAAAAGCCGCGATTAAAAGGCTCCGGGACTTGCTCGCGAAGAAACTGGAGAAGGCAGACACCAACCCGGATGCGGCCCGAAGCGCATTACGCGCCCTCTTTGACGAAAGAGATTCTTGGTCAGACTACGCAGACGAATACGAGGACACGATGCAGACTTATACGCGCTGGCTCTTTGGCGCGACCGTCATTCTGCCGCCTCTCGCTGCGCTTGCATTTCATTTCGCTTTTCGGTTTACGCCGTTGCTCTTTTTCGGACTGTTAGGCGCGGGCGCGGCGGGGAGTTGCGTTAGCGTCATGGCAAAGATGCCAGCACTCGACGTTAGCTTATCCGGTGAACTCGATGCTTATGGCCGCCGCGTTTTGAGCAGGATCGGTGTCGGCGTTGTTGCAAGCCTTATAGGCTGCGCATCGCTCGCATGGTTTCCTATCTCCATTCAAAACCAGACCTTCGCGGATGCCTTAAACGCCTGTGCAACCGCCAGCGCCACGGCCATAAAGGCCCTGATTCTTCTCGGCGTTCCAATGCTCTTGGGATTTAGCGAACGTACACTGACATCGTTCGAGCAACGTGTTTTCGGGAACTCCAAATCTCCCAAAGGGTAAGTTTCGCCCGTCGACCATCGCCGTTTTTGACGATGCCGCTTGACAGCATCGCCATTTTCAGCGATGCTGGCGATCATGGTTTACCCCGGAGGAAAAAACGGCGCGGGCGTCTATCAAACCATCATCAATCTGATGCCGCCGCACGATGTTTACATAGAGCCGTTTTTAGGCGGCGGCGCGATCATGCGCCAGAAGCGCCCTGCCCTTCTGAATATCGGCGTTGACCTCGACGCCGGCGTTATCGCTAAATTCGGCGAGCCACCGGCCGGCACCGTCAGAAACGGCGATGCACGATCGACATTCCGGTTTCAGCAACGCGACGGCCTTGATTTTCTCCGATCGTATCCGTTCACCGGCAGCGAGCTTGTCTACTGCGATCCGCCTTACATGCACGAAACACGCGGACGGACTGACCTTTACCGCTTCGAGATGGACGACCGGCAACACGCCGCCTTGCTCGCCACCATCAAGGCGTTGCCCTGCCGTGTGATGATTTCCGGCTATTGGACGAAGCGTTATGCAGTCGCCTTGAAGGACTGGAACAGCACCACCTTTGAGGCCATGACGCGCGGAGGCCGGACCGCCACCGAATGGCTTTGGTTTAATTTCCCCGAGCCGGTAGCCCTGCATGACTACCGATACCTCGGGGAAGATTTCAGGGAGCGCGAGCGCATCAAGCGCAAAAAACAGCGTTGGGTGAACCGCCTTTACACGATGCCGACGCTCGAAAGGCGGGCCTTGCTCGCCGCTATTGGCGAAGCGTGGCAGCGGGCACCGGCAGAAACAGCGATGCCCAGCAGCACCGCCAGCAATGGCGATGCCGCTTAATCCGGGCCGTCTCGACGATGCGGGATCCTATCGCCGGAAATGACGATGCCGGAATCCGGCACCGCCGCTTATGGCGATGCCCCGGCCACTGTCTCTTTTCAGTGCGAGAAGAGCGCGAACAGCCCGACGGTAAGAAGGCCCCCTAGCAGTCCCCCAACCAACGCCGCAATAAACACGGTCGCCAGCATAACAATAGCGCCGTCAGTCGATATCTCGATATCGGGACCGTCGAGAGCCGTGTTCGCCCGCTTCCGGAAGTCAGCCGCAATCTTCAGCAGATTTTCCATGCCTGCCATTATGACTCCCCCTGTCCGGGGCCGCGAAAGGGTCCAATTCGACACCCATCATGAGCCGGGTTTTGGCTTCCCGCCCGGACGCTTCGCGCCAGCGGCGGGGCGGCGCGGACCTACGGGCTGTTCGCCATGCTCGATCAAAAGCAAGTCGATCATCTCGGCGGCGAGGCGCGGCCCGGAGCGTGACCCCTCTTTTGCCTTGAGAATGTCGAAGGCCCGGATAGCCTCCGGCGTGAGCCGGAAAATTTTGCTCTGAAGCGCGATCTCTTGCGGCGCGTCGTCGGGTGTGCGTTTGGAACTCATTGAAAACTCTGATTATAGCTTTCAATAAAGCCATCCAAAGCAGAAGGCCATAAAAGCACAGCGCAACAAATGAAGGAAATTTAATTTTATGCTGTTATTGCGTTATGCTGTTATTGCGTTATAAAATCTCCCTACGGTCGCGGTTGCGGGGCTTTCGGTTTCGCAGCAAATCCAAAACGACCTGATTTCGCAAAACCAAACGTATGAAAAAGCATCTAGGAGTGCTGTGTCTTTTCGCGTCGGCTTTCGCGCCGGTCGCAATAACAACAATCACCCTCCCGGCTTTCGCGCAGACGAACACTTTTCCGTCAAGCGGCAGTGTTGGCATCGGCACGCTTTCACCGGCGACGTACTCTCCTCTTGACATTTACTGGCCATATCAAGCCTATGCTACGGTGCAGACTACCGCCAGCACCGGCACCCCTGCCGGGCTAGAGATTGTCGGCCCCTCAACTGGTGCACATTGGAAGATTACAACCAATGGCGATAATTTGGCCGACGATGGCAGTATTACGGTGAATGGGGACGATCTTCTTTTTATGCAGCCCGGAACATCATCAGGAGCGGTTTTCAAGATGATGATCCAAGGCGACACCGGCAATGTCGGCATTTGGGACGACAAGCCCGTCGGCGCTGCTTCATGTAGCTGGCGGCGACATTCTCGTTAACAATAACCAGAATTACGCGTCCGGCGACAGCGGCGGCACGGCAACCGGCATTTTGCAGGTCGATACATCGAATAACCTGCTCCTCGGCGCAACTTCGCTTACGGGCGCGGTGTATTTCTATAATCACGGTTACTATACCAATAGCGTAGTTCCCATGATGATCAGTTCCACCGGCAATGTCGGCATCGGCACGGCTTCGCCCAGCTATACGCTCCAAGTTAATGGTTCCGTTGCGGGAACGTCGGCCTATGTCAATACTTCAGATGCCCGGTTGAAAAGAGACATTGAGCCGATTGCTTATGGACTGGATGCGGTGATGAAATTACGTCCGGTCGGCTTCAACTGGAAAAATCAGGATCAGGACTGGAAAAAACAGCACCAGATTGGCCTGATTGCACAGGAAGTCGAAACTGTGGTGCCGGAGGTTGTCACAGTGGCTAATGACGCGATGCGGACCGAGAGCATTGCCTACGGTTCACTGGTTCCTGTTCTTATTCAGGCCATACAGGAGCTAAAGGCCGACAAGGATAACCAAGCCAAAGCAATTTCCGAATTGCGTCAGGAGTATGACGCTTACAAAAAGACCAGCACAGTTGCTTTTGCCGGTGCTGTCCGATAAGTGAGTTACTTCCCTGCCAGCCCGGTTATTTCGTAACTTGGCCGGGCTGGCCCCTTCCTGTCCTTCCTGCCACGCCAGTTATTCACTTCTCCACCGGAGCAAACGGCATTGGCTGCGGCAACAGATTTTCGAGCGGCTGCGTTGCAGCGATGCGTATTTTGGTGTTGGGTAATTGATAGAAATACACAAAGCGCTCAGGATAACTTTGCAGTGACGGCTTTACCCAGTAATGCCAATCATAACCTCCATCGAAATAGACGATCATATCCGGCAGCACACTCGGATGCAGAAAATTCCATTCGCCGACCCCCATCACGGTGGCGTTGCTGTCGATCACCACGCCTTGCACCGGCACGTCCATGACGGCATGAGTGAAAGAACTTTGATGTGCGGCAAAGTAATCGGTGAAACTCTGCATCGCGCTTGCCCTGCCCCATTCCGGGCCGATCACGAACAGGTTGCCTTCATAGCTGTTTTCGTCGATCACGGAATGCACTGAAAACGGATAAACCGTCAATTGCCCTTGCTGCCAACCCGCTAGTGAAACCAGAAGCAAAAAGAAATACGGCCAGCGTTCCGGCGCGGACGAATCCTCTTCCCGCGGCCATACTTCCAGCGCAAGCAGCGGCCATGCCAGCGCCAGCCAGAATGGAAAGCCGTAATAAAAATCCAGATGCGCCGGACTCGGCCTCACCGCCATTAAATTCCACAGCAGCCAAGGCAGCGCAGCGACATAGCCCAAAGGAATGAACGGATTGCAGGCATAAAATCCCCAACCGAGCGCCAGAAGAAACGGCAGCGTAATATAGGTCCGGTTGAGAAGAAAAAAACTCAACCTGTCACCAATCACCGGCCAGCCGAGATGATGCCATGGCGGATTGCCGCTATAGACGATGGACATATTATCCATCTTCATGAAGAACTGATATTTCACCATCAGCGCCACCACCGCGTACAGCAAAGCCAGAGCGGCATAAAGCCCTATGTGCCTTTGCAAGTCATGGCGGTGTGAGGTTTTCAGCGTTATCAACCAAACGATCAGCCAGCCGAAGAGATGCAGCCCGGCATCCTCGCGTATCAGCAGGCACAGAATGAAAAAAACGCTCGCGGCAACAAAGCGCCTTTGCGACAGACAAAGAAAAAACCACAAGGCAAAGGCGGGTATACCCATCTCCAGATGCGGGACGCGCAGCGCCTGCACGCCGATAGCGCTGAATGTCGCCGCTAATGCGACGATGCCAGCGGCGCAGCCGTCAAACCGCGCCGGACGTCCTTCTGTGTCATGCGCCATCAGCCACAGCCGGTAAACGCCCGCTCCGAAAAGCGCATAGATGCCGCCGCATAGTGCGGCGTAATAATCAATCTTCGACAGCGGCAGCGCGTAGCTGACGGCATTAGTCAGCCACAGGATGGGCGTCATGTGGACATTGAAGAAACTGAAGTTGTGGGCGGGCGGCCCATGCAGATCGAAGCCGTTATGCCATGCCGCGCTAGCGAACCACCCAATATCCCCCATATCGCCATACACATAAAAATCGTTCAGCACCGCGATGAACACGAGCGCAAACGAAGCCCCAATGACGATGATTAGGGCGATCCTATCGAAAGTTTTAACGGCGGTCACACCGGACCATACTTCAGGTGAAATGGAAGGAAAGAAATACCACCCGACGGCAACCTGTCAACCGTGCCCTTGTATTCCCACAAAGGGTAACTTTCGGGCTTCCATGCCCCGCAGTTCTCCGGCTATCGTTTGCGCATGACCGACAAGACCAACTCAGCCGCCGAACTCCGTGAATGCCTTCTGGAAGTCAAGAAGGAGATCGAGAAGGCATGGGCCGCATGCCAATATGATGAACCCGACAGAGCGGCCAATTGCATCGAGCGGGCCTTGGATTTAATAGCAGACCGCACCGGCCCGCCAGTTTCATAAAGGGTAGATTGTGAGACGACCGGCGAAGGCCCGTCAATCAAGCACTTGCGCGTTTCAAATGTCAGTCGCAAAATGAAGCGATGAAGAAACCTCGGATGCGCCATCCCCACCAAAGACCGCCCACTCAATTCCCCGGCTATGCGTGCGAAATCTGCGGCGCACCGTACAAGCTCATTCAGGCTCTTGACCTTCCGACCGAGAACGGCGCACCACCCTACGGTTCATATGTGCCGACGTGCAAATGCGAGCGCCCTGCCGCGCCGAAGCGCGATTACAGCCCGGACGTACCTTTCTGACGCGCGTTTGCCGCCAACACTCGACAAAATGAGCCATTTTGTAGAAAGTAGAAAAGGCCCCTGCCCGTTTGGCGCGGGTTTCCGGGCCATCCGACAGGAGGAACTTTCGACAAAATGGGAACCACGCGAAAAACACGAAAACCGGGGAACACTGCGGCGGCGGGCGGTAGGGAAAAAGAGAAGCACGCGGGGGATTACGGCAGCCACCGCTTGCACCTCACCAGCCGCGAGGTTGAACGGCTGATCGAGGCGACGAAGGGCAACCGGAACGAAGCCCGCGACCGTTGCCTAGTGCTGCTGATGTTCCGGCATGGCTTGCGCGTGTCGGAAGCGTGCCGGTTAAAGCTCGACCAAGTGGACACCGAAAGCCGCGTGTTGCATGTCGCCCGGTTGAAGCGCGGCCTATCGACCACGCAGCCGCTACGCGCCGATGAACTCAGGGCCGTCGCCGCATGGCTGAAACAACGTGCCCGGATGAAGCCGACCGGCAAGGCGTTTTTTGTCAGCGAGCAGCGGAAGGCGTTGCACCGCTCGACGGTCAATTGCGCCCTGAAAAAGTACAGTGACGCCGCCTCCCTGCCCCTTCGCGCCCATCCTCACATGCTGCGCCACGCTTGCGGCTTCGCCCTCGCCGATCAAGGCGCGGATACCCGGCTCATTCAGGACTATCTCGGCCACCGGAAAATTGAGCATACGGTCAAGTACACCGCCACCAACCCGGCCCGGTTCGAAAAGCTTTGGCGGTGAGCCGGACCCACCCTTTTACCAGCCGCTTGGCCGCCGCATAGCCGATTTAGCATGTCACCATGGTTACATGGTTCCATGAACTAAAGCCTTGCGACCGCTTGTTTGTTTGGCTACTCCCCCGCCCCAGCCTTTGGCTGAGGGACGAAAGCCAAGACGCCATCCAAGAACCCTTCCGGCATTTCAAGCGTTTCTTTCAGCCGCGTTTTCGTTTTCCACCACGTTCGCCAACTGTGTTTCCAAGCCAATTCCAGAATGAGAACTTCAAGATGAGGTAACAAATGGTCAACCAGATGGTCCTCCATCTTTGAAAACATAGTTACGGTCTGCGGGCTGTCTTGCGATGCCATCGTCCGAAGCCGCTGCAAGAGAGCCCCCCCCATATCCTGAGAACGTAGCCGAAACCCCAAGATTGGGTTCATTCCCGACACGAGGCTGACCGACTCCTCGTAGCGTTTTGCCAATCCTTCATCTTGCGGAAACAGTGCGCCCAGAGCCATTTTTAAGGGAGCATGGGCGTCAGCGGGAAGGTTCAGCTTTGCGGCCATCAGTGTGACCGTTTTAGGAATAGCCAAAAGCCGATGGCGCACCTCTAGCAAATCGGTCAGCGCCCGCCCAATCGCTTTTCGTTCATCCCGGCGAAAGACAAACCACTGACCGCACTGATTTAAACCCCACCCTACGGCCACTCCGGCCAGCGGCAACCAGTCTTTCGTTTGCATTTCCATGCCGCCATGCTACCATGCTGACATGAACACATGGATTTAGGGAGACATGACCACATGGCTTTAATCGTATCGATGGTTTCACAAAAAGGCGGGGTCGGCAAAAGCATCCTCGCGCGTCTTATGGCCTGTATCTTCGCGTCTCTCGGCTGGAAGGTCAAAATAGCTGACCTCGATATAGGCCAAGGCACCAGCTTTCACTGGCGCACCCGTCGTCTCGAAAACAAGATCGAACCAGACGTGCCGGTTGAACAGTTCGGAACCGTTGATAAGGCTCTTGCCCTTGGCGATCAGTACGACATGCTCATTCTCGACGGCGCACCCCACGCGACAAGCTCAACACGCGCAATGGCCGAGAAAAGCCATTTGACAGCAATTCCAACCGGGCTTTCTCTGGACGATCTGGTGCCCGCCGTTGTACTTGCCCATGACCTCGTTAAGCATGGCGTTCCCCGAGAACGCATTGTTTTTGTCCTTTGCCGCGTGGGAGACAGCGAGATCGAAATACAGGAAGCTCGCGCCTACCTTGAAAAGGCCGGGTACGATGTTCTCCCCGGCGCAATCCCCGAAATGACCGGGTATCGCCGCGCGAACGATAAGGGCAGGGCTTTAACCGAAACCAGCTTCAAAACCCTCAACCAGCATGCGGAGGAAGTCGCGCAGGGCATCGTTGACCGGATTTCGCAGCTTACCAGCACCAGCACAAAGAAACGGAGCATTGCCTAATGGCCGTCACTCTCAAGAACCTGAAACGACCGGCAGGGAAGGGAACGCCCCCCGCGCCGGTCGAAACCAACAACAACCTGACCAAGCCGCCGACCGGCAAAACCGTACCTCTGCAAGTCAATATCGACCCGGAGGTAAAGCGGCAATTTCGCGTATATGCCGCCGAGCGGGATATTGACATGAGCGGCCTATTCGTGACGATGTGGCAGTACTACAAGCAGAATCACGGCTAACCCATGATGGTCATTTCAATCATGCTAGCATGTCACCATGGCGTCATGACTATAGGGTGACATGGCAAAAATTACCGGCAATCCGGAGCTTGACGCGCAGTTACAGAGTTTCGGTGAAACCTTGCAACGAACCGCGCCAACCCCCGGCAACGTTCCAGCCGAGCCGAGAAGGCCCGCCCTTCAGCTTCCCTTATGGCCCGAGCCGGTGCGCGGCGGCCCGAATGCGTTGCTGCGGTCGGCGTTTTTTGCCGGTATTCACAGCAAAAAGCGCAAGGAGCTTGGAGTTCGCGTTAAACCCGACGAACCCAAAAGAGCCGTAACCATCGCCGCGCAGCAGGGAATTACCATCCAGTACGCGGGCGATCAACTGAACCAGTACGACGCCGATGTTTTCTTTGAGGCGCTACACCGCGCCCGCTATGGGGTCTTTGGAACAATTGGACGGAAAGTCCGGTTAGCGGTTCTGGACTTTGGCCGAAGCGAGAATTCGATACACGGTTGCCTCGCCGACGCCGAGCTGGCTAG
>Ga0302325_10034534_pt1 | contig 10345 bp, 10 predicted proteins | sample Palsa_T0_2_FD_201948 | JGI IMG/M metagenome (GOLD analysis project Ga0302325, IMG submission 201948) | Peat permafrost microbial communities from Stordalen Mire near Abisko, Sweden - Palsa_T0_2 | ecosystem: Environmental > Terrestrial > Soil > Palsa > Peat permafrost | place: Sweden: Abisko...
CGGGATTGTCAGCCGGAAATTGCGTCAGGTTAGGCCGCTCACTGGCCACGAGCTGCCGTTTCTGAAAGCTCACGCGCGGGGCGCGATCAAGATGACCCTGCCGAGCGCGACACAGTTCCCCGCGATTTCGTTCAAGTGCGGAATCACGGATAAAGCGTATCCGACCCATTCGGCGCTTTTGTGGGACATTGTTGAAATTATGAAGAGCGATCTCGCGAAGCTTTCCACCGAGGGCGTACGCTACATCCAGATTGATGCGCCGCGATACAGCTATTATATGGATCCGAAATGGCGGGAGTGGATTCACACGGAAATGAAAATGGATCCGGACGCAGCGCTCGACGAAGCGATTCGCGCGGACAACGCGTGTTTCGAGGCTGCGCGAAAGCCGGGCGTGGAACTCGCGATTCATCTTTGCCGGGGGAATAATCGAAGCCACTGGTACGCCGAGGGCGGCTACGACGCGGTCGCCGAAAAGCTTTTCGGCACAATGGCGGTGGACCGGTTCCTGCTCGAATACGATGACGAACGTTCTGGCACATTCGAGCCGCTCCGGTTCATTCCGAAGGGAAAGACCGTCGTTTTGGGCTTAATCAGTTCCAAGCGAGCGCAACTCGAGAGCGCGGCTGAACTCGTCGAGCGAATTAAGGAAGCGTCGAAATTCGTTCCGCTCGAAAATCTTGCGTTAAGTCCACAGTGCGGATTCGCATCAACGATGGAAGGAAATCTTCTTACGGAAGACGATCAGTGGGCGAAGTTGCGTCTTGTCGCGGAAACGGCGAAGCGCGTCTGGAGTTAGGCCGCGGCTAACTCTTCGGCTCGGTTTCCGCGAGCACTTGTTCGGCGATATGAAACGCGGAATTCGCAGCGGGAACGCCGCAGTAGATCGCAGTTTGCAGCAGGACTTCTTTAATTTCCGCGCGCGTAATTCCGTTGCGGAAAGCTGCGCGCAGATGCATCGCTAGCTCGTCGCCGCGGTTTAGCGCCACCATCAGAGCGACGGTGATCAAGCTGCGCGTCTTTTGCGGCAAATCCGGCCGTGACCAGATTTCTCCCCAGGCGTAACGGGTAATGAGGTCCTGAAAATCGCCGTTGAACTCATTGCGATTGTTTTGCGCCTTGTCGACGTGCGCATCACCCAGAACTTTCCGGCGCACGGACATTCCTTGCTGGTAACGGTCGCGCTCATCCATGCCCGCCCTCCTTACGCCGTGAGGAATTTAATTAGTTCCGAGGTGAATTGCTCGGAGGCTTCGATGTTCGATACGTGCGCCGCGTTCAGTTCGATGTAACGCGCCCCGGGAATTTGCTCGGCGAGCGAATGGCCGTCCGCAGCCGGAGTCGCAGCGTCCTGGCTGCCGGTGATGACAAGCGTGGGCACGCGAATTTGACAGACGCGTTCGCGCGCGTCGAAGTCGCGCACCGCGGCGCAACACGCCACATAGCCTTCCGGCGGCATGCTCTCGATCATACGTTGAGCTCCGGCAAAGATTTCGGGCGAGTGAACGCGAAACGCAGGCGTGAACCATCGTTCGCACACGGCGGCGGAAACGGCAGCCATTCTGCCCTTGCGAACATTTTCAATTCGCGCGTTCCACATTTCCGCTTTGCCGATTTTCGCAGCCGTATTGCAAAGCACGACTTTGCTCAACCGCTTCTCCGCATTTAGGCCGAGCCACATGCCGATCATTCCGCCCATGGACAGCCCGCAGAAATGCGCGCGCTCGATCCCCAGATGATCCATCAGGTGGAGAACATCGCCAGCGAGCTGTTCGATGGTGTAGGGTCCGGGCGTCACCGATGTCCTACCCTCTCCACGCGTGTCGCAACGCAAAACGTGGAATCGTTTCTCGAGCTCAGGCATTTGCGGATCCCACATCGAGAGATTCGCGCCTAGCGAATTCGAAAAGACGAGCGCAGGCGCGTCAGCCGCGCCAGTCAGCATGTAATTTACTTCGAGGTCTTGAATTCTTACGCTGGGCATGGGGTTACTCGTTGCATCTGGATAGCTTCACGTGGCGCGCGGCGTGTGCCTGCAGCACGCTGTCAATCAGGCGGCTGGCCTCGCCGAGATATTCCCGTGGATCGAAAAGTTTATCGAGATCCTGATTGCTCAAGTGCTTGGTAACCGCCGCATCGTGGGCCAGCACCTCGCGCAAATCGCGATGCTCGGCTCGAGCGCGGTTGCTCGCCGCTTCGACGATTTCGTGGGCGGTTTGGCGGCCGACAGATTTCGCGAGCAACATCTGAGCCGCTTCCGCGAAGATCAGGCCGTGCGTGATTTCAAGATTGTCGCGCATTTTCGAACCGTCAATCTCCAGTTCCATCACCGTGGCGGTCAGATGATGCAATGCGCCGCCCGTGAGGCGAATGATTTCCGGAATCGCTTCCCATTCGGCGTGCCAGCCGCCGAGGCCCCGCTCGTGTTCCTGGACCATCGCAGCCAGAACGGAAGCGACCAGGCCAGGTACGCGAGTCGCTGCGGAAAGCACCACCGCACACGCAACTGGATTTCTTTTATGAGGCAATGTAGACGAGCCGCCGCGACCAGGGGATGATGGTTCGAAAACTTCGGCGACTTCGGTCTGCGTTTCAAGAGAGATATCCCTGGCAATTTTGCCAAGCGTTCCCGCGCAAAGCCCCATGACTGTCGCAACTTCCGCCACACGATCGCGATGGCCGTGCCACGGCACATTGGGAACAGGCAGATCGAGTTCGCGGCCCAGCGTGGTGGCAACGTCCATGCCCTGATTGCCCAACGCCGCCAGCGTCCCGACGGCGCCTCCAAATTGCAGCACTAAAACTCTATGCCGAGTCTCTTCGAGCCGCGAGCGATGCCGATCTAAAGCATCCACCCATCCGGCCACTTTCAAGCCGAACGTCGTCGGGAGCGCCTGCTGCATCCATGTTCGTCCGGCAACGACTGTGTTCCGATGCTTCTCTGCAATCTGCGCCGAAGCGTCCGACAATCGTTCCAGCTCAGCTTCGATGTGATCGAGCGCGTGGCGCAATTGCAGGAGGAAGCCGGTGTCGATGGCGTCCTGACTCGTCGCGCCCCAGTGGACGAAGCGCATCGCTTCCTTGTCATCTTTGCCAACGAGTTCGGTGAGCTGCTTTACCAGAGGAATTGCGGGATTGCCGGCGAGAGCTGTGGCACGCGCGAGCGCGCTGATATCGAAGAGTTCCGCGCGGCATTTTGCCGAGATGATCGGCGCGACGCGGCCGGGAATAATTCCCACGCGAGCCTCGGCGCGGGCCAGGGCGGCCTCGAAATCCAGCATGCCCTGCAGGCGAGCGCGATCGTTGAATAGCTCGTCAATCGCACTCCAGCGGAACAGCGGCCCGAGCAGGCTCATGCCGTTAGTCTTATCACTCTCAGCAATCGAAGAAAACCGTTTCTTCGTCGCCCTGCATGATCACGTTCCATTCCAGGGCACCGGCCTGTCCGCCAGTTTTCTTCGCGATCAATGTTCCCCGGCGCGCTGGCTCGACCTGGCTCAACATAAAATCGCCGGCATTCGCTGCTTCATCGGGAAAATAAATTCGCGTCACAAGGCGGCGGAGCAAACCGCGCGTGAAAACGGAAACGGCAATGTGCGGCGCTTGCATTCTGCCGTTGGGGCCGGGCACTGGTCCGGGTTTGATTGTCGTGAAGCTAAATTTTCCGCTGTCGTCCGTGAATACGCGGCCGAAACCGAGGAAGCCTTTCTCGATGGGTTTGTCCTGCGTGTCGTCCGGATGCGCATATTTCCCATGCGCGTTTGCCTGCCATAGTTCGATTACACCATCGGGCACCGGTTGGCCGTCGCCATCGAGCACGCGGCCTTCAATCGTCAGGCGCTCACCGGATACGCCCGGGCCCGCCAAATTATCGACAACCATCCACTCAAATCCGATCGTAAAAAACGGACCTACGGTCTGCGATGTTGTGGCCTGAAGGCTCATCTCCAATTCTCCATCGGCGTTCCCTCTCGTGCGCTGACGATGATGTCGAATCGGTAGCCCAACGCCTCCGCGGGAACGGTCGTTTCCCAATCGAAGAGCGATATCAGTCGTTTTCGTGCGCCTTCATCCGCCGTGCAATTGAAAACGGGGTCGAACGCAAGAAGAGGATCTCCCGGAAAATACATTTGAGTGACCAAGCGAGTGGCAAACGCCGGACCGAATACCGAAAAATGAATATGTGCGGGGCGCCAGGCATTGTAGTGGTTGCTCCAGGGATATTCCCCCGGTCGGATGGTGATAAAGCGATAACGGCCCTCCGAGTCAGTAAAAGTCTGGCCGCGCCCGGAGAAATTCGGATCGAGCGGCGCGTCATGCTGATCACGTTTGTGGACGTAACGCCCGGCGGCATTCGCCTGCCAGACTTCGATCAGCGTGTTCCGCACGGGCCGGCCGTTTTCGTCCATGACGCGTCCCGTGACGATAATCCGCTGGCCGAGCGGCTCGCCGGCGTGCTGGCGCGTCAAATCGTACGCTTTCACCGCGAGGGTTTCTTTTTCAAATAGCGGGCCGGTGATTTCGGAAAGCGTGTGCGGCACATAGATGAGCGGCTTGCTCGGTGCGCGCTTGATGCAGGAAGCGTATGGCGTGTGCAAATGGTTCGGCTGCGTACCTGCACGCGGACGGCGATAGCCTTCGATGTTTCCCGACGCGACTTGTTCGCCGCCTGGTGGTACGAGATCGGACTTCGATGACGCGGTCATTCCGGTCATTCTCCTCGATCGGCGGTTCCATGAGCCGCCGCGGTGCGCGCGTACAAGTCTCGCAGCGCAGTCAATTCACACACAGATGGTTTAGATGTGACTTCGAGCTTAGCCGCCACTTTCAGTTTCCAGCTAGTGGCTCTTTGCACTTGCTCGAGCGCGATGCCGGGATGTAAAGCGGTCAGCACAAGCTCGCGGGTCCCAGGATCTGAATTCATCACGCCGAGGTCGGTGATCACGGTTGTCGGGCCACGGCCTCGCCGCGCGGACTGGCCTTTCTGGTTGGGCTCGTCAACATATCCCGAAGACGTCACAAAATCCAATTTTTCGACGAACGCGCGGGTGTTGTGCTTGAGAATAATCGTCACTTCCTTCGCTGCGGTGGCTATTTCAGGCGCTCCTCCCGCACCGGGAAGCCGGACGCGAGGAGCATCGTAGGTGCCGCCGATTACGGTCGTATTGATATTCCCAAATTTATCAATTTGCGCGGCGCCCAAAAAGCCGACGTCCACGCGGCCAGCCTGCAGCCAGTATCGAAAAATTTCCGGAACCGAAACCACTGTGTCCGCGGTCTCCGCCAATTCGCCGTCGCCGATCGAAAGCGGCAGGACGTGAGGTTTTGTTCCAATCGTGCCGGATTCATAAATCAGCACAACTTCAGGCGCGTGCGTGAGACGCGCGAGATTTGCTGCAGCGCTCGGAAGGCCGATTCCAACGAAGCACACGGTGCCGTTCTGCAATTTGCGCGCCGCCGCGATCGTCATGATTTCGCTCGGCGAATATTCCAAGTCAGACATTGCTGTTCACTTTTGCGCCGGTCTCGATGCTTCGCCGATATTCCGCGAAGTCGCTTGTCGAAAGAACATGCCGCTGCATCCAGGCAAGAAAAGTTTCTCGATCGCGCGAAATCTCGTCCCAGGCTTTGCAAAATGCATTATCGCGTTTGTAATAGCCGTGTGCGTAGGAAGGATGCGCCCCGCCGGGAACTTCGCACACACAGGAGACGACCCACGCCGGCAATACGCAGGCGTTCACCGGAGCCTGTAGGTCGTCGACGATTTCTTCGACGGTGACGATCACGCGCTTGGCCGCCAGCGCCGCTTCCTTCTGGATGCCGATGATGCCGTAGATCAGGACGTTCCCGTTTCGATCGGCCTTTTGCGCATGGATGATCGTCACATCCGGATTGATTGCAGGAGTCGCCGCGAGGACTTCGCCCGTGAACGGGCAGGTGATGGATTTAATTTTCTTATTATATTTCGGCAAATCGGACCCGACATAACCGCGCGTCACCGCAAACGGCAACCCGGAAGCACCGGCTTGATACCGCGCCGCCATGTCGGCATGACTGTGCTCTTCGATTTGGAGAGGATTCGGCCAGCCGCTCTGGATTGCTTCGCGGAATCGATGCAGCGAACCGACACCCGGATTTCCGCCCCACGAAAAAATCAGCTTCGAGGCGCAGCCCATGCCGATCATTTGATCGTAGATGAGATCCGGGGTCATGCGAATGAGCGTCAAATTCCGGCGGCGCTGCCGAATGAGCTCGTGACCCGCGGCGAAAGGAATGAGATGCGTGAAGCCCTCGAGGGCCACGCTATTTCCATCGAAAACGTGGCTCGCGACCGCTTCCCGCAATGGCACGATAGAAGCCAAGGCAGTCTCCGCGTACTGGAAGCGCTACTCGAACAAAGCGGGACGAACGCGCCAGTGAATCTAAGCAAGGGGAGAAAAGAAGTCAAGACCGATTATCGAAATTGCGTGCGTATATCGCCTACTTCGTGTATCCTTCCGCGCGTTCTGCAACCGCTTTAACGGAGTTCTTCATGGCACGCGGCGAGAGTCGTCCCGCCACAAAGCTACCGGCGCAGCCCGCGATTTCTCCGACACCGATGCCGGCGCCCGTCCCACCGGCAATTTTGACGCCAGCGGCGCTGGTGGACGCGCTCACCGGCGATCCAAATTTCATGACGTCGTTGGCTCGCGGCCTCGTCGTCATCCAAGCATTCTCGGAGAGAGACCGGCGCCAAACAATTTCGCAACTTAGCCTAAAGACCGGCTTGTCACGCGCGGCGGTGCGGAGGTGTGTGTACACGTTGGTCAAGCTCGGATTCGCCGGAACCGACGACAGCCGCCATTTCTATCTTCGCCCGAGAGTTCTGACGCTAGGTCACGCCTACATTTCCTCGATGCCGCTTGCGTCAGCGGCGCAGCCGGTGCTGGAGCACTTGAGCCATTTGCTTCACGAGTCGAGTTCGATCGCGACGCTCGATGGTTTGGAAATTATTTACGTAGCTCGCGCGAGCGCAACGCGAATCATGTCCATCGATCTCGGTGTCGGCAGCCGATTGCCGGCGTTTTGCACCTCCATGGGCCGGGTCTTGCTGGCAAATTTGCCGCCGGAAGAACTCGAGTCATGTCTCGCGCGCATCGAGTACACGCCCCACACGGATCGCACCGTCAGCAACGCCGAGAAGCTCCGGCAGGTGCTCCGATCGGTTCAACGCAACGGATACGCAATCGTTGACCAGGAATTGGAGCTTGGCCTGCGCTCAATGGCGGTGCCGATTCGAAATCCGATGGGCAAGGTCGTTGCGGCGCTCAATGTCGGCGCGCACGCGCAGCGCGTCACGATACAAGATATGCAGAATCGGTTTCTTCCCCATCTGCAGGCGGCGGCACAGGAGTTCTCGATGCTGCTTCGGTGATGAAGATGGCGGATACGGCTGCATCCAGGCGCTACGAAAGTTCGCTGGTCGCGATGCTCTTCGTCACGTGGGGCACCGTCTTTCTCGACCGCATGGCGCAGCTTTATCTCGCTCCATACATCGCACCGGAATTCAATCTTAGCCACGAGCAGATTGGATTGCTCGCGTCCGTCCTCGCGATCACTTGGGCGATTTCGACTCTATTTTTCGGCGCGCTCTCGGATCGCGTGGGGCGCAGGCCGATTCTGATTCCCGCGGTGTTCGCGTTTTCGCTGTTGTCGTGGCTGTCGGGCGCGGTTCACTCCTATCACCAACTCTTGCTTGTTCGCGCGTTGATGGGACTCGCGGAAGGCCCGACGTGGTCGATCATGACGGCGCTCGTCGAGGAATCGTCGTCTCCCGAACGGCGCGGAAGAAATATCGGAATCGTGGTGAGCGCCGGCGCTCTCGTCGGACTCGCGGCCACGCCAATTTTGACCACGCAGATAGCCGCGCATTTTGGCTGGCGGTGGGCGTTTTTCGTAGCCGGGATTCCCGGCTTTATTACCGGCTTGCTGATTTGGCGATTCGTGAAGGAGCCTCCTAAAAAAGAAGGAGGCGAATTTCACGGCCACAAACCTCGATTCCGTGACTACGTGTCGATCTTGCGATACCGCAACATTTGGCTGTGCTGTATCGGCGCCACAGGATTTATCGGCTGGCTCTTTTTGAATAGTGTTTTTGCGCCGCTCTACATCACCGAAGTGGCGCACCAGCCGGGGACGACTGCCGGCTTTCTTCTCGGCGCTTCCGGCCTAGGAAGCTTTATTCTCGGATTCCTGCTTCCGTCGCTTTCGGACCGCTGGGGACGCAAGCCAGTTCTGCTCTTAATGGCCGCAATGTCGGCGATCGTTCCGCTCGCGCTTTCGTTTCGGCCTCTCTATGCGTTCCCGTGGATATTGGCCGCCATTATTTTCCTGACAAACGCGGGCCAAGGAATCGCGGCGCTCGTGATGGTTGTTGTCCCCACCGAAAGCGTTCCGCCGCAATTCGCGGCGACGTCTATCGGACTCGCAACGCTCACCGGCGAAATATTTGGCGCGACCGTGGCTCCCGTTCTGGGCGGTGCGCTCGCGCAAACGCACGGCTTGGCTGCTCCACTGTGGATGTCGGCCGGCGGCGCGGTTATCGTTTTCCTTTCCGCATTGTTTTTGACAGAAAGCTCGAAAGTAAAAAACGCGCGGCTTCAGGCCGACGCCGCGGGTGCTGATTGATTCTGTAAGGAGCGCTGCATCGTGAAAAAGAAAGAGGATCTCGGAAAAGACAAGCTCATTTGGATGTGGACGCAAATGGTGCGGATACGAGAATTCGAAGAGCGCGTGAAGCGCACCTTTATCGAGCATCCCGGAGTAATTCGCGGACATACGCATCTCGGAGATGGTGCGGAAGCTTCGATCGCCGGAGCGCTCGCAACGCGAGATAGCGAAGATCCCGTCGTTCCTACGTACCGTTGCCATGGCTATCCGTTGGTTCTCGGCACGCCGCCGAAAAACATGCTCGCGGAAATCTACGGGCGCAAGGATGGTCTGTGCGGCGGATTCGGCGGCTCGATGCATTTGTGCGATCCCGAGCGACATTTCCTGAGTCCGTCTGGAATCGTGGGCCAAGGCATCGCGCATGCGGCCGGTGCGGCGTTAACAGCTCAGGTGAAGAACACGGGCCAGGTCGTTTACTCGTTTTTCGGTGAAGGATCAACGAAGCAAGGTGCGTTCTATGAATCGCTGAATATTGCCGCCGTCTGGAAGCTGCCGATTGTTTTCATCCTCGAGAACAACGAATACCAGGTCTACACGCGCGTAAGCGCTGAAGATGCGAACAGCGCCGCCGGCGAGCCTTTATCGACGAAGGCTGAAGCATTCAGCATCCCCGGTGTCACCGTGGACGGCACCGACCCACTCGCCGTGTATGAAGGGGTCGGCGAAGCCGTCGATCGCGCCCGGTCGGGCAAAGGGCCGAGTCTCATTGAATCGAAATTCTACCGCCTGAGCGCGCACGGGAATTCGATCACGGTCCCGCCGATGACGACGCAATTTGGGGAGCACGAAGCGATTGAAGTTTACGGCAACGGCGATGAATACAGCGCCGCGAAAGCGCGCGATCCGATACCAAAGTTTCGCGCGAGTTTGATCGCGCAAGTAATTTTGACGGACGCGGATGCGCAGAAAATCGAGATGGCAGCGCGCGCCGAGATGGATGCAGCCGTGAACTACGCGCTCGCAAGCCCGTTGCCCGCGCCGGAAGAAGCTACGAATCACATTTTCGCGTAGGAGGCAGCGCGTCATGGCGCAGCAGATCATGTATGTCGAAGCGATGGCAACCGCCATCGCGGAAGAAATGCAGCGCGACGAGAACGTCATTCTGATGGGACAAAATCTCGGAATGACGGATCGCGATCCTTTCGTTCAGAAATTCGGGAAAAATCGCGTCCGCCTCACTCCAATTTCCGAAACCGCCGAATTGGGCATCGCCATCGGCGCAGCAATGACCGGCCTGCGCCCAATCGTCGAGCTATATATGTACGAATTTATGCTGGTCGCATTCGATCAGGTGATCAACGAAGCGCCGCGATTTCGGTACATGTCCGGAGGGAGAGTGAAAGTGCCGGTGGTATTCAAGGCCGGCTACGGATTCGCCGCCGGTTGGGCCGGTCAACATGCGAATTGTCTCTATCACATGCTAATGGGCATTCCCGGTTTGAAAGTCGCGCTCCCGTCAACACCCGCGGACGCAAAAGGCCTGATGAAATCTGCCATTCGCGACGACAATCCGGTCGTCTTTCTTCATCACTATCTAATGACGATCGACAAAGGGGACGTCCCGGACGGCGACTATACGATTCCGTTCGGCGTCGCCGACATCAAGCGCGCGGGATCGGATCTCACAATCGTGGCG
>Ga0302325_10034535_pt1 | contig 10344 bp, 13 predicted proteins | sample Palsa_T0_2_FD_201948 | JGI IMG/M metagenome (GOLD analysis project Ga0302325, IMG submission 201948) | Peat permafrost microbial communities from Stordalen Mire near Abisko, Sweden - Palsa_T0_2 | ecosystem: Environmental > Terrestrial > Soil > Palsa > Peat permafrost | place: Sweden: Abisko...
TACCTGACGTCTACGGGCAAGGTGCATGATGACCTCCCGGAGTTTATTCCGAAAGATGCGACTCGGGATGAGTTGGAGCTGGCAGCCCGGGAGCTCAAAGCGAGTATTGAGTATCGCCAACAATTAATGCAACAGCTTGGCGCAGCCGGGAACCATGGACTTCGTATTGCCGATGAACAGCGATTGCTATACCAAGTCGAGCAGCGGCTGGGTCAAAGATGAAGGTGAACAGGCGACATGATCGTGCGAAAGAACTGATTGAGCATCTCTTGTCCCACCCTGATTTCTGCGAGTCCGACGGCGTAGCATATGAGCTGCTAAAGGAATACTTTCGGGGAAGCCCAATCGAAACTCTTCGTATTCTGCTGTCCAGTCCGGACGACCGGCTTGTAGGTGAAGCTACCTGGATTGCCTCGGAGCTGCCAGACACAGGTAAGCCTCTCCTTAAAGACGTTTGGGGCCTTCTAAGGCACCCGTCGAAGAAGGTCCGTTTCTGGGCAATCCTTTGCATCCAACTGTGGGCGGACCCTTCAAACGGCCGTGAGTTAGCTAGCGCGCTCAGGCTAGTGGACGATACCGAGAAAGGGGTGCGATGGCAGGCAATGGGCTTCCTGTCGATGATATCTCGTGAACGATTGGAGGCCGCCCTTGCCGAGCTGCGAGCAGAAGGTGCAGACTCCCCTTATGTTTGTGAGCTTGACTGGCTCTTGGGACCGGAAGGGGACGATCCCGCACAAATCGTTGCGGGACTCAAGGCCCCTGATTCTCGCCGGCGGAAGTTCGCTGCGGCCGCTGCCTTTCGCATCGCTAAAACATCCTCCGAGCCGTTGCGCTGCGCCGCCTCTGCTGATGATCCTGAGGTTGCGCAGTTCGCAGGGGATATGCTGAAGCGCATTGCCTTGGCTCAACCCGTCTGAACGGCGGCATCCTAGTTAGTTGAGCGGGGACCGCCTCCGCTACTGGCCGCACCGGCGTTTTCCGCGCACACTGGATCAGCGAGTTACCCAGCAGCATCCGAAACGCGAGCGAAAAGCCGCCGATGGCGGCTGGTGGAGGGTGACACGTCACCCCGGCGCGGGTGCTGCGGGGGAGCGGGACGGGTGCTGGCCGGTAACTTGTAGAATCGGCGTATGGGCGAGGGGCGGCGGACTCGGTCGGTGGGAACGAAGCTGACCGAGGAAGAATACGCGAAGCTCGAAGCGCTGGCGGCGCAGCGGGGAATGACGCCGGGGGAATGCGTGCGGGATCTGGTGCTGGGCGCGTTCTCAGAATCGCGGCCGGAAGCGACGCCCACCGAACAAGCTCTACTTTCCGAAGTCCTGGCACTCCGAACAATACTGATTAATACCGTTTACGACCTGGCGAGCGGCGAAGGGATGACGCCGGAGCGGATGGAGAAGCTCATCGCCAAGGCCGACGCCGGGAAACTGGACAAGGCGCTGGAACGTCTCAAGGAGACTACCGCCCCGCGAAGTGGCGGCAGCAATCCGAGGTGAAGTATGAACGGAATGTGGTCCTCGTCGCGGCCGAAAGGCTGGCCGAGGCATGGTTTCCGAAAGCGCGGCGGAGCGATCTTCTTCGGGCTTGTGGCGACGTTCGCCGCCTGGTTCGTCCAGTGGCAATACCAGTGGAGCGGGATGCAGCGCTACTATCTGGCGCACTACGTGGTGTCGAGCGCGGGATGGTTCAACAAATATCTGGTGCTGCACACGGTGGACCGGCGCGGGAAGTGGCATCCGACGATTCCCGACGAAGTAGTGCCGGTCCAGATGGCGAGCTACACGCGCGGCGTGATTCCGTTCCGTTTGTCGGACGCGGCCATCAAGACTGGCGCGGTGAAGCTGGCCAATCCGCTCATGGCGGTCGATAAGGCGCGGTTCGCGGCGTTTCTGCGGGAGTGGGTTTACAACGGGCAAACGCTCACGGCGCTGGCCAAGCCCGGCATGTTGTGGGGCTTCGGCGTCATGATCGCGGGAGTGTGTTTCGACTGGCCGCAGGACCGAAAAGCGCGCGAGGTTCTCGAGCACGGACTGCGCGTGCGCGGGGCGGAGCTGGTAACGCGCGACGAGTTTAACCGCCGAAGAAAATACCGGACCGGCGTCGGGTTTCTGACGCAAGAGCGGCGCAGCTTGCGCGAGCGCGCCACCGAGCAACACGAGGTTCTCTGCCACGACCTCTGTGACGTGCCGCTTCACGCCTTCCTTGTCGTCGTAGGAGCGCGTTTGCAGGCGCCCTTCTACATACAGCTTGGTTTATGCGCAGCAGCGATTTATGCGGAGCAAGATCGTGATCGCGGCGCAGGCCAGACCGACGTCAACTTTGAGCATTCCCCATTGTGCTGGCGTCGCGCACCTTTCCAGGCGTGATCACTGAGTCAAGGCGCTTGCCGTCGCCCGGCACCGTCCCTGGCGGCGAATTTGGCCAGGCGCGCTGCGGGGGGCTCTATGGCGTAGGCGCGGCTGTCTGAATGCAACGTTTTCAAATTTTTTCTCTCGGTAGGAAATGTGGGGGAGCTACCGTTCGCGACCGCAGTGGCATCGCGCAGCTTTCCAGGCGTGATCACTGAGTCAACAACCAGTACAAGGCTGTCAACGGCACGTAACCCTCGCCGGCAGAGTTACCTGGCGGCTAAATTTGGATAAGGCGCCTGGCGGAGGGCCCGACGGCATAGGCGTGTCTTGCCTGAAATGCAACCTTTTCAAATTTTTCTCTCGGTAGGAAATCTGGAGGACCAGCCTCGAGTCCCGGAAGGGGAGCCAATAACTGGACTGTCCGGCCCGGAGACATAGGTAACAGAGCACTCGAATCGCTTTTTGAGAGCGCCGCGCGTTGACTCTGTGTGCACGTTTCGACGTCTCAACTGCGGAGGCACTCATTTTAAATGACAAAACTGCAGCGATCAGCCTGTCAACGCGGCTCGTTCAAAAGGGCCTAAAAGCGCGCCTTTCCATCGAGAACAGAGAGTCCAGAACGCCGGGACCGACGTCACTGCGATAATTCGCCACCGCAGTGGCATCGCGCAGCTTTCCAGGCGTGATCACTGAGTTTAGGCGATGGCGTATGCATTCGGAGCATCAATTATCCAGAGCCACCGAACACAGGCCGTGAACGCATAAGTAGCTTTGCTTGTCGACCCACGTCACCCAGCCGGGGTGTTCGCAAGCGGGGATGGGCGAAGGGATTGGGACACTGGCCGTCCCATGGACTGCACAAGCGGGGTCGAAGTATTGGATGGCGTAGGAAGCGGACGCATAGTCCGATGTGCTGGGCTCCACCGCGGCGCTTGCTACGAGAATGGCGTGGGTGGGAGTTGGGGTGGCGACGTTATATACCTGGACCTGGATGTAATTGGTTCCGCTGCAGGCAATGTCGTAGCTTCCAGAACTGCTGGTGCAAAGGACGATGTAAGGCGTCGTCGTGGTTGAAGGCGTTGGCGCAGTAGCTCCCGGATCTCCGCTCGCTGGGCGCAAATAGAATGTAACCGCGCCGGATTCGTAACCCGAACCGCGCCCGTAGCTGGGCGCGGAGAGGAAGTTGCTGTTAGTGTCCAGCCGGTACAAGCGAGTCGCCCCAAAGGAGGCAATACCTGTTGAAGCTATACAAACGGTGGAAACATTGGAAGGGCTGGTGGGTGTTGAACAAGTCCACTTGGATTGCGCCCGAAACGTCATCGAGCCGCCTGACGCGGTAATCGGCGAATCGATATGCTGACGGGTATCCGATTGGAATTGCGCGGAGAGTGAGGGAGTCGCCGTGGGGCGGCTGAACCATGCAGCCAAAGAGGCCGCTATGGCTGCTACGCCGGCGAGTACCGCGGCGGCTACAGTAATCCGGACCTGCTGTTCTTTCGGCATAGAAACCTCAGTTGCCGGTCAAATGCACCAAAGCACTGGCTGATTCGCGAACGTCGCGGCGACTCGAATAACCTTTGTACTGCTGTGGAGCCCAATTATGCTGAAAGCCGGATAAAATGTCCAGTCCTTTTTGAGCGGATTGCTTGGCGGCTGCGGTATTCTTGCCGGCCAATGAAATCTTCGCGAGACTTAGTAAGCTAAGATACTCCGATTCTTTTTGGCCGGATGCTGCGAAGAAATCATGGGCCGCTTGAGCCAGGGGCAAGGCTTGGGCGGCATCGGCTGCCGCCAGATACGCGTTTGCGAGTGCGAGTTGCGCAGCCGCGGCCGCCACGGGATCCGATTCCCGCCGCGCCTGTTCGATCGCCTTTCGGCACCATTCTTCCGCCGACGCCGGTGCCCCGGACACCGTTTCGATTTGGCACGTAAGGCGCTCGAAATAGCCTGGATCGACGTTCGATTTGTCAGCCAAGGAGCGCTGTGCGATCTGCTTGGCGGCCGCAAAACGCCGCTGGCTCATAAGGATTCCCGATGTGATCTCCGCGGCGCTGACGGCGATATCGGGCCGTGTCATGCTGGTGGCCGGCAGCGACGCCAGCGTTCGCTCGGTCTCTCCGTAATCGCCGAACCGCCAGACTGCGTCGGCGTAATGAAGCAGGTAATACTCGTCGGCATTCACTTTATGGCTGGCTGAAATCGCTCGTTGGAAATGATCGAGCGCTTCGGGATAGCGTTCCAGATCGAGAAGGACACTGCCAACGGCATCCTCGGCGCGCAAGATGGCGGCGGGCTGGTCCAGTTTTATCGCCGACGCCAGCAACTCCTGGCCCGATTTCAAAGCGGCTTGATTATCTCCCTGGTCGCGTTGAGCGCGCACAATTTGAGTCAGGGCCTCCACCGATTCGCTGGCGAATCCCATCGGGCGATAATAATCGAGCGCGGCCTTTGCCAGGGGAATCACTTCGTTGGGCTTTTCCTGATGGGCGCGAACGGAGGCGAGGCTGAGTTGAGCGAGCGCAATCAAACGGGGGTGTTGGCCGCGTTGCCCGAGCGTCAAGGCCCGTTCCAATAGAGACGCCGCCTGGCCATAATCGGCCCGCATGATATAGGCGTTACCGAGACGAATCTGGCTGTCGATCGCCCAATACTCGATCCCATTCTCCTGAGCTAACGCGATTGCCTGGTTCGCCGATGCGATGGATTCATCCGTATGGTGGCCGAGATATTCCGTCACGCTGAGGCGCGCGAGCGCGCGGATCTCGAGTTGGAGGCTCGGGATCGCCTTAGCGGCTTGCAGCGATTTTTGCAGGTACTTCCGCGCGTCATCGAGGTGGAGCTGGGTGTTGGCGTCGTTACCGCGCTGAAAGTCGATCTCGGCGATTCCTTCCAGATTGCTGGCCGCCCGGTACAGGACCTCCGCTTTGGAAAATGCGCTGACGGCTTCGGTGGTCTGTTTGCGGCGGCTTTGCAACACTCCCAAGTGCACGAAAGAGGCCGGGGCTTGGGGATCCAACCTTGCCGCAGCGGCGTAAGAGGCGATCGCCTGGTCGATATTGCCCGCCTTTTCGTACGCTCTGCCGAGATCGACATAACCATTCGCCTGCGCTTCGCCCTGCAGGGAGTTGAGGATGGTCCGGTAATCGTCGAGCGCGGCGGGAAAATCGCGAACGATGGTGTGGCGAACAGCTTCCACGTACCTTTGATCGAGCGCGGACAGGTTCCCTTCGTACTGCAGGGAGGAAGCCTCCAACATCTCGTCCTTTGCTTTGCTCGCAAAGTCGAGTTCGTTCCAGGCATCGGCCAGTCGAGCGTGACTCAAGACAGAAGTTTTGTCCAGGTCCACCGCCCTTTGGAGAGCGTTGGCGGCTTTGAGGTACGTGCCCTCCCTCAAGGCCGAGGTCCCCTGATCGTACCAGCGCTGCGCTTCCGCGGAGCCGCCAGGGCGGCCGCGCGACCGATACCAAAAGACCGAAAGGGCGGCCAGGACCACAATCGCGACAGCGGAGGCTAGAGCAATCCGGCGACGGCGGCCTGCGTCTTCCCCTGAGAATAGCGTCCAAGAAGCGCGAGCGCTAAGGGCGGCCGCAACTTCGGGCGCCGACTGGAAACGCTGCTCTGCCTTGTATTGAAGGCAGCGCTCTATCGCAAGATCCCAACGATGCGGCATACCCTGCCGGATCGAAGAAACGGGAGCTAATGGCTTGGCGCGTTCGACGGCCGCGGCCAACGGCGTTGCTCCTCCAAAGGGAAGCTTTCCAGTAGCCATCTCATAGAGCACTACCCCCAATGCGTAAATGTCGGTGGCCGGCGTTACCGCTTCGCCTTGAAACTGTTCCGGCGCCATGTATTGGGGGGTTCCGACGACGGCACCCGGAACAGTCGCGGCAGAGCCGGCGCCCGCCGCAACAGAACCGGCATGGGCTTCGTGGGCGAGACCGAAATCCATGAGAACCGCTTCGATCCCCCCCTTTCGCTCGGCGAGCATAATATTCCGGCTTTTTAGATCCCGATGGACGATTTCCGCCTCGTGGATGATCTGTAAACCCTGGCATATTTGCAGCGCGATCTTTTCAGCTTCTTCAAGGGATAGCTCGGCGCCTGTGCCCAGGCGGTCCGCCGGGGTAACTCCTTCGAGGAACTCCATGGTCAGGAAAGCCGTGGCAGGGCGGGTAGCAGACGCCGGAAGAAGGAACAGCGCGTGGATTCGGCAAACATTCCGGCCTGTCGCCTTTTGCGCGCACTGCACTTCGTGCCGAAATCGCGCCAGCATGTGGGGGTCTCCAGCGATTTCAGGCCGGATAGTCTTCAGTGCGACACGACCGGTTTGCAAATCGTCGGCTTCGTAGACCTCGCCCATGCCGCCGCGCCCGAGGAAACGAACGATTCGAAAACGGTCGGCCAATACTTCCCCTGTACTGAAGGCGGGACAGTCGCCGTCCAGATGGAAGCGAGCCAGCGGCGCGTCCATAGAGTCGGTGGATTGCGCGCCGGAGCGAAGCAGGGCGAGTAGGCTGGCCAGCAGTTCCGCATCGTTCTTGCAGGCTTGCCGGGCGAAGCTTTCGCGCTCTTGGACCGGGCGCTGCATGGCCTGGTCGAACAAGAGCGCGAGCCTTCGATACCGATCGGGCGTCATGCAGTGCTGGAGAGTTCGTTGCGCAGCCAGGCACGCGCCATGGCCCAATCCCGCGTCACCGACCGAACCGCGATTCCGAGGACTTCTGCAATTTCCTCGAACGATAACCCCCCGATGAAGTGCAGTTCGACGATGCGGCTGTGCCGCGGATTCAGTTGCTCCAACCGGCGCAATACCTCGTCCAAAACCAATATGTCCAATGAATGCGATTCCTTCGCGAAGAGGGCATCGTCGAGCGTTACCTGGCGTTTGGCGCCACCCCGCTTGGAGGCCAGACGTGCACGCGCATAATCCACCAAAACCTGGCGCATCAACTGCGATGCAATAGCGAAAAAATGGACGCGATCTCTGAGTTGAAGTTCCGATTGGCGAACCAAACGGGCGTATGCCTCGTGGACGAGGGCTGTGGGTTACAGCGTGTGGTTACACCGTTCCGAGCGGAGTTGCGCCGCGGCGATCCGCCGGAGATCGCGATAAAGCCGTTCAACGAGCAGCGCTTGAGCGTTCGCGTCTCCCCCGTTGCACCGCTCAATAAGGACGGCAATAGAGCCCGATGGGCTCCCGTCAGTGTTTCGAAGAGACATCATAGGGGCGCCAATGGAAACATTGTACTGCTGTATATGCCGGATTTTAACCCATCACGCTCAATCCGCAAGGCGCCTCGCCGGAAGACCTATTTCTTCCGGCGAAGCACCAGTTGGGATATTGCTAGTGAAATTCACAGTTGAGGAGCCAGGCATCGGTAACATCCCAGACAGTATTCCCGCTCACTCGAACGCTTGGCACGATGCAGACGTCACCGTCTTCGTCCACCAGCTTCAGGTCATAAAAGCCGGGGAGGTAGGTCCGCGGCAGCGTGACGTGGTAGCCGGAAGGGAGCGCCGAGTCTCCGAGTAGATCCTGTCGCCAGTTTGAGTCGTCTACTGACGACATCCGGATTTGATAAATCGCGTACTCGGAACTGTTCTCAATGCGGATCGTGTAGCCGGACTGGGCCTGGACGAAAGATGCGGTTGTGCCGACGATCAGCACAAGGGCAGCGGCCGCTGCGATTAATCGGGGCGTGATGTTTCGTTTCATTTGGATTCTCCTTTTTCTCTTTGTAGGCCGTTCAGCCTTCACTCACTTATGCGGATTAAAGGAGAGAATTATGCAATGCTCAAGCAGTTTTTTTTTGCGTCAAGCAGGAGGGCGAAAGTCCCGCGCAGACAGGTTTAATTATGACGACGAAACACTACGGTGCTCGGGGAATACTACGCTTCAACAACGCTTTACGCGAATGCAATCTACCTTTACGATTGAGGCTTGATGAAACAAACACTTTCCCTCTTGGCTGTGCTTCTGTCGGCCGGGCTCCTATCGGCGCAGACCGTAACCCCCGGTGGAAACGGGATCGGCTTTGCGAACCCGTTGACAGCCGCGGATCAGCTCATCGGCAGCGGAGATAGTTCTGCTGGGACGGCCACGTCGAACGTCGTCAGACGCCCAATTCTGAAAAATCGGCGGCGACCATTTTTTCGAAATCGCTTCGGCGAAATATGCTATCTTAGGGACGTTCGGCAATTGCGAGCCGGAGCTCAGTTTCTAGAAGGCTGGGTGACAAAATTTGCTCGCGGACACGCCGATCTGTTTTTGGCCCTCCGGCTGGGGCATGTTGGACTAATCGATTTAGAGAGACGATGCACTAATCTTCTTTCAGCCGGAAAGGAGATCGTGTGCACGCACCGCCTGACCTTGACGTATTCGAGCAGCGTCACGACGGCAATCTTGCAATCCTGATGGTATCGATGACGGTTCATGGGCGTTGACTGACGGGCACTGGCAGTCTACTCTTGATGCTGCAACAATGAGATGAGAAGATTAAATGACGATCCAGCTTAATCCAGAGCAAGAGCAGCTGATCGGACAGGCGATCCACGCCGGGCTGATACGGGATGTGGACGAGGTCCTTCATGTTGGCATCGAGACCATTCGCCAGCAGTTGGAGGCGCGGCTGTCGTCAAAACCTCCAATGAACGCGGAGGATTGGTCGAAGGAGTTTCATGCGTGGGTGGAAAGCCATTCCACGGCCACGCTTCTGCTCTCCGACGAAGCGATAAGCCGGGATTCCATTTACGGCACGCGCGGCATGTAAATGGCGGTGCTCACCGACACCAACATTCTCTTGCGCCTTCTGCAACCCCACCATCCTCACAGCAAAGTGGCTCAACATGCGCTCGATATTCTGCGTGCTCGAAACGAAATCCTGAACGTTGCTTCACAGAACCTTGTTGAGCTGTGGGCTGCCGCCACGCGGCCCTTCGATGAGAATGGATTGGGCCTGACCGTTGATCAGGTGGCCAATGAGATCGAACAGATAAAGCGGCTTTGGCTATTGGTGCCAGATGTTCCGTTGTTTGAGGAATGGGAACGGCTTGTGAAGCTGTACAAAGTTTCTGGAAGGAACACGCACGATGCCCGTCTCGTTGCCGCGATGCATATGCATGGAATTGAAAGCATTCTCACGTTCAACCTGAAAGACTTTACGCGATTCGAGGATATTACCGTAATCGATCCCGCGATGATCAGTTGATTTCGTAGACCGGTCGAGGATAGACGGAAACGGGCAAAGGCGAAGGTAAATCGCCTGAAATCTTCCACTCCGTTTCCACTCCATTAAGAGGCTGTTGGAAGAGGAGTGGTCGTAAGTTGCTGAAACTCCATGGATCTGTATTCGCCGCGGTGGACGCCATATCCTTTATATATGCAATCGACGCGGAGATTCCCAAGCTGGACGTCGCGGGTTCGACCCCCGTCTCCCGCTCCAAAATCAATAACTTACAGACACCGCAAAAACACACCCTCCATAGCCCTCCATTAAGAATCAGGCGAACTTCTTTCGCGCCCGAGCAGCCTCTGTGAAAACCGAGTCCTCGAGTTGCTTCGCTGCGGTCGCCCGATCCTCCATACTCGACTTAGTGTAGACATCGAGAGCTACTCCAATGCCGTGCCCGCGCTGGTCTGCTGACACCTTCGGGTCCGCTTTGGCGTGATGGCCGAGGCTGGCATGCGTCCGCCGCATCACCTGGAAGTTTACCCAACCCAACCCGATCGGTTCTAACTTGGCTCTTATGTGATCATCGAGCAAGGAAGACCGCCAGAGCGGTTGGCCAGTCTCACCCGCAAACACGTACGTTTCGGGATTCTGGTCCACCGCCTTCTCCATCCAATCGCGAAGCAGCGCCGCAGTCGAGGGAGGAATCGCGATTGTGCGTACCAAACCGTTCTTCGGGGCCGCGAACTTCCCCCGATACACGCGCCGGCGGATCTCGATCACCGAAGCGTCCGGCTTAACGTGTTCCCTCTGAATCGCTAGGA
>Ga0302325_10034536_pt1 | contig 10344 bp, 8 predicted proteins | sample Palsa_T0_2_FD_201948 | JGI IMG/M metagenome (GOLD analysis project Ga0302325, IMG submission 201948) | Peat permafrost microbial communities from Stordalen Mire near Abisko, Sweden - Palsa_T0_2 | ecosystem: Environmental > Terrestrial > Soil > Palsa > Peat permafrost | place: Sweden: Abisko...
TTCTGCAGACGCGGATCGGCGACCAAGCCGATCACGTTCGCTATCAGCCGCCTGAGCGGTGCCTCGCGGAATGGGCCGCGCCACCCGGCGTCGAGCACCAGCACCGTCATTCCCGATTGAGTGAGCAGCTGCGCCGCCAGGCCGCCCGCAGCGCCCGCGCCGACGACAATGGCATCGAATCCGCGCGTGTCCTCGAGCCGATCGATGGTTGCGGCATTGATCGCGGCACTGAGCTCCGGGCTCGCCCGCAATTGGGTCACACTGTTAGCCACACCGGCACGCCTCTGCCTGTAACGCGCGAGACCGAAAGGATATGGTGTGCATTCTGTGTGCGGCTCTGACAGTACTCTCGCTTGTGAAATCTCTCGATAAGCCCCGAAATGATGCAACTTGCGGCTATCGTCGCGGTTTCAGACAACCGGCACGCCGCTGCTGATGGGCGCACTTCGCGCAGTGGTGGGGCATGTGACCTGTGCACGGGATCGGCGGCCTGCCGGGGCTTTAATATGTCACCTCTCTGGCGTGACGAGCGGCGGGCAAAGCGCTGACGCCGCATAGGAAATTGGGACTATGGCGTCACAGTATGACGTGATCATCGTAGGCACGGGATTCGCCGCCTCTTTCTTTCTGATGCGCTATCTTGAACGCGCGCCGGCGCAAGCGCGAATTCTGGTCCTGGAGCGCGGCGGCAGCGACACCAAGGCCTGGCAGCTGCAGAACCGGCGCACCAGCAGCATCGCCCCAACGGAAGTTTTTCATAACGCCACGCCAGCGAAAGAATGGTACACGAGCCCCGGGTTCGGCGGCAATTCCAAGTGCTGGCTGGGCGGCACATTGCGCATGATGCCGGGGGATTTCCAGCTCAAATCGCGCTACGGAGTCGGGCTGGACTGGCCGATGACCTATGATGATCTCGAGGAGCACTACTGCACGGTCGAGCAGGTGATGAAGGTATCGGGTCCGGCCGACAGCCCGATGCCGCGTTCCCGACCGTTTCCGCTTCCGCCGCACCGATTGTCCGACCCCGACGTGCTGCTGAAGCGGTATTTCCCCGATGGCTGGTACACCGTCGCGACATCGCGCGCCAGTGTGCCCACCGGCACACGCGGAGTATGTTGCGCCACTGGAGCCTGCGAGCAGTGCCCCGTGGACGCCAAGTTCACGATCCAGAACGGCCTCGCCTGGATCTATACCGATCCGCGCGTCACGCTGCAATTGCACTGCGCCGTGGATACGATCGATACCCAGGCCGGCACCGTCCGCGGCGTCACCTATACTCGCGACGGTCGCGAGGAGCACGTTCAGGCGGACCTGGTGGTGCTGGCCGCCAGCGCTTTGTTCAATCCGCACATCCTGCTGCGCTCGGGCATCGAGCATTCATTGCTCGGCAAACGGCTGCACGAGCAGTTTCCGATCGACGTGACGCTCGATCTGCACGGCGTCAAATCGTACAACGGCAGCACCATGCTGACCGGGTTAGGCTACATGTTCTACGAGGGCGAGCATCGCCGCGACTATGCCGCCTGCCTGGTCGAGTCCTGGAACGTTCCGTTTGCCTACAAACCCGGCTCACTGCGCTCGGAGAACGGGCGGTGGACCGAGCGCTTCATCGTCCGTTTTGTGTTCGATGATCTGCCGCGCGATGACAACAGGGTTTCGATCTACGCCAGCGACCCGCGGATGGCAGAAACGCGCTTTAACGGCTATTCGGCCTATGCCGAACGCGGCGGCGCCCAGGTGCGACACATGGTGGATGTGCTCGCTCGTGCGCTGCCGATCGAACGCATCGTCGATACGTCAATCGGCAGTACCGATGCACATATACAGGGCACCGTCGTCATGGGCACGGATCCGGAGACCAGCATCGTGGATGGCCATCTGGTACATCACCAATACCGCAATCTGCTGGTGCTTGGCGCCAGCGCGTACCCGACTGCCGCGCCAGCGTATCCAACGCTGACCATATCAGCCCTGTCCCTGTGGGCGGCCGACCACCTGCTGGGCAAAGCCAGCTGACTTTAAAAAAATAAATATAAATAATGGCTTAGGCCTGTCGAGGCTGATGGCGCCCGGCCGGGACCCCGATGCTGTCGTGCGCCGGCTGATAGGCCGTGTAGGGCCGGTCCTCGGGGCACCGTAATCCCTGGCTGCCCGACCATGCGCCGTGCGCTGACTTTCGTCGCTGTAGCGCAAAAGTAGCCTCTGCTCCGCCAATTTAGGCCGAGGAGCGGAGCATGCCGGACGTCCAGGCACGGCGGCGCTCACAGCGCGAGCTACGCGAGGGTATGGGGCCCCGCAGGCTCGCTGAGCGCAGCACCGATCAGCACGTGCGTGAACTGCAACGATGCATGGAAGGCGTTCGTGGGGTTCCGATTCAATCCGTTCGTCGGCGTCGAAGCTGCCTATGTTGACTTCGGCCATCCCAATGATTCGTTTCGCACCTTCGGGTCCGGCGGCGTCTATCACGTGACGATGACCGGCTTCTCGCCAACGGTGATCGGTACCATCCCGCTCGGTCCGGTCGAGCTATTCGGCAAGGCGGGATATTATCTCTACGATCTCGAAACGCGTGCCGATTTCTCCTCCGGGCAGTTTCTCGAATCCCGCCACGATCGCTCGGACTTTCTCTTCGGCGGCGGAGTCGGTATCACGCTGTTGCATCATTTGAACCTGCGCGCGGAATACGAGCGTATCGACGTCGCGAACGCGAGCGGCTCGGACGCCTTCTGGTTGAGTCCATCGTGGCGGTTTTAGGAGCCCCCGCTCCGATCGCCGCTCGAGCCTGTTAGCATCGATGCCCGCGGCCATCGCTGCCCATGTGGCGGCATCCTGGGCCGCATCGGCATGCGCAAGCCTGCGTGTTGGCTTGGCAGCCGTCTTGCGGACGTTCCTTGCTACCGGGAGTTGCCATGAGCGCCTTGTTCGCCCCATTCACGCTGCGCGGTGTGGTCGTTCCGAATCGGATCGTAGTGTCGCCGATGTGTCAGTATTCGGCCGAACGCGGTGAGGCCAGCACGTGGCACCTGATTCACCTTGGCAGTCTTGCGCTCTCGGGCGCCGGCATGTTGTGCATCGAGGCGACGGCGGTGGAACCCGATGGCCGCATAACGCCGGCGTGCCTCGGTCTGTGGGACGAGCGTACCGAAGCGGCGCTGCGGCCGGTACTGGCCGCGATCCGCAAGTACTCCAGGATTGCCGTGACGATGCAGCTCGCACACGCGGGCCGCAAGGCGTCGAGTCGCGTGCCGTGGGAAGGGGGCCAGCTCATTCCGGTCGGGGCCGGCGGCTGGTTGCCCCATGCGCCGTCCGCGCTGCCCTACAAGGACGGCGAAGCGGCACCGCTGGCGCTCGATCCGGCGGGGATGGCGCGGGTGCGCCAGGCGTTCGTGGATGCGGCCACGCGGGCGGCGCGCCTGGGAATGGACGCGATCGAGATTCATTCGGCCCATGGCTATCTGCTGCATCAATTTCTCTCGCCTATCGCCAACCGACGCACCGACGCATACGGCGGATCGCTCGAAAATCGCTTGCGCTTTCCGCTCGAGGTCTTCGACGCCGTGCGTGCCGCCTTTCCGGCACGCCAGCCCGTCGGCGTGAAGGTCTCGGCGACCGACTGGGTGGATGGAGGCTGGGATCTCGAGCAAACCATCACCTACTCCCGGGAGTTGCATACGCGCGGTGCCGACTGGATCGCTGTTTCTTCGGGTGGTCTGTCGCCGCTACAGAAGATTCCGATCGGACCCGGCTACCAGGTGCCGTTTGCGCAGGCGGTGACGGCAGCCGCCGGCGTCAACACCATGGCGGTCGGCCTCATCACCGAGGCGCAGCAGGCCGAAGAGATCATCGTCAGCGGCAAGGCGCATCTGGTCGCCCTGGCACGCGGGATGCTCTACGATCCGCGCTGGCCGTGGCATGCGGCGGCACAGCTGGATGCGAGCGTCGAGGCCCCGCCACAATACTGGCGTTCGCAACCGCAGGGGCTGAAGAAATTATTTGGCGACGCCGTGTCCGGCCAGCGCTGATCACGGCCGTTGGCGCGCCACCCTCGTGCCGGGGGGTCGATGCCAGGAACCCCCCTGCGTGCTGGCGCTGGCAACGCAAAAGACAACAGTATAAATTCAGCGCAAAGCCGGGCGCTCGGGAGGGGCTCGGCGCACGCCTGACGGGGGATGCTGGGCATGAATGACGCACCGCCAAAACGCCGCACCTGGAGCTGGTGGCACCTGCTGTTTGTCGTTCAGTTCGTCGCGGTTCTCTGGCCGCCGTTCTACAACAGTGCCGAACCGCGCTGGATAGGCATCCCGTTCTTCTACTGGTATCAGATGCTGTGGGTCGTCATCAGTGCCGTGATAACGGCGGCGATCTATCTGGCCACCGACGACTAGTTGATCGCCACCTCGGCGGGTCCGGAGCCAACAATAATGAGACGCAGGCTTGGGGAGATGTCGTGCAGGATGTGAACTGGATTGCGCTCAGCATTTTCGTGCTGCTGTTCGGCCTGATCAGCTGGCTGGGATTCGCGGCCGCCCATTGGCGCAAGGGTGACCTGGACCTGCTGCACGAATGGGGGCTCGGGGGCAGGCGCTTCGGTACCCTGATCACCTGGTTCCTGGTCGGTGGCGATGTCTATACCGCCTACACCTTCATCGCCGTACCCGCGCTCGCCTTCGGTGCCGGCGCGGTCGCGTTCTTCGCGGTGCCGTACACGATCGTCATCTACCCGTTCCTGTTCCTGGTCTTTCCGCGACTGTGGAACGTCTGCCGCAAGCACGGCTATATCACCGCGGGCGATTTCGTGCGCGGGCGCTTCGGCAACCGCTGGCTGGCACTGGCGATCGCCATCACCGGGATCGTCGCGACCATGCCATACATCGCTCTGCAGCTGGTCGGCATCCAGGTCGTGGTGGGGGCACTCGGCATTTCGGGCAGCGGGTTAGCCGCCGACCTGCCGCTCATCATTGCCTTCCTGGTACTGGCCGCTTTTACCTATTCGAGCGGCCTGCGCGCGCCGGCGTCGATCGCAATCGTCAAGGACATTTTGATCTATATCACCGCGTTCACGGCGATCATTGTCATTCCGATCGAATTGGGCGGTTTCGGCAAGATCTTTGCGGCGGTGCCGCCACAGAAGCTGTTGCTGGCCGTTCCCGGACCCAACACCACCGGCGCCTACGGCAGCTATGCGACCTTGGCTCTGGGCTCGGCGCTGGCGCTGTTCCTCTATCCTCACAGTCTTACGGGTATTCTGAGCGCCAGCAGCGGCCACGCGATCCGGCGCAATGCCGCTATGCTGCCGGGCTATTCCTTCATGCTGGGCTTGCTCGCATTGTTCGGATTCTTCGCGATTGCCGCCGGGGTCGCCAACCTTCCCGAATATGCCGCCGGCTTCAAGCAGTTCGGCAATAACTTCGCGGTGCCAGCGCTGTTGCTCCACAGCTTCCCGTCCTGGTTCGTGGGCATCGCTTTCGCCGCGATCGGCATCGGCGCGCTGGTGCCGGCCGCGATCATGTCGATCGCGGCGGCCAACCTCTATACCCGCAATATCCACCGCGAGTTCATCAATAAGAGTCCGAGCGACCGGCAGGAATCGCAGGTCGCGAAATGGGTGTCGCTGATCGTCAAATTCGGCGCGCTGGTATTCATCGTGTTCGTGCCGACCCAGTACGCCATCCAGCTGCAACTGCTGGGTGGTATCTGGATCATCCAGACGCTGCCGTCTGTGATGCTCGGCGTCTATACGCGCTGGTTCAATGATTGGGCGCTACTGCTCGGCTGGGCCATCGGCATATTCGCCGGCACGGCCATGGCCGTGGCGGTGAACCTCAAGGCGGCCTATCCGCTGGCGTTTGGCGGCTATACCTTCCCGGGCTACATCGCCGTCTATACGGTGATCCTCAATCTGGTGGTGGCCATCCTGCTCACGCCGGCCTTTAACGCGCTGGTCGCGCGGCGCGTGCCGGCGGACCAGACGGCTGCGGCCGATTATCGCGCCTGATATTCGGGAGCCTCACTCGGGCGCGAGCTGCGCCACTGCATCAGGCGGCAGACCGGCCGCGCGCAGTGCCGCGGCCACACCCGCCCGATCCGCGGCCGAGCGATTCTGACTGGCCTTGAACTTACCCTCGATGGCTGACACCTGTATCTCGAAACCCACGATGGCGCGCACCATGCCCGCGATGTAGTCGGGGGGAGCGTCGGTGATCCGCCAGGGATTGACGCTGTGCCGCTCGTGTTCGTCGGTCAGCGCTTCGACCAGGGTGCGCAGCCACCCGGGATCCTCGATGAAGCGGATGTGCCCCTTGACGTGTACCGTCGCGTAGTTCCAGGTCGGCACCGCCTTGCCGTGCTCGTGCTTACTCGGATACCAGGCGGGGGAGACGTAGTGATCGGGGCCGAGGAATACCGCGAGCACCGGAGCGCCGGCCTCTACCAGGCGCCACAGCGTATTGGCGCGCGCGATATGACCGCGCAGCAGCCCAAGGCCATCGGGCCCGGAGAGCAGCTGCATCGGGACGTGGTTGGCGGTGATGCCCTCCGGCGTGACCGCGACCAGCGTCCCGAAAGAATACCGTTCGACGAAGGCACGCAATACTTCGATTCGCGTCTCGCGAAAGTGTTCCGGAACGTACAAGCTTTCGTCCTCCCTGTGGACCGGCAGGACGAGGATGCGCTGCGCTTCTGCGGCGCGCAAGGCCTGGCGGGTGCCGAAATCATGCGAACGATCGCGCACATCGGCTTCGGATCGTACCGCCAATATTCTGTAGACTATCGGGCATCGTCACCGGGTCGGTGGCACATGTCCAGCGAAGCCGGGTGCGTGGCATGACGAGCAAATTCGATGTCATCATCATCGGGTCCGGCCACAACGGGCTGGTCTGCGGTGCCTACCTCGCCAAAGCCGGCCTGAAGACGCTCATACTCGAACGCCGCAATATCATCGGCGGAGCGGCAGTCACGGAAGAATTCAGCCCGGGGTTCCGCGGCTCCAGGTTCTCTTACGTGATGAGCCTGTTGCACCCCCGGGTGATCCGCGATCTCGAGCTGCAATCGCTCGGTCTCGAGGTATTGCCGGCCAACGATCTGTTCTGTCCGCTCGGCGGCGACGACTACATCGTCTATAGCGACGACATCAGCAAGACGCAGGCGGAATTCGCCCGCTTCTCGCGCCACGATGCGGAAATCTATCCGGAGTTCGCGCGGCAACTCGAGCAATCCGCGGGGCTGGTGAGGAAATTGCTGTTCGAGACCCCGATCGATCCGGTCAGGCGCCGCTGGAAGAATTTCAAGGAGACCGCCGCACTGCTGTGGCGGCACCGAACCATCGGTGATCGAGCTTACCGGTTGATCGATCTGCTGAGTCAGAGCGCCTACGACTACCTGTCGGTGTGGTTCGAGAGCGACGTGATCAAGTCGGTGCTCGCCTACTACGCGTCGATCGGCACTTTTGCCGGCCCGAAATCGCCTGGCACCGCCTACGTGATCATGCACCATCTGATGGGCGAGCATCAGGGGGCCGGCGGCTGGGGCTTCATTCGTGGGGGCATGGGAGCCATTACCGCATCGATCGCCCGATCCGGGGAGCGCTTCGGCATGCAGGTGCTGATGAATGCACCGGTTGCAGAGGTGCTGGTGGCGGGCGGCCGTGCAACCGGCGTGCGCACGGCCGACGGCCGCGAATTCCACGCCCGGGTCGTGGCGTCCAACGCGACGGCGAAAACGCTGTTCCGGCAGCTTGTCGCGCCCGCCCATCTGCCACCGGAACTACTGCGCGAGATCGATTCGTTCCGGACGTTTTCCACCGCATTCAAGATGAACATTGCCGCGCATGAGCCGCCGCGCTATCGGGCCTTCGACCCGGTCAAGACCGCGTTCCGCTACCCGACCTACGTCCACATCGCTCCGGGCATCGACTATCTGGAGCGCGCGTACGATGATGCGAAGTACGGCTGGTTCTCGGCGCGTCCGTTCCTAACACCGGTCGTTCCGACGATCGTCGACGACTCCCTGGCCCCGGCTGGCAAACATGTCATCAACGTATTCGGCGGTCACGCGCCCTATGAGCTCAAGGGGGGCGCTTCGTGGGCTAGCGAAAAGCGCAACCTGATGAAAGCGGCTCTCGATGTACTCGATGAGATGGCACCGGGCTTCTCCGGACAAGTCATCGACGTCGAGATGCTGGTGGCGCCGGACCTCGAGGCCATCGTCGGCCTGCCGCAGGGCCACATCTTCCACGGCGAGCTCAGCGCCGATCAACTGTTCTGGCAGCGTCCCGCGCCGCATTGGTCGGACTATCGAACGCCCGTGACCGGTCTGTATCAATGCGCTTCGTCCTCGCATCCCGGCGGCGGTGTCTCCGGCATTCCCGGACACAATGCCGCACGCGAGATTCTCAAAGACTGGAAACGGTTGAAGTGAGGGCACGCGCTTCGCGCGCTCTACGGCCGAGCTTTAGCGGCGACGACCTGCAGATCGAGCTGCGTCGCATAGATGTCCCTCTTGCGCGGCGCGACGACAATTGCACGCGTCGCCGTGTGCGACAGCGACGCAAAATCCACCTTGATGTGGCCCGCCTCGTCGCGATCGTCCACGGTATCCTGGTAGAAATTGATCGAATCGCTGCTCAGAAACGCCACTACCAGGGTCGGCCCGGTGGGTTCCGCCGCCAGTAGATCAAAAGCCATCTGCGGGGTGGGAAACGTAAATGCGCCGGCGCTCACGGCGTTGCTCTGCTGGTAGCGGTTGGGGAACAGCACCGTGGCGTTGTCCTTTGAATCGACGCTGACTACATTGAGGAATCCATCCGCCGGAATCTTCAGAGTCAGCTTTACCGGGTCGTTGACCGCATATTGGGTGTTCGATGCCGTCATGTCGATATGTTGCGGCTGCTGCGCGACCAGGTCGAGCAGCCGTTTGCGGTTGGGACCGTTCGAGGCGTTCAGCGAAATGACCTTGATCGGCGCATCCGCGAGCGTCGGATTGCCCATCAATTGCGGCGTGTGTATCTGGTCCTTATCGACTTTGCTGCGGATGTATGCGTCGCTGTCGTCGCGCAATTCTCTGGCGGTCGGATTCTTGCCCTCGCTGGTGAGGCGCTTGACGGCCTCCGTCAAACCGAGGGTGAACACCCCGCCGTTCATGGTACCGATGGCTTCCTGATTGTCGGCCGCGGCGGTGAGCGACACGTAGTTGGCGTGCGGATCCCATTGCTGTTCGTGCGACGCGGGATTGATTCCCCGTGACGCCACGCGCGCCGGCGGCGCCGGCATGCCGGGGTAGTCGTACGACTTTACGTACACCGGGTCAGAACCGAGACTGTGATTGTTCAGGGTGAAGGAGCGGGTCACGGTGCCGGAGTGGCAGGAATCGACGATGAACAATATGTTCTTGCTCGGATTCGCCGCGAGCAGCTCCGCAATTCGATAATCGGGCAGCACCCCGCCGAGCGACGCGCCGCCTTTGTCGTGAATCCTCTTTACATCGTGCGTGACCAGGACCTGGCTGACGCCTTCGTCCTGATCGCCGCGCAGGTCCGGAATGTTGCTGCCGTGGCCGCTGAAGTAGAAGACCACACGGTCGCCCGGTTGTACCCCTTGCTTGAGCCAACCGTTGAATTCGGCGATCACGGCGGCCGAAGTCGCGGCCTCGTCCTGCAGGGTATGTATCTGCCGGTCCTCGAAGCCCATGAGATTCAGCATCTCGTGCATGCGATCGAGATCCAGTTCGATGCTCGGCAGATCATTGCCCGGAATGTCGAGCTTGCCGACGCCTACCAGCAAGGCGCGCTGCTCGGCGAGACCCGGGCGAGGGGCACAGCACAACGCCGCGAGACACACGATCAGCAGGTGACGGACTCGCATGGCGGCTAGGGGCCTTCACCCAGGTTGCGGATTTCCACTCTGCGATTCGCGGCATCCTCGGGGCGATCCGGCAACGCCAGATGTTCGGCGCCGTAGCCCACCGCCTCCAGCCGGCTCGTTGCTACGCCATTGACAACTAGGTAGCGCTTGACGGCCTCGGCACGGCGCAATGAGAGCTGCTGGTTGTATTGTGGACTGCCCTTGCCGTCGGTATGTCCCGCCAGCATGAATCGATCCTTGCTCAGCGACTCCGATGTCAGCGCCGACTGCAACTGCCTGAGTTGGGCAGTCGCCTGGGGCTGCAATTCGCTGGAATTGAATTCGAATGGGATATTCAGGTCGATCATCTGCTTGGTCTCGGTCTTTGCACGCACCATCAAGCCGCGGGTCTTCGGTGGCTGCAACGCCTGCTCGATCTGGGTGTCCGAAATCACCGTCTCGTGCACTTCGGCGCGCGGCGCATCGGCACCGTGCGCGAGCATCGGCA
>Ga0302325_10034537_pt1 | contig 10344 bp, 12 predicted proteins | sample Palsa_T0_2_FD_201948 | JGI IMG/M metagenome (GOLD analysis project Ga0302325, IMG submission 201948) | Peat permafrost microbial communities from Stordalen Mire near Abisko, Sweden - Palsa_T0_2 | ecosystem: Environmental > Terrestrial > Soil > Palsa > Peat permafrost | place: Sweden: Abisko...
GGCTATCACACGTCGATCACACGTCATGTGCCCTTCGAAACCTGAACCTTTCACGCGCAGTTTGTCGTCCTCCGCCACAAAGGGAACAAAACGCGGGATGAGACCCGTCTAGATCTCCCGGATTTACAACTGACCGTCGAACTGATTCCTACCACGAAGCGGTTCAGTCCAAGGCGATTTATGTGCCCCAGGCAGATAAGCGCTCAGTACAGCGCGGATGCCACGATCGCGGTAGCAGCCATCGCGGCGGTCTCGGCGCGGAGAATCGTATTGCCCAGTGAGGCCGAAATCCATGCGGCTTGCCGAAATGATTCCAATTCGCCTTCGGTCCAGCCGCCCTCGGGACCAATCGCGAGAACAATTCCGCCGTTTGCAGTTTGCGGTTTCACAACCTCGCGCAGCAAAGTTTGACCTTCCGATTCGGCTAGCACGATCCGCAAGGGCGCCTGCAGAGGGAATGCCTCCGAAACCTTGATCGGCCGAGCAATCTCCGGCGCAGCGGCACGACGCGATTGTTCCGAGGCTTGCCGGGCGATCCTCTGCCAACGCTCGACGCGTTTCGCCGACGCAGCCGCCAGGCGAGAATCTGTCCGCCTTGCGATCACCGGCACAATCCGCGAGACGCCCAACTCCGTACACTTCTCAATCGCCCACTCCATGCGGTCGAACTTGAAGATAGCGAGAACCAGAATGATCTCGCCGGGGCTTCGAGCGGAAACCTCTTCGCCCAACTCAAACTCGACGCGTCTGTCCCCTACCAACGTAATTCGTCCGCGGCGTACCGCGTTGCCGGTGGCGATATCGAAATCCTGGCCGATACGGGCCCGCAGCACGCGCGCGAGATGATCCGCATGCTCGCCGACCAGAGTGGCTCGATCGCCTGAGACTGCATCGGCAATGAAGCGGCGGCGGGTCATGGTTCAGTCGCCAGCTCCCAACTGCCAGGGAGGGTAAAAGCAGGGAGCTCGGTCTGGCCACTGGGAGCGGGCAACTGTTTCACCCGAACATGTCCTTCACTTTCCCGAGCAGCGCCCGCATCATCGGCTGATTATCTACCTTCGCCGTAGTCTCCAGTTCCTGGAGCAGCTCCTTTTGGCGCTTGCTCAGCTTGCTCGGAATCTGCACCCGCACTTCCACGTAGAGATCGCCTTTACCGTGTCCATTGAGCACGGGCACTCCCTTGTTGCGGATGCGAAACGTGGTGCCCGGCTGCGTTCCATCCGGAATCTTGAGAGTATGGTCACCTTCGAGCGTCGGCACGCGAATCTCCGCCCCCATGGCCGCTTGCGTCACGGAAAGCGGAACGGCGCAGTGTAGATCGTTCCCTTCCCGCACAAAGAACGGATGCTCTTTCACATGCAGCACCACGTAGAGGTCGCCCGCCGGCCCGCCGAAAGGCCCGCCCTCGCCTCCGCCCGAAAACCGGATCCGCGTGCCATCTTCGACGCCAGCCGGAATCTTCGCGTCCACCGCGCGCTGGCGCAGAAGCCGGCCCTCGCCCTTGCACGTCGGACACGGATCGGTAATTACACTGCCCGTTCCCTGGCAGGAAGGACAAGTCCGTGCAATGCTGAAAAAGCCCTGTTGATAGCGCACCTGCCCTCGGCCATTGCACGAACGGCAGGTGGTAGGACCTTTGCCCGGCGCTGTTCCCGAGCCCCGGCAGTCTTCGCAGGCTTCGTGACGGCGCACCATGACGCGGGTCTCGGTGCCGAATGCAGCCTCTTCGAATTCGATGGTTAAATCTTCGCGCAAATCCGCGCCGCGCTGCACCCGGCTGCGGCGCCGCCCGCCGCCTCCAAACGCGTCGCCAAAGCCGAAGAACTCGCCGAAGATTTCGCCGAAATCCTGGAACGTGGTGGCATCAAAACCCCCACCTGCACCGGACGCACCGCCCACGCCAGCATGGCCGAAGCGGTCGTAGAGAGCCCGCTTCTCCGAGTCGGCCAGGATGGCGTAAGCCTCCGTAACTTCCTTGAAGCGTTCTTCCGCATCCGGATTATTGGGGTTGCGATCGGGATGGTACTGCATGGCGAGCTTTCGGTAAGCGCTCTTCAGTTCCCCTTCGCTCGCCGTGCGGCTCACTGACAATACTTCGTAATAATCGCGTTTCGCGTTCGTGGCCAGAATAAGTGCCTTTCCTAATGAACCAGACAGTGAGAAAACGCTGCTGCGGTGGGAAACTTAGTTCCCGGGATTCCTGGACACCTTCACCATCGCAGGCCGCAGCAGCCGGTCCTTGAACTTGTAGCCGCGCTGCAACTCCTCGAGCACCTGATGATCGGGAACGTCAGTGGTTTCCACCATTTCGATGGCCTCGTGGTATCGGGGATCAAAAGCTTCGCCCTTCGACACAATCGGATTCACCGAAAGCTTGGCCAGCGCAGCCTGCAGTTGCTTGTAAATCAGTTCCACTCCGTTGCGGAACTCGGCCGCGTCCGATTTCACCTGGAGCGCGCGCTCCAGGCTGTCCACCACCGGCAGCAAAGACTTGATCGCATCGGTCAGGGCGTAATCGCGAAACTCCTGTTGTTCCTTGCCCGCTCGCCGGCGTACATTTTCAAACTCCGCCTGCGCCCGCGCCAGCCGGTCGAGCAGCGAGTCGCGCTCCGCCTTCACCTTCTGCAACTCCGATTCCGACTCCGACGATTCCCCGCTCACCACCGTGGTGGTGGCGTTCTCATCCCCATCGCCGGCCGGCAGTTCGTGCTCCAGATCCAGCCTCGTATTGTTTGCTTCCGACTTTCCATTCGTTTTACGCATAAACAACAATAATCACTCCGATTCATTCAGGATTTTGTCAAAAAGGCGCGCAATGTAGGAAACCGCGGTCATCGTATGCTGATAATCCATGCGCGTCGGGCCGATCACGGCCAGAGACCCAAACATATCGGTTCCGGACCGCGCCGGCGCTCCGATCAATACGAAGTTCTGCATGGAGGGCAGCGTATCATTCAGCCCGATCACCACCCGCACAGCCTCCTGCTTCACGTCAAGGTATGCCCCGAGAAGTTGCGCGACTTTCTCTTTCTCCTCGAGCGTCTTCAGCATCTCCTGCAGACGCTTGCGGTCTTCCTGCCCGGTCACCAGATTGGCCGCGCCTTCCACGAAGACCACCTGCGTGCCGGCTTCAGCGGCGAGCGCGCCTTGCTTATAGAGTTGCTCGATCGAATTCATCAGGCGGTCGTATTCGCTGCGTTCCTGCTCAATCCGGTGCTCCAGTTCGGCGCGCATGGATTCCATCGTCCAGCCGCGAAAATTCCCGTTGATATACCGCGCCGCACGATCGAGTTCCGCCTGCGGCAGATCGAGCCGCAACACGCGGTCGCGCACCAACCCCGAACGCGTCACCAACACCGCCAGGACTTTCTGGTCGCCCAACCGCGAAAAGTACACATGCTCCAGCGCATTCCTGGCGCCGCTGGTGGCCACGGTCACGCCCACGTTGTGTGAAATCAGCGACAACACATGCGAGGTTCGCTCCATGAACTCCTGCACGTCGCTGATGCCTGCCAGCGACTCAGAAATCATGCTCTCTTCCTGCGGCGCCAACTTCGCCTCTCCCGTGATCTGCTCTACGTAATAGCGGTAGGCGTCCGTGGTCGGTATGCGCCCGGAAGAGGAGTGCGTCTGCTCCAGAAATCCGGCCTCCGTAAGGTCCGCCATCACGTTGCGAATCGTCGCCGGACTCAAACCCTCCCGGCTCGAGCGCGACAGGGTACGCGAACCGACCGGCTCGCCCGTGGAGATAAAAGTCTCCACAATCGCCGTCAGAACTTCGCGTTCGCGCTTGCCGATATTGGGATCAGATGGCATGGATTACAAGCCTAGTTTATCTTGCATTTGGGGTTGCTACGCTGGGGAGAAGCCGGCGCCCACTCGTCCATTTAACTATTTTAGATGCAAAAGCTTAGCTTTTGGGTGAAAGTTGTGATCCTGGGGGGATTCTAGAAACGCTCGCGAGACCTGTCAAGCGCGGGATAGGAGTGGCGCTCTCTTCCGCAAAGATCGCAAAGCCGATGGTGCGTCTGTGCTTCTTTCGGTCCTTCACCGCTATTCTTTGCGATCTTTGCGGTCAAAAGCTCTAGTCCATCCTAAGGTTCACGAAGCTATCATGAAGCAATGTCGATGTTTTCGCGGGAAACAAATTCGTTATGAGATCTAAACCTCACATCGCGGTCGTCGGAGCGGGCGCCTTCGGTAGCTGGACCGCCCTGCATCTGCTGGAACGCGGAGCCCGCGTCACCTTGCTCGACGCCTGGGGACCGGGCAACTCGCGCGCCGCCTCGGGCGGGGAAACCCGCATCATGCGGGGCACCTACGGCCCCGACCAGCCCTACACAAGGGTGGCCGCGCGCGCCCTCGAGCTCTGGCAGAAATACGAACGACGCTGGAGGAAGCAGTTTTTACATCGTTCCGGGGTTCTCTGGATGGTGAGCAGCCGCGACGACGCCTTCGAGCGTGGCTCGCTCGCAATGCTTCGCCAGGCCCAGATCAAGTTTCAGGAACTCTCCCCACCCGAGATGAGAAAACGCTGGCCACAGATCAACTTCGCCGACGTCCACTGGGGAATTTACGAACCGGAGTGCGGATACCTCGATGCCCGCGCCAGTTGTCAAGCGGTCGTAGATGCATTTGTCGCCGAAGGGGGGAAATACCGGCAGCTCGCGGTCGCACGGGAGGGCCTTGAAAGCGGAGGTTTGGGACCCTTGACGCTCTCCGACGGCTCGCGAGTCAAAGCCGATCACTATGTCTTTGCCTGCGGCCCGTGGCTCGGCCAGCTGTTTCCTGAAACTCTGGGCGGCCTCATCCGTCCCACCAAGCAGGACGTCTTTTTCTTCGGCACGCCCGCTGGCGACTCCCGCTTCACCGATGCGCATGTTCCGGTGTGGGGCGACCACGGCAACCGGTTCTTCTACGGCATTCCCGGAAGCGATCGTCGCGGTTTCAAAGTAGCCGATGACACGCGCGGTCCCATCTTCGATCCCACGAGCGGCGAGCGAGTCGTCAGCCGAGCCACGCTAAAGCGCGTTCGCGAATATCTCGCCTTTCGCTTTCCGGCGATGAAAGACGCTCCACTGATCGAAACCCGCGTCTGCCAATATGAGCAAAGCCCCGACAGTCACTTCATCGTGGATCGCCATCCCCGAATGAATAACCTCTGGCTGCTAGGCGGCGGCTCCGGCCACGGCTTCAAGCATGGGCCGGCGCTCGGAGAGATCATGGCAGACCTAATCCTGAAAGGTGGGGAACCCGATGCCGTTTGGCGGCGGTCGCGATTCTCGAAGCGGCGAAAAAGCTAAAACACAGAGGCCAATGGGTCGCCGAGAGGCCTTACCCTGTGTTCCTTCGAGCTCTGGGTTGAATATTTCCGCCCTACTGAATCTGAATTACGCTAGCCGACTCCGCAGCCTTAATCTCCCCCACCCGCGCCACCACTCTCCGCGCAAACGCGAAGATCGACTTGGCGTGCGGCGAATTCTCGCCCTCCAGCACGATCGGCTTACCGCCGTCGCCGGACTTGCGCACCTCAGGGTCGAGTTCAATGCTGCCAAGAAATGGCACGCTGAACTGCTCGGCCATCTTCTCCGCCCCGCCGCGCGAGAAGATATCGATCTCGTGGCTGCAGTTCGGGCACACGAAATAGCTCATGTTCTCGACCACGCCGACCAGATCCACTTTCATTTGCCGGAACATTTCAATCGCCTTGCGCGCATCCTGTAAAGAAACATCCGAGGGAGTCGAAACCACCACCGCGCCGGTCAGCGGCACCGACTGCACCAGCGACAACGCGATGTCCCCCGTTCCCGGCGGCAGGTCCACGACCATGTAATCGAGATGTCCCCACTCCACCAGTCCCAGGAACTGTTTCACAATCTGATGCAGCATCGGACCGCGCCAGATAATGGGCTTGTCCCCGGGGTTGAGAAATCCCACGGAAATCACTTTCAGCCCAAACGCCTCGAGCGGCTCGATGCGGTTTTCCCCCACCATCTTCGGCTGCCCGCTCACTCCGAGCATCAGCGGGACGTTCGGCCCATACACATCCGCATCGAGCAGGCCAACCTTGTGTCCGATCTTGGCCAGAGCGACTGCCAGGTTTACCGACAGCGTTGTCTTACCCACGCCGCCTTTACCCGAGCCCACGGCAATGATGGCATCCACTCCGGGCAACGGTTGCGGCCCCGGCGTGGCTTGCCCGGGATGAGACGGCATATGTGCATTCAAGGGATCACACTCCAAGGATCAATCAGGATGGCTCAGATCTACAGATTATACAGGGAAGACACGGCCGGGTGCCCCAGTCGTCGCAGCCTTTGCGAGACTCGGAGGTGCGGTAGCTGCCCCGCTCACGGTGGCTTATCCACAGTTTGGCGGCCGAGAGCATTGTGCAGGCAATCTGTTTTCGCGGAGCGGGAGGTGACGCGCATCGCATCGCGCGTCGATTACCGTTTCGCCTTGCGTCGCCGCTCCCCTTCAGACCGCCGGAGCTCCCGCCGCCGCCCGGCATCGTCGTAGCGCCGCTGCTGTTCTTCGGTCTCGGGTATCACCGCCGGGACTTTCAGGTGATTGCCCTTGGCGTCGATGGCGACAAACGTGAGGTAAGCCGACGCCACGTGCTGCGACGTGTCTGCAATGTAGTTCTCCACGAAAACCTTCACCCCAACTTCCACCGAAGTTTGAAAAACGCGATTCACCGACGATCTCAAAATCACGAGATCTCCCACCTGAACCGGCACCAGGAAATCGATGTGGTCCACCGATGCCGTCACCGCGTAACTCCGCGTATGCCGGTGAACCGCCATCGCGCCCGCCAAGTCAATCCAATGCATCAACCGCCCCCCCAGCAGTGCGCCCAGCGGGTTGGCATCATTCGGCAGAACCAGTTCTGTCATCTCCGATTGTGAGTCCCTCACCGGCCGAGGCATCAACATGTCTTCGCTCATCGTCATCTTTCCTCCTCCTGCAATCGCCGGTGGTCATTCGGGGTCGCCTGTGTGGGGCCAGCCGCCCCGCCGGTCCGGCGGGGGGAAGCCCGGCAGCCGCCTGCCGTCAAAGCGACTCTCGGTCCGCTCTAGCTCGCGGCCGGCGTCACTTCCTGCCTCTTTCCCTTGGCAACGTACGACTCCAGAAAACACTCCGCCAGCCGCTGCACTCCTCTGTCCGGATGTCTCTGCTCCCAGCGCGCGTCCGCCGCATCAAATACCAGCATCCCGTGCTCCACGGGACGATGCCCCCGCTCGCACACGTAGCGAACCTGAATGCGCCCGCCGGCCCGGTTCCCGTCACTGCCTACGAACTTGGCCGCAAACCGCACTGAATCCCACACCCGCTCCCGTGGTAACCGCCCGCACCCTTCGGCATAGCCAAGGTTGCAGAAATCCCGCAATTCTTCGTGCGATGGAGATTCACCCTGATGCCCCGGCGCCGCGCAAAGCCCACTCCACCCGCCTCCCAGCGGAAGCCGCCCCGCATGCAGCCAAGTCCCGTTCTCCAACCTCTCCACCGGCATGAAAAACGGACAAGCCACTAGCTCGCCACCCTCAAAATTTGTTGACCGACCATTCTACTCACGAAATGCACCACAGCCACAACAATCTGGTGCCCGAGGATTTCCTCGAGCACCAACAATCTGCGACGGAAGCACCCACTTGTAGTACTCTCATCCTTCTGAGAACTGAGAACAGAGAACTGCCCATGGATCGCATCGCCGCCCTCAACGACGTCCTCACCCAGAATCCAAATGACACCTTCGCCCGCTACGGGCTCGCGCTCGAATACTCCAATCAGGGCGACTTCGATCGCTCCCTCGCCGAATTCTCCATCCTGCTCAAAAACAGTCCTGACTACACCCCCGGCTACTTCATGGCCGCCCAAACCTTGGCCCGCGCCGACCGAGTCGCAGAAGCCAAAACGATGCTCACCGACGGCATCGCCTCCGCCCGCCGCACCGGCAATCTCCACGCCCAGGGCGAGATGGAAGCCATGCTGGCGGAGCTGGGATAGTGTTCTTTGCTGGGGACGGCGCGTTAGCTTTTCTATGGTTCGCCGCTTCATTTTCCATCAGACAGTTCCTTCACGGCATACGGACTCTGTGCCCGGTACCGCCGTTCGAACTCCTCGCGCGTACAGATCGTTCGAATATCGGTAATCCTATCTACGGCAAGAATCCCATCGAGATGATCAATTTCGTGCTGCAGCAACTCCGACAGGTTCCGATCGTCGCCGGCGCTTAGCTCCGAGAACCTGCCTTGCACGTCCTGGTAGCGAATGTGGACTTGCCGGTGCCGTTTTACCTGCATAAAAATCGACAGAAAACTCAGACACGCATCCCATACGATGATCTTCTCCTCGCTACAGGAAGCAATCGCCGGGTTGATAAACGGCCATGGCTCAGCTTCCGGCAGTTGAAGAAAGATCACGCGCGCGTTCACCCCTATCTGTGGCGCGGCAATGGCTCGTCCATAGCCGGTGCTGGCACGCCAGTAAGCCAGAGTATCCGCGAGATCGCGGATCAATTCCCGGATCTCAGCCGCGCCCGGATCGCTTACCGGCAGGGCAACTTCACGCAGCTTCGGATTGCCCAGTTGCAACACCGTTCGAACCGCCATGGTCACCCCGCCATCCTCCCCATAGCCCACTCCACGAACCCGGGAAAAATCTGATAAATCTTCTGCGGCACACACATCGTCCAAGGCACAATCACTTCCCTTTTCCGCTTTAAGTATCCGTGCAAAGTGGCCCGAGCCACGCGCTCGGCACTGATCCCCTTCACCGATCCAGGACGCACTCGCTTCAATTCATTTCCGCGAATCGCATTCTCACCGAAGGCCGTCCGCACATATCCCGGGCAAACGGTCAGCACATGAATGCCGTCCTTCTTCAATTCCACCCCCGCAGCCTTGCCCATCGCATTGAGCGCAAACTTGGTAGCGCTGTAAGCCGCATGAAAGGGGATTGGAATATGCCCCGCCACGCTCGAAATGTTAATGATCGACCCTCCCCCCTGCTGACGCATCACCGCAATCGCCGCCTGCATCGCCGCAACCGCCCCAAACAAATTCGTCTCGAACATTTCCCGGCACGCTGCCATATCCATCTCCGCCACCGAATCCAGCAGCCCATGCCCCGCGTTGTTCACCCAAACATCGATCCTCTGGAAATGATGCAGCGTCAGTCCGATGGCACGGTCAACATCTTCCCGGTGCCGGACATCGCACGCCATCGCTAGCGTTCGCTCGCCATGACCCACCCTCCCGCGTGCCGCTTCCACCCTGCCCGCGTCGCGCGACAGCATCACCACGCTCGCTCCATGATCGGCAAAGAGCTTCGCAATCGCTTCCCCAATTCCCATGGAAGCACCCGTCACCACCACAATCTTCCCGTGAGGTTCCATAGCGCGCTTTTAGTCCTATGCAACTTATGAAGTCAAGCGCTGCGGTACAATCAGGACGGCGCGCTTGTTTGGCGCGGATCCCGCGCTCACACCGGAGACCGCTTGGACGCCCTCCTACCCCTGTTCCCGCTCGAAGTCGTGCTGTTCCCCGGCACTGCCCTGCCCTTGCACATTTTCGAACCACGCTACAAAGAAATGATTGGCGAGTGCCTGGCCCAACAACGTACGTTCGGCGTGGTGCGCGTGGTCGGGCAGGGTCTAGCCGAGGTGGGATGCACCGCCGAAATCCTCACCGTGGTGAAGGAATATCCCGACGGCCGCCTCGACCTCCTCAGCGAGGGCCGCAAGCGCTTCGAACTCGTGCGCGTCAACCAGGAACGTTCCTTCCTCCAGGCCGAAGTCTTCATGATCGACGACGAGCCTGGAATCTCGCCGCAGGCAGAGACGGCGCGCGCGATTCAGTTGCACTCCGAATTAATGGCCATCGCCGGTGCCCAACCGGATCTTTCGGCCGCCGACCCTTCGTTGCTCTCTTTCTATCTGGCCGGCACCCTGCCCCTCGATCTCGATTTCAAACAAAAGCTGCTCTGCCTGCGCTCCGAACCGGAACGTATCTCTTTGCTTATTGGCTATCTCGAGACCATCATCCCTAACCTCCGCCGCGCCGCCAATGCCCGCGAAAAGGCCGGCGGAAACGGCCATGTCCACTGAGTACGGGACTATGGCGTTCGGACGTCCGGCTTTGCGAGACCCTGGAGGCCGCGGCATCCATTATCCTCGTGGCCCACTGCGGAAGCTGGTATCAGTGATTCTTGCCGAAGCCCGATCGCCCAAGCCCGAAGCCTGCTTTCCCGCGTATAATCCAGGAAAGTAGTCGGGGGTTCCTCATGAGTCTTCCGCGCACACTCGGCGAATTGCGCCGCAGTGCTTTTTCCGAAGAACGTCTG